>OBKH01000148.1_pt1 | contig 13213 bp, 10 predicted proteins | sample 1496241 | NCBI WGS metagenome assembly OBKH01 (sample SAMN03273953, study PRJEB22546) | soil metagenome | isolation source: rice field elevated CO2 plus elevated temperature | place: India: CRRI Experimental farm Cuttack,Odisha-753006 | collected 2013-12-17 | reverse complement strand
GGCCGGCGGGGCCGGCGGGCTGTTCGGCGCAGGCGGGGAAGGCGGCAGCGGCGGACACAGCCTGGTCGCCGGCGGGGACGGCGGGGCCGGCGGCAATGCCGGCATGCTCGCCCTCGGCGCCGCGGGCGGCGCCGGCGGAATCGGTGGGGACGGCGGTACTCTCACGGCCGGCGGCATAGGCGGCGCCGGCGGCGCCGGCGGCAACGCTGGGCTGCTCTTCGGCTCCGGCGGCTCCGGCGGCGCCGGCGGATTCGGCTTCGCCGACGGCGGGCAAGGCGGCCCCGGGGGCAACGCCGGCACGGTCTTCGGCTCCGGCGGCGCCGGCGGCAACGGCGGAGTTGGCCAGGGCTTCGCCGGCGGGATCGGTGGGGCTGGCGGCACCCCCGGGCTGATCGGTAACGGCGGCAACGGCGGTAACGGTGGCGCCAGCGCGGTGACCGGCGGCAACGGCGGGATCGGCGGCACCGGCGTGTTGATCGGCAATGGCGGTAACGGCGGTAGCGGTGGGATTGGCGCGGGCAAGGCCGGAGTGGGCGGCGTCAGCGGGCTGCTGCTCGGTCTAGACGGATTCAATGCTCCCGCGAGCACCTCGCCACTGCACACCCTGCAGCAAAATGTGCTCAATGTGGTGAACGAGCCCTTCCAGACGCTCACCGGCCGCCCGCTGATCGGCAACGGCGCCAACGGGACTCCTGGAACCGGGGCTGACGGCGGGGCCGGCGGGTGGCTGTTCGGCAACGGCGCCAACGGGACCCCGGGGACCGGGGCTGCCGGCGGGGCCGGCGGGTGGTTGTTCGGCAACGGCGGTAACGGCGGGCACGGTGCGACCAACACCGCCGCCACGGCTACGGGCGGGGCCGGCGGGGCCGGCGGGATCTTGTTCGGTACCGGTGGCAATGGCGGGACCGGCGGGATAGCCACCGGTGCTGGAGGGATCGGCGGGGCCGGCGGCGCCGGTGGGGTCTCCTTGCTGATCGGCTCCGGCGGCACCGGCGGCAACGGTGGGAACTCCATAGGCGTCGCTGGCATCGGCGGGGCCGGCGGGCGCGGCGGCGACGCCGGTTTGCTCTTCGGCGCGGCCGGCACCGGCGGCCACGGCGCCGCTGGCGGTGTCCCGGCCGGCGTCGGCGGCGCCGGCGGCAACGGCGGACTGTTCGCCAACGGCGGAGCCGGAGGGGCCGGCGGGTTCAACGCAGCCGGCGGGAACGGCGGGAACGGCGGACTGTTCGGAACTGGCGGCACCGGCGGGGCCGGCACGAACTTCGGGGCCGGTGGGAACGGCGGGAACGGCGGACTGTTCGGAGCCGGCGGCACCGGCGGCGCCGCCGGCTCGGGAGGGTCCGGGATCACCACCGGCGGCGGCGGGCACGGCGGCAACGCCGGCCTACTCTCCCTCGGCGCCTCCGGTGGCGCCGGCGGCAGCGGTGGCGCCAGCTCCCTTGCCGGCGGGGCCGGCGGAACCGGCGGGAACGGCGCCTTACTCTTCGGCTTCGGCGGCGCCGGCGGCGCCGGCGGGCACGGCGGGGCAGCACTTACCAGCATCCAGCAAGGCGGCGCCGGCGGCGCCGGCGGGAACGGCGGCTTGCTCTTCGGCTCCGCCGGCGCCGGCGGCGCCGGCGGCAGCGGTGCCAACGCTCTAGGCGCCGGTACCGGCGGCACCGGCGGTGACGGTGGCCACGCCGGGGTGTTCGGCAACGGCGGTGACGGGGGTTGCCGGCGGGTTTGGCGCCGGTACCGGCGGCAGCGGTGGTGTCGGCGGCAACGCCGTGCTGATCGGCAACGGCGGCAACGGCGGCAACGCCGGCAAAGCCGGGGCCACGCCCGGTGCCGGCGGCACCGGCGGGCTGCTGCTCGGCGAGAACGGACTCAACGGCTTGCCATAGCAGGCAGACCTGCGACCACACGCGGCGTTGAGGGCATCAGTTGCTCACCGCAGATGATGCCGTAGATGCGCTATCCTGAGCATCATGCGCACCACCGTGTCAATCTCGGATGAACTACTGGCTACCGCCAAACGCCGGGCCCGCGAGCGTGGTTAATCGCTGGGCGCTGTGATCGAAGACGCCCTTCGGCGGGAGCTCGCCGCCGCCCGTACCGGCGGCGCCCGGCCAACCGTCCCCGTTTTTGACGCCGGCACCGGTCCGCGGCCAGGTATCGACCTAACCTCGAATACGGTGTTGTCCGAAGTGCTCGACGAGGGTCTGGAACTGAACTCGCGGAAGTGAGCCTGGACAGGCACAAATAGGCGATGTTCCTCATCGACGTCAACGTGCTGCTGGCTGCACACCGCGGTGACCATCCGAATCACCGAACCGTCCGCCCCTGGTTCGATCGACTGCTTGCGGCCGACGACCCCTTCACAGTGCCGAACCTAGTGTGGGCGTCGTTCCTCCGGCTAACAACGAATCGACGCATCTTCGAGATTCCGTCACCACGAGCGGATGCATTCGCATTCGTCGAAGCCGTCAACGCCCAGCCCCATCACCTTCCGACAAGCCCCGGCCCCAGACACCTGGTGCTGCTGCGAAAACTCTGCGACGAGGCCGACGCATCGGGCGACTTGATACCTGACGCGGTACTCGCGGCCATAGCAGTGGGGCATCACTGCGCCGTGGTGAGCCTGGACAGGGATTTCGCCCGGTTTGCCTCTGTGCGCCATATTCGCCCGCCAATCTAGCGAGCGGTCTACCGGCAACGGTCCACGCGAAGCCGGCGATTACACCAGCGGGCGCCCGCGCCTCATCCGCCGGTCCAGGTCCCAGAGCATCAGGTTGAACGGGAACTCCCGGACAAACCGCGGCATCAGGCGATTCACCGTGCGCAGCACGGCCATGAGCGCGTCAAAGCGCCGCTGCTTGGTCGCGTCCCACGGCAACCGCATCTCGTCGCGAAACCGCTGCGGCAGGAAACCGGTGGTGATCAGCAGCGCGATACCCTCCGACAGCCGCCGCAGCGGACCCGGCAGTGCGATCCCGCGAATTCGGAGCGCCACGATCGGATACAGGTAGTCGCGAACGACGTCATCGATGTGCACCCTGTCCAGTGATTGCCGCCAGTAGCGGTCGAAGGCCGCCCGATCCGGTGGCCACATCTGCGGCGGCACCTGCAACGTGGTGCCCATCGCCATGCCCGCGCGGTAATGATGGTCGGCCTCTTCGTCGTCCATCTCGCCGACGAAGGTGCGGTAGACGTCGACGCCGCCCTTATAGAGGCATGCCGCCACCCACAGCTGTAGTTCGGGATCGAACGCGTGGTAGGACACCGGGCTCTCCGGAGTCGAATACACCTGCGCGTGAACCTTATTCACCGCGCGACGAAAGGCCGCCTTCTGGTCGTCGCTGCCGGCAACGGCCACCGCAACGTAGGTAAAGGTGGTGCGCGCCCGCTTGATCGGATGGCGGTCCAGCCGGCCGCTTTCGACACGGCTCTCCAACACGCCGTAGCCGACACCCGGCATCGCCAACTCCATGATCACGTTGGCCGGGCCGGCTAGCAGCGCCACTCCCATCAAGCTGTCCTCGTTACCGCCGGGGCCGGCCGCCGATCGCCGGCGCCTGGCCAGCTGGAGACGGGGTGGGTCGGCCATGGGACGCTCGACGTGGGGGATGGGCTGGTGAGCCACCAGCGAAATCGCCATCCGAAGGCCTCCCGGCGCTGCCGCTAATTATGGAAACACCTGTATCCTGATATTGGCCGGTATCGTGCCCGAGTGTCAAGATGATCCGTATGACGCGCAGTGATCGACCCTACCGCGGCGTCGAGGCCGCCGAGCGACTGGCGACGCGCCGTCGCCAGTCGCTCTCTGCCGGCCTGGACCTGTTGGGGTCCGACCAGCACGACATCGCCGAGCTAACCATCCGCACCATTTGCCGGCGGGCCGGCCTGTCGGTGCGCTACTTCTACGAAAGCTTCACCGACAAGGACGAATTCGTCGGCCGCGTGTTCGACTGGGTGGTGGCCGAGCTGGTCGCCACCACTCAGGCCGCGGTCACGGCGGTACCGGCGCGGGAGCAGACTCGCGCGGGCATGGCCAACATCGTGCGGACCATCACCGCAGACGCCCGCGTCGGACGCCTGCTGTTCAGCACACAGCTGGCCAACGCAGTGATCACCCGCAAGCGTGCGGAATCCAGCGCCCTGTTCGCCATGCTGTCCGGCCAACATGCCGTCGACACCCTGCACGCACCGGCAAATGACCACGTCAAGGCGGTCGCACACTTCGCCGTCGGCGGCGTCGGGCAGACCATCAGCGCCTGGCTGGCCGGTGACGTGCGACTCGATCCCGACCAGCTGGTCGATCAGCTAGCTGCGCTGCTCGATGAACTCACCGACCCAAACTTGTCCCGTCCCCGGGTAGCGGCAACAGCTGCCAAATCCGGGGCTAACGATCCGCAGCCACCGGAGGTCGCCGGTCAGCCGCCGTCTTCGGCACGGCCTGCGCGTCGCTCGTAGTGAATTCCTTTGTCCAGCAAGCGAATTCCAGAGTTATCCCATCGGGGTCCTGGAAGTAGAACGAGCGTACGTACACACCGGGATGCACCACCGCGGACACCTGCGTCTCGCTGTCGTCATGGTTGAGCACCGGGCCGACCCGCACGCCTTTGTCCTTGAGCCGCTGCCGGTAGGCGTCGAACCTTTCGGCGGGTACATGAAACGCCAGATGGTTCATGGTGCTCACCGCGCTGGTGATGTCGCCGATGCCGGGGATGGCAACCGGCGACGAAAGACCGGGCACCCGATCAGGTGCATCGGCGAACCAGAAGAAGGCGACACAATCGCCGTTGCCGGCGTCAAAGAAGAAGTGCTGCCCTTGGCCGCCGGGCAGATCGAGCGCCTTGATCAGCGGCATCCCCAGGATGTTGCTGTAGAAGTCCACGGTGCGCGCCATGTCCGAACACACCAGCGCGACGTGGTTGATCCCACCAAGCTCGAATTCGGTGTTGGTGTTGTGCGGCTTGATCATCGTGCGGCTCCCATTGGCTCCCCGGGACGGCGGCCTGGCCAAGCTCTGAATCTGAATCTAACATCAGGTTCAGTTTTGTTCCAGGGAGGTGCCCAGGTGCCGGACTTCCCGACGCAACGCGGTCGGCGGACCCAGGCCGCAATCGACGCCGCCGCGCGGACGGTCGTGGTGCGCAACGGAATCCTGGCGACCACCGTCGCCGACATCACCGCCGAAGCCGGCCGCTCGGCGGCATCCTTTTACAACTACTACGACTCCAAAGAGGCGATGGTCCGGCAGTGGGCGCTGCGCTTCCGCGACGACGCCAACCAGCGGGCATTGTCGGTGATCCGGCACGGCCTATCCGACCGCGAGCGCGCGTATGAAGCCGCTGCCGCCCATTGGTACACCTACCGCAACCGCCTCGCAGAAGCGATCAGCGTGTCACAGTTGGCGATGGTCAGTGACGACTTCGCGCAATACTGGTCCGAAATATGCCAGATTCCAATATCGTTCATCACCGAGACGGTCAAACGCGCTCAGGCGCACGGCTATTGCGTCGGCGATGACCCCCAGTTGATGGCCGAGGCGATTGTGGCAATGTTCAACCAGTTTTGCTACCTGCAGCTCAGCGGTAAGCGTTCACGCCGTGGACAACCTGACGATCAGGCGTGCATCCAGACCTTGGCCAACATTTACTACCGCGCCATCTACAGTAAGGAGGACAGCTCAAATTGACTGGTCGTGCTGCCACGCCCGGGGTCATCCGAGAGTTCGTCGGGCTGCCGTCGCGAACCGCGGGGCGTGCGGCTGCCGGTGGGCACCCATGCCAGGGGCTGTACCACCACAGCGTGGGACGCAAACCGAAGGTGGCGCTCATCGCCGCGCACTACCAGATCGATTTCTCCGAGCACTATCTCGCCGAGTACATGGCGATCCGCGGCATCGGGTTTCTGGGCTGGAACACCCGATTCCGTGGTTTCGAAAGCAGCTTTCTGCTCGATCACGCACTGGTCGACATCGGCGTCGGGGTGCGCTGGCTCCGCGAAGTTCAGGGCGTGGAAACAGTGGTGTTGCTTGGCAATTCAGGTGGTGGCTCATTGATGGCCGCCTACCAATCACAAGCGGTCGATCCGAACGTGACTCCCCTGGACGGTATGCGACCCGCAGCCGGGGTAACCGAATTGCCGGCCGCCGACGCATACGTTGCCGCCGCAGCTCATCCCGGCCGTCCGGATGTGCTCACCGCTTGGATGGACGCCGCCGTCATTGACGAAAATGATCCGGTTGCAACCGATCCCGAACTTGACCTGTTCGACGAACGCAACGGGCCGCCGTACTCACCGGAGTTTATCAGCCGGTATCGCTCCGCGCAGGTCAAACGCAACCACACCATCACCGACTGGGCCGAATCCGAACTCAAACGTGTTCGCGCAGCTGGCTTTTCTGATCGGCCGTTCAGCGTGATGCGTACCTGGGCCGACCCGCGCATGGTCGATCCCAGCATCGAACCGACCAAGCGTCGGCCCAACCAGTGCTACGCGGGCACGCCGGTGAAGGCGAACCGCTCCGCACACGGCATCGCCGCGGCCTGCACGCTGCGCGGCTGGCTGGGCATGTGGAGCCTGCGGGTGGCCCAAACCCGTGCCGCACCCCACCTGGCCCGGATCACCTGCCCGGCCCTGGTGCTCAACGCCGAGGCCGACACCGGAATCTTCCCGTCGGATGCCCAGCAGATCTACGACGGGCTCGCCAGCAGCGACAAGACTCAGGTCTCGATCGACACCGACCATTACTTCACCACCCCGGGCGCCCGCAGCGAGCAGGCCGACACCATCGCCAAGTGGATAGCCAAGCGGTGGCGCTGAGTGTTCTCACCCATTTCGCCGGCCATCCGCTAGCCAACGTTAATAACCGACCCACCGGTTGTTAGCTTGGAAGGTGCTTGGCCGAAACGTCCAACAGCATGGGAAGGCGAGCAATGTCGATCGCTATTACTCCTGAGCATTATGAGCTGGCCGATTCGGTGCGTTCCCTGGTGGCGCGGGTAGCGCCGTCCGAGGTGCTGCACGCGGCGCTAGAATCACCGGTCGAAAACCCGCCGCCTTACTGGCAGGCCGCGGCCGAACAAGGCTTGCAGGGTGTGCATCTGGCCGAGTCGGTCGGCGGCCAGGGTTTCGGCATCCTCGAGCTAGCGGTGGTGCTTGCCGAGTTCGGCTACGGCGCCGTGCCCGGGCCGTTCGTGCCGTCGGCGATCGCCAGCGCGCTGATCGCAGCCCATGATCCGCAAGCCAAAGTCCTCGCCGAACTGGCAACCGGTGCGGCCATCGCCGCCTACGCGCTAGATTCCGGGCTGACCGCCACCCGCCATGGCGACGTGCTGGTGATCCGGGGCGAAGTCCGCGCGGTTCCGGCCGCGGCGCAAGCCTCCGTTCTGGTGCTACCGGTGGCCATCGAAAGCCGTGACGAGTGGGTTGTACTGCGCAACGATCAGCTCGAGATCGAAGCGGTCAAGAGCCTGGATCCGTTGCGGCCCATCGCGCATGTTCGGGCCAACGCGGTCGACGTCAGCGACGACGCCCTGCTGAGCAACCTCACGATGACGACCGCTCACGCGCTGATGTCCACCCTGCTGTCCGCTGAAGCCGTTGGCGTCGCGCGGTGGGCGACCGACACCGCGTCGGCATATGCCAAGATCCGCGAACAATTCGGCCGGCCGATCGGGCAATTCCAGGCGATCAAGCACAAGTGCGCCGAGATGATCGCTGACACCGAGCGGGCCACCGCCGCGGTGTGGGACGCGGCGCGAGCCTTAGACGACGCGGGCGAATCTAGCTCCGACGTCGAATTCGCGGCGGCGGTGGCGGCGACGCTGGCACCGGCGACCGCTCAGCGCTGCACGCAGGACTGCATTCAGGTGCACGGCGGCATCGGCTTCACCTGGGAGCATGACACGAACGTCTACTACCGCCGGGCGTTGATGCTGGCCGCGTGCTTTGGCCGCGGCTCGGAGTATCCGCAGCGGGTGGTGGACACCGCGACGACTGCCGGTATGCGTCCGGTAGACATCGACCTGGACCCCTCTACCGAGAAGCTGCGGGCCCAGATCCGGGCCGAAGTCGCCGCGCTGAAGGCGATGCCGCGAGAGCCGCGCACTGTCGCGATCGCCGAAGGTGGGTGGGTGCTGCCATATCTGCCCAAGCCGTGGGGTCGGGCCGCCAGCCCGGTCGAGCAGATCATCATCGCCCAGGAGTTCACCGCCGGGCGGGTCAAGCGGCCGCAGATTGCCATCGCGACGTGGATCGTGCCGTCGATCGTCGCGTTCGGAACCGACAATCAGAAGCAGCGCCTCCTGCCGCCAACGTTCCGAGGCGACATTTTCTGGTGCCAGCTGTTCTCCGAGCCGGGCGCGGGATCGGACCTGGCTAGCCTGGCAACCAAGGCCACCCGGGTCGACGGTGGCTGGCGCATCACTGGTCAGAAGATCTGGACCACCGGCGCGCAGTACTCCCAATGGGGTGCGCTGCTGGCGCGGACGGACCCGTCGGCGCCCAAGCACAACGGCATCACCTACTTCCTGCTGGACATGAAAAGCGAAGGCGTACAAGTGAAGCCGCTGCGCGAGCTCACGGGTAAGGAGTTTTTCAACACCGTCTACCTCGACGACGTGTTCGTCCCCGACGAGTTGGTGCTCGGGGAGGTGAACCGGGGGTGGGAGGTCAGCCGCAACACCCTGACGGCCGAGCGGGTGTCGATCGGCGGCAGCGATTCGACCTTCCTCCCCACCCTGGGCGAGTTCGTCGACTTCGTTCGCGATTACCGTTTCGAAGGACAGTTCGACCAGGTCGCGCGACACCGTGCCGGGCAATTGATCGCCGAGGGCCACGCCACCAAGCTGCTCAACTTGCGCTCCACGCTGTTGACGCTGGCCGGGGGTGACCCGATGGCGCCGGCGGCGATCTCCAAGCTGTTGTCCATGCGCACCGGCCAGGGTTATGCCGAATTCGCGGTGTCGTCCTTTGGCACCGATGCGGTGATCGGCGACACAGAGCGATTGCCCGGCAAGTGGGGCGAGTACCTGCTAGCCAGCCGGGCCACCACCATCTACGGGGGCACGTCGGAGGTCCAGCTCAACATCATCGCCGAGCGGTTGCTGGGCCTACCCCGCGACCCGTAAGTACCCGCGCGAGCAGCTACAGCTTGCGTAGCTCACGTTTGAGGACCTTGCCGGTGGGGTTGCGCGGTAGCTCGTCGAGGAAGATCACCTCCCGCGGCACCTTGTAGCGGGCAAGATGATCGCGTACGTACTGCTTGATGGTGTCCTCGTCGAGGTCAGCTCCCGGCTTCTTGACCACGAACGCGCGCAGCCGGGCACCGAACTCCTTATCGTCGACGCCGATCGCGGCGGCCTCCACCACGTCGGGATGCCCGCTGATCAGATCCTCGACTTCGGCGGGAAACACGTTCTCACCACCAGAGACGATCATCTCGTCGTCGCGGCCGCTCACATACAGCAGGCCGCGCTCGTCGAAGTAGCCGACGTCGCCGGACGACAACAGGCCGTCGATGATCTGCTTGCCACCGCCGCCGGTGTAACCCTCGAACGGGAAGGCATTGCCCACAAAGATCCGGCCAACGGCACCCTGCGGCACCTCATTGCCGTTCTCGTCGAGGATCTTAACCGTCACCCCCTTGACGACGGGCCCCACCGTGCTGGGGTTGAACTGCAGATCCTTGGGGCCGGCGATGGTGGCGAACGCGACCTCGGTCGAGCCGTACATGTTGTAGATGACCGGGCCGAGGTCCCCCAGCGCGCGGGTGGCCAGCTCGGCACCCAATTGCGATCCGGATACGAACACGATCTTCAAGCTCGACAAGTCGGGCTTGGGTTCGGTTTTCTCCAGCTGGTCGAGGATCCGCGACAGCATCACTGGTACAACGACCATGGATGTCGCCTTGTGCTTTTCGATGTCTTCCAGCACCAACGCGGGCTTGAACCGCCGCCGCAGCACCAGCGTCGAGCCCAGGAACATGGCGAGCGCGGCGTGCATGTAACCCAGCGCATGGAACATCGGCGACGGCAACAGCGTCACCTCGCCGGCCTTGAACGGCACGTGCGACAAAATGCCGCCGATCGGAGCCAGCGTCGGCGGTGTGTTACGGTTCGCCCCCTTCGGGGTGCCGGTGGTGCCGCTGGTCAAAATGATGATCGACGCACGGCGGCTCGCCTTCGGGGCGGGCGCGGTGCTGCTGTGCGCAATCAGCTCGGCCAACGTTTCGTCGGAGCTGCCCGACGGCTTGTCGTCGTCGGGATTGACACCAAGCGCCCGCAGCTTGCCCAACGGTGGCTGGGCCAAGCTGACGGCCTTGGTGTACTCGTCGTCGTAGATGATCACCTTGGCGCCCTCACGGTCCGACACCTCTTTGATCTGCGGGCCGGAGAACTCGCTGTTGAGCAAGATGATGCGGGCCCCCACTCGGGCCGCCCCGTAGTTGGCGATGACAAACCAGCGGTGGTTGCGCGCCAAGATGGCGACGCCGTCCCCGGCGCGGACACCCTTGGCCAGTAGGCCATTGGCCACCGCGTGTGCGGCCTCGTCGAGTTCGGAAAACGTGAGCGTGCCTTCTTCGTCGATGACGGCCGCCCGGTTGGGGGCGCGCCTGGCATTGTGCGACGGCAGCATGCCGACTTCCCCCCACTTGCGGATATCGGCTGCGAGCGCGGCGTAGTTCAGCGGCGGCTCCAGCCCGATCGCGCCCGATTCGATGATCTTCCGCAGGTAATGCAACTCGGCAGTGCCGCGCGCGACGTACTGTCCGATGGACTTCTGGAGCTTGGAGACGGCCTGCCCGGGCAGATCAGTGAGGTTAGGCATGACCTCACCCTATGTGAGGCGGGTCGCAAATTACCATGAGCCGCATGGCCGCCCCGGTGTCGCTGGACGTGCACGGACGCCAGGTCATCGTCACGCATCCGGGCAGGGTCGTCTTCCCCGCTCACAACGATCGAAAGGGCTACACCAAGTTCGATCTGGTCCGCTATTACCTCGCCGTGGCCGAGGGGGCGATGCGCGGGGTGGCCGGCCGGCCGATGATTCTCAAGCGTTTCGTCAAGGGCATCTCCGCCGAGGCGGTGTTTCAGAAGCGCGCACCGGCAAACCGGCCAGACTGGGTGGACGTGGCCGAGCTGCACTATGCGTCGGGCCGCTCCGCCGCGGAGGCGGTCATTCACGACGCCGCCGGGCTGGCGTGGGTGATCAACCTGGGGTGTGTGGATCTCAATCCGCATCCGGTGCTCGCCGGCGACCTCGATCATCCCGACGAGCTGCGGGTGGACTTGGACCCGATGCCCGGGGTCGCGTGGCAGCGGGTCGTCGAGGTCGCGTTGGTGGTCCGGGAGGTGCTGGAGGATTACGGGTTGACCGCATGGCCGAAGACGTCCGGGTCGCGGGGCTTTCACGTCTATGCCCGGATCGCGCCTTGCTGGTCGTTTCCCCAGGTGCGCCTGGCCGCCCAGACCGTTGCGCGTGAGGTCGAACGGCGCCTACCCGACGCGGCAACCAGTCGTTGGTGGAAGGAAGAACGCGAGGGCGTGTTCGTCGACTTCAACCAGAACGCCAAGGACCGCACGGTCGCGTCGGCCTACTCGGTGCGGGCCACCCCGGATGCCCGGGTGTCCACGCCGCTGCACTGGGAGGAGGTGCCCGGCTGCGACCCGGCGGTGTTCACCATGGCCACCGTGCCCAGCCGGTTGGCCGACATCGGTGACCCCTGGGCCGGGATGGATGACGCGGTTGGCCGGCTCGACCGGCTGTTGATGCTGGCCGAGGAACTGGGTCCGCCGCAGAAGGCGCAATCCGCCAAGCCGCTGATCGAGATCGCCCGCGCCAAGACGCGGGCCGAGGCGATGGCGGCGTTGGACATCTGGCGCGACCGGTATCCCGGCGCCGCGGCTTTGCTGCGGCCCGCCGATGTGCTGGTCGACGGCATGCGCGGGCCGAGTTCGATCTGGTATCGGATCCGGATCAACCTGCAGCACGTCCCGGCCGACCAGCGCCCGCCGCAGGAGGAGCTGATCGCCGACTACAGCCCGTGGCCGCGGTGAGAGCGCGTCGGCAAAATTAGCGCTTATATTATGCATCTGAAGTCTGTACATTTTTGTATGGCAAGTGGGTACGCGGTCGAAATCGAGAACTCGGCAGCTAAAGCAATCCAACGGCTGCACCGCCACGACCAGCGGCGCATCTGACCGCCGTCGCCGCGCTCGCCGACGAACCGCGCCCGCGTGGCTGCGAGAAGATGAGTGGCTTCGACACCACTTACCGCATCCGCCTCGGCAACTATCGCGTTGTTTACATCGTCGACGACGCAGCGCGTGTCATCACCGTTACTCGCGTCGGACACCGAAGGGGGGTCTACCGATGACCAGCAGTCTAGTGCCTATTAGTGAAGCCCGCGCTCACCTATCGAGGCTTGTGCGTGAATCCGCCGACGATGACGTCGTGTTGATGAATCATGGCCGACCCGCAGCCATCCTCATCTCAGCTGAGCGCTACGAGAGCCTAATGGAAGAGCTTGAAGACCTGCGCGACCGGCTCAGCGTGCACGAGCGAGAGCACGTCACCATGCCGCTGGACAAGCTCGGTGCCGAGCTGGGCGTTGACATCGGCAGAGTCTGAGTTTGCGCGTGGCTCACAACGTGAGACCGCCGCCGGGCTAACTACACCCCCACCTGGCCCATGGGGGTGGTTCTACGCAGGTAGCAGTACCAGGTGACGACGAGCAGGGCAAGGAAGAACGCCACGTAGAAGTGCAGGGCGGGTTCGATATTGCCGAAGTGCACCTTCGACCAGGCGTAGGCCAGCGGCACCACAAACCCGCCGAACGCGCCGATCGAGGAGATGATGCCCAGCGCTCCGGCGGCCTGTCGGCGCATGTTCACCATCGTTTCCGGATCCCCGCCGGCGACTTCGCCTTTGACCTGGAAGATCCTCGAGATCATCCGGTAGCTCGAACCATTGCCGATGCCGGTGGCAACGAACAAGAACATGAAGCTGACGAAGAACACCGGCAGATTGACCGACTGCACCGACCACAACGCCGCAGCCGCCCCGGCCGCCAGCATGACGAAACTGGCCGCGGTGATCCGCGCACCGCCGATCCGGTCGGCGAGCTTGCCGCCCAGCGGACGGACCAGGGAACCGATGCCCGCGCCGAGGAAGGCCCAACCCAACGCGATGTCACCACGGCCAAACACGGTCTTGAGCAACG
>OBKH01000146.1_pt1 | contig 13374 bp, 13 predicted proteins | sample 1496241 | NCBI WGS metagenome assembly OBKH01 (sample SAMN03273953, study PRJEB22546) | soil metagenome | isolation source: rice field elevated CO2 plus elevated temperature | place: India: CRRI Experimental farm Cuttack,Odisha-753006 | collected 2013-12-17 | reverse complement strand
CGGGCGCAGGTGCAGGGCCTGACTGGCGGACTCCGCGCCGTCCTGACGCGCCGTGATCGCCGCATGCAGCGCACTGATGACCTGCTCCAGCCCGGCTTTTTCCGGCTTGCCCGGCATGGCGGCGACCAACCCTTGCAACACCCCGGTGAATTCGAGCTGTTCGCGGTATTCAGACTCGTCAATGACCTTGCCTGCCCGCACCGTTGCCGGGTAATCCGCGCCGATGTAGTCGAGCAGGTGCAGCGCTTGCGGCGCACCTTCCACCGTGTCGGCCAGCAAGTTGGAGCTGCATAAGGCCAGCAACGGTACGAAGAGCCAGGCCAGGAAACGGGACGGGGCAATCATGAATGAATCTCAATTGGAAACACGAAGTAATATATTGTTCACTCTCAATGACTTTCGCTCAAGCTTTGTCTGCTCTGCTGGCGTCAGAGCGAAACACGGGGCCAGCGCCCGCATCGACCGCCTGCCACCCTCCCGGCAAGGGGCGCCAAGCCCATCGGATGCGCTGATCCCGCCCTTGCGACAATAAAAAAGGCGACCTGAAAAGGTCGCCTTTTTTGTCAGCGTGGGTTTAAACGGCGGCTTTGCGCAGAGTCGCCATGAAGGCAGCGGCACCAATGAACAGCCCGGCAAAGGTGCGGTTCATGCGTTTTTGTTGCTTGGGCGTGCGCAACAGGCGCAGCACCCTGGACGCCAACCCGGTGTAACCGGCCATGACGATCAGGTCGACGCAGATCATGGTCACACCAATGATCAGGTACTGAGCCAGCAGCGGCGCGTGGGGATCGATGAATTGTGGCAACACCGCCAGCATGAACACCAGCGCCTTGGGGTTGCTGATGTTGACCAGGAAGCCACGGAATATCAGTACCAGCGGTTTGCCAATCGGGCGCACGGCGGCGTTATCGCTCATGTCGCTGGGCAACGCGCGCCATTGCTTGATGGCGAGATAAACCAGATAGGCCACACCGAACCATTTGATGGCGTAGAACGCGGTTGCCGATGCCGTAAGAATCGCGCCCACACCGGCGCCGACAATCGCAATCTGCAGCGCCAGCCCCAATTGCAGGCCTAGCGCATTCCAGTACCCACGCCAGAAACCGTATTGCAGGCCGCTGGACATCGACGCAATGGCGCCAGCCCCCGGAGAAAGACTGATCACCCAGCAGGCGGCAAAAAAAGCCAGCCATGTTTGAAGCTCCATCGCACACCTCGACTCAGACTCGTGACAGAGGTCTAAGCTAATGCGGCTTTGGGCCGATGACTACCGATTTTTTATAGGACATGACGATCGCCGACCCGCGTGGCCGGCGTGTCGGCTACTTTTCGAAACCGCTTGCAGGAAAGACATCACTGCCGCGCCAGCGTCGAACCGAGCGCTGAAAGAACAAACTGTTCGGCACTTGCACCATGGCGCTACCGGTTCCGAGCTCTTCGGCTTCGACCAACGTGGTGTAAAGCAAATTGATCGCTACTACCCGACCTTTGACGCCGGGCTTGTCGGTGGTATCCACCAACTCGACCACATCGCCCAGCCGAAACGGGCCGACGGTGAAGATCAGAATCGCGCAGAGCAAGTTGGACAGCACGCTCCACATGGCGAAAAACGCGACTGCAGCGACCGCTACAAAACCCGACAGCGCCGTCCAGAGCACCGTGGCCGAAACCCCGAGGCGCTCCAGCACGAAAATCAGGGCGCTGCCCATGATCAGCCAACGCAGACCTCCGCGCAGGGGCATCAGCAATTGTGGCGGAAACGGGTAGCGCTCACCGAGACGGGTCAGGCCCTTGGCAACGAAGCGCTGGGCGAGGTAGCCGGCCAGCAGGATCAGCAGGAGTTGCACGCCGAGCCAGATCGGCTCGACCCACACCGCTGGCAACGGCAACTTGAAGGCGTCCATCAGGACAGCGCCTCCAGCTCCGCCTGCATGCTTTCCAACAGCTCCAACGCTTCCATCCAGGCCTCTTCCAGCTCCGCCTCACGGACCTTCAGCTTGGCCTGTTCGGCCAGCAGATCACGCAATTCGTTCTTGCGCGCCGGTTCGTAGATGTCGCTGTCGCCGAGGCTGGCATCGATCTTCGCCAGTTTCTCGTGAAGCTTGCCCAACTCGGCTTCGAGCTTGTCAGCCTCACGCTTGTGCGGCGCCAGTTGCTGACGCAACGCCGCTGCGGCCTGACGCTGGGCTTTCTTGTCGGTCTTGTCCGGGTTGACCGGCGTGTTGCTGACCGGGGCATTACGCTGACGGTACTCCACCAGCCAACGGGTGTAGTCCTCCAGGTCGCCGTCGAATTCTTCGACCTTGCCATCGGCTACCAGATAGAAATTGTCGGTGGTGCTTTTGAGCAAATGACGATCGTGAGAGACCACCAGCACCGCGCCACTGAATTCCTGCAGGGCCATGGTCAGCGCCAGGCGCATTTCCAGGTCCAGGTGGTTGGTCGGTTCGTCGAGCAGCAACAGGTTCGGCCGGTCCCAGGCGATCAGCGCCAACGCCAGACGCGCCTTCTCGCCACCGGAGAAATTCAGCACCGGCTCATCGATCCGCGCGCCCCGGAAGTCGAAGCCGCCAAGGAAGTCACGCAGTGTCTGCTCACGCTCGGTCGGTGCCAGGCGCTGCAGGTGCAGCAACGGGCTGGCCTTGGAGTCCAGGGAGTCAAGCTGATGCTGGGCGAAGTAGCCAACAACCGTGTTCTCGCCACGGGTCAAGCGGCCGGCGAGCGGCGTGAGTTCACCCGCGAGGTTCTTGATCAGGGTCGACTTGCCGGCGCCGTTGGGGCCGAGCAGGCCGATCCGCGCGCCGGGGGTCAATTGCAGCTTGACCTTCTCCAGCACGGTTTTCTCGCCGTAACCCAGACGGGCATCGGACAGGTCAATCAGCGGGCTGGAGATTTTCTGCGATTCGCGGAACACGAAGTCGAACGGTGAGTCGACGTGGGCCGCGGTCAACTCTTCCATCCGCTCCAATGCCTTGATCCGGCTCTGGGCCTGGCGGGCCTTGGTGGCCTGGGCCTTGAAGCGGGCGATGTAGCTTTCCATGTGCGCACGTTGCGCCTGCTGCTTCTCGTACGCCTGTTGTTGCTGGGCCAGGCGTTCGGCGCGGGCGCGTTCGAAGGCGCTGTAGCCACCGCGATAGAGCGTGATCTTGCGCTGATCGACGTGAGCCACGTGATCGACCACGGCATCGAGGAAATCCCGGTCGTGGGAGATCAGCATCAAAGTGCCGGGATAACTTTTGAGCCACTCTTCCAGCCAAATGATGGCGTCGAGGTCCAAGTGGTTGGTTGGTTCATCAAGCAGCAACAGGTCCGAGGGGCACATCAAGGCCTGCGCCAGGTTCAGACGCATCCGCCAGCCACCGGAGAAATCTCCGACCTGACGATCCATCTGGTCATTGGTGAACCCAAGGCCCGCCAGCAGCTTGCGGGCACGGGCATCGGCGGTGTAACCGTCGGCGCTGTCGAGTTCCGAGTGCAGACGGGCCTGAGCGGCACCGTCATGGGCCGCTTCGGCTGCGGCGAGGTCGCGTTGCACCTGGCGCAGGCGCAGGTCGCCATCGAGCACGTAGTCGACCGCCAGGCGTTCGAGGGTGTCGACCTCCTGGCGCATGTGGGCGATACGCCAGTCGGCCGGCAGGAAGCAGTCACCCGAATCCGGGTGCAGTTCACCCCGAAGCAAGGCGAACAGGCTCGATTTGCCGGCGCCGTTGGCACCGATAAGGCCGGCTTTCTGGCCGGCGTGCAGCGTCAACTCGGCGTCTTCTAGCAGACGTTGCGGGCCACGCTGTAAAGTCAGGTTCTGAAGTCGAATCATAATGGCGGCGGAGTCTACCAGCTTCGCTCGCAACTGGCGCGAGTAGCACTATGTCCTCTGACCTGTGGAGCTTTTCCCTGAGCACTTATGCCCGTCCGGGCGTTGAACAGGCGTGCCTGCAATTGCAGTCGGCGGGCGTCAACGTGTGCCTGCTGCTGTGTGCGGCATGGCTGGGACAGCGGGGAGTGGCCTGCAATGAGCAGCGCCTGCAGCAACTTCGCAGTGTGGCTGAGCCGTGGGACAACGATGTGGTGCAACCGCTACGGGCATTGCGCACGCAATGGAAAACCATCGCCATGCTGGACGCCGACCTGCATGGGCTGCGCGAACAGGTGAAGACCCTGGAGCTGGAAGCCGAGCGACATCTGTTGCTACGACTGGAGCGATCGGCCCAAGGTTGGCCGCAAGAGAAAAGGACCGATCTCTCGGCCTGGATGGAAGGTGTAGCGGCAGGCGCCACTCACCTGGACCGCGACGCGCTGCGTCAGCTGCGCGTCGCGGTATCCGGCACTTAGGAAGCGCTGGTTGGGTGGGTGGTAGCTGCGCTCGGAACAGCGGCCGGCGTTGGAGCAGACACGGCTGTCGAGGGGGTGGCGACCGGAGCAGGTGCTGCCGCCGCAGCCGGGACGGCTGGCTTGGCAACTGGCGCGGTGGCCGGCTTGGCGGCAACCGGTTTTTTCACGGCGGGTTTAGCCGCTGGTTTGGCCGCAGGTTTTGCAGCAGGCTTGGCTGCGACTGGCTTGGCAGCAGCGGCAGGTTTCGCCGCAGCAGGTTTGGCGGCTGGTTTAGCCGTCGTTTTTGCAGCAGGTTTAGCCGCTGGCTTGGCCGCGGTTTTAGCGGCGACAGGTTTGGCGGCCGGCTTGGCAGCAGGCTTGGCCGCTGCAGTTTTGGCGGCTGGTTTGGCCGCAGGTTTAGCGGTCGTTTTTGCTGCCGGTTTGGCCGCTGGTTTCGCAGCAGCGGTTTTCGCTACGGCCGGTTTGGCAGCGGCTGTTTTTGCAGCAACCGGTTTGGCAGCGGCCGGTTTCGCAGCCGTCGTTTTAGCCGCCGGTTTCGCAGCGCTGGCCGCGACAGGTTTTTTCGCCGCAGGTTTTGCAGCGGGCTTGGCTGCGGCTTTCACCGGTGCCTTGGCAACCGGTTTGGCGGCAGGCTTGGCCGGTGCTTTTGCAGCAACCGGTTTGGCAGCGGTTTTCTTCGCAGGGGCCGCAGCAGGCTTGGCCGCACGCAGGGACAATGCCTTGCCGACAGCCTCTTGAACGCGACCAACGCCCTGGGCCAGTTTCAGGCTTTCTTGAGCGTCGCGCTTGAGCTGCAGGATATAGCCGCGAGTGTCCGACTGACGATCCTTGAGGGCATCCAGCAGCTCCTCGAGTTCCTTCACTGCGTCCTTGGCTTTGGCCTGCGCCTTGGCCTTGCCGGCCGATGCAGCGTCCTGCAACTTGGTGCGGGATTTGTGCAATTTTTCCTGCGCTTTTCCGCGCTGCTTTTCCAGCTTGGCGAGCAGTTTTTCAGCATCAGCCAGCGCTTCGGAACAAGCGGTTTCTAAGTGCTCGAGCAAGCTGCCCGAGAGTTGTTGAAGTAAGTGCAACGGGGTATTTACAGGCTTCTTGGTGGCCGACATGGTTTACCTCCTGGCTGACGTGGGTGCGGCTCATACTAGACCTCTGCTGCTACCGCCGCTAGGGCATCTTGACAGTATCCAAAGCGTTGCGTTGCAACGAATCGAAAATGTTCTGCGCTTGTGTAAAAGCAGTTCACCGTTGAACGCATTCTCACTGGCATAATCGCCCGCATCTCAGGCTGGAGAGTGCCCATGTCGCGCTACTTTTTTTTATCGCTGTGCGTGATTTTTTCCGCGGCCCACGCTGCAGAAAAAACGTCGGAAAATGACGCTCACGACCTCGCTTACAGCCTGGGTGCGAGCCTCGGTGAACGCCTGCGCCAGGAGGTTCCCGATCTTCAACTTCAGGCGCTCGTCGAAGGTTTGCAGCAAGCCTATCAAGGCAAGCCACTGGCGTTGAAAGACGAGCAGATCGAACAGATCCTCAACGAGCACGAAGCCCGGGTCGCCATGCAATCACCTGAGCCGCAAAGCGAATTGGCGCTGCAAAAAGAACAGCGTTTTCTCGCCGATGAAAAAGCCAGGCCCGGTGTTCGTGAACTGGCGGATGGAATACTGCTGACGGAACTGGCGCCTGGCACGGGTGCCAAGGCCGGGCCAAACGGCAAGGTCCAGGTGCTGTATGTCGGTCGCCTTCCCGACGGCACGGTGTTCGACCAGAACAGTCAGCCGCAATGGTTCAGTCTCGATAGCGTGATCAGCGGATGGCGCAGCGCACTGCAGCAAATGCCGGTCGGCGCGAAATGGCGCCTGGTGATTCCATCGGCGCAAGCCTATGGCGCCGATGGTGCCGGCGACTTGATCGCGCCGTTTACACCGCTGGTGTTCGAAGTCGAATTGCGCGGCGCCACTGGCTGAATGGCGGAAACGAAAAACGGTGCGCAAGGCGCACCGTTTTCAGTATTGCGAAGAGTGAATTCAGGCCTGAACCGAATCTTCTGCCTTGTGAGCGGTGTGCAGAACCTCGATCAGGCAATCCTCCAGCTCGAAGCGCTCGTGCAACAGACCACCCAGTTCCTTGAATTTCTCTGCCACACACTTGCCTGCATCGCACAGGTCATTGAACGCGAGCAGTTTTTCGGTGATGACGTCGATGCGCGGGTAGAGGGTTTCTGCCAACTCCAGACCACGCTTGTCATTGAAAGCCTTGGCTTCACCGGTCAGCTGTTCGTAGATTTCGAAATGCCCGGCGGACACGTAATCAACCAGGACACCACAGAATTCCTGCAAAGGTTTGCGGTTTTCACCCAGAGCCTCTGGCTTGGCACCGAGCGCATCATAGGCACGAACCAGTTCGTGACGTTCCTGCAACCAACGATCGATCAGCAGATGTACTCCACCCCAACGTTCCTGAGCATTCTGACAACTTTCGAGCATGGCGATCTCTCTTCCCTTGTGGGTCATGCTGCCCTACACCCGTCATACTCTTGAAGGTCAAGAATCGGCCAGGCAGAGCGTCATCGAGCAACATAATTCCAATGACACGTGCCGGCCAGATTATGCCCGCACGTCTGTGGCTTCAAGGTACGCAGCCGATAAAGTTCATACAAGTGTTTAATCACCCACAAGCGCCCGGTGCGACGACTCGCCGCTGAGTGGTCGCCGCAAGGCGACCCAGGCTTGACGCAACAGCTGATAAATCCCCAGGGTCATCATCGAGATAAAGAACAGCAGGCTCCACTCCGGGATGCTCAAGTCAAACAGGGTCCAGGAGATCTGAGCGCAGTCGATGGTGCCTTTGAACATCTGCCGCACGACACACATCCAGGGCGAACCGGCGAACAGATCACTCAGATTAGGCGCGCAAGTCGACAATTGATTTGCCGGATCGCTTTGCAGCAACACCTGCCGCCACGCGATGACCGTTCCGGCCAGGCTGAAAAGCACACCGAACAGCCAATACAGGACAGTCCCGAAGCGACCGGGTCCCTGCACCGAAGCCATCAGACAGACACCCGTCAGCAGTGCCAGGCAACCTCGTTGCAACAGGCACAAACCACAAGGTTGGAGGCCGACTGCATACTCCAGATAGTACGACACGCCCAGGACCAGGGCGCCCGCAATGAAAACCAGGAAAAACAGGGAGCGTGAGCAGGCCAGAGGCATGGCTTTTCCGTAACAGTAAGGACCGACAGCTACGGTAGAGGAAAGCGCAACGGCCTTTCAAGACAGGTCGGCAGGGACACTTCAGCGCAAGTGTAGGGAATTCCCGACAGAGGCCAGAGGATCAGGTGTAGCCCCTTGTAGGATTCTGCTGAAGACGAATCACGAAAGTAAAATTCCGACAACGTTTTCGCCATCGGATCGCCCCTTCGGGCGACCCTTCACTCACGGTCAAGCGTGAGCCGGCATCGGCAGCGGTGCTGCCAACAAGCGCTCATCCAACAAGCCCAGACCTTCCTGGAACAGCTGATTACTGCGCTCGGTATCACCCATCTGCGCCAGCAACCGAGCCAGTTCGGCGCAGGCTTCCGGGTTGCGCTGCACGCGCAGACTGCTTTCCAGATAGTCCCGCGCCTTGCCCCACAGGCTGCTTTGCAGGCACAGGCGACCCAGGGTCAGCAATAGGCTCGGGTCGGCCGGTTGATCCTTGAGCAAGCCCTCGGCGAATTGCAGTTGACGCGCCGGATCACCACCGCGAACCAATCCGTAGAGCCGAGCCAGGTGACTGTCAAAGCTGCGCTTGAGCGCCGTGCGCAGCACCTCTTCAGCTTCGACCTGAGCACCCAGTTGGCGCAATTGCTCGGCATAGGCCAGCACCAGTTGCGGCTCTTGACGCTGGGCCGAACTCAACTGCTGCCAGGCGCGGTTGAGCGTTTGCAAGCCGACGGTTCCGTCTGCTTCCTGATGCGCCGCCAGAGACAGGTTCTTGCCCCAGGCGCGACGCTCAAGTTCGGCCAATTCAGCGGCTGGCAGGACCTTGTCCTTGCGCAACTCCGGCAGCAGACGAATCAGGGCCGACCAATCGCCTAGCTGCTGATACAAGCGCTGCAACTGGCGCAGGGTCTGCACGTTATGAGGGTGGCGCTCGTGCATCGCTTGCAGGGTCGCGAGGGCGCCTTCGGTGTCGCCGCGATCAGTCTGTAATTGTGCGTGGCTCAAGGCGATTGCCAGCTCGGCCTGTGGCTGACGCTGCAACGCACGCTCCAGCAGGTTGTCGCTTTCCTCGTAATGACCTTGTTCATTCGCGGCTCGGGCAGCGCCGAGGTAGTACAGCAGCGGCTGGCGCTCGGCTTCCGCCGCCCGGGCCAGATGACGCTGCGCGCTGGCCCAGCGACCTTCCGCCAGATCCAGTTGACCATGCTCGATGGCGACCTGCACCCGACGACTGCGATTGCGCCGTGACCACGGGTTGACCACGCCACTGGACGTCGTTACCAACTCGATCAACGCCTTGATGCCCCAGAACAGCAGCCAAAGGACAGCCACCAAAGCCAGCGTTGCCCAGAGGCTCGATTCGTATCTGAACGTCTTGTAAGCGATCAGCACGTAGCCCGAGTGCTCGGCAATCGCCAAGCCTAGCGCCGCTGTAGCAGCGATGACCAGAAACACGATCACATACAGGCGCTTCATGGTGTGGCCTCCTGCGCGGCGTTCGCGGCAGGTTTGGCCATTGGCTTGACCGAGTCTTCGGCGTTCACGTTACGCCGTTCCAGATAAGCCTGAACCGCACTCAGTGTGCCGGTCAGGTCCGGGGTGACCACGGTGACGGGCTGCTTGCTCAACTCGGCCACCTGCTCAAGCATCACTTTGCTCTGCGGATTGTCCGGGTTGAAGTTGCCCTTGAGCACATCGCGCGCTTCGTCCAGAGCCTGGCTGTAAACCGCAGCCTGACCATTGAGTGCGGCCCATTGCGCTTGCTCGAGCGTCAGGCTCAGGGCCAGTCGCACCTGGCTCAGGCTCTGCCCGGCCAGTAACGGGCGGACGTTTTTATCGGCGTTGAAATCGATGCGGATGTAGCGAGAAATCTGATCCCACCACTGGGCCCAACGGTTGGCGCCGTCGCCATCGGCGGTCAGGCCCAGCAACGATTCGCCACGATCCTTGTACTCGGGCGCCAGTTCGGTCAGGCCGATCACCTGCTCACGCAAAGCCCCCAGCCGCAAGAACAACCCCGTGCGATCCGGTTGCTCGGTGCTGCGCAAAGCCACCAGGGTTTTGGCCACTTGCTCGCGGGCGGCGAAGGCTCCGGGATCATTTTGTTCGCGCAGAATTTCATCGGCGCCCTGCACCAGGGCCTGGGCGCTGCTGATGTCCTGCAAGGCAGACAATCGCAAACTGGCCAGACGCAGCAAGTGCTCGGCCTCGGCCAGGCGCCAATCCTTGCGGCTGGCACCGAGAACGGTTTCCAGACGCTGGTTCAGGCGCTGCTGATCACCCTGCAGCTGAATCACCAGGCGACTGCGCTCCTCCAGCACATCGGCGCCAGGCATTTGCTCCAGGCGCGCGCTCAGGCGCTGTTCATTGAGCTTCAGGCTTTGCGCCTCGTCACTCAATGCCTGCACCTGACTCAGCTGTTGTTGGTTAGTCGATTGCAGGTGACGCACCTGCCAGACTCCCCAACCACCCACTGCGATACCGGCAGCGCCCAACAACAGCGCGACAATCGCCAGCCCATTGCCTCGGCGCTGCTCTGCCGCAGGTGGTGGTGTTTCAACCGGTGCATCGAGCACTGGCCGGACGTCATCTTTAGGCAAGGCTGTTTCGCTCACGTATCCATCCTTTGCATTAGAGAACGGGCACGGGGTGCTCCCGTAACGCCGTCAGCAAAGCCGCGGCACTGGCGCCGCGGCAATCCACAACTGCCAGGGCCCCGGCGGCATGTGCCAGCTCGGCAACCCTGGGGCTTGGTACAAACAACGGCAACCGCGCCAACCGTGGCCAGGCATCGCCAGCCAATTGATGCAGGTGCTCAAAACCCTGTCCACTGCTGACCACCAGCCCGTTCAGGCGTTCCGCTTCAATCTGCCGTGGCAACGTGGCCGGCAGGTAGTACGGCAGTTCGCGACGGTACAGTTCCAGATACTCGACACTAGCACCTCGCTCGCGCAGGCGCTCTGCCAGTAACTCGCGACCACCCTCCCCGCGCATGATCAGCACGCGCGGTTCAGGCCCGGCGATGGCCTCGCGCAATGCCTCAAGTTCAAGCAAGGCTTCACTGTCATCGCCCTGCGCCGGGCAGCTCACATCCAGGCCACGATCGACAAGAATCTGTGCCGTCGCCGCGCCGACGCTGAACCATTTCACGCGCGGCAAGGGCGAGCAAAACCGGTCGATCAACTCGATGCCGATTCGAGCAGCGGGCTTGCTGACCACGATCACAGCGCTGTAGCGATCCAGTTCCTGGATCACCTGGCGCATTGTGTCAGAGGCGGGGATCGTCGCTATGTCCAAAAGCGGCAAGCTGCTGCTGAAAATCCCCTGATCGGCCAGGAGACTGCTCAGCGCCGCCGACTCATCCGCCGGACGCGTCAACAGCAGGCGCCAGCCCGTCACTCGTGACCTGCCTCGCCATAGACCGCTTTGAGAATCTCGTTGGCGCCCTGACTCAACAGGTCTTCGGCCACTTGCACACCCAGGGCCTCGGCCTTGCCTCGTGGCGCGCGGGCTTCAGCACTGAGCAGCAGACCGCCATTCGGATCGCCCACCAGGCCACGCAACCAGATCTGCTCGCCTTCAAGCACGGCGTAGCAGGCAATCGGCACCTGGCAGCCACCATTGAGGTGTTTGTTGAGGGAACGTTCGGCGGTGACGCGGGTGGCGGTGTCCTGATGATGCAGCGGCGCCAGCAGTGCGTGAATTTCACTGTCGGCGCTGCGGCATTCGATGCCCACGGCACCCTGGCCACCGGCGGGCAGGCTGTCGTCGACGCTGATGGCCGACATAATGCGATCTTCAAAGCCCAAGCGAATCAAACCGGCGGATGCAAGGATGATGGCGTCGTACTCACCGGCATCGAGCTTGGCCAGACGAGTGTTGACGTTGCCACGCAGGAAGCGGATTTCCAGATCAGGTCGACGGGTCAGCAATTGGGCCTGGCGACGCAGGCTCGATGTACCGACGATGCTGCCTTCAGGCAACTCGTCCAGGCTGGCATAGGTATTGGAGACGAATGCATCGCGCGGGTCTTCACGCTCGCAGATACAGAACAGGCCGAGACCTTCGGGGAAGTCCATCGGCACGTCTTTCATGGAGTGCACGGCGATGTCCGCTTCGTTTTCCAGCAACGCGGTTTCCAGTTCCTTGACGAACAGGCCCTTGCCGCCGATTTTCGACAGTGGTGAATCAAGCAGCTTGTCACCACGACTGACCATGGGGACCAACGTCACGAGCAGACCGGGATGGGCCTCTTCCAGACGGGCTTTGACATATTCGGCCTGCCACAGGGCGAGAGCACTTTTGCGGGTGGCGATGCGGATCTGGCGAGAGGACATGGATCAATCCGTACTGAAAAGATACGGCGGATAATAACAGCTCAGCCAAATCCACTTTGACTTGTATCAGAAACTACTCGGCCTCCCTGGCCCCGGATGTCCGGCAATCGGGTGTGGAAATTCACCTGCGACCAGCGAATTAAAGCTGTTGCATCATCTTCCGCACGCCCGCCACGTGGCGCCGACTGACGATCAAGGCGTCACCGTTCAGGCCTTTGAGGAACAGCTGAAAATGCCCGAGTGGCGTTCGTTGCAGCCGTTCGATGCGATCGCGAGCGACCAGTGCGTTACGGTGGATCCGCACAAAGCGGTCACCGAACTCGTCCTCGAGGGCCTTGAGCGGTTCATCCAGCAGCACTTCGCCGCTCTCGTGGCGCAAGGTCACGTATTTGTGATCGGCAATGAAGTAGACCACCTGATTCAGCGGGATCAGCTCGATCCCCTTTCGGGTTCGGGCGCTGATGTGGCTGCGTGGACCATTGCCACTTTCGGCGGCCGGGCGGGTCAGGGCCGCGAGTTGAACACGATTGGGTCGCTCGGCTTTCTTTAAAGCGTCATGTAAATGTTCGGTTCGCACAGGTTTCACCAGATAGCCTACGGCGCTGGCCTGTAAGGCTTCCACGGCAAATTCATCGGGCCCTGTGCAAAACACCACGGCGGGCGGGGTTTCGCGTTCGCACAATCGCGCGGCCACTTGCAGGCCATCAAGGCCTGGCATGCGGATATCGAGCAGCACGATATCCGGCTTGTGGCTGTCGATCAGTGCCAACGCCTCTTCGCCGTTCGTGGCGCTGGGCTCCAGGACACTGTATCCCTCGAGTTCGCCAACCATTCGGCTCAGGCGCTCGCGGGCTAGGGGGTCGTCATCAACGATCAGGACATTCATATTGCGCTGGATTCCTGCGTGAGTCTCGCACAAGGATAGCGTAGACAGGGTAAGTGACGTCCGTCACCGCGATCCACGCTAAGACTAGCGCGAGCGTCAAAAAGTGCCGCGAGACCGACGGCTAAATTTTCATCCGCCGGGCAATTGGCGGCCCAGGCTCGCATTGGCGACACAGCGCCACAGGGTTTGCTGATACGCAATCTGAACACCCCCTCGTCATATAGTCCACTTGCGCACCGAGAAGTGCACCAACCCTACTGTCCAACTGTAGACGGTTGCCGAGACGATAGAGCTCAAATGAAAAATATCGTTGAGTGAATCGCACAAGAATTGCCCCGGACACGGGCGGGCCATGAAAAAACCAGGCGACCAGCGTCAGCGACAGCAATGGCAACCCTGTTATTATCCGCGCCAGCTTTCAACGCCATCTTTCTTCAGCCGATACGAGCGAATTCATGAGCACTGACAAGACCAATCAGTCCTGGGGCGGCCGCTTCAGTGAACCCGTCGACGCCTTCGTCGCCCGCTTCACCGCCTCCGTCACCTTCGACCAGCGCCTGTACCGCCACGACATCATGGGCTCGATCGCCCACGCCACCATGCTGGCCAAGGTCGGCGTGCT
>OBKH01000145.1_pt1 | contig 13499 bp, 15 predicted proteins | sample 1496241 | NCBI WGS metagenome assembly OBKH01 (sample SAMN03273953, study PRJEB22546) | soil metagenome | isolation source: rice field elevated CO2 plus elevated temperature | place: India: CRRI Experimental farm Cuttack,Odisha-753006 | collected 2013-12-17 | reverse complement strand
TGATTCGCGGCACGTCACGTTGTCGAGTACGTTGGAGTTCTAACGCAAGACCGCGTCATCGTTGATCGCGAGCAGTCCCGCTCCCACAATTGGAATTCATTCCCTTGTGGGAGCGAGCCTGCTCGCGATGGCGGTCTGACAGCCGCTTGATATCCCGAACCTAGCGCAAAAACGCCTGCCGATATTCGCCCGGCGTCCCCCCCGAGACCTGGCGAAAGCGATTGGTGAAGTGACTGGCACTGGCAAATCCGCAGGCCAGCGCGATGTCCCCCAGCGGCTGCGATGTCGAGCGCAACAACTCCCGCGCCCGGCCCAGTCGCCTTGCCAGCACGTACTGATGCGGCGGCAGGCCGAAGCTTTCGCGGAACATCCGCGCAAAGTGGTATTCCGACAGCGCGCACAGCGCTGCCAGTTGTCCCAGGCTGATGGCTTCGCCCAACTGGCTGTCGATGTATTCCACCAACTGTCGCCGCTGATGTGCCGCCAACCCGCCCTTGAGTCGTAGTCCGTCGCGCAGGCCGACCTGACTGAGCAAGGCATGGCTGAGCATTTCGTGGGCCAGGCTGCTGGTGAGCAGGCGTTCGCCGGGTTCATCCCAATTGAGGCCGATCATCTGTCGAAAGCGCCGCGCTTGCAGCGGGTCGTCGAGGAATGTGCCTTCGCGCAACTGCACTTCACGGGGCTCGCGGTCCAGCAGCGTGACGCAGCCGAGGGCGAATTGTTCCGGGCTGAAATAGAGGTGGGCCAGACGAATGTCGCCGTTGATCACCCAGCCTGACTGATGATCGGCCGGCAGGATGCACAGCTTGTCCGGGCCGCCCTTGGTGCCGGGCTGATCGCGGCGAAAGGTGCCGGTGCCGCCGGCGATGTAGCAGGACAAAGTGTGGTGGCTCGGCGCTTCGTAATCCTGGGCGTCGTGATGGTTGCTCCACAAGGCTGCCGCCATGCCGTCACCGAGCTCGGCGCTGTGCTCGAGGCGAGCATTGGGCGAGCGGTTGAGGGCTTGAAAGACTTGCAGGGTTTCCAGTGCGGGCATGATCAGTTCTCTCCAACGCCTTGCATCCTACTCCGTAGGCGTGCGCCTGCCAGCCAGTGGCGCGACAAAAGCGCAAGTTTATGCAAGTGCGCCATGGTGCGACGCAGGACACTGGGCACCTACCGAGGAGCCTTTGTCATGAATCTTTCGTTGTATTTGTTGACCGTGCTGATCTGGGGCACCACCTGGATTGCCTTGAAATGGCAGTTGGGCGTGGTGGCGATTCCCGTGTCGATCGTTTATCGCTTCGGCCTCGCCGCATTGGTGCTGTTTGTGATGTTGCTGCTCAGTCGGCGGTTACAGGTGATGAACCGTCGTGGGCATTTGATTTGCCTGGCGCAAGGGCTGTGCCTGTTCTGCGTCAACTTCATGTGTTTCCTGACGGCCAGCCAGTGGATTCCGAGCGGTCTGGTCGCCGTGGTGTTTTCCACCGCGACACTGTGGAACGCCCTCAATGCACGGGTGTTCTTCGGCCAGAAAATCGCCCGCAACGTGCTGATGGGCGGCGCGCTGGGCTTGTGCGGCCTGGGCCTGCTGTTCTGGCCGGAACTGGTCGGCCATACCGCCAGCCCGCAAACCCTGCTCGGCCTGGGTCTGGCGCTGTGCGGCACCCTGTGTTTCTCGGCGGGCAACATGCTGTCGAGCCTGCAGCAGAAGGCCGGGCTCAAGCCGCTGACCACCAACGCCTGGGGCATGGCCTATGGCGCGGCGATGCTGTCGGTGTGGTGCCTGGTCAAGGGCATTCCATTCGATGTGGAGTGGAGCGCCCGCTACATCGGTTCGCTGTTGTACCTGGTCATTCCGGGTTCGGTGATTGGTTTCACGGCTTACCTGACACTGGTCGGGCGTATGGGGCCGGAGCGCGCTGCGTATTGCACCGTGTTGTTCCCGGTGGTGGCGCTGAACGTGTCTGCGTTCGCCGAGGGGTATCAATGGACCTTGCCGGCCCTGGTGGGGCTGGTGCTGGTGATGCTGGGCAACGTACTGGTGTTCCGCAAGCCCAAGGCGCCGATGGTTCAAGGCAATGGCAAGCTGGCTTGAAGCCTTGTCAGGGGCGAGTGTGTTTTCAACGCTCGATCCTGATCGCCACGTACAGCAGCGATGGCAACATGAAGTCGACAATGTGCTGGGCCCAGTCTTTGTAGTTCCAGTGTTGCGATTGGTCCATATTGAACCACTCGGCACCAATGACTTGGAAACAGAGGTAATAAAGAAAGAGTGCAATCAATAAGCCGATAATGGCGAACTTCTTCGCTTCGTGGAATTTCTTGCTGCTGGAGTTGATGTTCTTGTAAAGATAGTACGTGCCCATGATGCAGAAGGTCGTGTACATGACTTCAAGGGTAATGATCAGCCAGTAAATTCGATGCTGGAGCATGGGCGAGATGATCGCTCGCTCGCTGTACCTGGAACTCGCCTGGGTGGTGTCCATGCTCAGGATGTGCGACAGATACTCATAGTTGGTGGCGTAATCGGTAATGTTGCTGTACATCACCAGCAAGCCGAAGAAACTGACGAATAACATCAGTGTGGCTTTACTGAATTTTATGACGTGGTTGGTTGTGATTTGGTTCAAGGTTAAATGTCTCCAGAACTAAGTTTCGGTGTGTTTTTAGTTTGGAGTTTATACGGCGGGTTATTTGTCTGGTCGTGAACTGAATTGCAGGATATGTAACGCCAAGTTGAGTGTGCGGGGTTTAAAGTGTGCGGGCAGGCATCGGTAGCGCCTGCCCTGGGTGATTCAGCCTTTCCAGACTTGCGGGTTGACCAGGTCCTGTGGGCGTTCACCCAACAAGGCGCTGCGCAGGTTTGCCAGGGCACGATTGGCCATGGCTTCGCGGGTTTCGTGGGTCGCCGAGCCAATGTGCGGAAGCGTCACGGCGTTTTTCAGCTGAAACAGTGGCGACTCGGCCAGCGGCTCCTTTTCGTACACGTCCAGCCCGGCGCCGCGAATCCGGTTGTTCTGCAAGGCTTCGATCAGTGCCGGTTCGTCGACCACCGGGCCGCGAGCGATGTTCACCAGAATCGCGCTCGGCTTCATCAGCGCCAGTTCGCGATGGCTGATCAGGTGTTTGGTTTTCTCGCTGAGCGGTACCACCAGGCAGACGAAATCGGCTTCGGCCAACAGTTCATCCAGGCTGCGCATCTGTGCGCCGAGCTCTTGTTCCAGCGCGGTCTTGCGGCTGTTACCGCTGTAGAGGATCGGCATGTTGAAACCGAAGCGCCCACGGCGAGCGATGGCCGCGCCGATGTTGCCCATGCCGACGATACCCAGGGTCTTGCCATGCACATCGCAACCGAACAACGCCGTACCGACGCTCGCCTGCCATTGGCCGGCCTTGGTCCAGGCGTCGAGTTCAGCCACGCGCCGGGCACTGCTCATCAGCAGGGCGAACGCCAGATCAGCGGTGCTTTCTGTGAGCACGTCCGGGGTGTTGGTGAGCATGATTCCGCGCTCACTGAGGTACGCGACATCATAGTTGTCGTAGCCCACCGAAACGCTGGACACCACTTCCAGTTTCGCGGCGTTCTCCAGTTGGGCGCGACCGAGTTTACGGCCGACGCCGATCAGGCCATGGGCATGGGGCAGGGCTTCATTGAACTGGGCGTTGATGTCGCCATTTTTCGGATTCGGCACGATGACGTCGAAGTCTTGTTGCAGGCGTTCGACCATTTCAGGCGTGACGCGGCTGAAGGCGAGGACGGTCTTTTTCATGGGGCAGGGCTCGTCAGGGCGGAGGAGAATGCTTAGCAAGCTACAAGTATCAACTGGCAAGCTGCAAGCCTAAAAGCCGTACCCGTCGCTTTTTAACTTGCAGCTCACCGCTTGAAGCTTGTAGCTGCCGTTCCGCTATACTGCCGCCTTTCGTGGCTCGCTGACCGGGCCCGACACTTTACGCATCACCCGGAGCTTTCATGACTTCCCCGAAACAACCGCCGGTCGCCGACACCTTGAGCGACGAGCAGGCAGAGCTGCCAGACAGCGTCGACTCCAGCGCCGACAGCGAAACCAAAGCCGCCATCCCGGCGTTCAAGTTCCCGTTCAAGCCAGGAGAATTGGCTGGCGCCAAGAACGCAAATCAGCCGTGGTACAAGAACGGCGCCAAGAACGGCCACACCAAGACGCCGGGCATGGCGCCGCCAGGGACTCGGCGTTCGATGGGCAAGCGCTAGGTTCCAGGCTTTGCGGTGTCAGGCCTGCCTTTGCTCCCACAATTGGAATGCATTCCCCTGTGGGAGCGAGCTTGCTTGCAATGACGCCCTCACAGGCGACACCTTTTTTAGACTCAAGCCACCCGCAACGAAATAAACGAGTAGTTCGCCGGCGCCTGCGTTGCCACTTGCCCACCGGCATCCGTGACCTGCCTGGCGATATCTTCACCGGACACATGGAACAGCCATTCGCTGTCCCACTGCGGCAATGTCTGCCCGGCCAAGTCGTCGAGGATCGAGGCAAACTCGTTCATGTCCGGCAGATAAGCGCTGAATCCATCCCCCTTCAGCGCCGTCGTGCGAATCCCCAATAGCGCGCAAATCGCGTCCTTCATTTGAATATCATCGCGATCCGCCTGGCGGGAGCGCTCAATCAGCACCCGGAGCTCGCGGTCCACCAACTCACCGCCAACGATCAGGTCCGACCCTTTTTCCCAGGACTCGGACGGGCATTCCTTGATGGCCGGGTTGAGAGCGATGTGCGGATTGATTTCCATCGGGTAAATGCGGCACACCAATGGCCGGCGTTCGTAGATGCGGCAGAGGTTGTCCTCGTCAAGATTCCGGCAGGGACCGACATTGTAGGCGGCAAAGGTGATGGCGACGTACGCCTCGGATTCGCCGCTGTGAACCAGTGCCGAGCGGCGCTCAGCGTGGTCGCGTTGCCGGGCTGGCAGGCCCAGGCCATTGCCCAGGAACGCCTCCACCAGCACGATCACCTGCCCGCCATCGGCCGCCCACATCCGGGCTTCGGACAGGGTCAGGGGCACATGGTGATCGTTGCAGCATTTGCCACAGCCTACGCAGGAAAACGTCGTATTCATTGAGCGCTCAGTCGCGTCGAGGGAAGAGGCGACAGAATGTCACCGTGAAGTCTGCTGCCGAAGCAAGTTATGCGCCACTCACTGGGCCTTGATGGCGGGGCGAATCGAGTCCCATTCGGTGACATACGCGGTTTTGCTTTTTTTGTTGTAGAGACACAGCTCTGTGCCTTGCGCGCCTTTCATGTGTTTTTGCGGGTACTGACCTTGCAGCAGGAGCGCGGTGTAGCCGACGCGGTCGTCGAACTGGGCGGCATTGCCCACGGGGTTGGCATTCTTCAGGCCACTGGCCTTGGTGCAACTGGCCAGGACGGTTTTGTCATAAGCGGCCCACGCGTCGGGACTGGAAGCCTGGGCCTGGGTGGCGAGGGCGGTGAGGCAGAGCAAGGTCAGGGTGGCGGCTTTCATGGTCCGGAAATCCTTTTGGGGGGCGAATGACCGGATTATGCCTGAAGGAGGGTGTTCGTCAGGCTGGAACCGGTTCCCGGCGAACCACAAACATCCCGACGCTTTCATACAACCGCTGCGCGCGCAGGTTGTCTTCGAGCACCTTCAAATCCACAAAACCTTCGCGGCGTTGCTGGAACACCTTGAACACGTGCAGCAGCAAAGCGCGGCCCAGACCTCGCCGTTGAGCCCGAGGATGCACCACCAGGTCTTTGATGTAGGCGCTGGTCCAGCACTGGCACACGGCAACCACACCTTCGGCATCCAGGGCAATGAAGCACAGGTCGGGATCGTATTCGGGGTCGGTTTCAAATTGCCGTTGCCAGCACTCCAGCGCCGGTACGCCCCCACCGCCCTCGCGGTAACCCAGTGTCATTAACTGATGGACGGTGTCGGCAAGTTCAGGGCGGTAGCGGGTCAATTGAAGATCGCCTGGCCAAGGGATGGCCGGCACAGCCTCGGCGAGGTTGCGCCGCATCAACAAGCAAAAGTCCTCGGCCAAGACTCAATGACCCTGTTCAGCCACAGCCTTGGCTGCCGTGATCAGGCACTGGGTCAGTTCGGGCGAGGAGAACTTGGTCAGCACCGCGTTGGCACCGGCCTGACGAGCCTTTTCACTGTTCATCGCGCTGTCCAGCGAGGTATGCAGCAGCACATAGAGGTGCGCAAAATCCGGCGTTTCGCGCAGGGTTCGGGTGAAGGCGTAGCCGTCCATTTCAGACATTTCGATGTCCGAGACAATCAGATTGATCTGCTGGGCGGTGCCTTGCAAATCCAGCAGGCAGTCGATGGCTTCCTTGGCGCTGCGCGCCGTATGGCATTGCAGGCCGAGATTGCGCAACGTGTGCACCGATTGCTGCAGGGCCACCTGACTGTCATCGACCACCAGAATCCGTGCGTTCCCCAACAGCTCGGCGTCTTCCATGCTCAGTTCGGTCGGTGCCGTTTCGATCTGCGCCGGGGCGATGCCGTGGATGACTTTTTCGATGTCCAGTACCTGCACCAGGGTGCCGTCGACCGAGGTCACGCCGGTGATGTACGAGCGCACCCCGCCAGACCCGAAGGGCGGCGGACGGATATCGGTGGTCAGGCAGTGAACGATCTTGCTCACCGCCTGGACGTGCAGGCCCTGCTTGGAGCGGCTGACGTCGGTGACGATCAGGCAGCCGCCATTGGGGTCTTCCAGAGGACGTTCGCCGATGGCGCGGCTCAGGTCGATCACTGACAGCGACGCACCACGCAGCGTGGCAATGCCTTTGACGTGGGGGTGCGACTCCGGCAGCTTGGTCAGCGGCGGGCAGGGGATGATTTCGCTGACTTTGAGCAGGTTGATAGCCATCAACTTGCCGCTGCGCAAGGTAAACAGCAGAAGCGACAGTGAATCTGCACGGGCTTTGATGGATGACATATGGACCTTCTTGGGAAAAAGGTGATGGGCTATCGCGAGGATTGCCAATAACTTCGATGCCGGGTTATCGACTTGTTGGGGGCAGGCTTTAGGGCCAATACCCATCCATTGGTTTAGCACGACACCGGTGGCGAGGGGGCAAGCCCCTTCGCCACCGGTGTGCGGTTCGGACACAAGTTGGGCGTCACTTCATGCCGAGCCTCTTGGCCATCCGCCCAAGATTCGCCCGATCCAGGCCCAGCTCACGCGCCGCACTCGCCCAGTTGTTGTGATGCCGCTCCAGGCACGCGCCGATCAACTGGCGCTGATAGTTTTCGGTGGCTTCGCGCAAATCCCCTGTGACCAGCGCCATGGCGGCGGGCGCCGTTTGCTCGACGGGTGCTTGCGCATTGGCATTGGGCAGGTCCAGGTCCGCCGCGCTCAAGCTGAGAATCTTTGGCCGTTCCTTGCAGTTACCCAAGGCTTTCAGGGCGCTGCGGCCGATCAGGTGTTCCAGCTCCCGCACATTGCCCGGCCAGTCGTAAGCCAGCAGGGCAGCCTGGGCATCAGTGCTCAGGCGCAAGCTGTTGAGGCCCATGCGCGAGCGGTTCTGTTCCAGAAAGTAGCCGCTGAGCAACAGCACATCCCGCCCGCGATCGCGCAGGGCCGGTACTAATAGTGGGTAAACGCTGAGGCGGTGATAGAAGTCGGCGCGGTAACGGCCGCTGCGCACTTCTTCGGCCAGGTCGCGGTTGGTCGCCGCGATCAGCCGCACGTCGACCTGATGCTCGGTATCCGAACCCAGTCGCTGCAATTGACCGCTTTGCAGGACCCGCAGCAGTTTTGCCTGCACGGTCAGCGACAGCTCGCCGACTTCATCGAGAAACAATGTGCCGCCATTGGCCAGTTCAAATTTGCCGCGCCGATCATTCATCGCCCCGGTAAAGGCGCCGCGCACGTGGCCAAACAGTTCGCTCTCCACCAGTGTGTCCGGCAGAGCGGCGCAATTGAGGCTGATGATCGGTTTGTCGGCCCGGGTCGAAGCGGCGTGAATGGCCTGGGCCACCAGTTCCTTGCCGACCCCGGTTTCTCCAGTGATCAGCACGGTCAGGTCGCTGCCGCCCACCAGGTTGATTTCTTCCACCAGGCGCTTGTGCGCCTTGCTCTGGCCGATCATTTCACGGCTCTGCTGACCGCTGGCCTGACGGTACACCTCGGCGCGCTGGTGTTCGTCCTCGACGCGATTGTTCAGGCGTTCGATGCGTTCGGCGGCATTGACCGTGGCGGCGGCGAGGCTGGCGAAGGCTTCCAGCGAATCGAGTTCGATCGGTTGAAACTGTTCCGGATCGAGGGCGTCGAGGGTTAGCAGCCCCCACGGACGTTCATCGATAAACAGTGGGCAGCCCATGCAGTCATGGACTTCCAGATGCTCATCCAGGCCCTCGACCAGGCCGTCATATGGGTCGGGCAGGTCGCTGTCGGCGGCGAAGCGGGTCGGCCCGGAACTGCTGAGCAAGGCTTCGAAGCGTGGGTGTTCACTGACCTTGAAGCGGCGGCCGAGGGTGTCGGTACTCAAGCCGTCGACGGCCAGCGGCACCAGCCATTCACCGTCGAGGCGCAGCAGGGCCGCCGCATCGCAAGGGAGCAGGGCGCGCATGGCTTCCAGCAAGCGCCGATAGCGCTCGCCTTCGGGCAGTTCGCGGGACAGGTCCGAGACCAGTGGCAGCAGGGCGGTTAGCAGGGATTTTGCAGTCATAGTGACTCCATGTAGTCAGTGTGACTATAAAGCATGCTGTGTCGATATGACTATCTTGTCTATAAGTTACTGATTTTTAACAATATAAATATTGGCATGGAAACTGATAAGTACAGGGCAAACGTTGAGAAAACCTCGTTGCCCTGGAGTCACTTTATGCTTAGCGCCCAAGACCGTGCCATCGTCAAATCCACTGTACCGTTGCTGGAAAGCGGCGGCGAAGCCTTGATCACCCACTTCTACCGCATGATGCTCTCCGAGTATCCGCAAGTGCGCCCACTGTTCAACCAGGCTCACCAGGCCAGCGGTGACCAGCCGCGCGCCCTGGCTAATGGCGTACTGATGTATGCGCGCCATATCGACCAACTCGACCAGTTGGGCGACCTGGTGGCCAAGATCATCAACAAGCACGTGGCCCTGCAAATTCTGCCGGAGCACTACCCGATTGTCGGCACCTGCCTGTTGCGCGCAATCGCCGAAGTCCTGGGCGAAGAAATCGCGACGCCGGAAGTGATCGCGGCTTGGGGCGCGGCTTACGGTCAACTCGCGGACATCCTGATCGGTGCCGAAACCAGCATCTACGATCAGAAGGAGCAGGCACCGGGCGGCTGGCGCGGGGCGCGGGAATTCATCGTGGCGGCCAAAGTCGAAGAAAGCGCTGAAATCACCTCGTTCTACTTCGAACCTGCAGATAAAGGCCCGATTTTGGCTGCAGAGCCAGGCCAGTACATCGGCATGAAACTGATCCTCGATGGCGAAGAGATTCGTCGTAACTATTCACTGTCGGCCCTGGCGAACAAAGGCCAGTACCGCATCAGCGTCAAGCGGGAAACCGGCGGTCGTGCCTCCAACCATCTGCACGATCAATTGCACGTCGGTTCGAGCATCCAGTTGTTCCCGCCATCGGGCGAATTCACCTTGACCGCCAGCGAAAAGCCGCTGGTGCTGATCAGTGGCGGCGTCGGCATCACCCCGACCCTGGCGATGCTCGAAGCGGCGCTGGAAACCGAACGGCCAGTGCACTTCATCCACTGTGCCCGCAATGGCAGCGTTCACGCCTTCCGCGACTGGATCGACGGTCTGGCCGAGCGTCACCCGCAACTCAAGCGCTTCTATTGCTACGACGAAGATGACGGCGTCAGCGCGGCGGCACACAAGGTCGGGTTGTTGAGCCAGGAGCAACTGGGCGAATGGCTGCCGGCAGAGCGCGATGTAGACGCTTACTTCCTGGGCCCTAAAGGCTTCATGGTGGCCATCAAACGGCACCTCAAGGCCTTGGGCGTGCCAGAGAAACAAAGCCGTTATGAGTTCTTCGGGCCGGCTGCGGCGCTGGAGTAAGTCACCGAACGCGACTCGGGAAATCGAGTCGCTTTCTTCGCGAGCAGGCTCGCTCCCACAGTGATCCAGGTGAGCACAAGATTTGTGTTCAACCGAAATCCATTGTGGGAGCGGGCCTGCTCGCGAATGCCGCTGCGCAGTCTTGAATTGAAATAACGCATAAAAGTTAATCCCTTCTTAACCCGCTTATCGTCTATTCCCCCGACATCCCCCGACACGCACCAGGCGTGTAGACTGGCGGGCAATCGATACCTTGAAGGGAAACGCGATGAGCGAGGAAACAATGCGGTTGGGCCGTGAGCGGCGCTTTCTGGTGTTGCTGGGCATTATCTGCCTGGCGTTGATCGGCGGCGCGCTGTACATGCAAATCGTACTGGGCGAGGCCCCTTGCCCGCTGTGCATCCTGCAACGTTATGCCTTGCTGTTGATCGCGCTGTTTGCCTTCATCGGCGCCGCGATGCGTACCCGTCGCAGCATCACGTTATTTGAAACCCTGGTGGTGATCTGCGCGCTGGCAGGCGTCGGGGTGGCCGGGCATCACGTCTACACGCAGTTTTATCCGGCGGTGAGTTGCGGCATCGATGTGCTGCAACCGATCGTGGACGGTTTGCCGCTGGCGAAGATCTTCCCGCTGGGTTTCCAGGTGGATGGCTTCTGCTCTACGCCATACCCGCCGATCCTCGGGTTGTCCCTGGCGCAATGGGCGCTGGTGGCCTTCGTGCTGGTCGTCGTACTGGTGCCGCTGCTCACGGTGCGAAACCGCAAAGCCCTGCGCTGAGGAACCTGAAAAAGCCCCGGTCCTCGATGAGAGGACCGGGGCTTTTTTTGTCTTGAGGAATGCGTTTCAGCGGCTCGGTGAAAAGAGCGTGATGTGTGGCAATGAAGGGTGTGACACGTGTGCGACATGTTGTCACATCAGGGGTGTCGCAGCGGCGCCCGGGACGGCGGATTGGTACGCCGTTACGCAAGGAAATTGGCCTGCTTTTCGGGGTGGCCATTTTGCCCGAATCCGGCTGGAGCAGGCAGTTTTAACAGGCTCTGGCAATTTGCCAGAGCCCTTGTCATATCGGGGTTTGGGGCAGGTCGGTGGCGCCTGGAGTTGCCCGGATACTGTCTGAATCGCGGGTGGTAGACCTACAATTTTTGGTGTTTTTGTTGAGAATTAATTTCGATAAAATGCGCCACTTTTACGAAAACCGGTCAGTATTGTTGCCGGTTTGGATAAAAATTATTTCGGGATGAGACATGGTTTATAAAACGCTACATATCTACAATCGCCCGCACTGAATTCCCGACTCCGCTCGCCCTGACTCAGGAGCATGAGCAGAAACCGGGTGTCGAGAGGCCGGGTGGCTTCATGCGACCCCCTGGTGTCGGTGCCTCCAATTATCCGCACCAAATGGAATTGGTCTGTAACAAGGCCTTTGACCACGAATTCGAATAAGAACTCAACGCTAGCCCAGGATTTGTCGAAACGCGTCTGACGCACGACGGGCCAGCCCTTATTCAATCCAAGAAAAATGCCAACCCTTGGCAGGGTGAAGTGTTGGCGATCAAAACCCAACTGCATTGCGCAAGCAGCTTTAGAGGTCGTGAGATGAGTAAAAACAGGTACCCCAGATTACTAGGCCTAGTGCCGCTGCTCGGCACGTTGTTGCTGGGAGGCTGCAACATGACCTTGCTCAATCCCACGGGCCAGGTTGGCCTGGAGCAGCGAAACCTGATCATCACCGCAACGCTGCTGATGCTGTTGGTCGTGGTCCCGGTCATCGTGATGACGTTCCTGTTCGCCTGGAAATATCGCGCGTCCAACACTAACGCCACTTACACGCCGAAATGGAACCACTCCACCAAGATCGAGATCACGGTGTGGACTGTTCCGATTCTGATCATCCTTGCCCTGGGTTACATCACCTACAAGACGACTCACGAGCTGGATCCATACCGTCCGATTCAATCCGACGTGAAGCCGGTGACCATCGAAGTGGTCGCGCTGGACTGGAAGTGGCTGTTCATCTACCCGGAACAAGGCATTGCCACGGTCAACAAGATCGTGTTCCCGGCGCACACGCCAGTTAACTTCCGGATCACCTCCGACGCTGTGATGAACTCGTTCTTCATCCCGGGCCTGGGCGGCCAGATCTACGCGATGGCGGGCATGCAGACCAAGCTGCACCTGATCGCCGACCGCAACGCTGAAATGGAAGGCATCTCGGCCAACTACAGCGGTGCCGGTTTCACCGGTATGAAATTCAAGGCAATCGCCACGACACAGGAAGATTTCGACGCCTGGGTCAGCGAAGTCAAGAAGGCACCTAAACAGCTTGAACAAGCTGAATACGCTGCCCTTTCCAAGCCAAGCCAGAACAACCCAGTCGAGCTCTACTCCTCGGTCACGCCGAACCTGTTCCAGACCATCGTCGACAAGTACGAAGGCATGAAACCAGGTCCGAAACTGAACCACGAGAAGAAAGAGAAAGAAGTCGCCGCTACGGACATGAACTCGCATTCAGCTGCCGGGGCAGAGGAGTAAACGATGTTTGGTAAATTAAGTTGGGAAGCGGTCCCGTTCCACGAGCCGATCGTGATGGTGACCATCGCCATGATCGCGCTGGGTGGTCTGGCACTGTTCGCTGCAATCACCTACTTCAAGAAGTGGACCTACCTGTGGACCGAGTGGCTGACGTCGGTCGACCACAAGAAAATCGGCGTGATGTACATCGTCGTCGCCATGGTCATGCTGCTGCGCGGCTTTGCCGACGCCATCATGATGCGTACCCAGCTGGCCATGGCCACCGAGGGTTCGCCTGGCTACCTGCCACCTGAACACTATGACCAGATCTTCACCGCTCACGGTGTGATCATGATCATCTTCATGGCGATGCCATTCTTCACCGGCCTGATGAACCTTGCAGTGCCGCTGCAGATCGGCGCGCGTGACGTTGCCTTCCCGTTCCTGAACTCCCTGAGCTTCTGGCTGCTGGTGTCCGGCGTTGTGCTGATCAACCTGTCCCTGGGCGTCGGCGAATTCGCCAAGACCGGTTGGGTTGCCTATCCGCCGCTGTCGGGCCTGCAATACAGCCCTGGCGTGGGGATGGATTACTACATCTGGGCGCTACAGCTATCGGGCCTGGGTACGACGCTGACGGGGGTCAACTTCCTGGCCACCGTCCTGAAAATGCGCGCCCCTGGCATGAAACTGATGGACATGCCGATCTTCACCTGGACCTGCACCTGGGCCAACGTCCTGATCGTGGCTTCGTTCCCGATCCTGGCCGCTACCATGGCGCTGCTGTCGCTTGACCGTTACCTGGATTTCCACATTTTCACCAACGAACTTGGTGGCAATCCAATGATGTACGTGAACCTGTTCTGGGCATGGGGTCACCCTGAGGTGTACATCCTGATCCTGCCAGCGTTCGGTATCTTCTCCGAAGTGATCTCGACCTTTACCGGCAAGCGCCTGTTCGGTCACCACTCGATGGTTTACGCATCGGGCGC
>OBKH01000144.1_pt1 | contig 13500 bp, 12 predicted proteins | sample 1496241 | NCBI WGS metagenome assembly OBKH01 (sample SAMN03273953, study PRJEB22546) | soil metagenome | isolation source: rice field elevated CO2 plus elevated temperature | place: India: CRRI Experimental farm Cuttack,Odisha-753006 | collected 2013-12-17 | reverse complement strand
GAGAACGGTGGGTGGCGGCGAAGTGTTGGGGGTAGCGCAGAGGGGGACGGGGTCGGACTCTTTGGTTGCTATGCCGAGCGTAGCGAGGACGGGGAGGTCGACAACGCGGTGCAGTGGATCGACGCCAGTGGCGAACGCCTGTGCAACTCCCGCAAGACGCACCTGTTCGGCGACCTCGACCGCTTGATGTTCAGCCCCGGCACCAACGATTTTCCGGTCGTTGAGCTCAACGGCTGGAAGCTCGGTTTCCTGATCTGCTACGACCTGGAGTTCCCGGAAAATGCCCGGCGCCTGGCCCTCGAAGGCGCCGAGCTGATCCTGGTGCCGACGGCGAACATGATTCCCTTCGATTTCATCGCGGATGTCACCGTCCGCGCCCGCGCCTTTGAAAACCAGTGTTACGTGGCCTACGCCAACTATTGCGGGCACGAAGGCGACATCCACTACTGCGGCCAGAGCAGCATCGCCGCACCGGACGGCAGCCGCATCGCCCAGGCCGGCCTTGATGAGGCATTGATCGTCGGTGAGCTGGATCGTCAGTTGATGGTCGATTCCCGCGCCGCCAATCGCTACCTCCTCGATCGCCGCCCCGAGCTTTACGACGCGCTGAACAAGCACTAATCCGCTAGCATTGGCACTTCACTGTTCTGGAAGTGCCCATGCCTGCGCTGAATCACCCTCGCCCCCCTTCTGAAACCCTGGCCAACGGTCTGCGGGTGACGCTGCGTCATGCGCCGGATTTGAAGCGCTGTGCAGCGGCGTTGCGAGTCGCCGCGGGCAGCCACGATGTGCCGCTGGCCTGGCCCGGCCTGGCACACTTTCTCGAGCATCTGCTGTTTTTGCACACCGAGCGTTTTCCTGCGGGCCAGGGGTTGATGGCCTACGTCCAGGGTCATGGCGGGCAGGTCAACGCGCGCACCAATGAGCGCACCACCGACTACTTCTTCGAATTGCCGACGCAGGCATTGGCCGGTGGGCTGGAGCGTCTGTCAGACATGCTCGCTCACCCGCGCATGAATCCGGACGATCAGCAGCGCGAAAGAGAAGTGCTGCAGGCCGAGTTTATCGCCTGGTCCCAGGACGCCACGGCCCAACAGCAACTGGCGCTGTTCAACGGGCTGAGTGAAACGCATCCATTGCGCGGCTTTCACGCCGGCAACCGCGACAGCCTTCCGATATCGCAGCCGGAGTTTCAGCACGCCTTGCAGGATTTTTATCAGCGCTTTTATCAAGCCGGGCAGATGACGCTGAGCCTGGCGGGCCCGCAAAGTCTCGAAGAGCTGACAGCGCTGGCCCAGGCTTTTGCTGATGCGATACCTGCGGGCAGCACGATCGCGCAACAAGCGCCTGCGCCTCTGATGAGCACTGCCGACAACCGTTATCAACAGGTGGACGCCCATCGCCTGCATCAGTTGTTCGCCCTCGAAGCACTGCCCGACTCATCGGCTGACGCATTGGCGTTCCTGTGCCATTGGCTCAACAGCGCCAAGCCCGGCGGGCTGCTGGCCGGTTTACGCGACCGGGGCTGGGCCACTCACCTGAAAGCGGCGCCGCTGTATCAATTTGCCGGGCAAGCCTTGTTGCATATTGAATTCACGCTGAGTGCCGGTGCACCTTCAACGGCGATTCGCGAGCAGTTGCTGGATTGGCTGGGCTTTTTCGCCCGGCAAGACTGGAGCGCGTTGAGCACCGAATACGCCGCCCTGCTGCAATGCCAGCAGCACGTCGCCACAGCCCTGCAACTGGCCCGACTGGACAGCGAACAACGCGAAGCCGGGTTATCCGAACAGGGGGCGACAGCCCTCAGGCATGTGCTGAATCAAATCGGCGCTGTGGATAACTTCAGCGGTCAATGGCAACTGCCGACACCCAATCCCTTCCTGCGCTCCGACGCGCCCGCCCCCAACGCCGGCCTGATTCGTGGCCAGACCAGCGCCCACCGTGGCTTGCGCACCTTTGCCCAGGATCGCTCGCGCACTCGTCGCGAACGCTCGCCCATGCAGTTCAGCCAGGCGTTGTCGGACAGCGGTGCACAAGGGGCCGTGTATCTGCGTTGGCGTCTTGATGCGGCACCGAGCACTCTCCTGCAATCGGGTCTGGACAATCATCTGCAACCATTGCGCGAAGAGGCGCGGCAGGCGGGTGTGGATGTCTCGTTCACCGCCTCGGGCACTGAATGGTTGCTGAAGATGACCGGACTGCAGGAGCCGATGCCCGTTGTACTGGAGCATGTGCTGAAAGCGCTGGCGAAACCTGAAATCGCCGGTTCGCAGGATGAATCAGCGTTGATGCCCATTCGGCAGCTGCTCAAGGCGCTGCCCGGTTGCTGCCTCGCGCCCTGCGCACGCTCTGATGATCTGCAACAACTCTGGTCAGGCGCCCGCTGGGATGGCTTGGCGATAGGCTTGTCGGCGCAGACCCAAGCGGCCATGGGCGTGGCATTGAGCCGCATCCCCGGCACGCCGGACAGTCAGCTGACACCGCCGCCATCGAGCCAGTCGCAACCTCTGTGGAGCACCATCGATACCGGCACCAGCGAACACGCGTTGTTGCTGTTTTGCCCATCCGCGAACGCGATCGCTGACGAAGCCGCGTGGCGCCTGCTGGCACACGTCTGCCAGACGCCGTTCTACCAGCGCCTGCGGGTGGAATTGCAACTCGGCTATGCGGTGTTCAGTGCCTTGCGCCAGATGCACGGGCAGACCGGACTGCTATTCGGTGTGCAATCACCCAGTGTCGAGCCGGTCGACCTGCTGCAACACATCGAGCAGTTCCTGGACGGGTTACCGCCGATGATCCGGGACATCGATGACGAGAGTTTCATCGCCCTGCGCCAGACCCTGGCCGACCAGTTCGCCAGTACCGTGTTGCCCGACGCCCAAGCGGCCGAACTGCTGTGGCAGGGCAAACTGGCGGGCCGCTCGTCGGATTATCTGAGTCAACTGCCCCAGGCAATTCTGCTGCTTGATCGACCGACACTCATCGCCGCTGCCCAACGCCTGAAACAGGCCGAAGGCGGCTGGCGCTGCCTGTCCAACGGGAGTTGCCCCGGTTCGCCCTGGCAAGTGACAAAATGATCGTTACTGGGGCCGCAATTAACTTTCTCGAACATTTGCGGCCAATTATTGTGAAATTTTAAGTAACATAGCTGCCTAACTATCTGAACATCTCCCGCTGGAGGTGGACTATATGTATAGATCTCAACTGTCCCATCACCTGAAGGAGCGCTCCATGTCCTGGTCCAAACCTGCTTACACCGACCTGCGTATCGGCTTTGAAGTCACCATGTACTTCGCCAGCCGTTGAGTCCTGCCGCCAGGCAGAACATGCGGTTCAACGCCTCGGTTCGCCGAGGCGTTTTTATTTTCAGCTGTTGAGTGATGGGAGCCTCCATGTTTGTCCAGATCCTGGGATCCGCCGCCGGTGGCGGTTTCCCCCAGTGGAACTGCAACTGCGCGAACTGCGCAGGTTTTCGTGACGGTAGCCTGAATGCCAAGGCACGTACCCAGTCGTCCATCGCAATTTCCGATGACGGGGTCAATTGGGTGCTGTGCAACACCTCGCCGGACATTCGCGCCCAACTTCAGGGTTTCGCGCCGATGCAACCGGGCCGCGCACTGCGTGACACCGGGATCAGCGCGATCATTCTGATGGACAGCCAGATCGACCACACCACCGGCCTGCTCATGCTGCGCGAAGGTTGCCCGCATCAGGTCTGGTGCACGGACATGGTCCACGAAGACCTGAGCAGCGGCTTCCCGCTGTTCAACATGCTGAGCCACTGGAACGGCGGCCTGACCTGGAACCGCATCGAACTCGACCAGAGCTTCAGCATCCCGGCTTGCCCCAACCTGCGCTTCACCCCGCTGCCGCTGCGCAGCGCCGCGCCGCCCTACTCGCCCCATCGCTTCGACCCGCACCCGGGCGACAACATCGGCCTGATCGTCGAAGACCTCAACACGGGCGGCAAACTGTTCTACGCACCGGGCCTGGGCAAGGTCGATGCGCCGTTGCTGGAGATCATGGCCGGCAGCGATTGCCTGCTGGTGGACGGCACGCTGTGGGACGACGACGAAATGCAGCGCCGTGGCGTCGGCACCCGCACCGGGCGGGAGATGGGTCACCTGGCACAGAACGGCCCCGGCGGCATGCTCGAAGTGCTGGAGCAACTGCCCACGCAGCGCAAAGTCCTTATCCACATCAACAACACCAACCCGATTCTCGATGAAGATTCGCCGCAACGCGCGGAACTGGATCGGCGCCAGGTTGAAGTGGCGTATGACGGCATGAGTATTGTTTTGTAAGTAGCCGAGACCGCTGCGCGGTCCATCGCCAGCGGGCTGGCTCCCACAGAGGGAACGCGATCACTGTGGGAGCCAGCCTGCTGGTGATGAGGCCGGTGCAGACACCACAGAATCCATCGGTTGCCCCCGGAGAACCGCAATGACCGACACCCCGATGTCCCCCGCCGAATTCGAAGCCGCCCTGCGCGCCAAGGGTGCCTACTACCACATCCATCACCCTTACCACGTGGCGATGTATGAAGGCCGGGCGACCCGCGAGCAGATTCAGGGCTGGGTCGCCAATCGCTTTTACTATCAGGTGAACATCCCGCTCAAGGACGCCGCCATTCTTGCCAACTGCCCGGACCGCGAAATCCGTCGCGAGTGGATTCAACGCCTGCTCGACCATGACGGTGCGCCCGGCGAGGACGGCGGCATCGAAGCCTGGCTGCGCCTCGGTCAGGCCGTCGGCCTCGACCCGGATCAACTGCGCTCCCAGGAACTGGTACTGCCCGGCGTGCGTTTCGCCGTGGACGCCTACGTCAACTTCGCCCGCCGCGCCCGTTGGCAGGAAGCCGCCAGCAGTTCGTTGACCGAACTGTTCGCGCCGCAGATCCACCAGTCGCGCCTGGACAGCTGGCCGCAGCATTACCCGTGGATCGACCCGGCCGGCTACGAGTATTTCCGCACGCGCCTGGGTCAGGCGCGACGCGATGTCGAGCATGGCCTGGCCATCACCCTGCAGCACTACACAACGCGCGAGGGCCAGGAGCGCATGCTGGAAATTCTCCAGTTCAAACTGGACATTCTTTGGAGCATGCTCGATGCCATGAGCATGGCTTACGAACTCAAGCGCCCGCCGTATCACAGCGTGACCGAACAACGGGTCTGGCATAAAGGAATCACCTTATGAGTTTCGATCGCAGCAAGACCCCGACCTGGCGGCCCGGCTACCGCTTCCAGTACGAACCGGCGCAGAAAGGCCACGTGCTGCTGTACCCCGAAGGCATGATCAAACTCAATGAAAGCGCCGCACTGATCGGTGGCTTGATCGATGGCCAGCGCGATGTCGCGGCGATCATCAATGAGCTCGACAACCAGTTCCCCGGCGTGCCCGAACTCGGTGACGACATCGAGCAATTCATGGAGGTTGCCCGTGCGCAGCACTGGATCACCCTTGACTGATCTGCCGCCCAAGCCTGAGGTTGGTCTGCCGCTGTGGCTGCTCGCCGAGCTGACCTACCGCTGCCCGCTGCAATGCCCGTACTGCTCGAACCCCCTCGACTTCGCCGAACAGGGCAAGGAGCTGAGCACCGAGCAGTGGATCAAGGTATTTCGCGAGGCGCGGGAGATGGGCGCGGCGCAACTGGGTTTCTCCGGCGGCGAACCGCTGGTGCGCCAGGACCTCGCCGAGCTGATTGCCGAGGCGCGCAAGCTGGGCTTCTACACCAACCTGATCACCTCCGGCATCGGTCTGACCGAGCAGAAGATCAGCGACTTCAAAAAGGCCGGCCTCGATCACATCCAGATCAGCTTCCAGGCCAGCGACGAGCAGGTGAACAACCTGCTGGCCGGGTCGAAAAAGGCCTTCGCGCAGAAGCTCGAAATGGCCCGCGCGGTGAAGGCCCACGGCTATCCGATGGTGCTCAACTTCGTGACCCATCGGCACAACATCGACCAGATCGACCGCATCATCGAGCTGTGCATTGCGCTGGAAGCGGACTTCGTCGAACTCGCCACTTGCCAGTTCTACGGCTGGGCACAGCTCAACCGTGTGGGCCTGTTGCCGACCAAAGAGCAACTGGTGCGCGCCGAACGCATCACCAACGAATACCGGGCAAAACTCGAAGCCGAAGGTCATCCGTGCAAGCTGATTTTCGTCACCCCGGACTATTACGAAGAACGCCCGAAAGCCTGCATGAACGGCTGGGGCAGTATTTTTCTGACGGTCACCCCGGACGGAACCGCACTGCCCTGTCACGGCGCCCGACAACTGCCGGTTCAGTTTCCCAACGTGCGCGACCACAGCATGCAGCACATCTGGTACGACTCGTTCGGCTTCAATCGCTTTCGCGGCTACGACTGGATGCCTGAGCCCTGCCGCTCCTGCGACGAGAAAGAAAAGGACTTCGGCGGCTGTCGCTGCCAGGCGTTCATGCTCACCGGTGATGCAAGCAACGCCGACCCGGTGTGCAGTAAATCGCACCATCACGGCGTGATCCTCCAGGCCCGCGAAGATGCCGGGCACGCCACTCAGACCATCGATCAACTGGCCTTTCGCAATGAACGAAACTCACGCCTCATCGCCAAAAGCTGAACCCTTCAGCGCGGCCAACGCCGTCGCCGCCGGTGTCGACTTTGCCGAGCTACAGGCCGGCGCCAACGGCCTGTTCTGGAACGAATACCGCCCGCAAGATGGCGCCTGCCGAATCTGGCACTGGCGCAATGGCACGGCGAAATGTCTGACGCCACCAGGGTTCAGTGTGCGCAGTCGGGTGTACGAATATGGCGGTGGCGCGTTTTGTCTGACTGACGACGGCGTCGTTTTCGTCAACGAGGCCGACCAGCAACTGTATCGGCAATCGTTGCAGGGCGAACCCGAAGTGCTGACATCAGGAGTGTGCCGTTATGGCGATCTTCAGTTCGCCCAGGGTCAAGTGCTGGCGGTAGAAGAGAACCGCGACCGACATCGCCTGGTGGCGATTGATCTGACGGACGGCGGACGGCATTTATTGGCCGAGGGTGCGGATTTTTACGCGGCACCCACGCTGAGCCCGGATGCCCGTCGCCTGGCCTGGGTCGAGTGGGATCGCCCGCATCAGCCCTGGACGGCGACGCGCTTGATGGTCGCCGAACGCCAGCGCGATGGCGGGTTTTCACCGCCCTGTTGCGTCGCCGGTGACGACGCTCAAGAGTCTCTGCAACAACCACGATTTGACGACAGCGGGCGCTTGTATTGCCTGACCGATCGCGGCGGTTTCTGGCAACCCTGGGTGGAATCCAGCGAGGGATTGAGCCCGTTACCCAGTGCCGCTGCCGATCATGGTCCCGCGCCCTGGCAACTCGGTGGCTGCACCTGGCTGCCGCTGGGCGGGGCCGGCTATCTGGCCACTTGGACGGAAGGTGGTTTTGGCCGATTGGCGGTGTGTGGCGACAACAACGAGGACTTCACGGGCGAATACAGCCGCTTCCGCCATCTCGCTGTGGATAACCAGTTCATCTACTGCATCGCGGCATCGCCGATCAGTTCGTCAGCGGTGATCGCCATCGACCGCCAGACCCGTGAGGTGAACACACTCGCCGGCGGCATCACACCACTACCTGCCGAGCAGATCAGCCTTCCACAAACCCTGCGTTACCCGAGTGGTTCGGGCGAAGCTCATGGCTTCTTCTACCCGGCGATGACGGGCGAGGCCAAACCGCCGCTGGTGGTGTTCATCCACGGCGGCCCGACATCGGCGTGCTATCCGATGCTCGATCCGCGCATTCAGTACTGGGCGCAACGGGGTTTCGCCGTGGCCGATCTCAACTACCGCGGCAGCAGCGGCTATGGGCGAGCCTATCGCCAGGCCCTGCATTTGAGCTGGGGCGACGTCGACGTCGAAGACGCTTGCGCAGTGGCCAGTCACCTCGCCGAACGTGGATTGATCGACGGCGACAGAGCGTTCATTCGTGGCGGCAGTGCCGGCGGTTACACCACGCTGTGCGCACTGGCGTTCCACAAGGTCTTCCGCGCCGGCGCCAGCCTCTACGGGGTCAGCGATCCTGTCGCCCTGGGCCGGGCGACCCACAAGTTCGAGGGGGATTATCTGGACTGGCTGATCGGTGATCCGGTGCAAGACTCCGAGCGCTATACCGCACGGACGCCATTACTGCATGCGAGCAACATCAGCGTGCCCGTGATCTTCTTTCAGGGCGAACTGGATGCGGTGGTGGTGCCGGAGCAAACCCGCGAGATGGTCACAGCGCTACAGAACAACGGCATTGCCGTCGAAGCCCATTACTACGCTGACGAACGCCATGGCTTTCGCAAGGCGGGCAATCAGGCCCATGCGCTGGAACAGGAATGGTTGTTTTATCGACGGGTGATGGAGCACGCCGGCTGAAATCGGCGGTGCTCCAGTCGCTGATCGCGATGTCTGATACGCCGCAAACTCAACGCTTGGCGATGATGTAAACCGCATGCACGATGCCTGGAATGTAACCGCACAACGTCAGCAGAATGTTCAGCCAGAACGCGCCGCCAAACCCGACTTGCAGAAACACGCCCAGCGGCGGCAACAGAATGGCGATGATGATACGAATGAAATCCATGGGGCCAGCTCCTGATTGAAGTCGGCTCATGCGAGCCTCACACACAATCGACCTGCGCCGCTGGTCAGGGTTCAGCCCCGTTTCTCAAGCCAGGATCTCCAGGCCATGCTTCTGCACGATACTCAGCAACTTCAACGCCATGCCGCTGGGGTGTTTGGCCCCCGCCTCCCATTGCTTGACCGTTGAAGCGCTGGTGTTCAAGTACCGTGCGAATACCGGCTGACTGACATTGTTGCGTTCGCGCAGCGCTTTGATCTGCTCCGCGGGAATTGCGTCCGGTACGGTAGCGAGGCATGACTCATCGAATTCACGCATGGTCGCCTTGCTGATTGCACCGATGGTGTACAAGGCGCTGGCCGATTCGTGGATTGATTCCGCTATTTCACTTTTGAATTTTTTACTCATAAGGTATCTCCACAAACTCCTGCATATCCAGCAAACGCTGGACTTCCAACTCGGTCAGCCCTCCGTAAGTCTTGGCTAACTCGCGTAAATCGACCAATTGCCGGGGGCCAATATTACTGAGGTCTTTCTTGGCATAAAGAAACTGATAAACCCAATTACGGCCACCTTTAGCCAGGATAATCGAGCGATGGCGATTGGCGTTCAAGCGTTTTTTCCAGACCCCGCCGCCGAGATTGTCCGCCTGCCCATTGAGCGTTTCGACGAATGCCTCCCGAAGCTCCTCATCGCTGATCCACGCCTTCCCGGCAAGCATCGCGAACCGTTTTGTCTTGAATAACCTTACTGACATCGGCATCCCTTCCGCAAAACATACCACCCAGTGGTATAGAACTCAAAACCAGCTTCCCAACACATAGTTTCGCTGGCATCGACACTCCTTGCCGACGCCCGACTAAAAAACCATTAACCCAAGCATCCCTCAAGCGCCGGAACACGCCTGGCAAAACCCAGCCACAAAAAAAACGCCCCACGCCAAAAAAATCCAGCGTGGGGCGTGCGTTATACCGCGAGACGGTTCGGGGATTCGTGCAGGGTGTATCTGATCAGACGGCGATTCCTTTGCGGCACTGCAACTGGGCAGTGCGTACACGGGAGAAGGCACGGGCCAGTCGCAGGAGCATTTCGTCGATGTTGGCTTTGCTGACATTCAACGCCGGTGTGAAGCGCAGGCAGTCAGGTTGCGGGGCGTTGAGCAACAGGCCCTCGTAAAGCGCAGCCTTGACCACGGCGTCGGCGGAATCATCGGACAAGGTCAGACCCCAGAGCAGGCCTTGTCCGCGTAACTCGCCGTGTCCATAACGACGCGCCAGACGCTGCAGCCCTTCACGCAGATGCTGGGCACTTTGCCCGACATGCTCGAGAAATCCCTTGTCGTGCACGCTGTCGAGCACGGAGAGCCCCGCCGCTGTCATCAAGGCATTGCCGTGATGAGTACCGGTGATTTCACCGGTTTCAAAACAACAGGCCTTGCCCCGCGCCAGCAACGCCGCCACGGGCACGCCACCGCCCAGCCCTTTGCCGAGCACAACGATATCCGCCCGCACGCTGTAGGACTGTTCGGCAAGCAAAGTGCCGCAGCGCCCGATGCCGGTTTGCACTTCGTCGAGGATCAACAGGATGCCGAGTTCACGACACAGGCGCTCGACGCCTTTGAGGTAATGCGCGGTCGCCGGTATCACGCCGGCTTCGCTCTGGATCGGCTCGAGCATGATGGCGACGGTGCGCTCATCCACGGCCGCGTGCAGCGCTGGAAGATCGTTGAACGGAACGTGGCTGAAGCCCGGCAGCTGCGGCTCGAACCGGTTGACCTGCATCGAACTGTCTGACGCGGAGATCGTCGCCAGACTGCGACCATGACAGCCGTTATTGGCGACGATGATCCGCGAAGCGCCGCCGCGATGCTGTTGGCCCCATTTGCGCGCCAGCTTGATCGCCGCCTCACAGGCTTCGCTGCCACTGTTGAGCAGGTAGGCCTGGTCGCTGCCGGTGCTGACACACAGGCGCTCAGCGAGGTTCAGCATGCCGCGGTTATGCAAACCGAAACCGGGGTTGATCAGTGTTTGTGCCTGCGTCGCGATGGCATTGACCAGTGCCTTGGGGCTGTGTCCAAGGCTGTTGGCGCCACCACCTTGGGAGAAATCCAGATAAGCCCGGTCATCGTTGTCCCACAACCAAGAGCCCTGGCCGCGGACAAAAACCTGTTTCGGTCGTTCGACACTGGGCATCAGGCACTCACTGGAAAGGTTGTCGCCCCTGGACTGAAAGGAAGCGTGCGCCACTAGATCATCAAGGCTCGGTGAGTGACGACGCAGATTGAACAAATTCATCCGTTCAATCTCCGTTTTGGATTTTTTGCCTTACCTATGTCAACACCATCGAAGCAAACGGTAATCATCGCGCTTTGTGGCCCTGTAAGCCTTGTGAATACGGTTAGACTAGGCTCAGGCAAGGCCTTTGGCCATTTCGATTTCTCAACATTTTCGATAAGTATTACTTATGGATTTTAAACAACTGCGTTATTTCGTCGCGGTCTACGAAGAGGGCCATGTGGGCCGTGCTGCCGAGCGGCTGTCCATCTCTCAACCGGCGCTGTCCCAGCAGATCCGGCAACTCGAACAATCGCTGGACGTGACCCTGTTCGAACGCAGCAGCAAACGACTGTTGCCGACGCTGGCGGCACATACCCTGTACAACCACGCCTTGCCCCTGCTTGATGGCTTGCAACGGGCGCGGGAGGCGCTGGGCAATTTCAAGGGGCAAGCGCTGCGCACACTGGCGATTGGCGTTTTGCAGACCGTGCATACCAGCCTGGTGCCGCAGATGCTCGAACGGGTGCGCAAGGCGCAACCGCATCTGGTGGTGCAGATCTATGAGTTGACCGGCCTGGAAGTCGAGCGACGCCTGCTCAATGGCTCGCTGGACATCGGCATCAGCTACCTGCCGCCCCGGCAGCCTGGTTTGCACGGCGTGATGCTGTACGAAGATGAGCTGACGCTGGTCATCCCGGCGGACCATCCGCTGCGGGAATTCAAGAAAGTATCCATGAGCCAGGCCGCCGAGCTGCCCATGCTGCTGCTGGGCGAGGAGTTTCAAGTACGGCAGATCTGGCAAACGCAACTGGCCAGCATGGGGAGACGCCCTCAGGTACAAGCCGAGCTGAACAACATGGCGGGGATTCTCGACAGCCTGCCGCACACGCGATTGGCGACGGTATTGCCTGGGCGCTCGCAAAAAGCCCACGGCAGCAAGGACCTATTATGGAAACCCCTGAGTGAACCCCGGGTACCGCTGAAAATCGGACTGGTGTGTCGGGATGTGCAACGGCAACAGGCCTCGATGGCATTGTTGCGAACATTGCTGGAGGAAGTGATAAATCGACCGGATGAGCGCTTGAACACCCCACCGGCACTGGATGGACTGAGCTGAGTACTTTTTTGCGGGCATAAGAAAACCCCGCCGAAGCGGGGCTTTGCAGACTGTTTCCCTGACATCCATTTCACTCCGCCGTCCTGGCAGAATCCTACGTGTCCGTGTTGTAGCTTTGCGCTTCCTGCGCTACGTCCATGTGAAGTAGATTAGCCGTGGATCCAATCTGCTTCTATGGGAGAAGTGCAGCACGTCGTGTAAGAGAATGCTTACATGACGCAACACCTTCAGAATTGCGCTGCATCCAGCAGGAACAGCGACTCGCTGCCAGCCTTCACCGACGCACTCAACGAATGAATTCGCGGCAGCAGCCGGGCGAAGTAGAAACGTGCCGTGCCCAACTTGCTGGCGTAGAAATCGTCCTGCGATTCTTTGCCGAAAGCAGCCTTGGCCATCAGTGCCCACATGTAGGCGTAGGCCGTGTAGCCAAACACTTGCAGGTATTCGACCGACGCGGCGCCGATTTCATTCGGGTTGTTTTTTGCCCGATCCAGCAACCACGCCGTCAGCTCATCGAGGGTCGTCACGGCATCGTTCAGCGGCTTGGTGAACTCCACCAGGTCGGCGCTGGCCGTGGCGGTGAAATGACGAATCTCGTCAGCGAACAGTTTGTAGAACGCCCCGCCGCTGCCGACGATCTTGCGCCCGACCAGGTCCAGCGCCTGAATGCCGTTGGTGCCTTCGTAGATCTGGGTGATGCGCACGTCGCGCACCAGCTGCTCCTGGCCCCATTCGCGGATGTAGCCGTGGCCGCCGAAAATCTGCTGGCCATGTACGGTGGTTTCCAGACCCAGATCGGTCAGGAACGCCTTGGCCACCGGCGTCAGCAACGCCACCAGGTCCTCCGCACGCTTGCGGGTCGTGGCGTCTTCACTGAACTTGGCAGTGTCCAGTTGCATGGCCACGTAAGTCGAGAAAGCGCGGCCGCCTTCGTTCGATGCTTTCATGGTCAACAGCATGCGACGCACGTCCGGGTGGACGATGATCGGGTCGGCCACTTTGTCCTTGTTCTGCGCGCCGGTCGGCGAACGGCTTTGCAGGCGGTCACGGGCGTATTCGATGGCGTTCTGGTAGGAACGCTCGCCCGTCGCCAGGCCTTGAATGCCGACACCCAGACGCTCGTAGTTCATCATGGTGAACATGGCTGCCAGGCCTTTGTTCGGCTCGCCCACCAGATAACCCACGGCTTGGTCGAAGTTCATCACACAGGTCGCGGACGCCTGGATGCCCATCTTGTGTTCGATCGAACCGCAGTTGGCCGGGTTGCGCGCGCCCAGGCTGCCATCGGCATTGACCATGAACTTCGGCACCAGGAACAGCGAGATGCCCTTCGGACCCGCCGGGGCATCCGGCAGTTTGGCCAGCACCAGGTGAATGATGTTCTCGGTCAGGTCATGTTCGCCGCCGGTGATGAAGATCTTGGTGCCGCTGACCTTGTAGGAACCGTCGGCCTGAGGTTCGGCCTTGGTGCGGATGATGCCCAGGTCGGTACCGGCATGCGGCTCGGTCAGGC
>OBKH01000143.1_pt1 | contig 13639 bp, 12 predicted proteins | sample 1496241 | NCBI WGS metagenome assembly OBKH01 (sample SAMN03273953, study PRJEB22546) | soil metagenome | isolation source: rice field elevated CO2 plus elevated temperature | place: India: CRRI Experimental farm Cuttack,Odisha-753006 | collected 2013-12-17 | reverse complement strand
ACCCAGTATTTCGACCCGGAAAAGAAAATGTTCCTGGCCGACCGCTTCATCAAGGGCACCTGCCCGAAATGCGGCACCGAAGACCAGTACGGCGATAACTGCGAAAAATGCGGCGCGACCTACGCACCGACCGATCTGAAAGATCCGAAGTCGGCAATTTCCGGCGCCACTCCGGTGCTCAAGGATTCCCAGCACTTCTTCTTCAAGCTGCCGGACTTCCAGGAAATGCTGCAAACCTGGACCCGCAGCGGCACTCTGCAAGACGCCGTCGCCAACAAGATCGCCGAATGGCTGGACGCGGGCCTGCAACAGTGGGACATCTCCCGCGATGCGCCGTACTTCGGTTTCGAGATCCCCGACGAGCCGGGTAAATACTTCTACGTCTGGCTGGACGCGCCGATCGGCTACATGGCGAGCTTCAAGAACCTGTGCAGCCGTACGCCGGAGCTGGACTTCGACGCGTTCTGGGGCAAGGACTCCAGCGCCGAGCTGTATCACTTCATCGGCAAGGACATCGTCAACTTCCACGCCCTGTTCTGGCCCGCAATGCTTGAAGGTGCGGGCTACCGCAAGCCGACCGGCATCAATGTGCACGGTTACCTGACCGTCAACGGCCAGAAAATGTCCAAGTCCCGCGGCACCTTCATCAAGGCCCGGACCTACCTGGATCACCTGTCGCCGGAATACCTGCGTTACTACTACGCGGCCAAACTGAGCCGTGGCGTCGATGACCTGGACCTGAACCTCGAAGACTTCGTGCAGAAGGTCAACTCCGACCTGGTGGGCAAAGTCGTCAACATCGCCAGCCGCTGCGCCGGTTTCATCCACAAAGGCAACGCCGGCGTGATGGTCGACACCAACGCCGCGCCGGAATTGACCGAAGCGTTCCTGGCCGCCGCGCCAGGCATCGCCGACGCCTATGAAGCCCGCGACTTTGCCCGCGCCATGCGCGAAATCATGGGCCTGGCGGACCGCGCCAACGCCTGGATCGCTGACAAGGCACCGTGGTCGCTGAACAAACAGGAAGGCAAGCAAGACGAGGTGCAGGCTATCTGCGCCACCGGCGTCAACCTGTTCCGCCAACTGGTGATCTTCCTCAAACCGGTGCTGCCACTGCTGGCCGCCGATGCCGAGGCGTTCCTCAACGTCGCCCCGTTGACCTGGAACGACCATGCGACCTGGCTCGCCAACCATCAGCTGAACGAGTTCAAGCCGCTGATGACCCGGATCGACCCGGTCAAAGTGCAAGCCATGACCGATGCATCGAAAGAAGACCTGACCGCCAGCCAGACCGACACCGGCGCCGCCGCCACGACCGGTAACGGCGAGTTGGCCAAGGATCCGCTGTCACCGGAAATCGAGTTCGACACCTTTGCGGCGGTCGACCTGCGCGTCGCCCTGATCGTCAAGGCCGAGCACGTGGAAGGGGCCGATAAGCTGTTGCGCCTGACCCTCGACATCGGTGACGAGCAACGCAACGTGTTCTCCGGCATCAAGAGCGCTTACCCGGACCCGTCCAAGCTCGATGGTCGGCTGACCATGATGATCGCCAACCTCAAGCCCCGCAAAATGAAGTTCGGCATCTCCGAAGGCATGGTGATGGCGGCCGGCCCTGGTGGCGAAGAAATCTACCTGCTCAGCCCTGACAGCGGCGCCAAGCCTGGTCAGCGGATCAAGTAAGGTTACTGCGGCAAACCGATCCCACAGTCGTGCCTGGCGCGACTGTGGGATTTTCATGTCTGGCCCACCCTCCGCCCTTGCCGGATAATGCCTAAGCTTTTTAGACCGCTCCCGTTAAAAAGCCCCGTTCTAGCCGGCACGATCATGACCGAAACGCTTCTTACGCTTATCAGTGCAGCCCTGATCAACAACCTCGTGTTGCACTGGCCGCTGGGTGTCGATCCGCTGCTGGGCAGCAAGCGCCAGCAGGTCCATGCACTGGGCCTCGCGACCACGTGCCTGATGTTGATTGTCGGCACCCTTGGTCATGCGCTTTACCACGGGTTGCTGGTGCCGTTGGACATGGCATCACTGCGGCTGTTTGTGTTTCTGCCGTTGAGCGTGTTGTTGATCGCTCCGTTGCTGACGTTGCTGGAGCGGATATTCCCGACACTCTCCTTCGAGGGGCTCTGGTTGTTGCTGCTGGGCAACGCGGGCGTACTTGGCGTAGCGCTGCTCAACGCCGAGGATGACCAAGGGCTCTTTCACGCCATCGCCCTGAGCCTGGGTGCCGGGCTGGGTTTCTGGCTGGTGCTGAGCCTGTTTCAAGACCTGCGCCAACGCACACTCGATAACGATGTTCCGCTGCCCTTCCGCGGCCTGCCGATCGACCTGATCAGCGCCGGACTGATCGCAGTGGCTTTTCTCGGATTCAGCGGACTGATCAAAACATGAGTCTGATTCAACGCATCGACGCCCTCTTGCCACAGACTCAATGCGGCAAGTGCGGCCATCCCGGATGCAAGCCCTACGCCGAAGGTATCGCCAGCGGCGAGCCCATCAACAAGTGCCCGCCGGGCGGCAGCGAAACCATCAATGCCCTGGCCGAACTGCTGCTCGTACCGGTGCTGGAACTGGACACCAGCCGTGGCTCGGCTCCGGCGCAGATCGCCTATATCCGCGAGGCCGAATGTATTGGTTGCACCAAATGCATCCAGGCCTGCCCGGTAGACGCCATCGTCGGCGCGGCCAAACTGATGCACACGGTCATCATCGACGAGTGCACCGGCTGCGACCTCTGCGTGGCCCCCTGCCCGGTCGACTGCATTGAAATGCATCCGTTGCCGATCTCCGCAGTGCTGCCGATTGTCGGCGGCCTGGCATTCAGCCTTGAAGAGCAACGCGCCCGCACGGCCAAACGCAATCGGGCGCGGCGCCGTTTCGAGCAACGCAACGCCCGCTTGCAACGTGAAGAAGAACTGAAGGCGGCCGAACGACAGGCCCGGGCGCAACGTGCCGCCCAACCCAGCGCAGCGACGCTTGACCCGGTGCAGGCCGCCCTTGAACGCGTCCGCGCGCAAAAGGCCGCCACTGCCGATGCCGCACTGAAGAAAGCCAAGATCGATCTGGCGATGAGTCGGGCGCAATTGAACAAATCGCTCAAGGCCTTCGGCCATCCGCCGACCTTCGAGCAGCAATCGCAGTTGGTGGTCCTGCAGCAGCAGTTCGAAGCGGCCGAGCAGGCCTTGGCGCTGCTGGGAAGCACGGCTGCGCCCGCGCCCGCCGTTGCACCAGTAAAAGATGCCGATCTGAAACGGGCCAAGATCCAGTTGGCCATGCGCCGCGCCGAACTCAAAAAGGCTCAGACCCTTCAAGCGCCCGCTGAACAGATCGAAACCCTGGAACGTGCGCTCAGCGAGGCCGAGCAAGCCTTGCATGCCGCCGAAGCGCTCAGCGGACAACCCTTGCCAGACCTGACGCGCGTGGAAAAGCGTCCGATCGACAGCCAGCTTCGGCAACTGAAGACCGAACTGGCCTATGCCCGCGCTGACGTCAGCAAACTCGAACGTCGCGCCGACACCCCCGCCGAACAGATGGAAAAGGCTCGCGCTCGCCTGCAGGAAGCCGAGCGTCAGGTGGATGCCCATGTCACCCCTTGACACGGTCGACGAGCGCCTTCAGCAGGCCATGCAGCGGGTACTCCTGGCTACGTTGCCGGGCATGCTCACGTTGTTCTGGCTGTACGGCTGGGGGGTCTTGATCAACCTGGTTCTGGCGGCGGTGAGCGCTTTGGCCGCTGAAGCGGCGGTGTTGAAGTTGCGCAAGCGGTTACTCCAGCCGACCCTGAGCGACGGCAGTGCACTGGTCAGCGCGACATTGCTGGCCCTGGCCCTGCCGCCTTACTGCCCTTGGTGGTTGACGGTCAGTGCCGCCGCGTCTGCCATGCTGTTCGGCAAGTACTTGTATGGGGGCGTGGGCAAAAATCCGTTCAATCCGGCGATGCTTGGCTTTGCCCTGGTGCTGGTGACGTTTCCGCAACAAATGACGCACTGGCCATCCTCCCACGGTATGGACCTGATGGGCGGACTCCAGCAAGTTTTCGGTTTTGGTCAGTTGCCGGATGCCTGGGTCCAGGCCACGGCACTGGATGGCTTGAGGATCAACAAAAGCCTGACCATGGATGAACTGTTCGCCACTCATCCTGCCTTTGGCCAATTCGGTGGTCGAGGTGTGGAATGGGTGAATCTGGCGTTTCTGGCGGGCGGCGCTTTTCTGCTGCAACAGCGCCTGTTCAGTTGGCACGCGCCAGTCGGCATGCTCGCCAGCCTGTTCCTTATCAGCTTGTTGTGCTGGAACGGTTCGGGCTCCGACTCCCATGGTTCGCCGCTGTTTCATCTGCTCAGCGGCGCCAGCATGCTGGGGGCATTTTTCATCGTGACGGAACCGGTGTCCGGTGCGAAAAGCCCCGGCGCACGACTGCTGTTCGGCGCGGGTGTCGGACTGCTGACCTATCTGATTCGCACCTGGGGTGGCTATCCCGACGGCGTGGCATTCGCCGTCCTGTTAATGAACCTGTGTGTACCGGCGCTGGAGCGGTTTGTCGCGTCCAGGCAGGAACGGATTTCGCCATGAGCCGAGCATCGAGCGTTGCGATCCTTGTGGTCATGGCAGGTCTTGGCATTGGCTCGACGTACTTCGTGCAACACACCAGCGCCTCCCGCATTGCCGCCCAACAGCACCTGATCGACAGTCGTAACTTGCTTGACCTGTTGCCGCCGGACAGCTACGACAATCAGCCACTGGAACAGCCGCTCGCTCTCGACGTCACAGCCTTGACCAACAGCACGCTGCTGGGTGGCTACCTGGCAAGCAAGTCCGGCCAGCCCTATGCCGTGTTGCTGCGCAGTCAGACCCTGGGTTATGCCGGCGCCATCGACTTGCTGATCGCCGTCGATGCCAATGGCCGGTTGGTGGGGGTCAAAACCCTGAAGCAATCCGAAACCCCGGGGCTTGGCGCACGGATCGCCGATTGGCCGAATGCCTGGCTTCAGATGTTTTCCGGCAAGTCTCGGACAGATCCTGGCGACAATGGCTGGGCGCTGAAAAAGGATCAGGGGCAATTCGATCAGATCGCGGGCGCGACCATCACATCAAGAGCGGTGATCAACGCCACCCATGACGCTCTGCGCTATTGCGATGAACACCGGCAAGCACTGTTCGGGAGTCCTTCCCATGAATAAATCATTCCTTGTGCAAAACTCGCTGATGCTTGCACCGTTGATCGGCGCTACCGGCTCGCTGATGACCGCTGCGGGCTTCACGCTGACGTTCATCATGGTGACCAGCGTTTTCGCCCTGTGCATGAATGCATTGCGGCCTCGACTGCTCCCGGCGACGCACTTGCTGGCAAGCGTGCTGCTCGCCGCCACATTGACCAGTTGCGCGGAACTCGGCGCCCAACTCTGGTCGCTGCAATGGCATCAGGACCTGGGCATTTATGCCGGGCTGGTTGCCTTGCAATGCGTGGTGTTGGACTGCACTGGATTTTTCCAGAGAACCTGGCCGGCTCGCCTGCGGTTGTATGGCTTGTTCGGCGTATTGATGGTGGGCTTGGGGCTGCTCCGGGAACTCATTGGCCGCGGGACCTTCGGCAGCCACCTGTCATGGCTGACGAATGCCTCGCCAGCGCATTGGGAAGGCTGGATCTTAACCACCGACGGTGGCTTGCGCCTGACCACGCTGGCCCCTGGCGGATTCATTCTGCTGGGATTGCTGATTGCCCTCTGGCAAATCTGGCACCGCCCCACACCTTAAATTGAACGTCTTCGAGGAAACTCACTGCCCATGAATGCCGCAAAACGTCTGGAAATTTTCCGCAGGCTGCATGAAGACAACCCGGAACCGAAGACCGAACTGGCCTATTCCTCACCGTTTGAATTACTGATCGCTGTGATTCTCTCGGCGCAATCGACCGATGTCGGCGTCAACAAGGCCACGGCGAAACTGTTCCCGGTCGCCAATACGCCGGCGGCGATGTATGCCCTGGGCGTCGACGGACTGTCGGAATACATCAAGACCATCGGCCTGTACAACAGCAAAGCAAAGAACGTGATCGAAACCTGTCGCCTGCTGGTGGAGCGCCATGCTGGCGAAGTGCCGCAGACCCGAGAGGAACTGGAAGCGCTGCCCGGTGTTGGCCGCAAGACCGCCAACGTGGTGCTCAACACAGCATTCCGCCAACTGACCATGGCCGTGGACACCCATATCTTCCGAGTCAGCAACCGCACCGGCATTGCGCCGGGCAAGAATGTGGTCGAGGTCGAGAAAAAACTGATGAAATTCGTGCCCAAGCAATACCTGCTCGATTCCCATCACTGGCTGATCCTTCACGGGCGCTATGTTTGCCTGGCTCGCAAGCCCCGCTGCGGCAGTTGTCGCATCGAAGACCTGTGCGAATACAAGCACAAGACCTCCGACGATTGAGGCACTATTGGATTTATTGATTTATCGATTGAAAAAATCTTTTTTACCCGCCGGGAGATTGTCGATATAAGGAGCCCCAAAGGCAGTCTTAGCCTGGAGTAACTAAATGAGCACTGGCAAAGAGCAATTGGACGTAGAAGACGACTTTACCCCCATTGAGGCCGATGACGCTGAACCTGTGGTTGAAGTGGCGAAAACCAACCTGAGCAAACGCCGTACCATCGACAATCTGCTGGAGGAGCGCCGACTGCAAAAGCAATTGGCCGATTACGACTTTGACTTATGACACCTAAAAGCCTCCCGAAACGGAGGCTTTTTACTTTGGCTGCTGTACGGTAAATGCCGCTCATCGCTGAGCGCCAAATACTGATGCAATCACACCAGCCCGTTGCGCTGGGCCAATTCAATCAGGTCCACCAGAGAGCGCGCATTGAGTTTCAACAGCAGGCGAGTCTTGTAAGTACTAACGGTTTTGTTACTAAGGAACATCCCATCGGCAATCTCCTTGTTAGTCTTGCCCTTGGCCAACTGTTGCAAGACCATCATTTCCCGCCCTGACAGACGATCCACCATATCGGCTTCACTGGCGTTACCCAAACTAGCGCGTACGGTATGCAAGGCCTGATTGGGAAAGTAGCTGTAACCGGACAAAACGGCCTTTATTGCACTGAGCAACTCAGTGAGGTCCTGCTGCTTGCAGACATACCCGGCAGCCCCCGACTGCATGCAACGCATGGAAAAATGTCCAGGCGCCTGGGACGTCAATATCAACACTTTCATTGGCATCGCAGTGGATGATAGTCGGGCAATGACTTCCAACCCATCCAGTTTCGGTATTCCAATATCCAGAATGACAATGTCCGGCATATGTTCACGCGCAAGTTGCAATGCATCCACGCCATTATCTGTTTCTGCAATGACTTCGTAGCCATGACGTTCCATCAGCATACGTACCGCAAGACGAATGACGGGGTGATCATCCACGATCAGCACTTTATTCATGGGCAGTCCAATTTCGCTGTTCGAATTTTTAGAGCCCGCACAATAGCCTAGTCGTTTCACCCATGGCATGCCGCCCCCCCCCGGCCACCTACACCGAGAGACATTCCCTACAAATATCGCGGATTAGTCTTACAAAAAAACCGTCTCAGCAAGGCATCGAAAACGAAACCCACGGGAAGACAATTCAATTCTCAACGGTTTTTCGTATCAATTTACGACAAAAAAGTTGAGCAAAAAATCGGAGCAACCGCAGTCTGGCTGATACAGCACACTCAACCACGGCCAAAAAGTAACCGATATTTTCCGTACTTATATTCATACCAGAAATATCACACACCACGTATCCACTTACTCTTACAGCGAAGAAAATCTGACAAACAATCATTACAAAGACACAATTTAAAACCCACTTCCAGCCAAGCCAAATTAAATCAACACAACGCTCACACACATTAAAATGGATATACTTCCTATACAAATCCAAATCATTAACAACACCCAACCAAAATATCGTTATTAAGTCACCGAGAAAAGACAAATTATATATGAGTGAACAACATGACAAAACTCAAAAAAAGAATCACCAACCCCATGACCGTTATCGCGATATTCGCAACACTTTCTGAAACATCCGCAGCGATTTCTCTACCCTTTCTGGATAATAAGGAGAGAGAAATCTACATATGGTTCCTGATCAGCTTCCCCTTTTATTTACTGCTTCTATTTTTCGTCACACTCAACTTTAATTATCGCTCGCTGTATGCGCCTTCAGATTTTGACAAGGGAAAGCACTTCATAAAAGTGCTGGACAAGTCCAAGCATCCAGAAAACAGCCACTCAACGACGTCAAGTGAACATACTGAACGGCATAAGCCAGTGGATGCCGGGCGATCCGCTTCGCCCCCCTGCGCCGCTCAGGCCTCGCTCGTAGACCCAGGCTTGCAGGGTCTGCCCTCGGTTGAACATCACATCCGAATGACCACGCTGCTCAAGGAGTTATGCATCATTGATGCACGCTGCCTGAGCAAAAAAATCGAATTCAGCGCTTTATTGGAGAATATCGAGAGGCCACGGGACAGGCAGGCACACGTGATTTTGTTTCTCACCTGCGCAGAATCGGAGGCCATACTGAAAAACTGTGCAATCAAACATTCCAAGCTGACGCGCAAGCGCCATAGCGCCACATGTTGCGCTGCTTACAATTTGAACACACATGAGGTGACGGTCATTGACCATAGCGGCCAATCGATATCAGAGACGCGCGGGAAATATCAGAGGGAGACAGATAGCAGATAAAGAGGGTGACAAGAAAATCGCGATGTCGAAGGACCAGATAAACACTATTTCGGGCTTGTGGCCTCGTCGATGACGAGGCCACAAATCCCTTACCCGCTCAAAGGCCTTAGAAAAGCTTCCGGCCCTTGTTCGCAGCAATGCGCATGCGCAATGCGTTGAGCTTGATGAAACCCGCCGCGTCGGCCTGATTGTAGGCGCCGCCATCTTCCTCGAAGGTCGCGATGTTGGCGTCGAACAACGACTCGTCGGACTTGCGACCGGTCACGATCACATTGCCCTTGTACAGCTTCAGGCGCACAACGCCATTCACGTGAGCCTGGGACGCGTCGATCATCTGCTGCAGCATCAGACGCTCCGGGCTCCACCAGTAGCCGGTGTAGATCAGGCTGGCGTACTTCGGCATCAACTCGTCCTTGAGGTGAGCCACTTCGCGGTCCAGGGTGATCGATTCGATCGCACGGTGGGCGCGCAGCATGATGGTGCCGCCAGGTGTCTCGTAGCAGCCACGGGACTTCATGCCCACGTAACGGTTCTCGACGATGTCCAGACGGCCGATGCCGTGTTCACCACCGATACGGTTCAACGTCGCCAGCACGGTAGCCGGGGTCATTTCGACGCCGTCCAGTGCGACGATGTCGCCGTTGCGGTAGGTCAATTCCAGATACTGCGGCTTGTCGGGCGCGTTCTCCGGGGAGACGGTCCACTTCCACATGTCTTCTTCGTGCTCGGTCCAGGTGTCTTCCAGCACGCCGCCTTCATAGGAGATGTGCAACAGGTTGGCATCCATCGAGTACGGGGATTTCTTCTTGCCGTGACGCTCGATCGGGATTGCGTGCTTCTCGGCGTAGTCCATCAGCTTCTCGCGGGACAGCAGGTCCCACTCGCGCCAAGGGGCAATCACTTTCACGCCTGGTTTCAAGGCATAGGCGCCCAGTTCGAAACGAACCTGGTCGTTGCCCTTGCCGGTAGCGCCGTGGGAAATGGCGTCTGCGCCGGTTTCGTTGGCGATTTCGATCAGGCGTTTGGCGATCAACGGACGAGCGATGGAAGTACCCAGCAGGTACTCGCCTTCGTAAACGGTGTTGGCGCGGAACATCGGGAAAACGAAATCGCGCACGAACTCTTCGCGCAAGTCGTCGATGTAGATCTCTTTCACGCCCATGGCCTGAGCCTTGGCGCGTGCCGGTTCGACCTCTTCGCCCTGACCCAGGTCAGCGGTGAAGGTCACCACTTCACAGTTATAAGTATCCTGCAGCCACTTGAGGATCACCGAAGTGTCCAGGCCGCCGGAATACGCCAGAACGACCTTGTTTACGTCCGCCATGCCATCACTCCACGGGGTTCTACGGAAAGCCGGGAAGTCTACCGCTCATGCAGGATAATTTACAGAGGCGCGACAGCTTATGACGACGAAGCGACAGATTATGTCGAGAGCGCGACGATGACCGGCGAGTCAGGAGGTCGCCGATGTGGCTGGCTTCGTGGCCTGCGGGGCCACCTGCTCTGGCGGAGCTCCGCGTTCCAGGCGAACGGCGACCCGACGGTTCTTGGCCCGATTGGCATTGTTTGTGTTGGGTGCCAGTGGGTAACGCTCACCGTGGAAGCGCATGGTGACCTGCGATTCCTGAATGCCATTGGCCTTGAAGAACTCCATGACCGCCAGGGCCCGGCGCCGTGACAGGTCGCGGTTGGTCAGGCGGTTGCCGCTGTTGTCGGAATGACCGTCGAGTTCGATGTGATTGACCGTCGGATCGGCCTTCATGTACTCCAGCATCACCTGCAGCTTGGCTTTCGCCGCCGCATCCAGGTCGATACCGCCACCAGGGAAACCAACTTCGGATTGTTTCACCTGCTCGAAGTTCTGCGGCAACAACTTCGCCACGCAACCCTGATAGTCGGCAAACGCCTTGCTGAACTTGACCGGCAGCAACCGCACTTCCGACACACGCCCATCCCCCGAAGAATGCCGGATCACAGGGCTGCGTCCGTCCATCAGGCCACTGATCAATCGCCCCGCCTGCACCTGCGAACTGTTGAACAGCACATTGCCGCTGCCGATTCTCACCGAACCCAGGTTGATATCGCCCCGCCCCGGTTGCCACGGCGCAGCCGCCGCCAGCAAGGTGGCCGACCCGCCACCCATCATGGCGTTGTAGGCATTCAGACGAAACGTCGCCTGCTCGCCAGCACGGCGCACGAATTGTCCCGAGCCAAAATCAGTGATCGGCTGGGTCAGTCTGCATTCGAACTTGTCACCTTCGACCGTCCACTCGATGCTCTCCAGTCGGGTCTGGAAAGTGAGCGCCATCGCAGGAAGGCTGGCAAACACACTGAGCAAGGCTAAATAACGCTGGCGCACGGGAGGCTCCACTGGCTTCTACAACAAAAAGACCGACACACATATGTTTACGGCATACCTGTTGGATATCGGAAGCTTCCCGTAAAACTTGATAGCGAGTGCCTGCAAGAGTCTTTTCCGGTAGCATTCCCCTCAGTTTGACCCGCCTGGAATCCCCTCATGTCCGACCGCCTGACCCTGCTGCGTCCCGACGACTGGCACATTCATCTTCGCGATGGTGCCGTGTTGACCAATACCGTTGCGGATGTTGCGCGCACCTTTGGTCGCGCCATCATCATGCCCAACCTGGTTCCGCCGGTCCGTAATGCGGCTGAGGCCGACGGCTATCGCCAGCGGATTCTCGCTGCTCGCCCGGCCGGCAGCCATTTCGAACCGCTGATGGTCCTGTACCTGACCGACCGCACCCAGCCTGAAGAAATTCGCGAGGCCAAGGCCTGCGGTTTCGTCCACGCCGCCAAGCTGTACCCGGCCGGCGCGACCACCAACTCGGACTCTGGCGTCACCAGCATCGACAAGATCTTTCCCGCACTGGAGGCCATGGCCGAAGTCGGAATGCCCTTGTTGATCCACGGCGAAGTCACCCGTGGCGATGTCGATGTATTCGACCGCGAAAAGATCTTCATCGATGAGCACATGCGCCGTGTGGTCGAGCGTTTCCCGACCCTGAAAGTGGTGTTCGAACACATCACGACCACAGACGCCGTGCAGTTCGTCAACTCGGCTTCGGCCAACGTGGGCGCGACCATCACAGCGCATCACCTGCTATACAACCGCAACCACATGCTGGTGGGCGGGATTCGTCCGCACTTCTACTGCCTGCCGATCCTCAAGCGCAATACGCACCAGGAAGCCCTGCTCGACGCCGCCACCAGCGGCAGCGAGAAGTTCTTCCTCGGCACAGACTCGGCGCCCCACGCCCAGCATGCCAAAGAAGCCGCTTGTGGCTGCGCTGGCTGCTACACCGCCTATGCCGCGATCGAGTTGTATGCCGAAGCCTTCGAACAGCGCAATGCGCTGGACAAGCTGGAAGCCTTCGCCAGCCTCAACGGCCCGCGTTTCTATGGCCTGCCGGCGAACACCGATCGCATCACCCTGGTCCGCGAAGAATGGACCGCCCCCACCAGCCTGCCGTTTGGCGAGCTGACCGTTATCCCGCTGCGCGCCGGTGAAAAACTGCGCTGGCGCCTGCTGGAGGAACACGCGTGAGTGAAGAGCATTTCGACGACGAACAGGAAGGTCATGGCGGCGGAGGCGGTCCCCGTCATCCAATGGCTGCCAGGTTTCGTGGTTACCTGCCCGTTGTCGTCGACGTAGAAACCGGTGGTTTCAACTCGGCCACCGACGCCCTGCTGGAAATTGCCGCGACCACCATCGCCATGGATGAAAAGGGGTTTGTGTACCCGGATCACACCTACTTCTTCCGTGTCGAGCCGTTCGAAGGCGCGAACATCGAAGCCGCCGCCCTGGAATTCACCGGGATCAAGCTCGATCACCCGTTGCGCATGGCCGTGAGTGAAGAAACAGCCCTGAACGACATCTTCCGTGGCGTACGCAAGGCCCTCAAGGCCAATGGATGCAAACGGGCGATCCTGGTCGGACATAACAGCAGCTTCGACTTGGGCTTCCTCAACGCTGCGGTCGCGCGCCTGGACATGAAGCGCAATCCGTTTCACCCGTTCTCCAGTTTCGATACCGCGACCCTGGCCGGTCTGGCTTACGGCCAAACCGTGCTGGCCAAGGCCTGTCAGGCAGCCGATATCGACTTCGATGGTCGCGAGGCTCACTCGGCTCGCTACGACACCGAGAAGACGGCCGAGCTGTTCTGCGGCATCGTCAACCGCTGGAAACAGATGGGCGGCTGGGAAGATTTCGACGATTGACCTGTAGGAGCGAGGCTGCTCGCAATAGTGGTCAACGATAACGCGGGGGATCTGGCTCTCTGCGGTATCCAGCGTTCATCGCTAGCAGGCTCGCTCCAACAGAAAGCATAAAAAACACCCATAAAAAAACCGGCCTCGAAGGCCGGTTTTTTTGTACCTGGAACGTGCCTTACAGAGCAGCAGCGTGCTCAGTCAGGTAAGCCGCAACGCCTTCTGGCGAAGCGTTCATGCCTTTGTCGCCTTTTTTCCAGTTGGCAGGGCAAACTTCGCCGTGCTCTTCGTGGAATTGCAGAGCGTCGACCAGACGGATCAGCTCTTCCATGTTACGGCCCAGTGGCAGGTCGTTGACGATCTGCGAGCGAACAACGCCTTTGTCGTCGATCAGGAACGCGCCACGGAAAGCAACGCCGTCAGCGGACTGAACGTCGTAGGCCTTCATGATTTCCTGCTTGATGTCGGCAGCCATGGTGTAACCCACCTGGCCAATACCGCCGTTGTTCACCGGGGTGTTGCGCCATGCGTTGTGGGTGAAGTGCGAGTCGATCGACACAGCAACCACTTCCACATTGCGCGCCTTGAAGTCAGCCAGGCGGTGGTCCAGAGCGATCAGCTCGGACGGGCAAACGAAGGTGAAGTCCAGCGGGTAGAAGAACACCAGGCCGTATTTGCCTTTGATGGC
>OBKH01000142.1_pt1 | contig 13686 bp, 8 predicted proteins | sample 1496241 | NCBI WGS metagenome assembly OBKH01 (sample SAMN03273953, study PRJEB22546) | soil metagenome | isolation source: rice field elevated CO2 plus elevated temperature | place: India: CRRI Experimental farm Cuttack,Odisha-753006 | collected 2013-12-17 | reverse complement strand
AGCCGACCGCCCTCTACTACAAGATTCCCCAAGGAGCCCATTGATGATTCCCGGTGAATACCAGATCCAGCCCGGCGACATCGAACTCAACGTTGGCCGCCGCACCCTCAGTTTGAAAGTGGCCAACAGCGGCGACCGGCCGATCCAGGTCGGCTCGCACTACCACTTCTTCGAAACCAACGACGCCCTGACCTTCGACCGTGCCGCCAGCCGAGGCATGCGCCTGAACATTCCCGCCGGCACAGCCGTGCGCTTCGAGCCGGGGCAGAGCCGCGAGGTCGAGCTGGTCGACCTGGCCGGGCATCGGCGGGTGTTCGGGTTTGCCGGCAGGATCATGGGGAGTCTCTGATTAAGGCAGTGTCTGTTCCGGCCCCTTCGCGAGCAGGCTCGCGCCCACAGGAGAATGCGATCAACTGTGTGCGAGCCTGCTCACGAAACTGAGCGCAGCGAACGATTTCAAATTCAATTGAATCTCAAGGCAAACGAATGAAAATCTCCCGTCAGGCCTACGCCGACATGTTCGGCCCTACCGTCGGCGACAAGGTGCGTCTGGCCGACACCGACCTGTGGATCGAAGTGGAAAAAGACTTCACCACCTACGGCGAAGAAGTGAAATTCGGCGGCGGCAAAGTGATCCGCGATGGCCAGGGCCAGAGCCAGTTGCTCGCCGCCGACGTGGTCGACACCCTGATCACCAACGCGCTGATCATCGATCACTGGGGCATCGTCAAGGCTGACGTCGGCCTCAAGGACGGGCGCATCGCCGCGATCGGCAAGGCCGGCAACCCGGATGTCCAGCCCGATGTCACCATTGCCATTGGCGCCGGCACCGAAGTCATCGCCGGCGAAGGCATGATCCTCACCGCCGGCGGCATCGATACCCACATCCACTTCATCTGCCCGCAACAGATCGAAGAAGCGCTGATGAGCGGCGTCACCACCATGATCGGCGGCGGCACCGGCCCGGCCACCGGCACCAATGCCACCACTTGCACTTCCGGCCCATGGCATCTGGCGCGGATGCTTCAAGCCGCCGATGCCTTCCCGATGAACATCGGCCTGACCGGCAAAGGCAACGCCAGCCTGCCGGGGCCGCTGATCGAGCAGGTCAAGGCCGGCGCCATCGGCCTGAAGCTGCACGAGGATTGGGGCACCACGCCCGCGAGCATCGACAACTGCCTGAGTGTCGCCGACCAGTACGACGTGCAGGTGGCGATCCACACCGACACCCTCAACGAATCCGGCTTCGTCGAAACCACCCTCGCCGCCTTCAAGGGTCGCACCATTCACACCTACCACACCGAAGGCGCGGGCGGTGGTCATGCCCCGGACATCATCAAGGCCTGTGGTTTCGCCAACGTACTGCCGAGTTCCACCAACCCGACCCGACCGTTCACCCGCAATACCATCGACGAACACCTGGACATGCTGATGGTCTGCCATCACCTGGACCCGAGCATTGCCGAAGACGTGGCCTTCGCTGAAAGCCGCATCCGCCGCGAGACGATTGCCGCCGAAGACATCCTCCACGACCTCGGCGCGTTCTCGATGATCAGCTCCGACAGCCAGGCCATGGGCCGCGTGGGCGAGGTCATCACCCGCACCTGGCAAACCGCCGACAAGATGAAAAAGCAGCGCGGCCCGCTGCCCGGCGACGGTGAAGGCAACGACAACTTCCGCGCCAAACGCTACATCGCCAAATACACCATCAACCCGGCGATCACCCACGGCATCAGCCATGAAGTGGGCTCGGTGGAAGTCGGGAAATGGGCCGACCTGGTGCTCTGGCGCCCGGCGTTCTTCGGGGTCAAACCGACGCTGATCCTCAAGGGTGGCGCCATCGCCGCCAGCCTGATGGGCGACGCCAACGCTTCGATTCCGACGCCGCAACCGGTGCATTACCGCCCGATGTTCGCCAGCTTTGGCGGCTCGCTGCATGCTACCAGCATGACCTTCATCAGCCAGGCCGCACAGGAGGCCGGCCTGCCCGAAGCCCTGGGCCTGAAGAAAAAAATCGCCGTGGTCAAAGGCTGTCGCCAGGTGCAGAAAACCGACCTGATCCATAACGACTACCTGCCGAACATCGACGTCGACCCGCAGACCTATCAGGTCAAGGCCGACGGCGTGTTGTTGTGGTGTGAGCCGGCGGATGTGTTGCCGATGGCGCAGCGGTATTTCCTGTTCTGAGTGCGAGCCGCTCGTCCAAAGAAAAACCCGATGGCGGTCACCCGCCATCGGGTTTGCTTTTTCTGCCGTAGGCGTCAACAGGCTTAGCTGTAGGCAATGGTCAAAGATTTTGTAGCTCTGATGACAAAACCCTGAAAGCGCTTAAACAAGCCCTGTCGAAATGCGTTTAGCGGACAAAGACGCAACGTTTAGAAACGATGAAAACCCTTGAAAAATCGAGGAAGCATCCGACGCTTTTTTAGGGTTGGCCGTCGGAAGTCAGAGGGGTAGCGTGGCATCTCCAGACCTACCACGGAGACTCACCATGCCCAACGTCACCGACACACCCGCTGGATCAGACGCTCAATGCACTCACGCGAACCTCTGCCCCCCTTCAAAAAAGCTCCACCCCGCCGTCGACCGCGCACTGGACTATTACCTCAAACCCAATATGCCGACGACGGCCGCGACGCGCTCGCCCAGCACCATTTTTGTCGTTGCACCGGACGTCGACAACGAAACGTTATTGGCCCATGCCTGCGAGTCGTTGGCGTCGGCGAGCGTGATGGCGAGTGAGTTTGCCGGGATGCTGGACGGTGCGAACCGCAACGCCATGCTGGCGCTTCAGCAGGTGATCATGCTCAGTGAGCTGGCGGTGAATCGGGTGCTGGATAATCGGGCGTGAACCTCAAAAAGGCTCTGTTCAGTTCAAGACGAACACCGCACCTGTGGCGAGGGCGCTTGCTCCCTCGCCACAGGTTACTGATTGCTCGCTCTACCTCTTAAATGAACGTTCTGGTTCGCGGTTATTGAGCGGGTGGAAGCTCAAGGCGCGTTAACCGGGCTCGTTCGATCGCTTGTTGAGTGATCGATTTCAGCGTCTGCCGGATCTGCCGGTCGATGTCGGTCAACGCCTTGATGTAGTCCTCATCACTCATGACCTGCCCCTCGCTGAAGGCGTTTTCGTCGCGGTTCAACTCGCGACAGAGCGCCTTGATCTCCACCTCAAAAGCCACCTTCGCCGTCGGTTCCACGGCCTCGGAGCGACGCAGCAACGCATCTTGCAACTCCGTGGTCGCGTCGATCTGTCGCTTCAAACTGTCCAGTTCTTTAGCGCTGGAAGACTCCAGCCAGGTGTTCCACAAGGGCTGTTCAAGGATTCGATCCGTGAGCAAGTCGCCTTCCTCCAGCGCCACGATTCGCCGGAACGCCGCGTCGATCATTTCCTTGCTGACCCCGGCAATCTTGCGGAACTGCATGCCCCGGGCCTGCCACGGCAAATCAAGGCGCTGCGCCAGGTCCGTCATGTACGCCAGGTGCACTTCCACTTCATCGATGGTCCCGGTGACATTGCCCTGCCCGTCGAGTCGCCGAAACCGCTCCCCCGCCGCCAATCGTGACGCGACCCGTTGACGAGCGATGGCGCCCAATTCATCGAGCCTGGATTTGCCCTGGGCCAGCTCCAGCAACCGAGTTTCGATCAGGTCCGCGCTGCCCAGGGCGTAGGCCTCGTGAATCAGCACTTGCAGGCCCATGGCGTTGAACAGTTGGGTGCCGCCATCCACGCACTCGGTGGGTGTGGCGGCCTCGTTGAACAACTTGACCCGCAGTTCGCTGTCCTTGGCCATGGCCTCGAGCATGCGCCAGACCTTGGCGGTCAGGTCCGTCTTGTAGGCGCCGCCCGCCGTGAAGTCGGCCGATTGAGTGAGCTTGCGGATTTCATTGAAGAAAGGCACCGAGTCGAACTCATCCTCGACCTCGTTCCAGATTTCCTGTTTTTCCTGCCATTGCCGATCGGTCATGCCCATCCACCAGTCAGAGCTGTCCAGCGTGCCGCGCGGTGGGTACGGTCGCTCCGGGTCCATGCCCACCGATTCAATGTAGGACTTGAGGGTGTCGAGGTTATCCGGCGAAATCCAGCGGGGTTCACGGCTGATCAAGGTGCGCGCCAGCAGTTCGGCGCGAAACGATCCCGGTGCGACCTCCGGGATCCGGGTGATCGGGTTGTGTCGCAGATCGAGGTAAATACTGCGCGGCCGCGACTGGGAAAACAGTCCGACGGGCCAGCTGTCCAGGCCCGTTTCGTTGAGCAAAATGACCTGCAATTGCGGCATCCGGCTGATGTTCGGCGCGAGCTTCAACGGGTTGCCCCGCAAGCCGAGCGAACGCAATTGAACCAGCTTTTTCAGGCGATCCACCGCCAGTGCGTCCAGTTCGATGCGATTTTCATTGAAGGAAAGGTCCGTGAGATGACTCATCTCGTTGATCGCCTCTGGAACGGCGGTCAGCAGGTTGTCCTGCAGGTTGAGATAACGCACCCGGCGAAACGAGCGGAGAAACCCCAGGTGCTCGTTGCGCAACTCGCCGCTGCGCACGCTCAGACTGGTGACGTGATCGAAGTTGGCCTCCAGTTTCGGCAGCGTCTCAAGCAGCCGACGGATCAGAGGAAAATCGTCGAGCTGCAGCCATTGCGTGTGCGCCGCACCTGCCACTTGCACGCCCTCGGGCCCGCTGCGCTGCCAGCATTGCCGGATCGCCTTGTAGAAGCGCTCCCGGGCGCGCAATTCGGCAATCCCTGACGGCGTGAAACGGAAGGACGCCGTCGGTGAAGTCATCCAGTTTTGCATCGTCCGGTTCAATTGATCGAACTCGGCCTCCAGCGCGGTCAGCCTTTCATGGGCCGAACCACCGTTCTGAGTGAACTCGGTCAACAGCGTTTCAACCTCTTGCGCAGTGAAACCCGGATACAGCGAACGAGCCCGGCGCCGCAATCCCATGCCGCGCGGGACCTGTGCATAACCTGGCATTCCGCCGCGCAAGCGCATGACGCTCGGGTCGTAGGACGGCTTGAGGACCGGGTTGTCCCGCAGGACCGGTTCGAACACGGATCGATCCAGCGGCCGTGCCTTTATCGCTTGCTCAAGTCCCGCTGCATCATGGATTTCATAACCCAGGGCTACGCGCTGTTGGTCGGGCAATGCGTGCAGCACGGCGGCATAAAGCGTGTCCGCGCCGTGCAGATGTTGATCGAGCGCATCCCGGGCTTCATATCGGCCATCCTCGCCCAGAATCAGCACCTTGCGGATCGGCGCGTCCTCCGGGCCAAGACTGTCGCGCAACGTGCCCGAAGATGAATATTCACGAATCTCCAGACGCAGGTCCGCAGGCCAGCCAGGCAGGGCTGCCAGGGAGTGCAGCTGCAGTCGCTCGGTGTCGGTGTTGTGCAATTCGTCGAGGTACAGGCCCTCATACGCTCGCGCCACCCTGAGCTGGTGCGCCGCTTCCCGGGCCTGTTGGGAAAGCCTCAAGGGCACGCGTTTTTTCTCGGCCAGATGCCGCAGGTCCGAAGGGTCTGCGTGATCCAGAAGCGCTTGCGCCACGCTGGTCGACAGCGAGGACTCGTCGCCCTTGAGCAAATTCAATCGGGCATCGTCCGTACCCTCCCGGCGCTCGTACAACTTGTCGAACAAACGCCTTTTACTGCCTCGTGCCTGATCGGCCAGACGATCGCGCAACGCCTTGACACGCGCCTTTGAATTCCCGAAAAACCACTGCCCCAGCATTTCGCGCAGGGCCTGTTCATCCAAGAACCCGACCACGCGCTCAGGCAAGCCACCGGCCAACAAATCCTGCCAGGTCATTTGCAAGGTGTCGGCCGGCAACGCGTCGGCATAGCCCTCCTTGATCGCCGCCCCCGACAGGCCCGGCCCCTCGAACACTTCGATGGCCTTGCCCTCGGGCCAGCCTGGCAGTTCCGTCATGAAGCGCACGGCATAATCGCCCCAATCCTGGCCGACTCGATTGGCCTGAATCTGTTCCGCACAGGCCTCGGCGTCGGCGTATGCCCTGAAGCGCTTGAGGGTATCGGTCAGCAGCGCGGGCGGGGTTTCGTGTTCCACGTGCAGCCGGCGCAATGCATCTTCGTGAACGCCACTGACGGTCAGGATCTGCTCCAGGGTTTGATCCGTGAATCCATCCACCGAGGCGCCCAAACGCTGGAGCAATTGACGCCGATCCCACTCCAGGGGTTGATCCAGCTCCGTCTTCCACAGGCCCGCGCCGTTGTGTTCCAGCAAGGGTTGATAGGCGTCTGCACGGGTTGGGTGTTGCAGGCGATGCTGGCCCGTGTCCGGGTCCTGTTTGACTTCATAGCATTTTTCGTCGATGCGCAGCAGGTCCCGATCCTGATGCCGGTACAAGCCTTTTTCACCGACGACGCCCTCCTTGGGCACGGTGAGCGATTGCTCATAGGGCGTCAGATCCGGATTCCACAACCGCTGCTTGCCCGCGACCTCCACAGGCTTGAGCCCTTCGACGAAGGGCGAGACCTTGAGCGGTGTCAACTGGCCGCTTGGCAATGCATGACCGGCGCTCATCAGCGCCAGCTGTGCAAAGTTGATCAGCACGCCATTGAAGTAGGCAGAGGCCTCTTCCTTGTCGCCTTTGCTCCAGTCTTCGATACCTTCGGCTACCTCGGCGAGCATCTGCGCAATCATGATGCCGAGCATCGCTTCGCCCACGCCGGGCACCAGCATCGCGGCGAAATTGAACAGGTTCCAGCCGATGTCCAGGTAACTGGTCAGGCGCTTGAAGCGGGCGTTGGCGTCCTCGTCGTCGGTCGGCACCGCGATGCGTCGGGCATCGGCGATGGCCTTGTCGCGGCGCTGCACGAACAGTGTCGCCCACAGATCGCCGGTGATCTGATTGGTAATGGGTTCCGCATCGGGATTCTCCACCGCCGTTTCGCGCCACCACGGCCCCATGTCCAGCGGCTCGCGTTGCTGCCAGGTAAACGTCTTGAGGCGCTCGTTGACCCGGTGGAAAAACAGCCCTTTGTCCTTTTGCGCCACGAACCGGCTGAAAAAGGCCTGGTACTCAGCGTCGCGCAGCTGTCCGATCAGGGTTTTCATGAACTCGGTCAGCGACGAGTATTCCTTGAGAGGATGCTCCGGATCATCCGGAACATAGACGATCAAGTGGCCGGACAAACGACTCTGATGGTAGACGTCGTCCCGGCGCAGAAGCTCATCGCTGAGACCCTGGGGCCCATTGGCAAAAAACGCCTGCAGCAGTTTGAACCGCTCGTACTCTGTTCCGGGCAATACCGGGATACGCTGCGACCATTCGCTCCAGAACTTCAACAACTCAGGGGTCAAGGCATCGATCGCCTGCTTGATCTGCGACGGATCACTCACGGCGCTGAACAGCACGATGCCCGTCAACCGAAAGCCCATCAGCGACAATCGGTGGCACTGCAACGGTCGATCGTACAGCGTGGTATTGGCCTGGCCCTCGCATATTTGCCTGAGCTTGCCGTAGGCATGGTCGCTGATATCGCCCTTCAATCGCGCGACCAGTGACGCCAGCTGAAACGTGGCTTTTTCACTGGCCACGGATTGGTCCTGCAAGGCGCTCCGGGCTTTGGCTGTTGCGGGCAGCAGGACGGATGTGATGTGCCGCTGGTACTGTCCGCCAAGGTCGAGGCTGCGGCACATCGATGCAAACCCGGACAAGGAAATCGCGGGCTCAAGCGCAAGAGCGCCACGCTCATCCTTGCGATAGATGCCGGAGTTGCTGCGCCAGGCGTCCTCGGTGGTTTCAGATTCCTCGAAATTGTGCAGCGCCGCCTCCAGCAACGAGGACTGCCGAACGCGACTGGCCCCGGCATCAATGACAAGGCCAATTTTGCTGGGCACTTCAAGTTGTACGCTGAGCCCGTCGATGCCTTTGACGTTTTTGAAATTCGATTGCATTGCCGTGCGCAGCAGTGGCTCGGCGAAGGCATTGATGTCGTGCTGCAAATCGCCCAGGGTCTTGTCCAGTACGCCTTGCAGACGCCCCTGTTCTTCAATCAATTCCTTCAGGTATTGGCGGTCTGTTTCCCGTGCACTGCTATACCACTCGGGGGGCAATGGCCTGAGCGTTTCAAGGCTTTCCAGTCTCGACATCGAGGCCTTTTTGATCGCCTCAGGTATTACCGCGAGTACACGACGGTAATAAACCCCATTATTTTGCGCGGGGGTTGCCCGCACGTTGCTTCCATGCAAATCAGACACTGTTCAATCACCTTGATGACAGGATAGGAATCACCAGCTTATTGATCCACCCTCGAAAAAAAAGACCAAATAACTGTTGGACCAATGCGCTGAAATGGCCTGCACGCTTCGAAAATCAAGGAGCCTTCAATAGGTATGTACCGCCACAAAAGCGGCCGGTTATGCCACTGAATGAGCGGTCGTGTATTTCTCGCCAAAGGGGCTACTATTCGAGTCGATCTTCCATGTTTCATGCTCAGGTACCTGCCATGCGTCTTTCCGAATTCATCGTGTTACATGTCGATCGCATCGTCGATGAATGGGAGCTGTTCGCCGAAACCATCACCCCTGCCGCCGAGCTCATGGACAGTGCCGCGTTACGCGATCATGCGAAAGCGATCCTGCTGGCCGCCGCGCGGGACATGACCAAGCCTCAAACGCCCGATGAACAAGCGGCCAAGGCCAAGGGCGAAGGCCCGGAAAAAACCCCGAGCCTGGACCAGGCCGGCGCCAGCCACGGCGAGTTGCGTCACAACGTCGGTTTCGATCTGGTGCAGATGACCAGCGAATTTCGCCATTTGCGCGCCTGTGTGATCCGCCTGTGGGTCGACAGCCTCGTGTCCCCCGACATGGCTTACTTCCAGGACATGATCCGTTTCAACGAAGCCATCGACGAAGCCCTGGCCGAGTCCACGGCGGCCTATGCCGAGCAAGTCAATCGTTCGCGGGACATCTTTCTGGCGATTCTCGGCCACGACCTGCGCGCGCCGCTGCAAGCGGTGAGCATGTCCACTGAACTGCTGTTGCGCAAAACCGCACTCGAGGGCGATGCCCTGGCCTGCGTGACCCACATCCAGCGTGGCACACGCCATATGACGGTGATGGTCAGCGACTTGCTGGAACTGGTGCGCAGCCGCCTGGGCCGGAGCCTGCCGATCGAACCCGCCCCCATGGACATGGCCGAAGCGGCGCATGCGGCGATTGCCGAGGCCTGTGCGGGCAATCCGGAGTCTGATCCGACCCTGGAAGTACTGGGCGACGTTCGTGGTAACTGGGATCCGGGGCGCATCGCTCAGTTGTTGCAGAATCTGATCGGCAACGCCTTGCAGCATGGTTCGGACAAGCGCGACGTGACGGTGACCCTCAAGGGCGAGCCGGACGCCATTCGTCTAATGGTGCACAACCACGGATCGCCGATCTCCGAAGACGCCATCGCCACCATCTTCGACCCACTGGTGCGCAGCGCCGACGAACAACTGGGTCAGCCTTCAACCAGCCTGGGATTGGGGTTGTTTATCGTCAAAGAGGTGGTCAACGCTCACCAGGGGACGATTGAAGTCAGCTCGAATGAAGAGGACGGCACGCGGTTTACGGTGGTATTGCCCAGAAAGCTTTGAAGCCGTTGCGACCGGCGGGCTTTTTGTGGCGAGGGCCCCAAGCTCCTCGCCACAGATTCGGTGTTCCGATTACTCCACCACCAACCGCCCCAGCCGCTGCCGCAACATCCGGTTCTCCGTCCGCAGTTGCTGCACCTCTTCGAGCAGGTCCAGCGCCAGGGCGACGCCTTCCCATTCCAGTTCCAGGTCGCGCCGCAGCTTGGCGGCGCGCTTGGCCAGGGTCAGTTCGTAATCGGTGAAGCGCCAATCCTTCGGCGTGCCCCCTTGGGGTTCGAGGATGCCGTGTTCGACGATTTCGATCACGTAGACGTCCGACAGGTCGGTCGCCTCACAGAATTCGGCCAGGTCCAGTTGAACGATCAGAGGGCTGCTCATTACGGGCTACTCCGGGTCTTGGATCAGAAATTTTCTCTCGGGTCGAACGCGGCTTTTTTCGCCAGTTCCTGCCACAGGGCCTTGATCTCATCGTCCGATTTTTTCGGCATGACGGCCTTCAGTTGCACGAAAAGGTAACCGCGCTCGCCGGCCTTGCTCTGCAGGCCATGGCCCTTGGCGCGCATGCGCTGGCCGTTCTGGCTGCCGGCCGGCACCTTGAGGTTGATCTTGCCGGTCAGGGTCGGCACGGCCACTTCGGTGCCCAGGGCCAATTCCCAGGGGGCCAGCGGTAGCGTGATGATCAGGTTTTCGCCTTCGACATCGAATTTCGGGTGCGGCGCAAAACGGATGGTCAGGTACAGGTCGCCATTGGCGCCGCCACCGATACCCGGTGCGCCCTGGCCCTTGAGGCGAATGCGCTCGCCGTCGGTCACGCCGGCGGGGATCTTCACGTTCAGACTTTTAGTGGTATTGCTGACGTGTTGGCCGGCGGCGTTGTACTGCGGCACCTGGAAGGTGACCTTCTTCGATTCGTTCGAGAGGGTTTCTTCCAGAAAAATCGCCAGTTCCATTTCCACGTCCTGTCCTCGGCGCCCGCTGCTGCGACGCGACTCTGCCCCGCCAAAGCCGGGGCCACGGTTACCGAAGATCGAACTGAAGAAGTCCGAAAAATCGCCAGTGTCCTGACCGCCGCCACCGAAACCGCCACGGCTTTGCCAGCCTGGCGGTCCCTGGAACGGTTGACCATGCTGGCCATAGCGGCGCAAGTCGTCGTATTCGGCGCGTTTGTCGGCGCTTTTCAACGCTTCATAGGCCTCGGAGGCATCCTTGAACTTGGCCTCGGCGTCCTTTTCCTTGCTGACGTCGGGGTGGTATTTGCGCGCCAGCTTGCGATAGGCGGCCTTGATCGCCTTGTCGTCTGCGGTCGGCTCCACACCGAGAATCTTGTAATAGTCTTTGAAGTCCATCGTGGGAATCACCATCCGTTATCGAAATCGCGCCACCTGACACAGCATGCGCCTTATTTGCCGCACAGAGTTTGACCGATCTCAAGTTTGTGACCGGGCAGCGCTTCATAAGTTTATCGGCAGCCGGCGGGACTTCTTGCGATTGCCCTGCGGCTGTCCGGTTGATGCAGGGTAGTTTGGGGGTGATCGCGCGTCTTTCAAGCAGTTGATCGGCAGATTTAGCGGATGGTCGGCCTTCGATTCTGTGCCGCACTGACATACACTGCGCGGCCGTTTTTTAACCGGAACTTGAAAGACATGAAAAACGCATCTCCAGCTCGTGCCTGTGGCATCGACTTTGGCACGTCCAACTCCACCGTCGGCTGGCTTCGCCCTGGCATGGAAACGCTGATCGCGCTGGAGGACGACAAGATCACCCTGCCTTCGGTGGTCTTCTTCAACATGGAAGAACGCCGCCCGGTGTACGGCCGGCTGGCGCTGCACGAGTACCTGGAAGGCTACGAGGGGCGCCTGATGCGCTCGCTCAAGAGCCTGCTGGGTTCCAAGCTGATCAAGCACGACACCAGCGTGCTGGGCACGGCGATGCCGTTCAAGGACCTGCTCGGACTGTTCATCGGGCAGCTGAAAAAGCGTGCCGAGGCTGCCGCTGGTCGGGAATTCGAAGAAGTCGTGCTGGGTCGCCCGGTGTTCTTTGTCGATGACGATGAAATGGCCGACCAGGAAGCGGAAAACACCCTGGTGGACGTCGCCCGCGCCATCGGTTTCAAAGACGTGTCCTTCCAGTACGAACCGATTGCCGCGGCATTCGACTACGAGTCGACCATCGAAAAAGAAGAGTTGGTGCTGATTGTCGACATCGGCGGTGGTACTTCGGACTTCTCCCTGGTGCGCCTGTCCCCGGAACGTCGCAACCACGACAACCGTCACGACGACATCCTGGCCACCGGTGGCGTGCACATCGGCGGGACCGACTTCGACAAGCAACTGAGCCTGCAGGGCCTGATGCCTCTGTTCGGCTACGGCAGCCGGATGAAAAGCGGCGCCTACATGCCCACCAGCCACCACATGAACCTGGCGACCTGGCACACCATCAACTCGGTGTACTCGCAAAAGTCGACCCTGGCGCTGGGCAGCATGCGGTATGACATCGAAGACACCGGTGGCATCGATCGCCTGTTCAAGCTGATCGAACAGCGCGCCGGACACTGGCTGGCCATGGAAGTGGAAGAAACCAAGATCCAGCTGACCCATGCCGACAGCCGCCACGTCGCGCTGGACCGCATCGAACCCGGCCTGAGCGTGGAATTGAGCCGTGCACTGTTCGAGTCAGCCATCGAGAACCTGCTCGAGCGCGTGCGCGACAGCGTGACCCGATTGCTGGCGGACGCCGATGTGCGGGTCGATCAGGTGGACACCGTGTTCTTCACCGGTGGTTCGAGCGGGATTCCGGCCCTGCGCAACAGCGTTTCGGCGATGCTGCCGAATGCGCGGCACGTGGAAGGGAACATCTTTGGCAGCATCGGCAGTGGTCTGGCCATCGAGGCCGCAAAACGCTATGGCTGAGGAGCAGCTGCAAGCTGCAAGCTGCAAGCTGCAAGTAAGAACCCAGAGCGAACACCGTCCTGCTTTTACTTGAAGCTTGCAGCTTGAAGCTTGCAGCTCACAGCTCGCAGCTATTGGCTGCCGTCAAACCATCCCCACCTGCTTCAACTCGCTCTTCAGATACGCGTAATAAATCGGCCCTGCCACCACCCCAGGCAGGCCGAACGCGGCCTCGAACACCAGCATCGCCAGGAGCAACTCCCAGGATTTGGCACTGATCTGTCCGCCGACAATGCGCGCATTGAGAAAGTATTCGAGCTTGTGGATAAAGATCAGATAACCCAATGCCGCCACGGCCACCCAGATCGACAGCGACAGGCCGACGATGGTGATCAGGGTGTTTGACATCAGGTTGCCAATCACCGGCAACAGTCCCAACAGGAAGGTCAGCACGATCAGGGTTTTGGTCAGCGGCAGCTTGATGCCGAACAGCGGCAGGATCACCGCCAGAAAAATCCCGGTAAAGAATGTATTGAGCAGGGAAATCTTGATCTGCGCGAACACGATGTTGCGAAATGCCTGGACCAAAAGGTGCAGGCGATCAAACAGCGCCGCGGCCAATGGCTTGCGCTTGGTCAGATCCGGAACGCGCTGCAAGGCAATGATCGCACCCAGCACCATTCCGATCAGCAATGTCACAAACATGTGCGCCGCGTCTTTGCCCACCAGTTGCAAGTCGCTGAGGTGCTTGCTCATCCACTCGCCAATCGCCACGCGAAACTCGGCGGCGCTGGCCGGCAGGTAAGCGTCGATGAACGGCGGCAGCTGTCCGCGAGCGCGGTCGACCACGTGCATGAATTTATCGAGGGAAGCGCCGGGGTTCTCCGCCTCGTGCAGCAGAAAACTGATGGCGCCGGCGAAGATCAGCGTCAGCACACTGACCACTAATGTCCCCAGCAACGCCACGGCCAGCCAGCGCGCGCGCCGCCCTTCGATCAGCCGCTGCAGCTGCGGGGTGAGCATGTTGACCAGTTCAAACACCAGCAACCCGGCCAGCAGGCTGGGCAGCAACCGCAACGGAATCACCAGCAGCAGCCCGCCGAAAATGATGACCCAGCTGATGACCAGCAACACTTGACGCTGAGAAAACGTTGGCATACAGCCTCAAAACGAACGGCGTAAAAGGATGGGCAGTCTGCCAGC
>OBKH01000140.1_pt1 | contig 14058 bp, 8 predicted proteins | sample 1496241 | NCBI WGS metagenome assembly OBKH01 (sample SAMN03273953, study PRJEB22546) | soil metagenome | isolation source: rice field elevated CO2 plus elevated temperature | place: India: CRRI Experimental farm Cuttack,Odisha-753006 | collected 2013-12-17 | reverse complement strand
ACAGCGCCGACATCATGTACGAAAACTACAAGTACGGCCTGCCGCTGAACCTGGCCATCGGTGATCGCCTGTACTGGCTGTCGACCGGTGCCTACACCACCAGCTACAGCGCCGTTGAGTTCAATGGCTTCCCACCGCTGAAGTCGTATTACGTCTAAGTCTCGCGAGTCACACCCAAAAGGCCTGTGAATATTCACAGGCCTTTTTTATTTCTTCCAAAATAATACGCCCCCGCCTGTTCGTTTTATACGACACACACTGAAAACCTTATGCACTTAACTTTAATAACAATCAGCGCTACTTTTCGCCTGCAATAAAATCAATTTCACAATGCTAAAACATAAAAAGGATTTTCATGTTAGCCACTCAAGAATTAAAGATAACTTCCGAAGACCTTAACAAACTTACCACTGAATTTATGGACGCGGTCTCCGGAACCCTCCCTGGCGTCGAGCGTGATCCAGGACTATTAGTCACGAACGAAGACATACGGAAGATCAAACGCTACGTCAAGGGCGGGCTAGAACTCCCTATCGATGAAAAAGAAATCGAGCAGATTCACAAATTAGACCAGCTGAATATCAGCGGCCTCAAATCGGCGGACCTGCAACTTTTATTCATGAAAATGAAAGATCATGCTGGAACCTGGTCAGCACTTGAGTCCAGCATGAAGGCCGTCGGTTCTGACCTTCACGTATTTTCCGACAACATTACATCCAACTGCACAGCCATTATTGAATACCTCAAGACGCTTCCAAGCTATGTGAGTGGCGTGGGTAAAATTGGCGGCCTGCCCCCGGAAGAAATCGACAAGCTTCCAGAGATCATATTAACCGGGGAAGAGAGGAAAAAAATCCCGACCTTACTTGAGTTGGTCGACGAACTTAAAATCGTCATCACCGCGCACAGCCAAAGCACAAAACTCACAAAAACAGCAATCACCGATTTCAAACACGGCATAACAAACATTATCAAACCGGAACTCGGTTTAAAAATTGCCCTTTGCAACAGTCAGAATTTTAGCGATGAGATAAAACAATACAACCAACGACTTGACGTCATTAACGCCAGGATCGATCAAAAAAACGCGGAAATCGCAGAATACAGCAGAAATAAATGGTGGGGTGTTATCGGCGGGGTCGTCGGTTTTATTATCACCTCGTCGATTTACGGCAGCAAAGCCCAGCAGGCACGAAATGAACTGGACCAGTTGACTGACGAACGGCGCGATATCGAAAAAAAACTTGCGACAACCAACACATTCCTTGCATCGCTGCTCGCATTTGAAACCAACCTCCAGGACCTGCAGGTCCGGGTGGAAGGCGCCTCGGGCAGCTCGTCGAATCTGGAAAGCCTCTGGGAACTTATCCAGGCCTATGTCGAGTCTTCCAGTAAAAGACTCGATGGTGTGACCAACGCCATGTACTTGGTGTCTTTCGTTTCGAGGTTGACCAGCATGACGGAGAATTGGAAAGCGATCAAGAAACAGGCAGGTGATTTATTGACCGCCTTTAACAATGCATCACATGAGTCCTGAGACCTGGAAAGCAAATAAAGCGCCTTTGCGATATTTATTAATCTTCATGCATCCATCTTTTAGACATCGAGATCACCATGACCGTACATACCATCGACACCTCGTTTCAGTACCCTGCACCCGACATGAACAAGATTTACAAAAGCAGGGAAGAACTCAATTACAAGATCCGCACACTCGGCAACCTTTACTTACCCGTACTCGCCGATGAGCTGAGAGGACTGGAAAAAGAAATAAACACTACTGACGCCCAGGCACTTAAAGCAATCACCCTGATACCTTCAGCATTGCAAACAAGTGAAATTCAACAGTACTACACCATTATCGAAAACCTTAAAAACGAGAACCCGACAAGCGAACAGAAAGAAGCCATTGACAGTTTTTATGGCGAGATAAAATCGCTGATCGGCAACTCCACCACCGAGACACTTAAGCTCTTCACAGAACTCAACAACAGCCTGACAAATCTGCAGGCCGTTACGCTCAGCGACAACCAATATCGAATCAATGAACTGGACACATCGATCCTCAAAATTTCCCCGCTACTTTCCGAAGAGGAAAGTGCCATCGAACGTCTGGTAGCCGATGAAACGGCGCTGAACGAGGCAATCAAAGTCATTGAGGCAACCGACACCTTTTCCTTGATAAAAGATGCTTTTCTCAGCCTCGAAAAACTGGCGACACTCAATTTGTCCGCACCTCAACTTGAACTGGTTAAAGCAGGTATTGGCGCGGCCGGAAAAATCCTGGATTTGGTCAGCAACGCCATCAAGTATGACAATCTGGTCACAGCCAGGCGCCAGACTCAAACAAAACTGGATAATCGTCGTCTCAATCTCGCCGGCATCAAGAAAGAACTAAAAACACTGGAAGATCGAAAGTTTCAATTACTGGAGCTGCAAGCGATCAAAAACCCAAGAGAGACTTATACGCATGAAATAAGCACGCTCACCGAATCCGTCGAAAAATTTCTGCAGATCAACAGCTACGAAGCTTCAGACGACTTGCACGCCGTTGTTAAACGTTTCATCGAGCAGACAAATGTGTTCGTGGCGCACCTGAACAGCCTTCGCAAGGAATGGCGCAGCTAAACCGGGATCCATCCGGTTGACCTCAGCCGACCAGGACAATGCGAGCGAAAAAGCAAACCGTGCTTTTTCGCTCCACCTGGATGGCAACTTCCTATTGAAGAGAACTCATCACTCCAGCCTCGGCTCTGAGCGCCTCGTCTTCCAGGTGAGCAGCGCGTTGCCGGTAGTCCTGCGCCAACGCCCGGAGTTGCGGATGAGAAGCCTGCAACAGCGTTCGGCTACTGACGCGCAGGAAGTTCAGATTGCCGGCGGCCAACGCCCGGTGCAGCCACAACAATGCCTCCTCGACTCTCCCGTCGTCCGCCAGAACGGACGCATAACTGAATTGCCCCCGAAAATCCCCGCCTTCGGCAGAACGTCGATACCACTCAAATGCCGCTGCCGAGTCAGCCGGGCAGTGCTGGCCTTCCTCGAGGTAGCGCCCCAACAGGTTCATCGATTTGGCGTGCCCGAGTTCGGCGGCACGCTGATACAGCTTCAGCGCCTGTGCTTGATCCTCGATGACCCCACGCCCGGTCGCCAGCAGATTGGCGTAGTTGTACATCGCCCAATCCAGCCCACCCTCGGCGGCCTGACGATAATGTCTGGCAGCGATAGCAGCATCGGCCGTGCAACCCCAGCCATGTTCATGGCATCGACCGAGCATATTGCGCGCCATCAGATGTCCGCCTTGGGCGGCGATCCCGAACCAGCGCACCGCCAGTGACTGATCCCGGGCGATGCCCCGGCCCTCCAGCAGAATCTGTCCCAGCAAGGCCTGCGCATCGAGAAGCCCTGCACGGGCGGCAAGCAGAATCGCCTGGGCGGCACGGGCCGGGCTTTCATCGAGCATGGCGTTGAGCGCATCAGTGTCGAGAATCTCTTCGCGGTGCGACCTGAAATCCAGCACTTACACCTCGACCCAGCGGCGCAACAGGTTGTGATAGGTGCCAGTCAGGCGGATCAGCGAAGGGTGGTCGGGCAGGTCCTGGGTCAGTTGGCGAATCGCGCCATCCATTTCAAACAGCAACGCACGCTGGCTGTCTTCGCGCACCAGGCTTTGGGTCCAGAAAAAAGAAGCGTAGCGGGCACCGCGAGTGACCGCATTGACCTTGTGCAGGCTGGTGCCGGGGTACAGCACCATGTCACCGGCCGGCAACTTCACGCGCTGGGTGCCGTAGGTGTCCTGGATTTCCAGTTCGCCGCCGTCGTAATCGGCTGGCTCGCTGAAAAACACCGTTGCCGACAGATCTGTTCGTACCCGCTCAATGCTGCCCTTGGGTTGACGCACCGCGTTGTCGATATGGAAATCGAAACTGCCACCGGCCGTGTAACAGTTCAGCAACGGAGGAAAGACTTTGTGCGGTAGCGCGGCAGACATGAACTGCGGATTTTTCCACAGCCGCTCCAGCATCGCCGCGCCGATCTCCTTGGCCAACGGATGGCCTTCCGGCAATTGCAGATTGTGCTTGGCCTTGGCTGACTGGTAACCGGCGGTGATTTTGCCGTCCGCCCAATCGGCCTGCTCCAGAGCCTCGCGAATGCGCTGCACTTCTTCTTTTTCGAACAAGCCGGGGATGTGCAGCAACATGGGCAAGGCACCAGAAAGCAAAGGGGTGCCAATGGTATTGATTCTTATTGCCTGTGTAAAACCCGCCAGACGAATGAAACGGTAAAAACCGTAAGGGTAAATTGTAAAGAATGTAAATTCAGTGCGAATAGTAATGTTTCGCAATTGATACGAATACGTATTTACCCTATATTCCGCCGCCTCAAATCCTTGGGGAGGGGAATAAAAATGTCACGCCAACAACCACAGCTACCTGTCAGTTCACCGCGTCTACTCGCCTCTGCGATTGGCATGGCGATCACCGCCGGCTCCGCGGGCCACATGGTATTCGCGGCTGAAAAGACCGACGAGAAAGCACCGAGCAACACCATCTCCCTCGGTGCAACCGCTATCACCGGCGAAGCGCAAGACCAGACCTCCTACAACGTCGAAAAAGCCTCCTCGCCCAAGTACACCGCGCCGCTGGTGGACACACCGCGCTCGATCACAGTGATCCCGCAGCAAGTGCTCAAGGACACCGGCGCCATGAACATGCAGGACGCGCTGCGTACCGTTCCCGGCATCACCTTCGGTGCCGGTGAAGGCGGCAACCCACAAGGCGACCGTCCGTTCATTCGTGGTTTCGATGCCCAAGGCGATACTTACCTGGACGGCGTGCGCGATACCGGTTCGCAGAGCCGGGAGATCTTCGCCGTCGAATCGATCGAAGTCAGCAAAGGACCGAACTCGGCCATTGGCGGCCGTGGCGCTGCCGGCGGCAGCATCAACCTGGTGAGCAAAAAAGCGCACCTGGGCGATTCGTTCGACGGTGGATTTACCTGGGGTTCTGACCAGACCCAGCGTTACACCATGGACGGCAACTATCAGTTCTCCGACACCGCCGCTGGCCGTCTGAACCTGATGAGCCATGAAAGCAACGTCGCCGGCCGCGACAGCGTCGATTACGATCGCTGGGGCGTCGCTCCGTCGCTGGCCTTTGGCCTGGGCACCGATACCCGGGTCAATCTCGACTACTACCATCTGGAAAGTAACGACACGCCGGACTCGGGTATCCCCTACTCCATTCCGACTGCAGGCTCCGCTGCCCGCACCAAGTCCAACCCGGACAAACCAAACGACGGCGGCGACAGCAGCAATTTCTACGGCCTGGACAACCGCGATTTCCGCAAGGGCCGCACCGACACCGCGACCATCGCCATCGAGCACGACCTGAACGACGCGCTGACCGTCAAGAACACCCTGCGCCACGGCACCAGCATGCAGGACTACATCCTGACCCAGCCGGACGACAGCAAGGGCAACGTCAACAACGGCAGCGTCTGGCGTCGTGCCAACACCCGCGTGAGCAACACCGAGACGACCACGAACCAGACCGATCTGTTCGGCGATTTCCATATCGCCGGGTTCAAGAACAGTTTCGCCACCGGCATCGAGTTCTCCCACGAGGAGAACCGGAAATCCTCGTACAACGTCAACACCGATACCACCCCGGCAACAGCCGCCGCGACCACCAATTGCAGTCCTGCGTTGATTGGTCCTCGCAGCGGATACAACTGTACTTCGCTGGCAAACCCGATCCCGAGCGATCCGTGGAACGGTGCCATCTCGCGCAACTACGCCGGCACCGACACCAAGGCCGACACCTATGCGTTGTACGCGTTCGATACGCTTGAGCTGTCCGAACAATGGCTGGTGAACATGGGCCTGCGTTACGACCATTTCGACACGAGCTACAAAACCTACACCAACGCCGGCACCACCACCTCCAAGGGCGACGACGTCAGTGAGTTCGTGACCGGTCAATTCGGTGTGGTCTACAAACCGGCGCAGAACGGCAGCATCTATGCGTCGTACGCGACGTCCGCCACCCCACCGGGCACGACCCTCGGCGACGGTCAGGAAGGCAACCCGCTGGGCGGCACGCCTGATCGCAACGGCAACCTGCTGAGCAGCGACATGGAGCCGGAAACCACCAAGAACTACGAAATCGGCACCAAGTGGGATCTGATGAATGATCGTCTGTCGCTGACCGCCGATATCTTCCGCACCGAGAAGGAAAACGCCCGGGTACAGACCAACACCACGTCCTATGAAAACGTCGGCAAAACCCGCGTTCAAGGTGTTGAACTGTCGGCTACCGGCAAAATCACCGACAAATGGCAGGTCTTCGCCGGTTACGCCTACATGGACAGCGAACAGATCGATGGCGGTCCGCTGGGCAAGGCCAACGATGGCAACGAACTGCCTAACACGCCGAAAAACAGCGCCAGCCTCTGGACGACCTATCAGGTCACGCCGAAGCTGACCATCGGCGGCGGCGCGTTCTACGTCGATGACGTGTTCGGCAGCGTGGCCAACACCACCATGGTCGATTCCTACGTTCGTTACGATGCAATGGCCGCCTACAAGCTGACCAAAAACATCGACCTGCAACTGAACGTGCAGAACCTGACCGACGAAACCTACTACGACAAGGCCTTCTCGACTCACTTCGCCAACCAGGCGGCGGGCCGTACGGCGTTGCTGAGCACCAACTTCCACTTCTGATACGCGACCTCTGTAGGAGCGAGCCTGCTCGCGATGGTCGCCAACGATGACGCGGTTAACCTGACGCCCCGCATCGTTCTGGAGTTCATCGCGAGCAGGCTCGCTCCTACAGGAGGGTGAAGGCCGAAACCGCGCCTGGCCCCGTTCATCCAGATGAACGGGGCTTTTGCGTGTAAAAAAGAATGCTTCTCGACAACCCACGGCATAATGCGCGCCGTGATGACTTTTGAACGAACAAGGCGAGCGACGTGTTGAAGAAAACCCTGTTCCAGTTGCACTGGTTTTTTGGCATCAGCGCCGGACTCGTCCTGGCCCTGATGGGCATCACCGGGGCGACGGTATCGTTTCAGGATGAAATCCTGTATGCGCTGAACCCATCGGTCTTGCAGGTCCATAAGCAGGTCGCCGGGGTGCTGCCGCCCGCCGAACTGGTGGAGAAAATCGAAGCGGCCACGGGTAACAAAGTGGCGGGGCTCTCGGTCGACATCGACAGCGGCATTGCCGCGAAAGTGTTCTTCACACCGCCACCGGGCCAACGTCGCGGACCGATGCGTTACTTCGATCCTTACACCGCCGAGCTGCTGGGCGACGCCACTGGCCAGGACTTCTTCGGCCTGATGCTGCAATTGCACCGTTTCCTCGCCATGGGCGATACCGGTCGGCAAATCACCGGGGCCTGTACGTTGATCCTGGTGTTCTTCTGCCTCTCCGGCCTGTACTTGCGCTGGCCCCGCCAATGGAAAAGCTGGCGCGCCTGGCTGACCCTCGACTGGAAGAAAAAAGGTCGCAGCTTCAACTGGGACCTGCACTCGGTCGCCGGCACCTGGTGCCTGGTGTTTTACCTCCTGGCCGCCTTGACCGGGTTGTCCTGGTCCTACGAGTGGTACAACAAGGGCCTGACCCGTTTGCTCTCCGATTCGCCGCAGAACGAGCGCGTTCGCGGTGGTCGTGGCCCGGCGCCCGGCGGTCCGGCGCCGACGGCCGATTATTCGGCCATGTGGCTGAGTATCTATAGCGCTGCCGGTCCCGACCTGAGCTTCTATAACACGCGCATGCCGCCCGTCGCCGGGCAACCGGCGACCGTGTTCTACCTGTTGAAAAACTCACCCCATGACCGCGCGCTGAACCAGATCACCCTCGATCCGGTCACCGGCGAAATCAAACGGCACGAGCGCTACAGCGACAAAAGCTTCAAGGCGCAATTGCTGACCAGCCTCTATGCGCTGCACGTCGGTAGCTACTTCGGCATCGTCGGGCGGATCATCCTGACAATCACCGCCCTGAGCATGCCGCTGTTTTTCGTCACGGGCTGGCTGTTGTACCTCGATCGTCGCCGCAAAAAACGCCAGATCAAAGACGCCCGTAAAGACCTCGCCCAACCCGGTGGCGAGGCCCCGGCGTGGCTGATCAGTTTCGCCAGCCAAAGTGGCTTTGCCGAGCAACTGGCCTGGCAGACGGCCGGCCAATTACAAGCGGCCGGCCTGCCAGTGAAAGTGCTACCGCTGGCGACGGTCAGCGAGCAGGACCTGCGGAGTTCGAACAACGCGCTGTTCGTGGTCAGCACCTTCGGCGACGGCCAGGCACCGGACAGCGCCCGTGGTTTTGAACGCAAGGTGCTGGGGCGAGCGTCGAGCCTGGAGAGCTTGAACTACGCGGTGCTCGGTCTCGGCGACCGACAGTATCAGCACTTCTGCGGCTTCGCCCGGCGCCTGCACACCTGGCTGGGCGAACACGGCGGCAAGACCCTGTTCGCCCCGGTGGAAGTCGACAGCGGCGACCCTTACGCCTTGCGTCACTGGCAGCAACAACTGGGGCTGCTGACCGGACAAGCACCGGTCGATACCTGGCAAGCGCCGAGCTATGACAACTGGCCGCTGGTTCGTCGCGAGTTGCTCAACCCGGACAGCAGCGGCTCGCCCGTGTACTTGCTGGGCCTCAAACCGCCCACCACCAGCAGTTGGCTGGCAGGCGATCTGGTGGAAGTGTTACCGCGCAATGGCTCCTGGGCGATCGAGCATTTCCTCGACGGCATGGGGATTGACGGTCGCGCCACGATTGAATTCGATGGCCGGTCGCAGCCGCTGGAGCAAGCCCTCGCCAGCCGCCAACTGCCGGCGAATCGTGCGCATCTGGTCGGTTTGCATGCCCAGGCGCTGGTGGATGCGCTGGTGCCTTTGGCCCTGCGCGAATACTCCATTGCCTCGATTGCCGCCGATGGCGTACTGGAGCTGATCGTTCGCCAGGAACTGCACCCCGATGGCAGCCTGGGCGTCGGCTCCGGCTGGTTGACCGAACACGCGCCGGTGGGCAGCACCATCAGCCTGCGTGTGCGCCGCAACAGTGGTTTCCATCTGCCGTCAGACCCCGTGCCCATGATCCTGCTGGGCAACGGCACCGGGCTGGCCGGGCTGCGCAGCCTGCTCAAAGCGCGGATTGCCGACGGCCAACAACGTCACTGGCTGCTGTTCGGCGAGCGCAATCGGGAACACGACTATCTGTGTCGCGACGAGTTGGAAGAGTGGTTGATTTCGGGTGATCTGCAGCGCCTGGACCTGGCGTTCTCGCGGGATCAGGTAGAGAAAATCTACGTACAGGATCGCCTGCGCGAATCAGCCGCCGAGCTGAAGAAGTGGCTGGCGGATGGTGCAGTGATTTATATCTGCGGCAGCTTGCAGGGCATGGCTTCGGGAGTCGATAACGTGCTCATCGATGTGCTCGGCGCTGCCGAAGTGGAACGCCTGATCGAACAGGACCGCTACCGCCGCGACGTTTACTGACGCGGCACAAACCCCCTGTAGGAGCGAGCCTGCTCGCGATGAACTCAAAGACACCGCGGGCTATCAGATTCCCCGCGTTATCGTTGACCACCATCGCGAGCAGGCTCGCTCCTACAGGGTGGGGATCAGGCGCTGACGGGCTCGATCGCCAACTCCGTCACCTCAGGCCGCTTGACCAGCGCATACACCACCGCCGTCAACAAACTCCCCGCCACGATCGCCAGCAAATACAGCAACGCATGGTTGATCGCATTCGGGATGGCCAGCACGAACAATCCACCGTGGGGCGCCATCAGCTTGCAGCCGAAGTACATCGACAACGCGCCGGTCAGCGCACCACCGGCGATGCTCGCCGGAATCACCCGCAACGGGTCCTTGGCAGCGAACGGAATCGCCCCTTCGGAGATGAAGCACAATCCCAGCACCAGCGCCGCTTTACCCGCCTCGCGCTCGGTCTGGGCAAACTTGCGCCGGGCGATGAACGTGGCAATGCCCAGGCCAATCGGCGGCACCATGCCGGCCGCCATGGTCGCAGCCATCGGTGCATAACTCTGCGAGGCCAGCAGCCCGACCGAGAACGCATAGGCCGCCTTGTTGATCGGCCCGCCAAGATCGACGCACATCATTCCGCCCAGCAACACGCCCAGCAGGATCGCATTGGTGGTGCCCATGCTGTCGAGGAAATGCGTGAGCCCTTCGAGCATCCCGGCCACGGGTTTGCCGACCACGTAGATCATCACCAGGCCCGTGAACAGACTGGCCAGCAACGGGATGATCAGGATCGGCTTGAGCGCTTCAAGGCTTTGCGGCAAACGCGCATAACGATTGATCGCCTGGGCGGCGTAGCCGGCGAGGAAACCGGCAATGATCCCGCCAATAAAACCGGCACCGAGGGAGCTCGCCAGCAACCCGCCGATCATCCCCGGCGCCAGACCCGGACGGTCGGCGATGGAGTAAGCGATATAACCCGCCAGCAACGGCACCATCAGCTTGAACGCGGTCTCGCCGCCGATCTGCATCAAAGCCGCCGCCAAGGTGCCGGGTTCCTTGAACGCGGTGATGCCAAACACGAACGACAGGGCAATCATCAGACCGCCCGCCACCACCATCGGCAACATGAACGACACGCCGGTCAGCAGGTGTTTGTAGATGCCGGTCTTCTCTGCCTTGACCGGGCCATTGGCGCCGCTGGCGGTGCTTTCCTGCGTGCCTTCGGCCAGCGCTTTGTTCAGCGTGGCTTCGGCCTGTTTGAGGGCAATGCCGGTGCCGCAGCGATAGATTTTCTTGCCGGCGAAACGCTCGGTGGCAACTTCGATATCGCAAGCCAGCAGTACCACGTCGGCCTCGGCGATGGCTTGCGCACTCAGCGGGTTGCGCGCGCCAACAGAACCCTGGGTTTCCACTTGCAGGTCGTAACCCAGGCGCTTGGCCGCTTGCTGCAAGGCTTCGGCGGCCATGAACGTGTGGGCGACGCCGGTCGGGCATGCCGTGATCGCGACCAGGCGCGGTGCGTTTTTGCTCACTGCAACCGGTGCTGCGACGGTTTCAGGTGCGACGTACAACCGGGCCTCTTCGGCGCCACGGCGCAACACCGCCTCGACGTCCTGCAGGGCTTGCGCCGGAGTACTGTGGAACACCCGCTTGCCGACGAATCGCGACATGTCCACCGGGGCGCTGGTCACCAGCAGTACCCACTCGGCGGCCTCGATCGTCGCCGCCGACAATTGCCGTTCAGGATGCGCCGCGTCGTTCACTTCGACACTGGTGCTCCAGCCCTGACGCTGGGCCGCTGCATCCAGCAGACGAGCGCACAGCACACTGGTGACCATGCCGTTCGGGCAGGCAGTAACAATGGCTAATTTCATGACCAACCCTCTTATTGTTCTGTCAGGGGACGTACGCGCACACCCTGTTCGAGCTGCGCCAGTTGCGCCGCGTCGCTGATACCGAAACCGATCTGCGTGACGGCCATCGCGGCAATTGCCGTGGCGCGGCGCAAGGTCTGCTCAGGCAGGTCGGCGCTGACCAGGCCGTGGAGCATCCCCGCCAGCAACGAGTCGCCCGCGCCCACCGTACTGGCGACGCTGACTTTAGGTGGTGTGGCGTGCAGCGCCGAACCGACGCTGAACCAGTTCACGCCATCGGCGCCGTGGGAAATCACCACATGCTCGACACCCTGCGCGTGCAAACGATTCGCCGCTGCGGCCTGCGCGGTGACAGATACCACCTCGCAACCCAGCACTTCAGCCAGCTCTTCTGTGTTCGGCTTGATCAGCCATGGACCGGCCTTGAGCCCGGCCCGCAAGGCGTCGCCGCTGGTGTCGAGCGCGACCTTCAGACCGAGTTCTTTCAAGCGCAGGATCAACGCCTGCAACCATTGCGGACTCACGCCCTGAGGCAGGCTGCCGGCGACGACGACGGCGTCATGCCCCGGAGCGATCCGGTCAAGACGATCAAGCAACGCCTGCTGGGCCGTTGCGCTGACCTGCGGCCCCGGGCCATTGATGTCGGTGATGCGACCATCGCTTTCCGCCAGTTTGATATTGCTGCGGGTCTCCCCCGGCACGCGGATAAACCCATCGACAAAATTCCGTTTGGCGAACAGGGTTTCGAACGCTTGCAGATTGTCTTCACCGAGAAATCCGCTGACCGTCAGTTGGTGCCCGAGGTCCGCCAATACCTGCGCCACGTTCAACCCTTTGCCGGCGGCATGGGTGTGCATGACGTCACTGCGATTGACCTGACCCGGTTCCAGGCGCGGCAACTGGACGGTGAGGTCCAGCGCCGGGTTGAGGGTCAAGGTTAAGATCCTGGCCATTACAGGGCCTCCACTAATGCGCGCACTTCGTTGGCGCTGCCCACGGCGAGCGCCGCTTGGGCAAGGGTTTGGGTCTGGCTCAGGCTGAGTTCACGGATTCGCGCCTTGACCTCGGGAATGCTGCGCCCCGACACGCTCAACTCGTCCACTCCGAGCCCCACCAGCACCGGCACCGCCAGCGGGTCGGCCGCCAGTTCACCGCAGACACCGACCCACTTGCCATGGGCATGGGCGGCGCGCACGGTGATGTCGATCAGTTGCAATACCGCCGGATGCAGGCCATCGGCCTGGGCCGACAAGGTCGGATGACCACGGTCGATGGCCAGGGTGTATTGGGTCAGGTCGTTGGTGCCGACGCTGAAGAAGTCCACCTCTTTGGCCAACACCGGCGCCAGCAATGCCGCCGACGGCACTTCGATCATGATCCCCAGTTGCAGGTCCGCGACCGGGATTTCCAGACGCAGGCGTTCGGTCATGTCCCGGGCCTGGCGCCACTCATCGACGCTGCCGACCATCGGGAACATGATCCGCAGCGGACGGTTGTCGGCTGCTCGCAGCAAGGCGCGTAACTGCGCCTCCATGATGTGTGGCCGTTGCAGGGTCAGGCGAATGCCACGAACACCGAGGAACGGGTTTTCTTCCTTGGCGATCGGCCAATAGGGCAGCGGTTTGTCGCCGCCGACATCCAGGGTACGCACCACCAGGGGTCGACCCGCCAGGCCATCGAGGACACGCCGGTATTCGACTTCCTGGGTCGCCTCGTCCGGTGCTTGCGAGTGCGCCATGAAAATCAGTTCGGTACGCAACAGGCCAATGCCTTCGGCCCCCTGCTCCACCGCACCGGTCACGCCAGCGCTTTCACCGATGTTGGCGAACACTTCGACCGCATGGCCGTCGCGGGTCAAGGCGGGTTGATGGCGCTGTTCAGCGGCCACCTTCAATCGTTGTTCACGGGTGTCGCGTTCTTCAGTGGCCCGTTGCAGCGTTGCGGCATCGGCATCCACGTGCAGGCGACCGCGTTGGCCATCGATCAGTAACGGCGTGCCCGGCGCCAGCAGCAACACGGCCGGACCGGCACCGACCAACGCCGGAATACCGAGCGCTCGGGCCACGATCGCACTGTGGGCAGTCGCGCCGCCGCGGGCGGTGAGGATGCCGGCCACGCGAGTGGGGTCCAGACGCGCGACGTCGGATGGACCGACTTCGTCCATCACCAGAATGTACGGTTGCTCGGGTTCGCTCGGGGTTTCGATCCCGCAGAGCGTCGACAACACCCGACGACCGATATCGCGCAAATCGGCAGCGCGTTCGGCAAGCAAGGCGTCCTGCAGCGCTTCCTGTTGCCGGGCCGCCGCTTCGACCACCGACATCCACGCCGCTTCGGCGCTTTCGCCCTGTTTGAGACGGGTGTCGACTTCATCGGTCAATTCCGGGTCGTCGAGCATCTCCTGGTGGGTGACGAAAATCTCGCGAATGGCCTTGGCCTTGCTGCGTTCGATCAAACCACCGATGTCGCGCCGCACATCCGCCAGCGCCTGCTTGAGCCGATCGCGTTCGATGGCGGCGGACTCACCGCGCAGCGGGTACTCGATGGCTTGCAGCACTTGAATATGCGCCGGGCCGATGGCGATTCCCGGCGCGGCGGCGATGGCCTGAATCACGCTACCGGACGCCGGGGCGAGCAGTACCTGGGCCGCCTCGACCATTTCCTCACGCGGCCGGCTGACGGGGGGCCGCCC
>OBKH01000139.1_pt1 | contig 14098 bp, 16 predicted proteins | sample 1496241 | NCBI WGS metagenome assembly OBKH01 (sample SAMN03273953, study PRJEB22546) | soil metagenome | isolation source: rice field elevated CO2 plus elevated temperature | place: India: CRRI Experimental farm Cuttack,Odisha-753006 | collected 2013-12-17 | reverse complement strand
GACGATGCGTTACAAAGCCAGGCACTGCGCTTAGACTTGAGACGGGTTTGTTTTCCTGGGGCAAGTCCACCAATTCGGGAGAGAGTTTTCATGAAGCTAGTCACTGCCATCATCAAGCCGTTCAAGTTGGACGATGTGCGCGAGTCGTTGTCCGAGATCGGCGTGCAGGGCATTACCGTCACTGAAGTCAAAGGCTTCGGTCGGCAGAAGGGTCACACCGAGCTGTATCGTGGCGCGGAGTATGTGGTCGATTTCCTGCCAAAGGTGAAGATTGATGTCGCCATTGACGACAAGGATCTCGACCGGGTTATCGAGGCGATAACCAAGGCCGCCAACACCGGCAAGATCGGTGACGGCAAGATCTTCGTGGTCAATCTGGAACAGGCGATTCGCATCCGTACCGGCGAAACCGATACCGACGCAATCTAAGCCGCCACAAACCCAACGCCCCAGGAGAAAACAATATGACTCTGCGTAAATTCGCAGGGCTAGGAGCCCTGTTGTCCATCGTAATGCCCGGCCTGGCCATGGCGGCAGATCCGGTGGCGACTCCAGTCCTCAACTCCGGCGATACCGCCTGGATGTTGACCTCGACAGCCCTCGTGCTGTTCATGACCATTCCCGGCCTCGCGCTGTTCTACGGCGGCATGGTTCGGTCGAAAAACATTCTTTCCGTGATGATGCAGTGCTTCGCCATTACTGGTCTGATCAGCGTCCTGTGGGTCATTTATGGCTACAGCATCGCGTTCGACACCACCGGCATGGAACAAGGCGTCATCAACTTCAACTCGTTCTTTGGCGGCATGGGCAAGGCGTTTCTCGCCGGCATCACCCCTGCCAGCCTGACCGGCCCTGCGGCCCTGTTCCCTGAGGCAGTGTTCGTCACCTTCCAGATGACCTTCGCCATCATCACTCCGGCGCTGATCGTCGGTGCCTTCGCCGAGCGGATGAAGTTCTCCGCGATGCTGGTTTTCATGGGCGTCTGGTTCACGCTGGTCTACGCGCCGATCGCGCACATGGTCTGGTCCGGCAACGGCGGCCTGCTGTGGGACTGGGGCGTGCTGGATTTCGCCGGTGGCACCGTGGTGCACATCAACGCCGGTGTGGCCGGCCTGATTGCCTGCCTGGTGCTGGGCAAGCGTAAAGGCTTCCCGACCACCCCAATGGCGCCGCACAACCTTGGCTATACCCTGATGGGTGCGGCGATGCTGTGGGTCGGCTGGTTCGGTTTCAACGCCGGTTCCGCCGCGGCGGCCAACGGCACGGCCGGCATGGCGATGCTGGTGACCCAGATCGCAACCGCCGCTGCTGCATTGGGCTGGATGTTCGCCGAGTGGATGACCCACGGCAAACCAAGCGCACTGGGCATCGCTTCGGGTGTGGTTGCAGGCCTGGTGGCCATTACTCCGGCGGCCGGCACCGTAGGTCCTATGGGCGCTCTGGTGATCGGCCTGGCAGCAGGCGTGGTGTGCTTCTTCTGCGCCACTACCCTGAAACGCAAACTCGGCTATGACGATTCCCTGGACGCCTTCGGTGTGCACGGTATCGGCGGTATCCTCGGTGCAATCCTGACCGGTGTTTTCGCTGCACCGTCCCTGGGTGGCTTCGGTACCGTCACCGACATCGCCGCACAAGTCTGGATTCAATGCAAAGGCGTGGGCTTCACGGTGATCTACACCGCGATCGTCACCTTCATCATTCTCAAGGTACTGGATGCCGTCATGGGTCTGCGTGTCACCGAGGAAGAAGAAGCCGTCGGTATCGATCTGGCGCTTCACAACGAACGCGGCTACAACTTGTAAGCACGCGCATGAGAAAACTTGCCCGGCTTGCCGGGCATTTTTTTGTCCGGATTTTGTCGTTAAGGGAAGCGCTGAAAGGTTTTTTCTGACAGCTTTTGCACTGTTTGCGACGCGGGTTTTTGTGCCGCCGATGGCTTACAGGATTGAAGGAATATTAGGGCCTTTGTTTTTTCCCAGAGCGCGCTAGAATGCGCCCCGAACGTGCGGAGAACTGTATGTGGCAACAGACTCTGATTACTCTGCGGGCGAGGCCCCGGGGCTTTCATCTGGTAACGGACGAGTTACTCGCCGGCTTGCCTGAACTCAGGGCGTGCCGGGTTGGTCTGCTGCACTTGTGGCTACAGCATACCTCGGCGTCGTTGACCATCAACGAGAACGCCGATCCGGCGGTACGTCGCGACTTCGAACGGTTTTTCAATCGTCTGATCCCACAAGGAGCAGACGGCTATGAGCATAACGACGAAGGCCTGGACGACCTCCCGGCGCACTTCAAGGCCAGTGTGCTTGGCTGTCAGCTCAGTCTGCCGATATCGGCAGGCCGATTGGCGTTAGGGACCTGGCAAGGCGTTTATCTGGGCGAGCACCGTGATCATGGCGGTGCTCGTAAAGTCCTCGCCACCGTGCACGGTGATGGGGCATAAGCCACTGGTTATCCCGTGGATGTTGATTTTTTTCCGGCAGCCGTCGACAGCAGGTGAAGCTGGGCTATAACTAATCTGCTTTTCGCAAGTCATGAGGTAGAACATGAGCGACGATGATCTGGAAAACGACGACCTCGAAGTAGGCGACGACGACGAAACCGAAGAAGGTCTGGAAGCGGCGGCGGAAGATGTCGCTGAAGATGACGGCGGTGATGCGCCGGTTCCGACCGCCAAAGGCAAAGCCAAGGCAGCGGTATCGGTCGATGAGTTGCCAAGTGTCGAAGCCAAGAACAAGGAACGCGACGCCCTGGCCAAGGCCATGGAAGAGTTCCTGGCTCGTGGCGGCAAGGTGCAGGAAGTGGAGGCCAATGTGGTCGCCGATCCTCCCAAGAAGCCTGATAACAAGTACGGCAGCCGGCCTATCTAAGCCTGATTCCTTGCTTGCTGAAAAAGCCCGCCGTCGCTGCGGGCTTTTTCATGCCTGAAACAAAAAAGATGAAAACGGTGGTGATCCCTGTGGGCACGAGCTTGCTCGCGATGGCGGAGTGTCAGGCAACCTTTATTTTGAATGTTGCGCTCTCATCGCAAGCTCGCACAGGTTTCCTTGTCAGTTCGAGGTCTTGTTCCAACTCGCCAGCAACGCCGGCAACTCGGTCAGGCTGCGAATCTCGGCATCCGGCAACCGGTCGGCTTCCCAGTCCTTGCCGGCCGGGTTGAACCAGATCGCCCGCAGCCCCGCTTGCTGGGCACCGGCAATGTCATCGCCTGGGTGGTCACCGATATGCACCGCGGTCTCGGCAGTGGCGCCACCGCGCTGCAGCGCCTCATGGAACAATCGAGAGTCAGGTTTGGCGATGCCGATGTCTTCGGCGCATAACGCGAACTTGAAATAATCCGCCAGCCCCAGGCGCCGCACATCGGCATTGCCGTTGGTCACCACGCCGAGGGTGTAATGGTTGGCCAGCACTTCCAGGGTCGGTTGCACTTCGGGGAAGATTTCCAGCTGATGCCGGGCGTGCAGAAACACCTCGAAACTCTGATCGGCCAGGTCGGACGCTTCCGTATGGGCGTAACCGGCTTCTTCCAGCGCCTGGAACAGCACCCGGCGGCGCAGGGCGCTGATGCGGTGCTTGAGGTTAGGTTCGATGCTCAGGATGCGTTCGCGAATGGCCCACAAGTGTTCCACCGGTACCGCGCCCAGATTCGGTGCGTGTTCAGTCAGCCATTCACGCAATATGGCTTCGGCGCTGACGATCACCGGAGCGGTGTCCCAGAGGGTGTCGTCGAGGTCGAAGGTGATCAGTTGGAGAGTCATGAATCATCGCCTTTAATGCGTTTGGCCCGTGGATGAGCACTGTCGTAGACCGTGGCCAGGTGCTGGAAGTCCAGGTGGGTATAAATCTGCGTGGTCTTGATGTCCGAATGGCCGAGCAGTTCCTGCACTGCCCGCAGGTCCTGGGAGGACTCCAGCAAGTGGCTGGCGAAGGAGTGGCGCAACATGTGCGGGTGCAGGTTTTGCCCGAGCTCCCGTTCGCCAGCGGCTTTTACCCGTAGCTGAATCGCCCGTGGGCCCAGTCGACGGCCTTGCTGGCTGACAAACACCGCGTCGTCCGCCGGATTGGCCAATGCCCGTAACGGCAACCAGAGCTCCAATGCCTCGCGCGCCATTTTGCCCACCGGCAGCAGACGGGTTTTGCTGCCCTTGCCGAGCACCTGGATCATGCCATCCGCCAAATCAAGCTGATCGAGATTCAGTCCGGTCAGCTCCGACAGGCGCAGCCCGGAAGAGTAGAACAGCTCAAGTATCGCCTGGTCGCGACGTGCCAGAAAATCATCCTCCACACCGCCCTCAAGCAGTTGCAGCGCGCGGTCAGTGTCGAGGGTTTTCGGCAGGCGGCGTTCGCCCTTGGGCGGCGCCAGGCCGTTGGCCGGGTCGTGGTCGCACAGGCCTTCGCGGTTCAGGTAGTGATAGAGCCCGCGCACCGCCGACAAGAGTCGCGCCAGGCTGCGGGAGGACTGGCCCTGGGCATGCAGGCGAGCGATCAGGCTACGCAGACGCTGGATGTCCAGCGCCGCCCAGCTGCCGATGTTCTGTTTGACGCACCAGCCCAGCACCTTGTCGAGGTCGCGACGATAGGCCGAAAGCGTGTGCGGCGACACCTGTCGCTCACTGCGCAGGTGTTCGCAGTAAGCGTCCAGTTGCCGTTCCATGTTCAGCGTACCGAGCGCAAGGAGTTGTTGACCCGTGGCAGCACGCGGCCCATGACTTCGGCGATGTAGCTCAGGAACAGGGTGCCCACCGAGCTTTTGTAATGCTGCGGATCACGGCTGGCGATGGCCAGGATGCCGTGGATACCCTGATGGCTGATGGCGACGACGGCGGTGGAACCGATCTGCTTGCGCTGCTCTTCGCCGAACAGGAAGTCCAGCTCGTGCTCGCGCAGGCTGCCGCTGACGCTTTTGTCTTCCTGCAACAAGCCGCCAATGGCCACTTGTGCCTCAGCGTGGGTCACCCAGCGGCCGACCGGCATGGCGTTGTCGCCGAGCAGGATGAGGCTGACAAAAGGCACCTGGAAGTCCTGGCGCAGGCTGTCTTCGACAGACATCACCACGTCTTCCAGGCTGGCGGCATCCATCAGCGCGAGGATCAGGCGGCGGGTCTTGTCGAACAACCGGTCGTTGTCGCGGGCCACGTCCATCAAGTGCGAGAGACGGTGCCGCAACTCGATGTTGCGGTCACGCAGGAGGGTCATCTGGCGCTCGACCAGCGACACGGTATCGCCGCGCCGGTGGGGAATGCGCAAGGCCGGCAGCAGTTCTTCATGCTGGACGAAGAAGTCCGGATGAGCCTCCAGGTACGCGGCAATTGCCGCCGCCTCCAGGCTCTCGGACGGGGATTCGTCGGACTGTCGGGCGGGTACCTGAGGCTTATCGGTCATGGCTTTGGCTCACTCAAAGACGCACTTGTCCTTCATATACACGGACTGCCGGGCCGGTCATCAAGACCGGGTGGCCAGGGCCTGCCCATTCAATGGACAGGCGCCCGCCAGGCAGGTCGATCAATAGCGGCGAATCCATCCACCCCTGGCTGATCGCGGCCACTGCGGCGGCGCAGGCGCCGGTACCGCAGGCCTGGGTTTCCCCGGCGCCACGCTCCCAGACACGCAGCTGCGCGCGGCCTCGGTCGATGACCTGGAGAAAACCGACATTGACCCGTGCCGGAAAGCGCGGGTGATGTTCAATTTTCGGCCCCAATTCATGGACCGGTGCGTTGTTGATATCGCTGACCCGCAGAACCGCATGGGGATTGCCCATGGACACGGCGGCCAGCTCTACCGGGGTGCCATCGACGTCGACCTGATAGCTCAGGGCCTGCTCGGGTGCCTGGAACGGGATGTCGGCGGGCACCAGGCGCGGGGCGCCCATGTTCACGCCGATCTGCCCGTCGCTGCGCACGTCCAGCTCGATGATGCCACTTTTGGTTTCGACACGGATCTGCCGTTTTGCGGTCAGGCGCTTGTCGAGCACGAAGCGGGCGAAACAGCGCGCACCATTGCCGCACTGTTCCACTTCAGAGCCGTCGGAGTTGAAGATCCGATAACGGAAGTCCACGTCCGGGTTGCTGGGCGCTTCGACGATCAGCAGTTGGTCGAAACCGATACCAGTGTGTCGGTCACCCCAAAGCTTGGCGTGCTTGGGCAGAATATGCGCGTGCTGGCTGACCAGGTCGAGGACCATGAAGTCGTTGCCCAGGCCGTGCATTTTGGTAAAACGCAGCAGCATGGTTTTACTCCGGCAGCAGGCTTTCGCCAGCAAACAACTCGGCTACCGTTTCACGGCGACGCACTTCAAACGCCTGATCACCGTCCACCAACACTTCAGCGGCACGGCCACGGGTGTTGTAGTTGGAGCTCATGACAAACCCGTAGGCGCCAGCCGAATGCACAGCCAGCAGATCGCCTTCTTCCAGGGCCAATTGACGATCCTTGGCCAGGAAGTCGCCGGTCTCGCAGATCGGGCCGACGATGTCGTAGGCGCGACCGGCCGTGTTGCGCGGGCGCACGGCCGTCACGTCCATCCAGGCCTGATACAGCGCCGGGCGGATCAGGTCGTTCATGGCCGCATCGACGATGGCGAAATCCTTGTGTTCGGTGTGCTTGAGGTACTCGACCTGCGTCAGCAGCACGCCGGCATTGGCCACGATGAAACGGCCCGGTTCGAACACCAGCGCCAGGTCGCGACCGTCGAGGCGTTCACGCACGGCCTTGATGTAGTCGGCAGCCAATGGCGGCTCTTCATCGCGATAACGAACGCCCAGGCCGCCACCGAGATCGATGTGGCGCAGGTAAATGCCGCAATCGCCGAGGCGGTCGACCAGGCCCAGCAGGCGGTCGAGGGCGTCGATGAAGGGCGGCAGAGTGGTCAGTTGCGAGCCGATATGGCAGTCGACGCCGACCACTTCCAGGTTTGGCAGCTGCGCGGCGCGCACATACACGTCTTCGGCGTCGGCAATGGCAATGCCGAACTTGTTCTCTTTGAGACCGGTGGAAATGTACGGGTGAGTACCGGCATCGACATCCGGATTCACGCGCAGCGAGATCGGCGCACGAACACCCAGTTCGGCGGCCACCACTTGCAGGCGTTCCAGCTCGTCGGTGGACTCGACGTTGAAGCAGTGCACGCCGACTTCCAGGGCGCGACGCATGTCGTCACGGGTCTTGCCGACACCGGAGAACACGATCTTGTCGGCGCTGCCGCCGGCAGCCAGTACGCGTTCCAGCTCGCCACGGGAAACGATGTCGAAACCGGCGCCCAGACGCGCCAGGACATTCAGTACACCCAGGTTGGAGTTGGCCTTGACCGCGAAGCAGACCAGGTGTGGCATGCCCGCCAGTGCATCGGCGTAGGCCAGGTATTGGGCTTCGATGTGGGCACGGGAGTAAACGTAAGTCGGTGTACCAAAGCGTTCGGCGATAGCAGACAGGGCAACACCTTCCGCGAACAGTTCACCGTCACGGTAGTTAAAAGCGTCCATGAGGTTCCCTTATTGGTAGACGTCGTGCTTGTGCGCCTTGGAGGCAGGCTTTTGCGAGGACTGGGCCTGCGCTGCAGGGTCCTGGTCTTCGTCGGGCAGGTACAGCGGGCCTTTTTGACCGCAGGCCGACACAAGGCAGGCAACCGCGAGGAGCGCAGCAAGGGAAGAGATCAGGCGCTTCATGGCGAAATCCTTGAAAATGCATTAATTGCGCCGGAGTATACCGGCCGCCCGGCGGCTTGCCTATGCGACGGGGCTCCCGTCCGGCGGGCCTCGGCTCGCTCCCATAGATTGGGGTTGCCGGGTGTTATTCTTTGCAATCGGGAGGCCTCGGTCGTATCTTGCGGCGCTTGAGCCTGATCAGACACTTTTTGAGGTTGCCGTAATGAGTTTGTCCGAAGCGCGTTTCCATGACCTGGTCGATGCCACCCAACAGACGTTGGAGGACATCTTTGACGACAGCGACCTGGATATCGATCTGGAAAGCTCGGCCGGTGTGCTCACCGTCAAGTTCGAGAACGGAACTCAGTTGATCTTCAGTCGACAAGAGCCGTTGCGGCAGTTGTGGCTCGCAGCGGTGTCCGGTGGCTTCCACTTCGATTACGACGAAGAGAGCGATCGCTGGATGTGCGACAAGAGCGAAGAGCAACTGGGCGAGATGCTCGAGCGCATCGTCAAGGCCCAGGCTGACGTCGAACTCGATTTCGAAGGTCTGTAATACCGTGACACAGTCTGCGCCGGTACGTCCGCCCAAGCCGCTCTACAGCAATATCAGCCCGGCGGTGCCATCGCCGTGCAGTGGCGTGTGCCGGCTGGATGAGCAAAAAGTCTGCCTCGGCTGTTTCCGCCACGTCGAAGACATCCGCGAATGGCGCTCGGCGGATGACGAGCGGCGCCGGGTGATTTGCGAACAGGCTCTGAAACGCCGGTCTCTGTAGGCGCTGGCCTGACAGCGATGGCGGTCGTGCCCCTTCAGATCTATCGCCGGCAAGCCGGCGCTTGCAGGGTTGCGCGCTGTCCGGTTCTGGCTTGTATATTTTTTGAGCTGTGTTAGTGTCCGGGTACGCCTCAACTCATCGAGGCTTGTGAAAACCCCGCCTTTTTCTGGCGGGGTTTTGCTTTTTTCGTGCAGAAGAAAGGAGTCTGCCCTGATCATGACCGCACCTTCCATCACCCTTACCCGTCTGGACGTACAGCGTCTGGAGCGTCTGATCGACAGCCTGGATGACACGCTGCCAGGCGTTATCGCGCTGCAAACCGAGCTGGATCGCGCCGATACATTGGTCAGCCACGAAGAAGTGCCGGCCGATGTTGTGACCATGAATTCTCGCGTGCACTGCCGTGAAGAGAGCAGTGGCAAGGATTATCACCTGACCCTGGTTTATCCGAAGGATGCCAACGCCGACGAAGGCCGGATTTCCATCCTGGCGCCCGTGGGCAGTGCGCTGCTTGGCCTGAAGGTTGGCCAGCACATCGATTGGCCGGCGCCGGGTGGCAAGACCCTGAAACTGACCCTGCTGGAAGTCGAATCGCAGCCAGCCAATGGCGGCGCCTTCCCTGAGTGACAACCTGTCAGGCCTGTTCGAGCGCCTCGTTCAGTGCGTGCTCCAGGTCGGCCTTGTAACGTAGATACATATTGCTTGAACTCTGCCCATCACTGAGCAGGCCTGTCAGGTCAAGGTCGGTGATGTAGCAGCGATAGCGCTCGGTTTCGCTGCGCTGTTCGATGATTTCCCGGGCGACCACGCTGAACAGCTGGTCGCCATGCTCCAGTTCTGAAAACTCCCGCTGATTGCAATACAAAGTGACCTGTACCTTGCCCGGTACCGCTTTGCCGACGATCGCCTGTACGTCATAGAACGGTTTGTTGGCGGCGGTTTGCGGTGCCGGTCTGGGTTCGACCCTGCGCGCCCGCCCCGCACCGGAAGGCAGCAGCCGGTAATACAGGGTGTCCAGGCTCGGGGGGTGGGCCGCGTCCATCGGCAGCAAGGTGTCGCGCCGGTACAGGATCGACTGGAGGAACCGTTGCAGCGGCATCAGGAGGCTTTGCTCGTCGTGCCACGGCAAGCGCTGGTGCCACAAGGCATTGAATTCATCGAGTACGTACAGATCGGCCTGGTCTTCGTTGACCCGGTAGAACACCTGGATGCAGTCGGGCTGCCCCATGGGCAAGAGCAGCGCCAGGTTGTGGTCTTCCAGGGCCTTGTGATCGAGGTGCAGCGGGCTGTAGCTGGCCAGGTCTTCGCTCAGGTAATCGAACAGCGCAGGCAATGAGGCCAGGGCGACGTGATTGACTTGGCCGGGTATCAGTTCAAGTACGTGGTAATGCTGCTGGACCTGAATCATGTAGCGGTAATTGAGGTTGCTCAGCAGCAGGTTCTGCGCCGTGTCGAGGATTTCTTCGACGCGCTGGGCGATGAATTGCGCGCGGTTGTGGCAGAAGCACTGTACTCGCAACCGGGGCTGCTGCGGTCCGTTGGGCAGATTGTTGAGGTAGTCGCGCAGGCAGTCGAGCAGGGCGTGAGGTCCGTCGAAGCGATTGACCAGGACTTCGTTCCAGCTATTGAGCAAGACTTGATCCAGGGTCAGCACCAGGTTTTCCCTGACGCCGGCATAGCTCAGGGAGTCGGTGCGCTCGGTGGTCATCAGGATGTTCAGGTCGCGATGGTGCTTGAGCGGGTCGACGCCGACGTTTACCAGGATTAGCACCTCGCTGGGCACGCTGGCGCGCAGCAACGGTTCTTCGGCGACGGTCTGTAGCGGCAGGCGAATGCTCTGTTGCAGACTGCCCAGCAGGTTGAACAGTTCGAACTCGCTCAGGTCGCTGCTTCCGGGATGCAGGGCCAGACGGGTGCTGCTGTCGATCACGCCGTTGCGGTGGCACCAGGTCAGCAGTTCAAGCAATTGACGGCTGCGCTTGATCGGGGCGAAGTGTTCCCACTCAAGGACGGCCAGGCTGCCGTTATACAATCCCCACTGGCTTGTCTCCGACCCCTTTTGGCTCGATGCGTATACCAGCGTCAGGGTGTCTTCAGCCAGGTCAGGCGCGATGCCCGGGTTGATGAATTCGACCTTGCCTGCCTTGCGCTCGAAGGCGGCATACAGACGTCGGCCCAGCACGCTGAGATCGCGTTTGTTGATCAGGCTGGTGGTTTGGTCGTTACGGGCAAATTGGGTCAGGAAGCGGTAGCTGTAGTTCAGCTCGTTGACCAGTGCCCGGCGCTCCGAGTCGACCTGGCGGACTTTCCACTGACTGCGGCTGTCGAGCAGCGCCAATTGCCGTGGGTCCCATTGCCATTCGTGGGCCAGCCGTTCCAACAGCGAACGTTGCCAGCCCTGGGTTCGACCGCTGCTGCCGGTGAGTTTGCGATTGACCTTCAGGTACAGCGCGCGACGCACCACTTCCAGGCGCTCGGGCTCGTTGCGGGCGATAAGGTATTCCTCGATGCGCCGATAAACCACGACGTACGGGTCCAGTTCATCGAGGTCGAGCCGATTGGCGAACACGGCCTGCTTGAAGCGCAGGCTCAGGCACTGGACCCTGGGGTGTTCGCTGGCGTAAACCTCGGTCAGCAGCAGCTTGAGCACCGACTTGTAGGGCGACTCGATGCCCTTGAACAGTTGCCAGAGTCCGGCACCGATAAATTCGCCGGGCGGAATATAGGCCAGGTGCCCCAGGTCGAGGGTTTCGTCTGCGCGGATGAAGCGTTTGGAAATCAGCGTGTGGGTATAGCGGTCGTAACCCGCCTCTTCATAGACCGGTACCAGCCACCAGATCGGTGTGCGTCCGGCCAGCCAGATCGCGGTGCGGTAGAACTCGTCCAGAAGCAAGTAGTGTTGGGTGGTGCCACAGTCTTCCGAACTCAATTGGGTATCGCGCTCGCCGCGTACGAAGCGAACCGGGTCGATCAGGAAAAAGTGTGCTTCGGCCCCCTGGCTGTCGGCCCAGGCTTCCAGCAATTGGCATTTCTTGCGCAGCTCGGCGAGTTCCTGCTCGTTCAAATCCGGACTGTGACAGACCCACACGTCCATATCGCTCTGATCGGCCTGAGCCAGCGAGCCGAGGCTGCCCATCAGGAACAGGCCGTGAATCGGGCGCGGCGGATTGCTACCGTGGCGCGGCTTATAGGAAAACGAGCGGGTCAGGCGTTGAGCTTCGGCCAGGGCATTGGCATCCGGCTCGAAATTCGACAGCCCGGCCGGTGTGCTGCCGGAAACGTAACCCGGCAACAACGGATGATTGACGTGAAAAAACAGCGGAAGAAGGTTGAGCACCCCTTGCTGGCGGGTCGACAACCCCTCCATGGCGCGAGCCATGCGGCCCTGATTGAGCTTCAGAAACCGCGCGCGCAGTTGGCTGAGAACCTTGCGGTCGATTCCCTCGTCCAGATCGGGGCGGATTTCATGGGTACGGGTCATGTCAGCTCAAACCGGCTCACAGGGCTCGGATGTGGGGCTCTCGGGATGAGGGGCAGTTTAGCGCCTCGGCCCCAGGGCGTTTAAGCTGATTTTGTATTTCTGGCGCCAGATTTTTATCGCGTGGCGACGGCCGGGAAGAATTTGCCCGCGGAAATCCCGTGGTGGAGGTTTCCGTGGGCGATACGGTGCAATTCAGGCTGTTTCCCGGACGCGCAGGATGGTCAGAACGGTTTGTATGTTTTGCGCGGCATCACGACCCAGGCTGGTCAGGTAACCGCCATCGGGTTGGTCGATCAGTTCTTTTTCAAACAGGCGTTGGGCAGCGGCAATGGCTTTGGGGGCAGCGGTTTGATGAATTTTCAAACCTTCCTGGGAACTGTCCAGGTTGAAGAGTGCGAGGATTTCCAGTTCGGCAACCAGCTCAGGGGTAAGCGACATAAGGACTCCAGACTTTCTAGGAATTAGACGACAGCGCCCCTAAGGTGATCCCACTCGTGCGGCATGTCCAGCCCTCGCGACAGGGTTTTTTCATCATGGTGAGCATTCCCCGTTTTCAGGGGCTTGCAGGAGCGGGCTTGCTCCTGCAGGGGGAAGGGGTTATTTCTTTTCCGGGGGCAACTCGGGCAGCGCGCGCAGTGCCGCTTCGTACCATTCGGTGTTGAACGCGCGGTCTTCTTCGAGGATTGCGTCAATTTCCACGGCCAAAACATGAGCCATCAGATTGAGAATTTCTTCCTTCTCGTAACCCACCAGCGTCAGCTTGTTGAAGGTCGCCTTGGCGGCCGGCGGATTGTCGCTTTCGATCTGGTTTTCGATGGCTTCAATCAGGGTGTTTTCGGTGAATTCTTCTTCGTCGCTATCGATGTCTGTTGGCTCGCTCATAGCAGGCTCCTCAAGTTAAGGCGGCCAGTTTACCCGCATTCAGCAGCGTGATGCTGCTGGCGAGAAAGCCACGAGCGATCTATAAACACGCACTGCCCACCCCGCACGGCCTGGAGGCTCTGTGATGATCAAGCTTTATGGATTTTCCGTCAGCAACTACTACAACATGGTCAAACTGGCGTTGCTGGAAAAAGGCCTGGCGTTTGAAGAAGTGCCGTTTTACGGCGGCACCAGCCCTGAAGCGCTGGCCATCAGTCCACGGGGCAAGGTGCCAGTGCTGCAGGTCGAGCAGGGCTTCATTAACGAAACCGCCGTGATTCTCGAATACATCGAGCAGAGCCAGCAAGGCAGGCCCCTGCTGCCGAGCGGTCCATTCGAGCGCGCACAAGTGTTGGCGCTGGCCAAGGAAATCGAGTTGTACATCGAACTGCCGGCGCGTGCCTGTTTCGCCGAAGCGTTTTTCGGCATGACCGTGCCCGACGCGATCAAGGAAAAGACCAAAGCCGAGTTGCTGCTGGGAATGGCGGCCCTGGGCCGGCACGGCAAATTCGCCCCTTATGTAGCGGGCGACAGCTTGAGCGTGGCGGATTTGTATTTCCTGTACAGCGTGCCGCTGGCGTGTGGTGTGGCGCACAAACTGTTCGGGATTGATCTGTTGGCTGAAGTGCCGCAGGCCAAGGTACTGCTGGAGCGTCTGGAGCAGAATCCGAATGTGCAACGGATCGCGGCGGACAAGGACGCGGCGATGCCAGCGTTTATGGCGATGGTCGCGTCCAGGAAGTAGTTTGTAGCGCTCTTACGATCGCATCGCGAGCAGGCTCGCTCCCACAGGAGGTATGCGGCAGGCACAAATTTTGTGTCTGCCGCCGATCAATGTGGGAGCGAGCCTGCTCGCGAAGCTTTTTAGCGGCTGGCGAGCAACGCCTGGCCGCGAACCACGGCTGCCTTCACCTGCGCCGGTGCTGTGCCGCCGATGTGATTACGGGCGTTGACCGAGCCTTCCAGGGTCAGTACGGCGAATACGTCCTGATCGATCTGGTCGCTGAACTTGCGCAGTTCTTCCAGGCTCATTTCCGCCAGGTCCTTGCCACTTTCCACGCCGTATTTCACCGCATGGCCAACGATTTCATGGCAGTCACGGAACGGCAGGCCACGGCGTACCAGGTAGTCGGCCAGGTCGGTGGCGGTGGAGAAACCGCGCAATGCCGCTTCGCGCATCATCGCGTGCTTGGGTTTGATCGCCGGAATCATGTCGGCGAAAGCCCGCAGCGAGTCGCGCAGGGTGTCGGCGGCGTCGAACAGCGGTTCCTTGTCTTCCT
>OBKH01000138.1_pt1 | contig 14256 bp, 24 predicted proteins | sample 1496241 | NCBI WGS metagenome assembly OBKH01 (sample SAMN03273953, study PRJEB22546) | soil metagenome | isolation source: rice field elevated CO2 plus elevated temperature | place: India: CRRI Experimental farm Cuttack,Odisha-753006 | collected 2013-12-17 | reverse complement strand
GTTTACCTTGGCGTGGAAAAACCACCCGTCCGGTTGTCCCAGGCAATCCTCTGGCACGGTGAACAACCCGACTGGCTGCCACATCAACTCGACAGGTTGGTACCCGAACAGCGGCGCATCGAGCAGCTCGCGAATGATCCGGTCCAGGTCCAGATCGGTCAGCCAGTCACGGATGAAGCGCTCGACCTTGGTCGGTGCATTGGCGCGCTTCAGATCACGCTCCAGGGCCAGTACAGCGGACTTGCGGCGACGGACGTTGCCGCCGACCAGGGCGGCGCTACGCAGGTCGCGATAGACCGTGATGTCTTTGCCCTGGGCCTTGAGGATCGGATCGGGATTCGGCAGGTTGACACCGCCCATGCCGCTCGCGTCGATACGGCCACGCGTGGCGATGTGATTGGTGAGGCTGGAGGAGCGCTTCGCTTCGGAGAAACGTACAAACTCTGTGGGACTGACCCACACACCTTGATCTTTCATGCATACCCCTGAGTAATTTTACGGCCCTGACGGGGGCTGCGAGATTTGACGCTGACGGGGCCTGAGGTCACTTCAAGCGTGGCGAAGTTGGCCAGCGCACCGGCACCGGCGAAGTCGCCGTGGCGGTAGAGGTCCGGATCTTTGAGGTCTTGCGATCGCGCCTTGACGATCATCGGGATGCCATCGATCAGCTCGATTGAACGCACGTCCTGGTGCAGCGAGTCATCCTTGGGCATCGTCATCGTTGCATCCTCAAAGAGCTGCACGAACTTCGGCATCCAAGCCCCGTACCAGGCGCGACTGATCTTCACCTGGTGAATGCGGTTACGACCGAATTCATCGGCGGTATCCTCGGCGAGCGTTTCGCCACTGCCGGTGGCGTCCAGGGCCGCCCCCACGAACTGCGGCAGACGCCGCAAGATATAGAACAGGATCTGTTGCTGCTGTCGGGTCGGAACCTTATGCATCTCGACCACAAACGGCACATCGCGATGACGATCCTGGTCGACCGACATTGGACAGATGATGGAAAAGTCGCGATGCCGGGCATAGTCCATACCCAGAAAATGACGCAGCCCGCCATTCAAGGTGGCCATCGTTGGCACCAGATGACGCTCGATCCACTCATCGACATAAGCCTCACGACGATAAACAGGTTGCAGGGTGAAATCGTCATCGAGCGCCAGCCGAAGTACGGCGCGATCGGGGCGCATCGCCTCGTCAATCCAGACGCCTGGAATGCAGACGCCATTGCCGTCACGCGGGATAGCATCCAGCTCTTCGCGCATTTGTGCCTTGCGCGGCCCGTAGGCATTGCGGATCTTCTTGTACCAGGCCTCTTTGCCTTCCGGCGTAGGCCCTTCACCCGTCATGAAGCACACGCGCTCGTACAAGCCATTGGCGACAGCATCATCGAACGTCGCCCGATAGACCTTGGCGGTGTCGCCATAGCGGTTGTCGCGGATGTCGTTGGCCATCTGATTGAAGGCGTTGGCCTTGCCGTTGTGGGTGCTGATGATGACGATGCAGCCGCCCCAGATCAGCAACGCGGTAGCGGCATCGAGCACCGCAGATACATCGCGGTGAAAGGCGGCTTCATCGATGATCACCTTGCCCTGCAGGCCACGTAGGCTGGCTGGGTTGCTCGACAAAGCGACGATCTTGAAACCGGAGGCGAAGCGGATCCGATACGCATTGATCTGCCGCGTGCTGCCGCTGGCATCCTGGTCCTCGAAAAGAAACTCCTCGATCGCACTGACACCTGAGGCCTGAGCCTCGGCCATCACCCGGCTGAACTTGGCGCAATAGCCAATGAACTCAAGCCCCTTTTCCTTGGTATCGCCGATGTAAAAGCCATCCATGCCTCCGGCGCTTTTCTGCGAGGCGGCGGTGATGACCGTGTCCAGAGCCTCGGCAAAGGTGATGCCGGTACGTCGGCCTTTTTCGCACAGCTTGATCTGCGCACGGATACCCAGCCACTCAGCCTGGTGCGCCATCAGGACGCCGTCGCCCAGCGGGTCGTAACCTTCGGGGATTTGCCGGACGCTGTCTGGCAGCTCGTCCCACTCAATGACGCGTAGGGTGCTGGAGGACGGCTTGATCACTGAGGCGCTCATCGAACCCCCAGGAACTTCTGACGCCAGAACATGGCCTGTTCTTCAGTCATGCCTTTGGCCTTGACCGTGTTATCCAGCTCGGCGGCTTGCTCCTGAAGGATCCGCTCACGGGTCGCCTTCTCGATCGCCTGGCGCTCCTTGACGCTCATCGTTCGGGCTTCCATGGTTGCCTTGGCGGCACGCGCCAGTGCCGTGACCTCGGCAATGGTGACCTCATCTTTCTCATGCGCCCCCATGGCCGCCTGATAAGTCAGGGTCGAGATCGCCTCGACCAGCAGTACGCCGGTCTTGTCCGAAGCATCCTCGCCGAAGGCGCCGACGAACGCTTCAGCCATTTCACGCTGCTGCCGAGCCTTCTGCGTCAGCTCGTCGAAACCCTGCCTGAAGCGCCCCAGAGCACTGCGACTTGGAGCTTTTTCGTTGGGGAAGCGCGCTCGAATGTCGGACAGCATGTCGTCCAATGTCAGGCGATCTTCGCGCAGCAGCTTCTGGATGTACGACTTGACCACCGGCTGCAGGCGATCAATTGAGGACTTGCCCGCCATAAGTCAGGCTCCCGGCCGCTTGATGCCTGGGACGCGAGCGCGTCCTGCAGCGATGTCCTGCCCGCGTTCGGTGAGGGTGGCCACCAGCACCGGGCCCACATCGGAGAGAGTCAGCGCTCCCTGTTCGGCCAGCCAGTGCAACTCGGTCTTCACCTGGTCACGACTAAGCGTGTGGCCGTAGTTGTCTAGGGCCATGGTCAAGACGGAGCTGTTGGCACGATAGGCCGTCATCTCCACCAGCAAGCGCAGCACCACCAGGCGAATATCGTGGCGCAGATAATCGGCGTATTGAGTCATGCTTTATCTCGCAGTAAGTAGTCGTTAATCCGGTCCAGCGATCGGGTCAAAGGGGCCAGTGCCTCCTTGACCCCCGTCAGTTCGGCACGCATGGCTTTCATGTCACCGAGCAAATCGGTGATGGCGGTGTGGTCGGGTAGATGTCGAATGTGCTCTTCCAGAGCAATGATGCGAGTACGCAACACCATCATTTCCTGGTTGCTGGCGGCCTGGCGATTGGTCAGCCAGGTGTAAACCCCAAGGACGGCCATCACGATCCACTGAACCGATTTGAGGCTAAAGCTGGTGTCGTCAAAGATCATCACTGGCCTCGCTCATCAACAATCGCAGGGTGCAAACACAGTCAGCGCAATGCTCGGTACCGGGCTCGGCCTGGCGCCGATCCTCCGGGATGGCATCACCACATTCTTCACAGCGATACCCAGAGTTGCCGGATCGGCGCTGCAGACCACTTCGACGGACACGCAGTAGCACTTCGCTGTCGTCGTTGTCTTCCGTGACGGGTTCTACAAAATCCATGAAGGGTCAGTCCTTGTGCAGGTCGAGCAGCGCATTGAGTTGGGCAAGGTTGTCTCGGGCCCAGCGCCCGTAATCCTGGGCATGGGCAAGAATGTCTGCGGGAGTGACGCCGCTTTCCAGTAGCTCGGCGTCAGTGCCGGGGGTGGCCCAGGCCGCTTTTGCAGAACCGGCGGCAGCGGCACCTGCTTCAGGGGCGGGCACACCGAGGGCGGTGTTGTAGTCGCGCAGCCAGCCAGCAGTGAACACACAACGAGGGATAGGCTGAGCAGCGGCGCCAGGCGCCGGGCGGTAGATGGTCGTGACATTGGGGATGCGCTCCTTGAGCAGTTGCACTTCTTCGGCGTGGCGGTCATACGTAACGAGCAACAGATCCTCAGCCTGGTTGGCACGAGTGACCTGCTGCAGGAGCTGTTGCTTGTATTCGGCCGCGACCTGCAGCGCCTGCTCTGCATGGGTCAGTTTCAATTCAGCCAAGGCCTGGTCGCCTTCGGTCTTGGCTTGGTTGTAACCACCGTTCCACTGCGCGTGCCCATGCGCCAAGAGGGCGGCTACATACAAGATGGCGGCCAGCACCTGCCATTTTCCGACCAACCATTTCAGCCAGGCTTCAAGCATCACCATGACCAACCACCTTGCCAGTAGCGAGTCTTCCTGGCACGACGCTTAGCGGCAGCAATGGAGGTCTTGCCGAGGCGGTATTGCGGGAGTGGTGAGTGGTGGCCCCATCGCCCTGGCGCAGCAATCCCAGGCTCGTCCAACAGATTGGGCGGCGCTATTGAAAGACAGGGAATGACCTTGCCAAACACCCTGAATACATGGGTGACGCAAGAACGCAGCAGAGCGGCGAACGGGGATCCGATCACGAGGATAGGCATTACGCAGCCTCCTGATCAGGGCCTTGCCTGATCAAGCGCACGACGAACAGCAGCGAGGCCAGGATGCTGTTGGCTGCCGCATAGGCGTTCGGCGAAAGCTGGGCTTGCCACATGGGCAGCAGCGTTATCTGGACGAAGCCGAACACAGCAATCAGCAGCCCGAGCTGGACGCTGTACAGGCGATAGCAACGTTTCCACTCAGGAATCAGCTTCATACCTGAGCGCCTGCCGTCTTGCCGTGTTGTGCCCCTCGAACGATGCCAGCCAACTGCAGGCCATCGGCGATGATAGCGTCGCCATACCAGGCACCACCTGGCAACGAGCCAGGGCCGTTCTCATGACGGATGATGGCCGTGACCAGGCCGCGCATCGTTTCGAAGTTGTACACATCGACAACGCCGTCATCTGGGCCAACGCCCAGCACACGCGAAACCGTCGCCACGTAGGACGCGGTGTCGTTTTCGTTGGGCGGGGCCCAGCGCTCGATGATCTCGCGAACACTGTCGATGCGGCTGCCATCGTTGGCGCGGCGCTTGTCCTGGTAGGTGATCAGAACGCGAGCCAGTGCCCGGATACCCCAGCGCGGACCATTGAATTGCACGAACTCAGAATCGGTCTGCACATCGGCTTGACCCTGCCAGCGGACACCCTGGGCATGACGGATATTACCGGGATTGAAGTTGCGGATACCACGGGGATTCTGGGGTCGCATACACGTCTCCTGCCGGGCACCCGTCGTGATTGCGGATGCCAGAAATACACACGCCGCCATAATCGGCGGCGTGTGACAGGAGTGCTTTTAATCGTGTTTAAAGAGATCGCTAGCCGGATAATCCTAAGCCTCTGCTGAGCTAAGCCCAGCCGCGGCTATGTAGGAAGATTTCTACGTTGCGGATGCTTTCCCGGTATGCATATACCAAAGGACCATATTTTTGCTGGATTCGTATGAAGAAAAAGTACGGCAGTATCATTCCTATGAAAATGGTTGCAAAAAGAAGCAATGGCGAGACAAAAGCACTTGCGAAAATAAGTTCAGCACCGAATACCAATGCTCCCAAGGTCATCCAGCCCACAACAGGATTGAGCAGGATTTTCTTGCGAGCATCACGCAGGCGCTCATGCAGATGGATCAGGAGCATCGCTAGTTCTTCGCGGCTGTACTGCGTCAGATCGTGAAGGCCGTAGTTGTTGATATCACCACCAGCTACTTGTCCAACATTGCCATTGAACTCTTGGGCCATTATCCATTCCCTTGGGCTAAGTCAATTTTGAGCTGCCCATCTGGAGTCTTTAACTGATCCAGGCAAATAGATTTGCAGCCTGATTTCTCAATAAAAATACTCTTTCCGGATGAGTCGATCTCCAGATAGCAGGTATGCCCTCCAGCCTTGTATGCATCAGGAATACGTGCAGACTCCGGGACATCGAAGAGTATGGATTTTCTGAAATTCTGCTCGATGCGAACGTTCTCAAGTACTTGAGAGTACTTATCCAATCCAGGGCAAGCATGACGAATAGATGGCAGCGTTTGAACCACCAATGGATCATCAGATACCACCTGGAACCCAGCAGTTATAGGCTCCTTTCCGCATCCAGATAGGACCGAAAGAGAAAGGCCTAACGCGACCCCCAGAGTCTTGTTCATGTTTTTATCCTTGATTAGAACCAAATCCCGCCAACCAGCATGCCAAAGAAAAACAAGGCAGCTGCGCTTTGTTTGTGGAGGATCAAGAAGTCCCTTATCGAAACTGCATCAGGCTCAGATGATGGTATTGACAATTGCTTTACCGGTTCGAACTGCTGAACAAACTCTAAGGCTTTTTGAAGCTGTGACTTCTTGAGATTTTTGAGCTGGGTTCGCCCGAAAGACAACTCACAAAAGTTGTTCATTTCCGTTCGAACATCTTTCTCTGCGACAGCCCGCAGTACTTTTCCGACAAGCCTACGCTTGTCCGCCTCCTCCTGAAGCTGCTCCAGTCGCGCCCGCATTGTATCCCGGGCTTCTTGGAACTGATCAGCGGAGATTTCACTGATTGTTGTTACTCCTAATTGGGCATGCACCATGCGCCAGATATCTCTAGGGTCTTCACCAAGCTCCTCGCACTTGGCGCGCAACTCATGAAGCTCCTTGCGCTGAGCCGAAACCAACCCGCGCGACTCAGTTTTATCCGCGATGTTGATATTAATTCCGTAGTTGTTGATGTCACCCGTAGCCGCCTGACCTACACCACCATGGAAATCCTGACTCATGGTTACTTCTTCCCTTTGCTACCACCAACATTGAGGGTGAGACCAGGTTGGCTCACTGATCCATGGATGTACTGGCCAACCTCTTTAAATGTATGTCTGGATCCTTCGCCTGCGTTCTCCCCTAACAATACCCGCAAAGCAGCATCTCGTAGCCCCTGGGTGCTCTCTCTAAACCTTCTGATCAGCAACTGCTCTTCAGCTGTTAGCGCGACAGACGATCGGACTCCGGTAAGTACGTACTGAACGTCTACTCCCGATCCGGCGATAGCGCACAGGTAATCAGCCGTCGGGCTGCCTTCCCCCTTCTCGTAGAGAATTTGAGAGCCCTTTGACACGGCTCCAAGCCGACCAAAATCCGTTTGATTCATCCGCAGCCGCTTGCGCTCTTCAACAAGCCGGACGCCAAGATCAGATCTTTGCACCAAATACTCCTTGTATGGTTCAGGATCTTGAACCATAATCACCACACCAAGACACAAAACACCTCAACGAAACACAAAACACCACGGATGCGATCGAATGAAAAACCCTCCGTTTCCCTCCACCCCAAAGCAGGCACATGCCTGGTTTTTAAGTCACGGCATTTGTATTGCCGATTGGTGCAAAGAGAAGGGATTCAACCGCTTCACCGTAGTTGATTTATTGCGCGAAAAACGCAAGGGCAACCGGGGTGAAGCGCACCTGGCAGCAGTAGCGCTTGGCCTGAAAGCTGACCCGTCTAAATCCCCCAAGTCCGCCGCGGCATGAGGCTCATCATGACCCACACATTTGTAGCTGGCTTATCCTGCAAGCGCCTTTTTCAAGGTATTGATAGTCCGCCAAAAGCTGATCCGCGATCTGCTCAAGCGTCTGAACAACCGTCGTTCGATTCTGAACAGATGGTTCAAGAGCGTCAGCATGACTCCTCAGGTTCGCCTGTAGGCGCTGCTGATCAATCAGCTCCTGACGATGCAACGTTCCGCTCAGGATCATCACTGCACGAGCAATGCCCTCAATACGTCCAGCCAGTTCACCAAATTCCTGCGTGGTCATTGTCATGACTCCGTATGTCAATTTACCCCTAAACATTGCATCCAGCGCAAGAACTTTGCATAGGAGCAAACCGGAACTTTGTTTGGAAAGGCTTGTTTCGGAGGCATTCCAATGAGCAGGCGTCGCTGGAAAATGATTCGGCCAACCTCTCTGCGCAACGCCATGGAGCTGTGCAAGGAGTACGCAAGGGAAGTCCATAACAAGGGCATGCAACGCATCGCTGATGAGATGGGAGTGACTGATCACTGGACCGTCTACAAGTGGCTACAAACGGCTCGCATGCCGGCCTGCATGATTCGTCCTTACGAACAAGCTTGCGGGTGCGACTACGTCACACGGTGGATCGCCGCCAGCGCCGGTCGCCTGACCATCGAAATACCGTCAGGCCGCAAGTGCGCCGCTGAAGACATGCAGGCTTTGCAGGAACTACTCAATACAGCCGCCGGAAAACTGATGGCGTTCTACGCGAAGAACAGCGAAGTCGACGAGACGCTCTCGGCCATCCAGTCAGCGATGGAGTCGCTGGCCTGGCATCGAGGGAATGTCAGCCAGAGCAGCAACCCACAGCTCGACTTTGGAGATCAACCATGAGCGTAACCATCTCAGCATCAGCGCGTGTCTTGCGTGTACTCAAGGCACTTAAAGGTCACACCATCACCGGTCTCAGTAACATTGAGCTGGCGCAGTTGACCGGTGACAGCCCGAGCAACATCACTCGCTCCATGCATACGCTCATTGAAGAAGGGTTGGCGGTGAAGCTCGATAACGGTCGATTCGCCCACTCAGTGGGAATGCTGCAGATCGCCCAGGCCCATGCAGAACACATGGCACGACTGCAAGGCCGGATGCAAGAAATTAACCAGCGCATTGCTGCTGGCTCGACAAACTAAGGAGAACACCATGGCGCGTACAAAACTGGATGCAACACCTGCTGTTGAGCTGCCCCCACTGGACGGCGAAGCGCTGACTGCAAATCAGAACTCAATGTCCACCATCTTGGCCTCGCATAGTGATGACCGTGACCTGATTAACCAGCTGTTGGGGCAGGCGCAAATGGCAGATGCGTTCGGCAAATTCTCCCAAACGGTTTGGGCTTCCAAGCTGGCTTACGTAAAGGAACACAAGCTATACCGGGCCTTGCAGGGCAAGTCAGCACCAAACGGTTTGGTATTTTCGGGAACTTGGTCAGAGTTCTGCAGCGTGCTGGGAGTGTCGGACGAAAAAGCTAACCAGGATATAGCTAACCTACGAACCTTCGGTGAAGAGGCTTTGGAGTCGATGTCCCGTATGGGCATCGGCTACCGCGAAATGCGCCAGTACCGTCGCCTACCGGAAGACCACCAGGCCGCACTGATCGAAGTCGCCAAGACTGGCGACAAGGAAGCGTTCATTGATCTGGCCGAAGAGATCATCGCCAAGCACGCCAAGGAAAAAGAGGCGCTGACTCAACGCCTCGACGAGGCGAATGCTGACTACGACGCCCAGGGCGAAGTCATGGCGAAGAAAGCTGGCGAGCTTGACCAGGTCAAGATGGAACTGGAAAAAGTCCGCCGTCGCGTTCAAACGCTGCCAGTTAGCGAGGTGTCAGGCGAGCTTCGTCAAGAGGTCACTGCGCTGGCCTACCAGGCTGAAGCGAGCATTCTCGGATCGCTGCGTGAAGGCTTCACCAAGCTGGCTGAGCACGCCGCTGAAAGCGGAGAAGATCATCGTGCATTCAAGGCCACAGTGATCCGCCAACTCGAACTGACGCTGGCGACCGTGCTCAGCGAGTTCCATTTGAACGGCGTTCTCGATGACGCCCCGGCTTGGCTCAACCAGGCCGAGGGTTAATTCATGAACCCGGTACAAACCCAGCTCTTGGCTCGAATTGCCCAACAGGCAGCTAATGCTCCGCATGGCCAGCGCACTGCCATCTACAAAGCAGGCGCGGTCGAGCTGGGCGTATCGATCCAGACCTTACAGCGCAAGTTGAAGGAAGCCTCCGTGACCAAACCACGTAAGCGCCGAAGCGATGCGGGCAATAGCGCGCTGCCTCTGAACGAGGCGCAATTGATCTCGGCGGTTCTTCTGGAGTCGATCCGAGCCAACAACAAACAGCTATCTACCGTTGAGCGGGCGGTTGAACGTCTGCGCAGCAACAACATGATTATCGCTGGTCGCCTGGATGAACAAACCGGTGTATTCACGGAGCTTTCAACGGGTGCAATCACCCGCGCATTGCGGGCTTATAAGTTGCACCCAGAGCAGCTGCTGCACGACGCGCCATCGGTATCGCTGGCCAGCAAGCATCCCAACCATGTCTGGCAGGTCGATGCGTCCATCTCGACTCAATACTACCTGGCTGATGACGGCGCACGGGTGATGAATCCTGCTGAGTTTTATGACGGTAAACCCTGCAACCTCAAGAAGATCGAGCGTCAACGTCTTTGGCGCTATGTGATCACCGACCACACCAGTGGCACGATTTACCTGGAGTACGTCCTGGGCGCCGAGTCCTCGGAAAACCTGTGCAACGTGCTGATCAATGCCATGCAGAAACGGCATGACTCGGATCCGTTCCACGGTGTGCCCTGGATGCTTATGACCGACCCTGGCGCCGCCATGACCAGCGGGATTTTCCGCAACTTGTGCCGCGCCATGTCCATTGAGCTGATCATTAACCAGGTGGGTAACGCTCGGGCCAAGGGCCAGGTTGAGCAAGCGCACAACCTGGTGGAACGCGAATTCGAAAGCGCCTTGAAGTTCCAGGCTGCTCACAGCCTGAAGCAAATCAACGAGTGGGCTGGGCAGTGGATGCGTTACTACAACGCAACCGCGATCCACACCCGCACGCGACGTACTCGTTATGGCGTCTGGCAACTGATCAAGGCTGAGCAGCTTCGCCTGGCTCCGAGCGTTGAAGTCTGTCGCGAGCTGGCGGTCAGCACACCTGAGGAGCGCAAGGTTACGACGCTGCTGCGCATCTCCTTCCGTGGTGCGCAATTCGATGTGAGCAAAGTTCCAGGGGTCATGGTCGGCGACAAGCTGTTGGTGACGCGCAACTGCTGGCGAGATAAGGACGCCGCCTTGGCGTTGCTAATCGGCGAGGACGGTCGCGAGCATTACCACGTCATTGAGCGCCTCGACGTGGACCAATTCGGCTTTTCCGAAGGCTCGGCAACCATCGGTGAGAACTTCAAAAGCCACGCTCAGACGCCAGCCCAGCTCTCTCGCAAAGTGTTGGAGCAGCTCGCCACCGGCACAACCAACGAGGAAGACGCGAAGGCTGCACGCAAGGCAAAAACCTTGCCTTTCGGCGGTCGTATCGATCCGCACAAGCACGTCACCGACACGCTCTTGCCGGCGTATATGCCGCGCCGTGGCACTTCGCTGGATGTGAACGTGCCTACGGTTGACCAGGCCCCGCTCACGCACGTGGAGGCGGCGAAGCTCCTTCGCGTCCGATTGGGCTCTATGTGGTCAGGCGAAACCTTCGGCTGGTTGCAGAAGAAGTTTCCGGAAGGCGTTCCCCATGAGCAGCTCGACGCCATCGAAGCCGAGCTGAACCGACCTGCAGAGGTGATGCGCCAGCCGCTCAGCCTGGTGCGGGCTGCTGGAGGCGAATGATGCTGAACCTGAAGCAAGTACTGAAAGGGCTGGGCCGACCTCAGTCGGCTCTGGCTGAGTCGCTGAAGCTCAGCGCAGCCACCATCGCCCAACTGATTAACCATGGTCAATGGCCTCGCAGCTTGGACAGTGCGGACTTACAGGGGCGCATTCGAGCGTTCCTGGTGGAGTCGGGGGCCAATGATGCCGACATCGCCAACGCATTTGAAAAAGTGGACCTGCCGTGCGCCAACACGACAGATCCGGCCCTAAATGAAGAGCCGTCCGGGGAGGACGAACCCATGCTACTACCAAAACAAACACTGAAGGCAGCGACCCGCAAGGTATTCGGACTGTTTCGCGACCCCTTTGACGAGCTGCAGAGTGGCAAAGACATGTGGGTCAGCCCTGATATTCGCTATGTCCGCGAGGCTATGTACCAGGTCGCCCGCCACGGTGGCTTCTTGGCGATCGAGGGTGAATCGGGAGCGGGGAAAAGTACGCTGCGCCGTGACTTGGTCAACCGCCTGCTGGAAAACAATGACCCAGTGATCATCATCGAACCCTACGTACTGGCGTCCGAAGACAACGACACCAAGGGCAAGTCGCTGAAAAGCACCCACATCGCCGAGTCGATGATGGCTGCCGTCGCGCCGCTGGAAAAGGCCAAGAGCAGCCCGGAGGCGCGCTTTGCCCAGCTGCATCGCGTACTCAAGGAGTCTCATGCTGCCGGTTTTCGTCACTGCCTGATCATTGAAGAGGCGCACAGCCTGCCGATCCCAACCCTCAAACACCTCAAGCGCATCCTGGAGCTGGAGATCGGTTTCACCAAACTGGTCAGCATCATCATGATTGGCCAGCCTGAGCTGGGCGTGAAATTGAGCGAACGCAACGCCGATGTGCGCGAGGTTGTGCAGCGCTGTGAGCGCGTGACACTTCCCCCGATCGAGGGTGGCCGTCTCGAAGAGTTCTTGTGGTTTCGTTTTGAGCGAGCCGGTAAAGATCTGCGCGAAATCATCGACGAAAGCGGCATCCACGCCATTGCCGCTCGACTGTCCCAAACCGGCCGACGGGGTGGCCGCGATGAATCAGTCTCCCTTCTGTACCCGCTGGCCATCGGCAACCTGGTGATTGCCGCGATGAACCTTGCCGCTGAACTGGGCGCACCCGTGGTCAACGCCGACATCGTGAAGGGGGTGTGACATGCCTAGTCTTTCCCTGGTACTGCCACAACCAAAGCCGCCGCTGAGCCTCCTGCAGCCAGAGTTTCAGCCGTTGCTGTCGACGTTCAACGAGCTGACCCGCGATATCCGCGCTGCGGGCGTTCCTGTCCTGGAGCTGAGCCTTCTTGAAAGACGCATCGTTGTCTCGATCGACGATGTGGACCTGATCGCACGCCGGTTTGCTCACGAGATTCGCAGTCAGAGCAGCAAGACGGAGGGCGGCATGACCTGCCACTCAGTGCAGATTCGCGGCATCTACGTGTCATGGTTTTCCCTGGTGAAGGAGCAGGACCAATGACTGCGGAGTATCAAACGTTCGTAGTGGAGAACCCAGAGGCCGTTGACCTGCGAGCGCCGGTCCATGGCGGGCGTGTAGTTGCATGGGCTGATGGTCACGCATTGACTGCGATGGGGGCGCTAGAGGATTTCATCCGCAATCTCTCCTACGGCGAAATCGAAAACCCCGAACAGGCTGCTGTTGAACTGATGGAGCGCATGAAATGGGCGTAAGTATTAAGCAGGCTACAGACCAATATCTCCTGTTGCAGGGACGGCAATTCGCGCTTGATCTCCTCGAATCGTTTGGTGAACAGCTCTACTCGCCAAAAGGAGTGGCCCATGCGATCGATAGGTTGACAGCCGCAACGCAAAACAAACCCGAGGGTTATGTAGCCGGGATTTTGGACATCATCGAAGTGCTTAAAAAGGCCAGGCCATGAAGAGTGAGCCTTTAGGGAAAGCTGTCGCGGCAATGCGCGAAGCGGTTCAGTCCGACACCCCAACGATGTTCTGGGCTGAAGCGATGGGGCATGTCGCCGTTCTTCTCGAATATGTTCAAAAAAACCCAAGCGCCTCGGTGCACCAGGATTCAGCAAACGGTTGTGAGAACTGCGCGATGGATCTGGCTACATGCGATTGCGTCGACCCAAAGCCCGTTCGATTGGCGATCAGCCCGAGCGGCGACTGCGCCACCAATAGTAAGGATGAAGATAATGAATGACGCCCCACAACTTTCAGTACCCGCAGGTTTTTGGCAAGACGCTCAAGGCCGCATGGTGCCCGAAACCCTGATCAAACCGATCGATATCGAGCGCGATCGCCTGGTACGTCATCTGGTGGATCGCGCCAGTGAACTCAGTGCCAAACTGGCCGACTTCAAGGCAGTCGCGTTTGGTGATATCGAAGCCTTTATCGAGCTGAGTGCCGAGCAGTACGACATCAAGCTCGGCGGCAAGAAGGGCAATGTCACCCTTTATAGCTTCGATGGTCGCTTCAAGATTCAGCGTTCGGTGCAGGAGTCGATCGCTTTCGACGAGCGTCTGCAGGCTGCACGCGCTTTGATCGACGAATGCCTACGCGACTGGACCCAGGGTGCTCGGCCAGAGGTGGCCACCCTTGCGAATGACGCATTCCGCACCGACGCCCAGGGCGAAATCCGCACCGCCCGAGTCCTTGCATTGCGCCGCCTGGATATCAAGGATGAACGCTGGCAGCGCGCCATGCAGGCAATCGGCGAAGCGTGCCAGGTGGTCGGCTCCAAGTCCTATATCCGTGTGTATGAGCGGATCGGCGACTCGGACCAGTACCGTGCCATCAGCCTTGATATTGCGGGGGTGTGAGATGGACGACAACCGCATCCTCGACAAAATCAAGAAATGCCTGGAGATGGCCAAGTCCAAAACCAGCAACCCCAATGCGGCTGAAACAGCTTTGCGCCAAGCCCGCAAGCTGATGGACCTGTACAGCCTGGAAATGGGTGAGGTTCTCGCCAGTATGGCGGGCGAAATGTCGATTCTTGCCGGTTCTGAAGGGACACCACCGGCATGGCGCGGTCGAC
>OBKH01000137.1_pt1 | contig 14301 bp, 16 predicted proteins | sample 1496241 | NCBI WGS metagenome assembly OBKH01 (sample SAMN03273953, study PRJEB22546) | soil metagenome | isolation source: rice field elevated CO2 plus elevated temperature | place: India: CRRI Experimental farm Cuttack,Odisha-753006 | collected 2013-12-17 | reverse complement strand
TGCTGCCACTGGCCGACCGCAACCTGATCCTGCCCAACGTCGCGGTCGCCGAACTGATCGACTACCAGCCCGCGGCATTCGACCTCGACACGCCGCCCTGGTATTTGGGGCGAGTACCGTGGCGCAACCGGCAAATCCCGCTGCTCAGTTTCGAGTCGGCGTGCGGCAGTAAAATCGTCATCGGTGAGCGCGCCCGGATCGTCATCCTCAACGCCCTCGGCGGCCGCCCCGAGCTGAAATTCATCGCCATGCTGGTCCAGGGCATTCCCCGCTCGTACAAGCTCGACAGTCAGTTGAGCTATGTCGACGTGCCGTTGTGCTCGCTGGAAAAAGCAGCGGTGCAGGTGGGTGATCAGGTTGCGAAGGTGCCGGATTTGTTGGCGTTGGAGGAATTGTTGATCGGGGCGGGGTTGGCCGGTTGATCCTGATTTTTCGATGAATGCACTGCCGCTCCCACCGCTTTATGAATGTCGCAAATCCAATGTGGGAGGGAGCTTGCTCGCGATGGCGTCAGCACGGTCAACCATTACCCTGACCGTAACAATCCACCACGCTGCTTGATTGATACCCCCCACCCAACGCTCCTAAGGTGACTCCACGACAGCGAACCCGTGGAGTGGTCATGACAACAACAATATCCCCCGACTCGCGATGGACGCGGCGGCGCAGCGAAAAGCAGCGGCGTCTTGCACTGGTGCGGGGCCTTGCCGACGGTGTGGTGTTGCCCACCGACAAGATAGTCGCGGCGCTGGAGGCGTTGATTCTGCCCGGCGACCGTGTGGTGCTGGAGGGCAACAACCAGAAGCAGGCGGATTTTCTCTCCCGCTCGTTGGTCAAGGCCGACCCCGGCAAGCTGCATGATTTGCACATGATCATGCCCAGCGTCGGACGTGCCGAGCACCTGGATCTATTCGAACGCGGCATCGCCAGCAAACTCGACTTCGCCTTCGCCGGCGCGCAAAGCTTGCGCATCAGCCAGTTGCTCGAAGACGGCCTGCTGGAAATCGGTGCGATCCACACCTACATCGAACTCTATGCGCGGCTGGTGGTGGACCTGATTCCCAACGTCGTGCTCTCGGCCGGTTTCATGGCCGACCGCGCCGGCAACATCTACACCGGGGCGAGTACCGAAGACACTCCGGCCCTGATCGAGCCGGCCGCGTTCAGCGATGGCATCGTCATCGTCCAGGTCAATCAGCTGGTGGACGACGTCAGCGAGTTGCCCCGCGTCGACATTCCCGCATCCTGGGTCGATTTCGTGGTGGTGGCCGACAAGCCGTTCTATATAGAACCGCTGTTCACCCGCGACCCCCGGCACATCAAGCCTGTGCATGTGCTGATGGCGATGATGGCGATCCGCGGCATCTACGAAAAACACAATGTTCAGTCGCTCAATCACGGCATCGGTTTCAACACCGCCGCCATCGAGCTGATCCTCCCGACCTACGGCGAATCCCTCGGTCTTAAAGGCAAGATCTGCCGCAACTGGACGCTTAACCCGCACCCGACGTTGATCCCGGCAATCGAAAGCGGTTGGGTCGAAAGCGTGCATTGCTTCGGCACCGAACTGGGCATGGAAAACTACATCGCCGCCCGGCCTGACGTGTTCTTCACCGGGCGTGACGGTTCCATGCGTTCCAACCGCATGTTCAGCCAACTCGCCGGGCAATACGCGGTGGATCTGTTCATCGGTGCCACCCTGCAAGTCGATGGCGACGGCCATTCTTCGACCGTGACCCGAGGACGCCTGGCCGGTTTCGGCGGCGCACCGAACATGGGCCACGACCCGCGCGGTCGGCGCCACGGTACGCCGGCCTGGCTCGACATGCGCCACAGCGACGCGGCCGAACCCATGCTCGAGCGCGGCAAGAAACTCGTGGTGCAGATGGTCGAGACCTTCCAGGAGGGCGGAAAACCGACCTTCGTCGAAACCCTCGATGCGATCGACGTGGCGAAGAAAAGTGGCATGCCGCTGGCGCCGATCATGATCTACGGCGACGACGTCACCCACCTGCTGACCGAAGAAGGCATTGCCTACCTGTACAAGGCCCGTTCGCTGGAAGAGCGCCAGGCCATGATCGCCGCCGTCGCGGGGGTGACCGCCATCGGCCTGCGTCATAACCCCAAAGACACGGCGCGCATGCGCCGCGAAGGCCTGATCGCCCTGCCCGAAGACCTCGGCATCCGCCGCACCGACGCCACCCGCGAATTGCTCGCCGCCAAAAGCGTGGCCGATCTGGTGGAGTGGTCCGGTGGCCTCTACAACCCGCCCGCCAAATTCAGGAGCTGGTAATGCACGCATTCAACCTGCACGCGAAAACCCTGACCCTGGCCGAACGCCTGGCGGACCTGGCGGTGGACGCGCTGATCGACGAAGCGGATCTGTCGCCGAAACCGGCGCTGGTCGATCGACGCGGCAGCGGTGCCCATACCGATTTGCACCTGGGGCTGATGCACGCCTCGGCGCTGGCGTTGTGGCCAGCGTTCAAGGAAATGGCTGAGGTCGCCATCGAGATCGGCGAGATCGGTTTGCCCCTGCGTGAGGCCATCGGGCTGATCGGTCGGGAAGGCGAGCAAGCGATGCTCGCCACCACCCACGGCGTGAATACTCATCGCGGGGCCATCTGGGCGTTGGGCCTGTTGGTTGCGGCTGCCGCGCTGGAGCCTGAATCGACTGCCGCAGGTTCCATCGCTTTGCGCGCCGCACGCCTGGCCTTGCTCAACGACCGCCATGCACCACGGCCGCTGAGCCATGGTGCCCAGGTCGCCCAGCGCTACGGCGCTCGCGGTGCGCGGGAAGAAGCGCAGTTGGGCTTCCCCGCGGTCACCCAGCGCGCCCTGCCGCAACTCAAGCGCAGCCGCGCCGCCAGTCATGGCGAACAGAACGCCCGGCTCGATGCGCTGCTGGCAATCATGACCAGTCTGGCGGACACCTGCGTGCTCTACCGCGCCGGCGAGCAAGGCCTGCAAACCATGCAGCGCGGCGCCCAGGCGGTACTCGACGCGGGTGGCAGTGCCAGCCTGGCCGGTCGCCGGCGCCTGCATGAGCTGGACCAACAATTAATCGCGCTGAATGCCTCGCCTGGCGGTGCTGCCGACCTGCTCGCCGCCTGCCTGTTCATCGACCGCATCGAGTCCGGCGACGGCATCAATCAGGGAGCTTTTTGATGGAAACCTTATCCTTTGAATTCCCCGCCGGGCAGCCGCCACGCGGCCGCACACTGGTGGGCTGTGTCGGCTCGGGCGATCTGGAAGTACTGATCGAGCCGGGTCAGGCCGGCAAGCTGACCATCACCGTGCAGACCTCGGTCAATGGCAGCGAGCAACGCTGGCAGCACCTGTTTGCACGGATGTTCGACGGGCAGACACCGCCGGCGATGGACATCGACATTCACGATTTCGGCGCCACCCCCGGCGTGGTGCGTTTGCGCCTGGAGCAGGGTTTCGAGGAGATCGGCCATGACTGACAACGCAGAACTGCTGCACAAGCACAGCTTCGTCGAACTCGGCGCCCGCCAACGGGCGAAGGCCTTGCTCGATGCCGGTACCTTTCGCGAATTGCTCGACCCGTTTCAACGGGTCATGTCGCCCTGGTTGTCGCGTCAGGGCGTGGTGCCACAGGCCGATGACGGCGTGATCATTGCCAAGGGCAGCATTGACGGTTTGCCGGTGGTGATCGGGGCTATCGAAGGGGCGTTCCAGGGCGGCAGCCTCGGTGAAGTCGGCGGGGCGAAGCTTGCCGGGGCACTGGAGCTGGCGGCCGAAGACAACCGCAACGGCATCCCGACCCGTGCCGTGCTGCTGCTGGAAACCGGTGGCGTACGTTTGCAGGAGGCCAACCTCGGCTTGGCGGCGATTGCCGATGTTCATGCGGCGATTGTCGACCTGCGCCAGTACCAACCGGTGATTGGCGTGGTGGCCGGCAGCGTGGGCTGCTTCGGCGGCATGTCGATTGCCGCCGGCTTGTGCAGCTACTTGCTGGTCACTCAGGAAGCGCGTCTCGGCCTGAACGGCCCGCAAGTGATCGAACAGGAGGCCGGACTTGAGGAATACGACTCGCGGGATCGTCCGTTCATCTGGAGCCTGACCGGCGGCGAGCAACGGTTTGCCACCGGTCTGGTGGATCGCTACGCCGAGGACGACGTGGCGCAGATCCGCCAGCAGGTCAGCGCGCTGCTCAAGCAGGGTTTGCCCGCGCAGCAACGCAGCACTCAGGCCGAACTGTTCCTGCAACGGCTGGCGCGTCTGGACGCCGGGCCGCAAATCGAGCCTTCAGTGGTTCGCGATCTGTATCAAGGAGAGCGCTCATGAGTGCGTATTCCCTGAGGGGCTTGAACTGGTTCAACGCCTTGAGTGCTGGCACCAAAGCGGTCGAAGGTTTACCGGCCTCGCTGAAGGTGGCGGATGGCGTTCTAGGTGAACAAGCCGTTCGTTTTATCGCGGTGGTGGCCGATCCGGATAACCGTTTCGTTCGTGCCCGTCATGGTGAAGTGGGCTTGCTCGAAGGCTGGGGCCTGGCCAAGGCGGTGGATGAAGTCATCACGGCCGATCAGGACAAACCGCAAAAACGCGCCTTGATCGCCATCGTTGATGTACCGAGCCAGGCTTATGGCCGGCGCGAAGAAGCGCTCGGTATTCATCAGGCCCTGGCCGGTGCCGCCGACAGTTATGCCCGTGCCCGACTGGCTGGCCACGCCGTGATCGGCTTGTTAGTGGGCAAGGCCATGTCCGGGGCCTTTCTCGCCCACGGCTATCAAGCCAACCGACTGATTGCCTTGCGTGATCCTGGGGTGATGGTGCATGCCATGGGCAAGGCATCGGCGGCACGGGTGACGCTGCGCAGTGTCGAAGAACTGGAAACCCTGGCCGCCAGCGTGCCACCGATGGCCTATGACATCGACAGTTATGCCAGCCTCGGTTTGCTCTGGGAAACCTTGTCGGTGGAGCGGATCGAACAACCGTCGGCGAACGATCTGGCGCGGGTGACCGAGTGCCTGGCATTGGCGATCGGCGATGTCGCTGCCAAGGGACGCGACCTGAGTGGCCGCCTCGGTGCCACCAATCGCACGGCCTCCAGCCTGGTTCGCCAACTGCTGAGGGCGCAGTGGTGAACACGCTGTTGGCCCACGACCTGCTCTGGGGGATGACCCCGGAGCAGTTGCCAGCGGATGCGCCTGCGTGGGTGATTGAGTCTGTCCGCGCCGGGCAACCGGTGGTGGTGCGGCGTGCCTTGTCAGCGGCCGGGCAGGTGGCGGTCGGTGTGCGTGGCCGTCTGCGTGAGCAGCGTTACGCGGCGTCGATGGCGATTGCTTCGATCACCCGTCGGGTGTCGCCGGAGGCGCTCTGTCATGTCGATATCGATCGGGACTTGCCCGTGCTTCAGGCCCTGGCTCAATTGCGGCCGATGCTGGAGGGTTGCGGTCGGGTCTGGGGTGTCAGCGGCAGTGCCGGGTTTGAACTGGCCAGCGGGTTTGCAGCCTTGCATGAGGGCAGTGACCTCGACCTGATACTTCGTACACCGCAGCCGCTAAGCCGTGCTGAATCCCGGGCGCTGGTGGCGATTCTGGACCGCGCCATCTGTGTAGTGGACATGCAATTGCAGACGCCATGCGGCGCCGTCGCATTGCGTGAATGGGCCGGTTCTTCGAATCGCGTGCTGCTCAAGAACGCAAGCCAGGCTTGTCTGGTGCTCGATCCATGGAACCCGCAGGAGCAGGCAGCGTGAGCAGCTTGTTGGTGTTCCCCGGTCAGGGCGCGCAGCAGCCGGGCATGCTTCAGCGCTTGCCTCGGGAAACCCTGAACGAGGCCAGCGACGTGCTCGGTGAGGATGTCTTGCGACTGGATTCTGCCGAAGCCTTGCAGTCGACTCGGGCGGTGCAATTGTGCCTGTTGATCGCCGGTGTGGCGGCTTCGCGGCAATTGTCCGTCGCTGCGGATTATGTCGCCGGTTTGTCCATCGGCGCCTACCCGGCAGCGGTGGTGGCCGGAGCCCTGAGTTTCAGCGATGCGTTGCATCTGGTCAGCCTGCGCGGTGAGTTGATGCAGCAGGCTTATCCTCTGGGCTACGGCATGACCGCGATCATCGGTCTGGATCTGGCGACGGTTGAAGGTTTGCTGGCCCAGGTTCACGGCGACGACACGCCGGTTTACCTGGCCAACATCAACGCCGATAACCAGGTGGTGATCGCCGGCAGCGATGGCGCGATGAAAGCGGTCGCCGGGTTGGCGAAAGGCCGTGGTGCCGGGCTGGCCAAGCGTCTGGCGGTGAGCGTGCCGTCGCACTGCCCGCTGCTGGATGCACCGGCGAAGGTCCTGGCCGAAGCCTTCGCCACGGTGCCACTGAAAACGCCGGTCCTGGGTTATCTCAGCGGCAGCCGCGCGCGGATGGTGACCAACATCGAAGCGTTGCGCGACGACCTCGCTTTCAACATGTGCCGCGTGGTGGACTGGCGCGGCACGGTACAAAGCGCTTATGAGCGTGGCGTACGTCTACAGATCGAACTGCCGCCCGGTGCGGTGCTGACCGGGCTGGCGCGCCGGGTGTTCGAGCAGGGCACCGTCATGGCTTTCGACGGTGCCCGGCTCGATACCCTGCAGGCGCTGTTGCGTGAGGAGGGAAGCCGCCAATCCTAGATCACTGACTCAGGCTTCGAACAACAAAAACAATATTCGACGATGCAATTTGAGGACTACAACAATGATTATTTACGGTGTGGCGTTTCTCGCCTTTTGTACCCTGACGGGTATTTTCATCGGTGAACTGCTTGGCAAGCTGATAGGCATACCGGCCAACGTCGGCGGTGTCGGTATTGCGATGTTGTTGTTGATCGGGCTCGGCAGTTGTCTCAACAAAAGCGGTTGGTTCAAGGGTAAAACCGAACAGGGCGTAGAGTTCTGGAGCGCAATTTACATCCCGATTGTCGTTGCCATGGCGGCACAGCAGAACGTTTATGGCGCGCTCAAGGGAGGGCCAATGGCGATTCTGGCGGGTGTAGCTGCAGTTACCATCGCTTTTGCGCTGGTGCCAGTCCTGGTTCGAATTGGTAACAAAGAACCGGCCTCGGTCATTCCACCCAAGACTGTAGGGTAATCGCCATGTACGAATCGATGATGAAGGTGATTACCGGTTACGGCATGATCAGTGGCTTTGCGATTGTCGGCGTGACCATGTGGGTGTCCTACTGGATTTCCAATACGTTCACCAAAGGCCGCTTGCACGGCTCGGCCATCGCCATTTTGCTCGGTCTGTTGTTGTCGTACATCGGTGGTGCGTTGACCGGTGGCCAGAAAGGCGTGGTGGACATCCCGTTGCTGTCCGGGATCGGTTTGCTGGGCGGTGCAATGTTGCGTGATTTCGCCATTGTGGCCACGGCGTTCGGCGTCAGCGTCGATGAGCTCAAACGTGCCGGTTTTGTCGGAGTACTGGCATTGTTCGTCGGCGTCGGGACGTCGTTCATCGCTGGTGTCGCGGTGGCTATGGCCTTCGGATATACCGATGCGGTGAGCCTGACCACCATTGGTGCCGGGGCCGTGACGTATATCGTCGGACCGGTAACCGGGGCTGCCATTGGCGCCAGTTCCGAGGTTATGGCGCTGTCGATTGCGGCCGGGTTGATCAAAGCCATTCTGGTGATGGTCATGACGCCGTTCGTGGCGCCAGTAATTGGTCTGAACAATCCACGTAGCGCGGTGATCTTTGGTGGCTTGATGGGCACTTCCAGTGGCGTGGCGGGCGGGTTGGCGGCTACGGATCCGAAGCTGGTGCCTTATGGTTGCCTGACCGCCGCGTTCTACACGGCGTTAGGCTGTTTGCTCGGGCCTTCGGTGCTGTTTCTGGTCATGCGCGGATTAATGGGCTGATGCCTTAGAGGGTAAGCCTTGCGCCTCAGGGGATTGCGTAATCCCTGTAGGCGCGAGGCTTGCTCGCCAAAGACGTGCGGCGGCTCTCAAACCTGCCGATTGGCATACATCCGACACTCTGCCAATAGCGCCAACAGATTCGGGTCACGCTCCTTGGCCTTGAGAAACACCACGCCGATGTGCTGCTGCAACCGGTATTTTTCCTGCAACGGGATCAGCTTCACCCGGTTCTCGTACACCGCCGCAATCCTGCCCGGCAGCAACGCATAACCCACCCCCGAACTGACCATGCTCAGCAAGGTGAAGATGTCGTTGACCTGCATCGCCACCTTCGGCTCGAACCCCGCCTGCTCGAATACCCGCTTGCCGTCCTGATGGGTGGCGAAGCCCTGGCTCAGGGTGATGAAGGTTTCGTCGCGCACTTCGGCGAGGTCGACTTCGGTGCGTTGGGCGAACTTCGAATCGGCCGGCGTGGCGAGGAAGATATCGTCGGAAAACAGTTGGATCTGCTCGCAATCCGGGTCGTTGATGCTGTCGTCCAGAGACACCAGGATCGCATCCACTTCCATGTTCTTGAGCTTGTAGAGCAGGTCGAAATTCGAACCAAGGATCAGGTCGATGTTGAGTTCGCTGCGGCGGATTTTCAGGCCCATGATCAACTGCGGCACGGTTTTCACGGTCAGCGAATACAGCGAGCCCAGTTTGAAGCGTTCAGCGGAAAATCCGGCGGCCTCGCGCGTCAGGCGTACGCTCTCGACCACGTCCTGAATCAGCTTCTGCGCCCGTTCTTCCAGCACGTAGGCGCTTTCCAGCGGGGTCAGGTTGCGGCCTTCGTGTTTGAACAACGGGCAGCGCAAGGCGCTTTCCAGGGAGTGGATCGCCCGGTGCACGCTGACGTTGCTGGTCTGTAATTCGGCCGCGGCCCGGGACAGATTGCCGGTGCGCATGAAGGCCAGGAACACCTCGAGTTTTTTCAGGGTCAACTCTTCGTCAATCAGCATGGCGCGGACTCTTGTTCGAATGGCTCGATTGTACGGGCCTTTACGGGAGCTGGCTTGCCAGCGATGGCGCCATGACGATCAACGTAAAACTTGAGGCGCTGACACCGGCAAACCGGCCATTGTGTTCTGAAACATTGCGCTCTTAAGCTTCAGGCCTAAGCCTTGTACGTTGGGCTAATGATTTTCGAGGTGAATGACCGATGTATCACGGGGAAAGACTCAATGCCTGGACGCATCTGATTGGGGCGGTGGCGGCGTTTGTCGGGGGTGTCTGGCTGATCGTCGTCGCCAGTCTGGACGGCAGTCCGTGGAAGATTGTCAGCATGGCGATCTACGCCTTCACCTTGCTGGTGTTGTACAGCGCGTCGACCGTGTACCACAGCGTGCGCGGGCGCAAGAAAGTGATCATGCAGAAGGTCGATCACTTTTCGATCTACCTGCTGATCGCCGGCAGCTATACGCCGTTTTGCCTGGTGACCTTGCGCGGGCCCTGGGGCTGGACGTTGTTCGGGATTGTCTGGGGGCTGGCGCTGATCGGCATTTTGCAGGAGATCAAGCCGCGCTCGGAAGCGCGGATTCTGTCGATCGTGATTTACGCGGTGATGGGCTGGATCGTGCTGGTGGCGGTCAAGCCATTGCTGGCGGCACTGGGTGTCGCCGGGTTTGCGTGGTTGGCCTCGGGCGGGGTGTTGTACACCGTGGGCATTATCTTTTTTGCCCTCGATCATCGCCTGCGCCATGCCCACGGGATCTGGCATCTGTTCGTGATTGCCGGGAGCCTGCTGCACTTCGTGGCGATTTTCTTTTATGTCCTGTGATCGCTCCTACAGGTCCGGTGCAAGACCAGCAATGCGATCGAGTTGTGCCTGGGCCTGTCGACTGAACACCTGCAACAGGTCGCTCAAAGTGTGGGGCGGCGGTTCCGTGGCGCGGGTCACCGCGTACAGGGTGATGGGCAGCGGTGGCGCGAGAGGGCGAATAGTCGTTGTGGCGGGGGAGGCGCCCAGGGCCGTGAACGGATCGATCACCGCCAGCCCGGCACCGGACTCCACCATCGCCCGGGCCAGCGAATAGGTCTGCACCGCGATGCGTACCCGCGGCGGCGGTTCGACCGCTTCGAGGTAGGTGTCGAGCCGGGCGGCCAGCGGGTCGGCACTGGACAAGCCAATCAGCGGCGCATCGGCCAGGGCCATCAATGACAATGGCATGCCGGCCTGCGCCGATGGCCAGTAACCCGCCGGTGCCAGCACTACCAATACACCGCCCGCCAAGGCTTGGGCCTTGAGCCCCGGATGATCCGGTCTTTGCAGCGTCAGGGCGACATCCACTTCCCGCATCAGCAGGTTCTGCACCAGCTCACGGCTATGGGCGCTGGACAATTCGCAGGCGATGTCCGGGTAGCGTGCGGTCCACTCGTGAATGGCCGGCGGCAACAACGACAGGGCCAGCGCCGGCGTGGCGCCGATCCGCAGGCTGTGGCCCGGTTCGCGACGCAGGCTCTGGGCCAGGCGCCGCACGCCTTGCAAGCTTTCACTGACCTTGTCGACCTCGCGCTCCAGCTCCAGCGCTTCGGGCGTCGCTTGCAACTTGCCGCGAACCCGCAAGAACAACGGGAACCCCAACTGCTGCTCGGCGTGCTGCAGCACCTTGGTCACCGCCGGTTGCGAGACGTGCAGCAATTGCGCGGCGGCGCTGATCGATCCGGTTTGGCGGATGGCCTGGAAAATCTCGATGTGACGGAGGCGCATGGCGAGTCCATAACCTTTGTTTATGGGTTAAGCATCTTTATTCATTGTTCGCCGCCTGTCACCTGGACCTAACCTCGGCTTCGTCATCACAACGGTTTTAAGGACGGACATGGCTCAGCGTGTGTGCATCATCGGCGGCGGCGTGATCGGTCTGGCAACGGCCTATGCGCTGGTGCGCGACGGCTTTGAGGTCACCGTCATCGAGGCGCGGGACGCGTTGGGCAGCGAAACCAGTTTCGCCAATGGTGGGCAACTCTCCTATCGCTACGTCGCACCTTTGGCTGACGCCGGTGTGCCGTTGCAAGCCATTGGCTGGATGCTGCGCGGCGATTCCCCCTTGAAGCTGCGCCCGCGGTTCGACGCTGCGCAGTGGCGCTGGATGGCGTCTTTTCTCGGCGCTTGCCGCCGCTCGGTCAACCGTGAGAACGCCGCACACTTGCTGCGGCTGGCGCTGTTCAGTCAAGGCACATTGAAGGCATGGCGCGAAGACGATGGGCTGGCAGGCTTCCAATGGCGGCGCAACGGCAAACTGGTGACCTTCCGGGAGCGCGCCAGCTTCGAGCATGCGTGCCAGCGGCTGGCCGACCCTCAGCAGCAACAGGTGCTGTCGGCGGCCGAGTGCGCTCAACTTGAGCCGGCCCTGGCCGATGCACCCTTTGTCGGTGCGATTTATACGCCGGACGAAGAAGTGGGCGATTGCCATGCTTTCTGCCGGCTCTTGGCTACACGGTTGCAAGCGTCCGGGCGTTGCGAGTTACGCCTAGGGCAAGCGGTGACCGGCATTCGCCACGCCAACGGCAGCGTCAGCGCCATCGATCTGGGCGAGCAAGTGTTGCCGGTCGATCAATTGGTGATCGCCGCCGGCCACCGCAGTCCGCTGTTGGCATTGCCCGGTCTGCAATTGCCGTTGTACCCGCTCAAGGGCTACAGCCTGACGGTGCCCATCGGCCCCGACCACCAGGCCCCGGATGTGAGCATCACCGACTATGACCGCAAGATCGTATACGCACGGATCGGCGAGCAGTTGCGGGTGGCTGCGATGGTCGACATCGTTGGCTTTGATCCTGCTATAGACCCCAAGCGACTGGCGCTGATCAAGCGTCAGGCCCGTGACACCTTCCCCAATGCCGGGGCCTATGACGCGGCCACCGAATGGGCCGGGATGCGCCCGGCCACGCCGAGCGGCGTGCCGCTGCTGGGCGCCACGGCCTACCGCAACCTGTGGCTCAACATCGGTCATGGCGCGTTGGGTTTCACCCTGGCCTGTGGCAGTGGGCGGTTGCTCAGTGAACTGATCGGCCAGCGCCGGCCCTCCATCGATATGCACGGTTTCAACCACCGGGCCGCCTGATCTTTTATTTGCCAAGAGGACACTGCAATGACCATTACCCGACTCCACAGCAACCCGAGGTTGTCTGGCGCCGTGACGTTTGGCGATCTGGTATTTCTCTCTGGCCAAGTGCCGGGTGAAGCCTCGGACGTGGGCGGTCAGACCCGCGAAGTGCTGGCCAGGATTGATGCGTTGCTGGCCGAAGCCGGCAGCCACAAGGATCAAATGCTCAGCGCGACCATTTACCTGAAAAATATCACCGACGATTTTGCCGCCATGAATGAGGTCTGGTCGAACTGGCTATCGCCAGGGCAGGCCCCGAGCCGCACGACCGTGCAGGCCGAGCTGGCGAGACCGCAGGTGCTGGTGGAAATCACTGTCATCGCCGCTCGTTTGAAATGACCCTCATCCAACACCCACAACGGAGAATAACAATGCAAAAAATCACGTTGCTCGGCTGCACCCTCGGACTGTTGCTCACGAGTCAGGTCCAGGCCAACGAGGCCCCACTGACCGGCACCCTGAGCAAGATCGCCAACGCCAAGAGCATTACCCTGGGCTATCGCGATGCGTCAGTGCCGTTCTCATACGTGGGTGATCAAACCGGCAAACCGATGGGCTATTCGGTGGATCTGGCGGGCAAGATTGTCGAGCGTATCCAGCAGCAACTGGCGCTGCCGGACCTGAAGGTGAATTACAACCTGGTGACCTCGCAAACACGCATTCCTCTGGTGCAGAACGGTACCGTGGACCTGGAGTGTGGCTCCACGGGCGTGACCGCCGAGCGGCAGAAGCAAGTGGCGTTTTCCTATGGCTTCATCTATGTAAAAGGCCAATTGCTGACCGCCAGGGACAGCGGTATCAAAAGCTTCGCCGACTTGCGTGGCAAGAACGTGGTGACGACTGCCGGTACGACCAACGAGCGCTTCCTGAAGAGCTACAACGTCGACCACAAGATCGACATGTTCGTGATCAGCGCCAAGGACCACGGCGAAGCCTTTCAGATGCTGCAATCGGGTCGTGCCGCCGCTTTCTATATGGACGATGCGCTTCTCTACGGCGAGCGCGCCAAGGCCCATGACCCACACAAGTGGGTGGTGGTGGGAGAGGAACAATCGCGGGAAATCTACAGCTGCATGGTGCGCAAGGACGACCCGCAGTTCCTGGCCCTGGTCAACGGCGCACTGGGGGATCTGTACAGTTCGGGGGAAATCAACGGCATTTACCAGCGCTGGTTCGAACAGCCGATTCCGCCGAAGGGTTTGAACCTTGAGTTTCCGATGACCAGCGAACTCAAGGCGATCATTGCCAGGCCGGTGAGCGATCCGGTGCAATAGTGATCGGTGCTGTTCCCGTAGACCGCGTCGCGGCCATCGCGAGCAGGCTCCCACAGTGGAACGCATTTGAACTGTGGGAGCCTGCTCGCGACAGGGGCCTAGAAATCGCCCCAAAGCTGCTGGGCCACCGCCAAGGCAACCACCGGCGCGGTCTCTGTACGCAATACCCGAGGCCCCAGCCGGGCTGCATGAAAACCAGCGCCCTTGGCCTGATCCACTTCCGCATCCGATAACCCGCCTTCCGGGCCGATCAGAAAGGCCAGCGTCGCAGGCTTGGCATGACTGATCAGTGGTTCGGCCACCGGGTGCAGCACCAGCTTCAATTCAGCCTGAGTCTGCTTCAACCAATCGGCCAACAGCACCGGCGGATGAATCACCGGCACCCGTGAGCGCCCGCATTGCTCGCAGGCGCTGATCGCGACCTGGCGCCAGTGCAGCAGGCGTTTGTCGGCGCGCTCGTCCTTGAGCCGGACTTCGCAGCGCTCGCTGAAGATCGGGGTGATTTCGCTGACACCCAATTCAGTGGCTTTCTGGATTGCCCAGTCCATGCGCTCGCCACGGGACAGGCCCTGACCGAGATGGATCTGCAGTGGCGATTCGACCTGGCCGGCGAACTGCTCGTCGATCTGAACCACGACACGCTTCTTGCCGACCTCAACCAGAGTGGCGCGGAACTCCTGGCCCGAGCCATCGAACAGTTGCAGCAGATCGCCCTCGGCCATGCGCAATACGCGGCTGATGTAATGGGCCTGGGCTTCGGGCAATTCGTGTTCGCCGGTACTCAGGGGGGCGTCGATAAAGAAACGGGACAGTCTCATTGGGGGTCTCTACTAAATTCGATCGGAGTCGCTTTTGGGGCGAGGGCGCTTGCTCCCACGCCACAGGGTCGTGCAGTGACGGTCAGCCCGGATCACGGAACCCCGGATGGAAGTCCTTCGGCACCGAAACACTGACGCTGTCGCGAGTCGCGATGTCGATGCCTTCGCTGGCCACTTCGGCCAGAAAGTCGATCTGCTCCGGCGTGA
>OBKH01000136.1_pt1 | contig 14412 bp, 17 predicted proteins | sample 1496241 | NCBI WGS metagenome assembly OBKH01 (sample SAMN03273953, study PRJEB22546) | soil metagenome | isolation source: rice field elevated CO2 plus elevated temperature | place: India: CRRI Experimental farm Cuttack,Odisha-753006 | collected 2013-12-17 | reverse complement strand
TGTCGACGTAGTGGTAGAACGCGGTGGACGACACCGGGAAGCGCATGCCGCCCAGTTCGGCGACGATGCCATCGGTCCCGTTGAAGGTCTGTGAGCGCAGGCGGCCGCCCATCTTCGACGCTTCGTAAACCACCGGCTTGAGGCCGAGTTTCATCAGTTCATAAGCCGCCACCAGCCCGGCGATGCCGGCGCCAACGATTGCCACTTCGGCACCATGGTTATGCTCGGGAATGCTGCCCAGCCCGGCCGGGTGTTCGATCCAGTCGTCGAAGGCGAAAGGAAAATCCGGGCCGAAAATGGTGACTGGTTTCTTACCGTCTGCAGGGTGGCGATTGTTCTTGTTCATGGCTGACCTTACTGGCGACCGGACGCAGGGTGCGCGTCTGAGTATAGGAAAAGATGCCGGCCATTCTAGAGAGCGTGGAACACGTTAATAAGACGCAAAGTGTCGTCGTTTTGACAGATTAATGATCAATATGACGATTGTGCTGTGCACACTGTCCGTTGTGGGAGCGGACGTGCCCGCGAAGAGGTCCGATCAGATAACGACTATCTACGGGTGGAACCTCAAACCGGCTGCCCCCGATCAATCTTGCTGCTCAAGATGATTGAGGTCGTGGTCTTCTCCACCCCGTCGACACTGCCGATCTGATCCAGCAACTGGTCCAGCTGCTCCGGCGAATCGGTCCGCAGCCACGCCACATAATCAAATTCGCCACTGACGGCACACAACTGCTGCACCTGTGCCATCGCACTCAGGCGTCGCAGCACTTCCTTGCCGGAGCGCGGCTGCACGGTAATCCCCACGTACGCCTGCAATCCGCCGTCGACCACACGCTGACCCAGGCGAACGCCATAACCGGTAATCACTTTGGCTTTTTCCAGGCGTGCCAATCGCGAAGTGACCGTGGTGCGCGCGATGCCCAGTTGCCGGGCAAGCATGGCCACGCTTTCGCGGGCGTTGATCTGCAGGGCCGCGATCAGCTGGCGGTCGATTTCATCAAGAACGGGCGGGCGAGTGTCAGGCAAAGGTTGTCTCCAACGGGACAGAGCATTGGGCACGCATGTTACCGCCACATCTCATCGAGCGGATGTTTGATCTAGGCTCACTACCGTTCATGCCATTTTCACCTGCGACAATTTGCCATAAGTAACTAGGTAGTACATTATTCCGCGCTTGTCACAAATGGGGATAATTTCCGACATGAATAATTCTGGGGCTGCCGCCGGCAGCAAATGGTTGCTGGCGGGGCTGGGTGTCCTGATTGCACTGATCGGGCTCGGCCTGGCGGGGGGTGGTGGCTACCTGATTTCACTCGGTGGCAGCGGGTATTTCCTGCTGATGGGCCTGGCGATGCTGGTCTCCGGCTTGATGATTGCCCGCCGTAAACCGGCAGGTGCCTGGCTGTATGGTCTGGCGCTGATCCTGACCGCGATCTGGGCCGTGTGGGATGCCGGCCTCGAGTATTGGCCGCTGGTCTCGCGCGTGCTGACCTTTGCCGTGATCGGCCTGGTCGTGGCGCTGATCTATCCGACGCTGGTGCGTGCCTCGGGCGCGTCCGCAGGGCGTGGCGCCTATGGGCTGGCCGGTATTCTGGCCGTCGGTGTCGTCGCCACCCTGGCCTATATGTTTGTGCCGACCCACGTGGTCAAGGCCACCACCGAACCGGCCGTCACGCCGGTCGCACCGGGCACTGAGCAGAAAGACTGGGCGCACTGGGGCAACACCACCGCCGGCAACCGCTTTGCCGCGCTGGACCAGATCAACAAGGGCAACATCGACAAATTGCAGGTGGCCTGGACCTTCCGGACCGGCGACATCCCGCAAAGCACCGGCGCTGGTGCCGAAGACCAGAACACCCCGCTGCAAATCGGTGACACGGTCTACACCTGCACCGCCTACGGCAAAGTCTTCGCCCTGGATGCCGACACCGGCGCCCAGCGCTGGAAGTTCGACCCGCAAGGCTCCGCGCCGAACTGGCAGCGTTGCCGTGGCCTGGGCTATTCCGAAGCCCCGGCACCTGCAGGTGCTCAGCCAACGGCCTGTACGAAACGTCTGTTCCTGCCGACCGGCGATGCGCGTTTGATCGCCATCAATGCCGAAACCGGCAAGCCTTGCGAAGCGTTCGGCAACCAAGGCACGGTCGACCTGAAAACCGACATGGGTGAAGTGAAGCCAGGCTACTACCAGCAGACTTCGACGCCATTGGTCGCCGGAGACGTGGTGATTGTCGGTGGTCGCGTGGCCGACAACTATTCCACCGGCGAACCGCCAGGCGTGGTTCGTGCCTACGACGTGCGCAGCGGCGAACTGGTGTGGGCGTGGGATCCGGGCAACCCGAACACCACCAAACGCCCGCCAGCGGGTGAGACGTATACCCGTGGCACGCCGAACGTGTGGTCGGCCATGTCCTACGACGCCAAGCTCGGCCTGGTCTACTTGCCAACCGGCAACGCCACCCCGGACTTCTTCGGCGGCCAGCGTACCGAGTTCGACGACAAGTGGAACTCCTCCATCGTCGCCGTCGACGTGAAGACCGGTCAGGTGCGCTGGCACTTCCAGACCACTCACCACGATCTGTGGGACTTCGACCTGCCGGCACAACCGCTGCTGTACGACGTGCCGGACGATAAGGGCGTTATGCAGCCGGCGCTGGCCCAAGTCACCAAACAGGGCGAGATCTTCCTGCTCAACCGCGCAACCGGCGTGCCGATCGCGCGCGTTGAAGAGCGCCCGGTACCCCAGGGCCATGTGCCTGGCGAACGCTACTCGCCGACCCAGCCGTTCTCGGTGGACATGCCTTCGATCGGCAACAAGACCCTGACCGAATCCGACATGTGGGGCGCCACGCCGTTTGACCAGTTGATGTGCCGCATCCAGTTCAAGGGCATGCGCCACGAAGGCGTCTACACCCCGCCGGGTATGGACCGCGCGCTGCAATTCCCGGGCTCGTTGGGTGGCATGAACTGGGGCAGCGTCTCGGTGGATCCGCACACGAACTACATGTTCGTCAACGACATGCGCCTGGGCCTGGCCAACTACATGATCCCGCGCGACAAGATCGGCGCCGGGGCCAGCGGCATCGAAATGGGTGTGGTGCCGCAGGAAGGCACGCCATTCGGTGCCATGCGCGAACGCTTCCTCTCGGCGGTCGGCATTCCGTGCCAGAAGCCACCGTTCGGCACCATGTCCGCCATCGACCTCAAGACCCACAAACTGATGTGGCAAGTGCCGGTCGGCACCGTGCAAGACACCGGCCCGCTGGGCATCCGCATGCACCTGCCGATCCCGATTGGCATGCCGACCCTCGGCGCTTCGCTCGCGACCCAGTCCGGCCTGCTGTTCTTCGCCGGCACCCAGGATTTCTACCTGCGTGCTTTCGATACCGGCAACGGCAATGAGATCTGGAAGTCGCGCCTGCCAGTGGGCAGTCAGTCCGGGCCGATGACCTACGTTTCGCCGAAGACGGGTAAGCAGTACATCCTGCTCACCGTAGGCGGTGCACGTCAGTCGACGGACCGTGGGGACTATGTGATTGCGTATGCGTTGCCCAAATAAGGGCTGACGTTTGACTCGGAAAAGCCGCGCCATTGCGCGGCTTTTTTCTGGGCGAAAGAACGTCTGTGGAGATCGGCTAGGATTGATGCAGTCGAGAGTGCGAGGCGAAGGACATGACGACAAAACTGCCTGCCGCAGTAAGGGACCGTGCATTGCAGATCGCCCATCACGAAATGGGCCACTACGTCGTGGCCCGTGCGTTGGGCCTTGAAACAGGCGGCGTCACCCTGACTGTGACCATGGACTTGCGGCACAAAGGGGGCGCAACCATCAATCTGGTGCGGCCCCTTTCGTCGATGGACGCCATGAGGGCCTATCTGGAAGCCCGGATCATCATGCTTTTCGCGGGCGCGATGGCCCAGACGTTACCTTCAGCACCTGTCGGCGTAAAACGCGTCGACCTGTCGGACGCTGCAGCCATCCTCAACGGGGCACACGGTGCTGAGCAGGACGACGCAAAAATCAGGGAGCTGCGGCACCTGCTGCGCAACATCACCTATCCCGATACCGGTCTTGCTTCATCCGACCGCATCGCGACCGAACTGAAAGCGATCAATGATTGCCTGTGGCTGCGGGCTCAAGAAATGGTCGAGGCTTTGGCTGAGACTATTACAGGATTGGGCGCTGCGGTGGTGGATCGTATGGTTCTAGTGGAGCAGTGGGGGAGGCCTGCGGATACGTATGAAGTGGTGTTGACGGGCGAGAAGCTCGAGAGCTTTGCCCGTTGAGCGATAAAAACGCCCAGACACGAAAAAGCCGCGCATTGCGCGGCTTTCTTGTTTGGTGGGCCCACACGGACTTGAACCGTGGACCAAAGGATTATGAGTCCTAAAAATGGTCACCAGAACGCCACGCAACTACGCGCAAAGCGTGCTAAATCAAAGGTTAGCCGTAGTTGCGTGGAGTTGCAATGGAGTTGCTTGGCGTTGCTTTACGTACCTCACGACGTACCTCGGGATGGGGCTTGCAGCGATGCACGCCCTTGGCGTTTCTGGTCGGGGCAGGTTCAGGCACAGACAACTTCTGGCTTCGTCTCAGGTTTTTGCGTCTTGTCCGGCACGAGCCGGACCTCAACACTTTGCCCAAGAGCGCGAGCAGCGTTCGCCAGAGTGGCTATGGTCATGCCAGCATCTTCGGCGTCCAGAACGCGAGTCACCACCGTTCTGCTGGTATGCATACGTTTGGCCAGTGCTACTACGGTCATGTGCTGCGCCTTCATCGCTTCCTGGATCTGCCAGGTAATAACCTTTTTGAGTGCGGCAGCAGAGGTCTCTTCCAAGAGACCCTGCTCAGTCAGGAAGTCGTCGAAATCGGAGCCAATATGTTTGTTCATGGGTTTCCTCACAGTGCGGCTTTGCGTTTCTTTGCCGTGGCCAAGTCAGCGCTGGGTATCTTCTGTGACTTCTTGATGAAGGCATGCAGAAGCACCATGTCGCGTCCCTCCACAGTGAAGATTGTTCTGGCTATACCGGCAGGGATGTGGGTGCGCACTTCCCACAGCCCATCATCCAGCTTACGAACGACCGGCATGCCCATAGGCCAGCCAATTTGCACGGTCTTGATATCAGTGCCAATGAGCCGCCGAACCTCTCTATCTTGAAGGCACAGCCATTCCCTCACAGGTTCGTTCCCTGAGGTAGTGCAGAAGAAGCGAACATTCAGCCTCGGCGGCAGCTTTTCCATCCGGCGCAGTGTACTTATTTAGGGTCATTGTTCAACCAATGGTTGCACAAGCTGTGGCATATGCATGCCCAGTGTGGATTTGGCCGACGAGTGGTCTGCACCTATCGCATTCCTCATGACGCATTGCGACCCGTGGTATGAAACCGACTACACTGATCCATGCGCCGATTTATTCCCACTTGCCGGGCGCTTGATAAATGCAGGCTAAACAGGAGTGCCCCGTCATGCCAGTCCTACACATCGATGCACAAGCTCGCCAACAAATTCGCCAAGCCCTTCTTGAAAGCTGCCACTGTGATGTCTATGCCCTGATCCTACTCCCGGAGGGCGACAGCCTGCTGATGCTGGCCCATGCTGGTAATGTTGCTTTCTGCCTGATCGACGACCGGGGAGACGACCTGTTCGACCCACACCTGATGCAAGATGTCGGCGCTTTGGTGCTGGCCGACCTTGAACGGAATCGGGAGCTGATGCGGGAGGAGTCATGAAAGACTCTACAAAAAAAGAAATTCGGCGCTGCGTGATAATCGTCGTGGGCTGCATCGCGGCCTACACCGTGCCCAGCATGAAAGGAATTGCGGGATTACTGGCAGATGCGGCACTGGGGGTTGTTTATGTCGCACTGGCAGTTTGGTGGTTTTTGCCCACCGATGATGAAATGGAAGAGCGAAATCCGGGTTACAAGCAGAGAAAAAAAGAAAAATCCGTGTTGCGACGGGAAGAGCCAGAGCCGGAACCACTTTCTCCCGAGCTGACTGAGCTAGCTGAGAAGATTAGGAAAAAACTCAAATAACAGAAAGGCCGTCGCAAAGACGGCCTTTTTTATAGCAAATCCCGGCCACGGCGGCTCAGCCTTCGACAGAGTTCACTACCGGATGGCTTGCTGTTTGATTGGCGTTCAACCAGACCGCTGCCACCTTGTTCGGCAGTACCGCCAGCGTAGGACTCGATGGTTGCCTCACGCGTCTCGCGAATCGCGGCATTGTCGCGGCGCTGCTCCGGCGTTAGCGGCAGTTCAGATGCCCAGCGTTCGCGCTCGGGATCGGGGGGGAATATGTCGGGTGCATCGGCGGGTGCCCGCCAAGGCACACCCTGATACATTCGCCGGGGCGGCTCATCTGGCACGCGCTCAACCAGTGGCGCGTCCTCGCTGATTGAGGGATCGCCATACACCGCAGAATTTAAAACAAACGCGATGCGGCAAGCGGCCTCACGGTCGCTGATGTTGTTAAAATTAAACTTTTGATTGAGGGTGCCGCCCATTGGTTCGTCGTCCTTTTGCGGCGCCGGGAACAAACGCGACAAGCCCTGCCGTAAAAATTCTGCCGGATTATCCTTGGCGAACTTCAGCAACCAAGTGACACCACCCAGCCGCTCGTAAACTTCAAGCAGATCGCCAGCCATGCCTGCCGTTATGAGTTTCCGCTGACCGGCATCCAGTGATCCTTTCTGGCGTCCGCCTGTTTTGGTCCGTGTGGCCATGTCATTCATCCAACCTGACGACGATGCCGACGAGCTGCCCGCCGTCATACTTGAATTCTACGCTGGCGGGCGTTGCCTGCACGGGCCGGGGCAATTCCTTTAACCACAAATTCAGCGCGGTGACGGCGGCTCGCGCTTCTTGGGCTTGGTCGCGACGGTCTTTGCTTGAAAATGTCAGGATCATGATTACCTCGACTCGTTGTATTCGCGGGCTTCAGGTTTGAACGGGATGTCGAGAGCAGGCAGTACAGGAATTTCATCCACCTGACGCATGCCCAGCAGGGACCCGGTGGCATCACGCATCGCCTCAAATTTAACGCCGTTGACCTCGATCCAGCGCGCCAGACCGGCACCGTCCCTATGGATCAGGGCCGACATGTTTTTAGCCGGTGCAGTCTTTTGTACAGGGGGTAATTGTTTAAAGTCAGTGACAAGCTTTGGCCGATTAAAATCATCAAGCAGCCGTTGCACTTTGGGTGACTGCTGCATGGCTTCACCGACCCGGCGCGAAACTTCATCCGCGATCAGCTGTTCAATCGCTACACCAAGGCCATGGCCACCTTCTGGTACAGGTGCTTGCTCGGGCTGAAAGTTCATTCGGCGCTGTAATATCGCTAGTTTAGGGGACATAATTTGGCCTCCTCGATTTTTTAACTTTCAGTGATTATGTAGATCCCACCGAAACACTCGCGTGCAGGCCGCCGCCCCAACCCGTGGATGTACTTATGGAAGTAACACGGTGCCACGTTACGGCCGACGTCCCTGATGTCGCAACACAGCAGGCGGAAACTAAGTCGCCCACCCTCATGCCCACGGAAGCGCTAGTTGGAGAGCCGACCCCACAGCCGGCAAAGAAATTTGCTGCCTCGATATCAGAATGCACATGGGTACTAGAATAGGCCCACAGGCTTCCACCTGAGGCAAAGCCGAAGTCTAAAATTTTTCTAACAGGATTTGATGATGAGTATGCCACTTTAGTTACTCCTTTACGGTTTTAACTTGTTGACGTTTTTCCCGTTTGATTTTACGGGCTTGTTTTTGATCGACCTTCTTTTATTTTTTATGTTGCATGTTAACCACCATCGCGGATGCGGATAAGTTCGCGGTAACGACTTTGCATGCGCTCATCCGCCAACCAAGCCTTTCTGTGATTTTTCATCACGTCGTGCATCATGTTGATTTCGTCTGCTAACGCTGCACCACCTTTGGGAATATTGTTAACTCCCACTGCTTGCCCCCACAGCCCAAGAATTACAGTAGGATCATTAAGTGCATGGAGCCCATTATTTAAAAATCGATCAAAGTGCTGCTTTTCCTCAGCGCTTAACGATTTCAAGTAATTATCCACCATCCGGCGATTGGCTTCGTAAGCGTTACCCCATTGATCCCGCAATATGCCTTCGGTGCGTGGCCTCATCTTTTCGTTATAATCGTACAAGGCATTATAAGTCGCGGTATCTAAGTCATCAGGCTTACCGGAATTAGGCGCGCTTCCTTCTGTTCTCGACCCCTCAGGTTGAGAATTAGTTTGCTGCGCATTTAAACGTTTCGCGGCTTCTGTCACCCACCATGCCGCATCCTGAACAAATTTCGCAGGGAATTTATTGTCGTGCGCGTAATTCGCAAAAGCTTGAAATACAGGGTCGTTCGTGTGTTCGTACAAATTATAGGAGTGGCGCTTCGCAGTAGGTTGAGGCGGATTGGTGATTGCGTTAATCAGCCACTGCGCGGCCTTCTGTGATCGAGTAATGTCGTGCCCAAGCTTCAAGAAGTCACTGACAAAAACGCTGCCCAGTTGGGTGAAAGCCTCGGTCATTTTCTCGATGGTTACACCGGCTGGTAAGGTTTGCCCAAACACTTTCTGGCCCCCGCCAGTGTACTGCCGGGAAAAAGTGTCGAGCCCCTGCGGGGCAGGTTCACCGGGGGCCCAGTCAGGGGCCGGCGCCAGCGTTCCGGGGCTGTAGGGGGCGATGTCGTTAACGGGCTCGATGCTTAGCCCGTGATGATCGAGCCCGTGCACGCCGCGTTGATAGTGATCCAGATCGTTGCCGCTCATTTTTTAACCCCCGGGCCGAACACGGCCAAATAACCATCGCGAGGAGTCGTAACTTCAATGCCGACCCGGTTGAGCGCCGACGTTATACCGGGCAAGTGCGATTTAACTTCGGCGGCACTTTCACCGGTCATGGGAAGTTCGGCTACTTCGAGGATTCGTTCAATCAGCGCCGGTTCTTCAGCCACGTAAAAACCGAATCGTTCCATGTTCGTGATCTGGTACAAGGCGCCGATAATTTTTTGACTGATAGACATGGTTTTATTCCCAAGAATATGGCGGGTGATATGGGCGGCGTTGGGCATAAGTTGTACAGCAGCGAGTAACGCCGTCATAATGTCCATTTAAATTAAGCTCTCTTTAGCTTTGGCTGGGGCCGCATCGGCCCGTGCTACCTGATTACGCATGACGAGCCAAGGTTTTTGGCAATACTTGTGCAACATGGAGTTATGCACGGGTAATCCGGCGATATCTTTTTCGGGGGTCAATTCAATATGCGCCAAACGCCGCGCATCTTGTCCGCACCAGCGGCAGCAAGTATTCGATGGCGGGAAATGTTCCAGGCGGTAACGCATGGCTTCTATAGTTGGTGGGGTGGCCAATGAAACCAGGGACCAGTCGCCAATTGTGTTGTGCCAAAGACCTACATCGTGTTTTAACAGTTCAACTTGGGTTTCTTCTTTTCGCATATAGTGAGTGATGGTTTCCAGATCAGGCGCCGCTGCCCCGATGGAGTGGGCGACGAAAGTGGCCATTTTGTTGATATCGCCGCGATAGGAAATGAATCGGATTGCAACTTCTTGAATCGCGCGGTTAATGATTGGGTCGCTCATTTCGTTAAACTCGCGTGGTTCAGAAGCTCTTGGAGGCAAGCCTCTTGGCTGATAGCCAGGGTCACGATAGCGATACCGTCTGAGCATCTAATGGCCGACCATCCAGTTTCGGGGCCGGTCCAAACGATTTTGTGATTAGACGGCAGACGTTCGCCCACCGCACACATCAGGGCCGGCAACTGGTTACTGTAAAGTTTGTGCACTTCACAATATCCATGACCGGCTTGCAGGACCAAGTAGCGGCTATAGATGGTCCGCCCCGTATCAATGAGGATGAGTTCGTCATACGGTTGAAACAAGTGCGCAACCGTGGCATAGAAGGAGCTTTCACTGAGCCTTTCTGCCGGGGTTCCCGCCGGATAGACAATGCGGAACTCGTTACCCGCTGATTCCCGCAACTTAACGTCCTTGGCGGACAACGAATATGGGGGGCGGTATTGCTCCGTTGAAACATCGGAACGAGACATTTATTGGTTACTCCAAACAGTGGGTTTGTTGGAGTAATTGCAGCACTTCACGGGATTGTTGTTAATGGTGCTGGAGTGAATAGGCTGCCGTTCTAAAGTTAGATATGCAGGGTATTTAAGTAAGTGTCGATGTAGCGCCAGCCTGGGACATATTCGCCATGGATCTGCTTCTGCGCCCACTCGGCACGGCTGCGCCTGGACTTCCACAAGGGTAGGCGGAGCTGCGGGCGATGGTCGTGCACCAGATCTTCAATCGCGGCTTCCAAGCGCATGGTGCGGTAGGCGCGGCCATTACGAGCGCGGTCCTGCATGGCCTGAAGCTTGTGAGGATCTGGTGCAGATTGTTGAGCCTGGAGCCTTTGCAGTTCGTCTTCGTTATGCAGCACCATCCTCAACAGATCCGGGGGCAAGCGGCGGGCGAGCGCCTGATCGAATGCAGTAGTAGATTCACTTGTGATTTTCATACCTGATCCCCTTCACAAAGTGCTGGCGAAAGCCATTGAATACCCGGTGGCCCTTAGGCTCCCAGGGAAAGTCCCTGTACGGCTCATGTCCCAAGTCGAGAATCGTCCTTAGCGGCTTTGTCGTAACCTTGATATTCACTTGCACCACCTCCCACGCCGTTGCAGGCGCCGTTTTCTCGCCATACCCGCTACATTGGGGCGGGTCACGTTTTTCGCGTTCCTAGGGCTGCCAGAAGCAAGATTCCGTATCCCACGTACCTCAAAAACGTACCTCGCGGCTATCTAGGCCACGCCAGCTGGGCTTGACTCACGGATTCGATATCCGTTTCGGGTCATTTCCGTAGCCCATAAACTCACGATTGCAGCGCAAAGGGGCGGGCTTGCGCATCGTGTCGAAATTCTAATTGTGTGTCTGGAGATACCATTCTCATCAAAGCAAAGAGTCTTTTTTTACCAGACGCATAAATAATTCTACGAAGGATTCGCCGGGGTTGAGGGCGGCCCTTACAGCAGCAAGGTCGTCAGGGCTGAACCAAAGGGTTCTGGTTGACCAGCCCTGGCTACGGCGGCGGTTGTTAAGCGCGCGCATCCTGGCAGCCATTTTGGTTCTCGGCTTCGGCGCGGCAATGAGCCAGTCACCTGTCGCGAGCATGCGCTCGGCATCATCTGAACTGAGGACCGTTTGCACCGCGCTTTGCCGCACCAGCCGGTAGGTTTTCATCATCTTTCACCGTTGGGGGTAAAACCCCGTTTTGTGACTTTGTGACAAAGTTTCGGCATTTTTTGTATTACCCCTTAGAGATTGAGTTCTCGTGGAGGTGATATATAAAAAGCTGTTATTTAGTCACAAAGTCACATTTTCGCTTTCAACGGCGGTTTTCAGCCCTGAAAAGCACCGGTATTGCTTTTTCGTACCGTAGAAGTCGATCCACCTTTTTTCTTTCCTGATGCCGGGTCTTTTTTCGACTGCCGCGATGAAATTGGTTTTTCCCAGTGGGAAATAACCACTTTCCCTGCACCAGTTCTGATAGTCCTTGAACATTGGGTCACAGGGTTCCCACTCCCTGGTGTAGTTCGTCCCTTGTTCACTGAGGAACTGGCCGACGCGATCCTGCTCGCTGCGATACTCGGCGCTCGCGATCAACACAACATCAGGGGGCCTGAGCCCGGTCTGGAACCACGTCACCGCACCGCGCACTATCCAGGTCAGAATGCCGGTGACTTCCGCCTTCAACGCCTCACCTAGACGGTCATCGCGCAAGTGATGGGCAAGCCCCTGATCCACTTCGATAGCGGTGCCAAACGTCACTCCGTATGGAATCAGCATGACCCGGCGCCAGATGCCCGTGTCCTGGCCACGGATCTGTGGTTTATGGTTGGTCAACAAGTTGAGGGTATGGGTTGGTGAAAACTCAAAGAAGTCCTGGCGCATATGACGCGCCTTCAGCTTGTCGCTACCGGTCGCGTGCTTGATCCGGTCTTCATTGAGCGCACAACCTTCCCCGGATTCGTGCGCGGCCACCATGCGCATACCGAACAGGTCGGCAACTTCCGCTGGATGACGGTTTTGCCCGCCGACCATCAACAGGTTTGGCGCAGCCGTGCCCGCATAAGGGCCGAGTGCATTGCTGATCATGTCCAGCAGCAGCGATTTGCCGTTGGCGCCGTCACCATGATGTACAGCGAATTTCTGCTCGCTGGTCACGCCGTTAGCGTTATAGCCAAACCACCGTTGCAGGAACTCGGCAAGCGGCTTACGCACAATGCCCACCTCGCCGGTAATTTCAGCCAGGGTTTTTTCAAACAGTGGCGCCCGCGCTTTCGGGTCATAGGTGATAGAGATGCAGCGGGTAATCAAGTCATCCTTATTGTGTGTGCGCAATTCGCCGGTGCGCAGGTCGACAGTGCCATTCGCCACATTGAGCGCGAAAGGGTCGCGGTCGAGACTATCGGCGGGCACCGACACCAGCCGGCGCAACAGGTTGAAGGCCGCGTTCAGGCGATCCAGCATTTCGGATTTTGCGCCCCACTTGCGCAAGGCCTTGGCAATCTCTTGGTTTTTCGTCTTTTCTTCGTCGCTGGCGTAGGGCTTGTTTTCCCAATCTGTGGCTTCGGCACCGATCATGCTGGATAGGGTGCATGCCATCCGAAACGCGGCGGGTTCATCCTCTCTCCAGTGCGTGCCGTCCCACACCCGCCACTTACCCGCCGCATGGATGACACTTCCGCCAACCGCCTTCTGTAGACGCACCGCGTTGGCTTGATCGGTGATCAGGTGCTTGGCTTCCAGCGGTTCAACCCCAGCGGGTTTTTTCGGATTGTCCATATGAGTTTTCCTCGATCCACTGCCAAGCTCCTCAAGCCGTCCCCTAGTGCTTTCCTTGTAGGCTCTGGTTATTTCCTCGCTGGCAAATTTTGCTGCGTCGGGATGCTTGCTGAAGTAGTCCAGCAAGGCAGCATTGGCCAAGGCGGAAGCCTTGATATCCTCCATGGCATAACGCGCTGGGGCGTCGATGAGCGCACCCAACAGACTGTGCACGACTTCGCTGCGTTGGCCTTTCGGTATCTCACCTTTGAGCAACTGGCGGTGCTTGGGATTGAAACAGCTCAGGGATTCCAACTCGAAGGCAGTGCCATTGCCGAAATTGAAGTTGACCGCGCTGGCCTTGGCTCCTTCGGCTTGCTTCAACAACCCTGCCAGCAGCGTCAGCCCGGCGTCATCGAGTTTGCTGATAGGCAACCCATTGACGGCTACGCCGGTCACCGTGGCGTACTGTGGCGCGTCACCCGTGTAGATCTCGACGTGGTGGCAACCAGGGAATGCTATGTGGCCCGCGTTGGCATACTTGGCCGCCCATTCGTCAGGCACCAGTGCATAGGCATGTAACCCGGTGCCGGAGGGTGACGCTTCCCAATAGGTGGGGATCTGGTTCATCAGGGCGAATGCCGGGAGTGCGTCGGCAGCGCCGACAGGATCGAGAACCTTTTCCTCGTACACCCCCGTGTAAGCACCGACGATCCCATCCGCGTCAATGATGATCAGGCGCTGGCCATCGATCACAGTGCTGTTAACGACAACCATGCCGACACCGGTCAGCCGGTTATCGAGGATCTCGTTATCCTGGTATTGAGCGACCAGCTGTTGCGCCTCGGCCCGCGTCATCCAGTGTTCGGGTACGCTTTTAGACAGCCTGCCAAAACCGTTATTTGGTGTTTTGTTGGCGTGCGGCATCCAGATGGGAAGAGCTGACAGCCCTTGGAAAATATCAGGTGCAAGTTGCGCGTTCATACATAACCCCCGTGTTGCGGTGTAGCAGTCGTGGGTTATGCCTTCTTACTACGCAAGAAGGCGATGAATGCTTCAAGGTCGAACAAAAATTCCTTACCGGGACGCAACACGGCGCCATACTCGGCCAAGCCGTTGGCTTCACGATTGCGCAAGAGATAGCCGAGAGTTTCTGGCTTCAGGCCCGGCACTTCGACCAGTAATTGCTTGCGGGAAATGATGGTAGGGGTAGTCATGGTGTGAGACTCCATTTTGCTGGAGTCTCAATAGTATTCGCGGGGAATTTCTGACCCGACGCTCACCCCTAGGAATCGAGGGTGTCGCGTCGAACGCGATCCAGACGAAGACGCATCGCGTCGGGCGTCAGGGTTTCGCCCAGGTGCTGGTAGGCGAGGGTCAGGAACTCGATCAGGTCCAGATCATACCTGTCGTCAATCTCGACCTCGCCGCCTGCACGCTCCCAGGCTTGCACCAGCCCCTGAAGTTCCCAGTCTGGTTCTTCCGGTTCGATAGGCTCGCTCAAGGAGTCGAGGATGAGTCCCACCCGATTGGTGTCCTGCATCAGGTGCCGAACCTGCTCAGGAT
>OBKH01000135.1_pt1 | contig 14440 bp, 11 predicted proteins | sample 1496241 | NCBI WGS metagenome assembly OBKH01 (sample SAMN03273953, study PRJEB22546) | soil metagenome | isolation source: rice field elevated CO2 plus elevated temperature | place: India: CRRI Experimental farm Cuttack,Odisha-753006 | collected 2013-12-17 | reverse complement strand
GCGCCGGGCGCGGCGGGTCGGCACCATCGGGCTAAGTGCCGATCGCAAGCGCGGCGCTAGCGCCGGGCGCGGCGGGTCGGCACCATCGGGCTAGTGCAGGCCCACGCCGCGGGCCAATGTCGTCTCGATCATCGTCGCCAGCAGGGTCGGATAGTCGACACCGCTGGCCGCCCACATCCGCGGGTACATCGAGATCGTGGTGAATCCCGGCATCGTGTTGATCTCGTTGATCACCGGACCGTCGTCGGTGAGGAAGAAGTCCACCCTGGCCAGACCCCGGCAGTCGATAGCCGCGAACGCCCGGATCGCCAGCTGACGAATCGCCTCTGCGACCTGGTCATCGACCTTGGCGGGCACGTCCAATTCGGCTGCGTCGTCGAGATACTTGGTTGCGAAGTCGTAGAAAGAGTCCTCGCGTCCCCGCACCCCGGCCACCCGGATCTCCCCCAGCGTGCTGGCTTCCAGTGTGCCGTCCGGCATTTCGAGCACACCGCATTCCAGCTCGCGGCCGCTGATCGCGGCCTCGACGATGACCTTAGGGTCATGCCGGCGGGCCCGCGCGACCGCGGCGGGCAGTTGATCCCAACTCGACACCCGGCTAACACCGATCGACGAGCCGCCTCGGGCGGGTTTGACGAACACCGGTAAGCCCAGCCGTTCGCACTCCTGGCGGTGCAGTGTCGACCGCGGCGGACGCAGCACCGCGTACGCACCCACCGGAAGTCCATCGGCGGCGAGCAGCTTCTTGGTGAACTCCTTGTCCATGCCGACGGCACTGGCCAGCACACCGGCGCCCACGTAGGGCACCCCGGCGAGTTCGAGCAGTCCCTGGATCGTGCCGTCCTCGCCGTACGGGCCGTGCAGTACCGGGAACACCACGTCGACCGACTCCAGAACCTCGCCGGCCCCGGGCGGCAGCGACACCAACTGGCCACCACGCCGCGGATCGGCCGGCAGCGCCAGCTCGGTGCCCGATCCTGATTTGACCTGAGGAAGCTCCCGGTTGGTGATCGTCAGGGCGTCGGGGTTGGCGTCGGTGAGCACCCACGAACCTGCCGGGGTGATACCCACCGCGATCACGTCGAACCGCCGCGAGTCCAGGTTGCGCAGGATGCTGCCGGCGGACACACACGAGATGGCGTGCTCGTTGCTGCGCCCGCCGAACACGACGGCAACGCGGACACGCCGATCACGCCGGTCGTTAGCACTCACAACCTGCAGAGGCTACCGGGTCAGGCAGACGGGCTCCCACGAGCTGCAGTTTTCGGTCGTGCCGGCCCGTGCGAGGCTCATTCGGGCTTGGTGCGGCGACCCAGCAGCAGCGTTATCGCCTCGTCCACCGACAGCCCTTTATGACAGACCCGATGCACCGCGTCGGTGAGTGGCATTTCGACGTCGTAGCTGGACGCCAGCGCGAGCACGGATTCGCACGACGTCACGCCTTCGACGACATGACAAGCCTTGCCCGCCGACTGCAACGTTTCGCCCCGGCCCAGGCGTTCGCCAAACGATCGGTTGCGCGAACGCGGTGAGGTGCAGGTGGCCACCAGATCACCGACCCCTGCCAGACCGGCCAACGTCGCGCCGTTGGCGCCGAGCGCCGTCCCGAGCCGGATGATCTCCGCCAGGCCCCGGGTGATGATCGCGGCCGCGGTGTTTTCGCCCAGCCCGATGCCCACCGCCATTCCGCACGCAAGCGCGATGATGTTCTTGCACGCCCCGCCGATCTCGGTGCCGACGACATCGGCGTTGGTGTAGGGGCGGAAGTACCCGCTGTTCAGCGCGCGCTGCAAGGCAACCGCGCGGCCGGAGTCGCTGCACGCGACGACGGTAGCGGCGGGCTGGCATTCGGCGATCTCGCTGGCCAGGTTGGGTCCAGAGATCACCGCGACCTGCGGCGGCTCGGCACCGGTCACCGAGATGATGACCTGGCTCATCCGCATCAGGGTGCCCAACTCGATGCCCTTGGCCAGACTGACCAAGGTCGCACCCTCGGGCAACAGGGGAGCCCACCGCTCGAGATTGGCCCGCATGGTCTGCGCGGGCACTCCCAACAGCACCGTGGATGCGCCCCCAAGTGCCTCCTCGGCATCTGCGGTGGCATGAATGCTCGGTGGTAACAGCGCACCGGGCAGATAGTCGGGGTTATATCGGGTGGTATTGATCTGATCGGCCACCTCAGCTCGCCGCGCCCACAGCGTGACCTCTCCGCCCGCGTCGGCCAGCACCTTAGCCAGGGCCGTGCCCCATGCACCGGCGCCCATCACCGCGACGGTGCTTGCTATTCCGGCCATCCACACACACTAATCTGCGCCGCGGTTGCCGTCGGGACCGTGCCTGGGCCCCGGCCACGACCGTGGCGGCAATGCCGTCGAAGTGTGCCGCGTGGATCGACGCTGGCAGGATGACTTCATGAGCGGCACACCGGACGACGGCGATATCGGCTTGATCATCGCCGTCAAGCGCTTGGCCGCGGCCAAAACCAGGCTGGCCCCGGTGTTCTCGGCGCAGACTCGCGAGAACGTGGTGCTGGCCATGCTCGTCGACACGTTGACCGCCGCGGCGGGTGTCGGTTCACTGCGCTCGATCACTGTTATCACCCCCGACGAAGCCGCGGCGGCTGCGGCGGCCGGGCTGGGCGCCGATGTACTGGCCGACCCGACACCCGAAGACGATCCCGACCCACTGAACACCGCCATCACCGCTGCCGAACGCGTGGTTGCCGAAGGGGCCTCCAACATCGTTGTGCTGCAAGGCGATTTGCCGGCATTACAGACACAGGAACTCGCCGAGGCAATCTCGGCCGCACGCCACCATCGGCGCAGCTTCGTCGCCGACCGGCTTGGGACCGGCACCGCGGTACTGTGTGCGTTCGGCACCGCGCTGCACCCGCGGTTCGGGCCGGATTCGTCCGCGCGGCACCGCCGTTCGGGCGCTGTCGAGCTGACAGGAGCCTGGCCGGGCCTGCGCTGCGATGTCGACACCCCCGCCGACCTGACGGCCGCACGCCAGCTCGGGGTAGGGCCCGCGACCGCGCGAGCGGTCGCACATCGTTGACCGGGACGGGGCAACGCCGGCGAGGCATCCAGGGGGTGAACGGCAGACCAACGGCGAACGGATGCCTGCCGAGTGCTGGCAACCCCACCCAATGATGAGCAATGATCGCAAGGTGACCGAAATCGAAAACAGTCCCGTCACAGAGGTGCGGCCAGAGGAGCATGCGTGGTATCCAGACGACTCGGCGCTGGCGGCACCGCCCGCTGCCACCCCCGCCGCGATTAGCGACCAGCTACCCTCGGATCGCTACCTGAACCGGGAGCTGAGTTGGCTGGACTTCAACGCGCGCGTGCTTGCCCTGGCCGCCGATAAGTCGATGCCATTGCTCGAGCGCGCCAAGTTTCTGGCAATCTTCGCGTCCAATCTCGACGAGTTCTACATGGTCCGGGTGGCCGGCCTCAAACGCCGCGACGAGATGGGGTTGTCGGTGCGCTCCGCCGACGGTCTAACACCGCGCGAACAACTAGGCCGGATCGGCGAGCAGACTCAACAGCTCGCCAGCCGGCATGCCCGGGTGTTCCTCGATTCGGTGCTACCCGCGCTCGGCGAGGAAGGCATCTACATCGTCACCTGGGCCGATTTGGATCAGGCTGAGCGCGACCGATTGTCGACCTATTTCAACGAACAGGTCTTCCCCGTCCTGACCCCGCTGGCCGTCGATCCCGCCCACCCGTTCCCGTTTGTCAGCGGGTTGAGCTTGAACCTGGCGGTCACGGTACGCCAACCTGAAGACGGCACCCAGCATTTCGCGAGGGTCAAGGTGCCCGACAACGTCGACCGCTTCGTCGAACTCGCTGCACGTGAGGCCAGCGAGGAAGCTGCGGGGACCGAAGGCCGGACCGCGCTGCGGTTCCTGCCGATGGAGGAGCTGATCGCGGCCTTCCTTCCGGTGCTTTTCCCGGGTATGGAAATCGTCGAGCACCACGCATTTCGCATCACTCGCAACGCTGACTTCGAGGTTGAAGAGGATCGCGACGAGGACCTACTGCAGGCGCTCGAGCGAGAACTGGCCCGCCGCCGGTTCGGTTCACCGGTGCGACTCGAGATCGCAGACGACATGACCGAGAGCATGCTGGAGTTGCTGCTTCGCGAACTCGACGTGCATCCCGGTGATGTCATCGAAGTGCCCGGGCTGCTCGACCTATCGTCGTTGTGGCAGATCTACGCCGTGGACCGCCCGACGCTTAAGGATCGGACATTCGTCCCAGCTACCCATCCCGCCTTCGCCGAGCGGGAAACACCCAAAAGCATCTTCGCGACGCTGCGCGAAGGCGATGTGCTGGTTCACCATCCGTATGACTCGTTCTCCACCAGCGTGCAGCGATTCATCGAACAGGCCGCGGCCGACCCCAACGTGCTGGCGATCAAACAGACGCTGTACCGCACCTCCGGCGACTCGCCGATCGTCCGGGCGCTGATCGACGCCGCCGAAGCCGGAAAGCAAGTGGTGGCACTGGTCGAGATCAAGGCACGCTTCGACGAACAGGCCAACATCGCCTGGGCGCGCGCACTAGAACAAGCCGGCGTGCATGTGGCGTACGGGCTCGTCGGGCTCAAGACGCACTGCAAGACCGCCTTGGTGGTGCGCCGCGAAGGTCCGACAATCCGGCGGTACTGCCATGTCGGCACCGGCAATTACAACAGCAAGACAGCACGACTCTACGAGGACGTCGGACTGCTGACCGCTGCACCCGATATCGGCGCCGACTTGACCGACTTGTTCAATTCGCTCACCGGCTACTCACGCAAGTTGTCCTACCGCAACTTGTTGGTGGCCCCGCACGGAATCCGCGCCGGCATCATTGACCGCGTCGAGCGGGAGGTCGCGGCGCACCGTGCAGAGGGTGCCCACAACGGCAAAGGCCGCATCCGACTCAAGATGAATGCCCTTGTTGATGAGCAGGTCATCGATGCGCTGTACCGCGCGTCGCGAGCCGGTGTGCGGATCGAGGTGGTGGTACGCGGCATCTGCGCGCTGCGTCCAGGTGCGCAGGGCATTTCGGAAAACATCATCGTGCGCTCGATTCTCGGCCGCTTCCTCGAGCACTCGCGGATCCTCCATTTCCGTGCCATCGACGAGTTCTGGATCGGCAGCGCCGACATGATGCACCGCAACCTCGACCGGCGAGTCGAGGTTATGGCTCAAGTCAAAAACCCGAGGCTGACCGCGCAGCTGGACGAATTGTTCGAATCCGCACTGGACCCGTGCACCCGGTGCTGGGAGCTCGGGCCCGACGGGCAGTGGACCGCGTCGCCGCAAGAAGGCCATAGCGTGCGCGACCATCAGGAATCGCTGATGGAACGGCACCGCAGCCCCTGACACTGCGTGGTGATTCCCGCTGCTGCACCGACCACATCCACGACCGCGAGCAGCCTGGCCGAATTGACCTGCAGGAGTTGAGGTGTCGATCCAGAACTCGTCCGCCCGCCGGCGCTCGGCGGGCCGGATTGTGTACGCCGCCGGTGCGGTGCTCTGGCGACCCGGCAGTGCCGATTCGGAAGGGCCGGTCGAGATCGCTGTCATTCACCGCCCCCGTTACGACGACTGGTCGCTGCCCAAGGGCAAAGTGGATCCGGGCGAGACCGCACCGGTGGGGGCGGTGCGGGAGATACTCGAGGAGACCGGTCACCGCGCCAACCTGGGTAGGCGGCTCCTGACGGTGACCTACCCGACCGACTCCCCTTTTCGAGGCGTCAAGAAGGTGCACTACTGGGCAGCGCGCAGCACCGGTGGGGAATTCACCCCCGGCAGTGAGGTCGACGAGCTGATCTGGTTACCGGTTCCCGACGCGATGAACAAGCTTGACTACGCCCAGGATCGAAAAGTCCTGTGCCGGTTCGCTAAACACCCGGCGGACACTCAGACGGTGCTGGTGGTGCGGCATGGCACCGCGGGCAGCAAAGCGCACTTCTCCGGGGACGACAGCAAGCGACCGCTAGACAAGAGGGGTCGTGCGCAGGCAGAAGCGTTGGTACCACAGCTGCTGGCGTTCGGCGCCACCGATGTTTATGCCGCCGACCGGGTGCGCTGCCACCAGACGATGGAGCCACTCGCCGCGGAACTGAACGTGACCATACACAACGAGCCCACCCTGACCGAAGAGTCCTACGCCAACAACCCCAAACGCGGCCGACACCGAGTGCTGCAGATCGTCGAGCAAGTAGGCACACCCGTGATCTGCACGCAGGGCAAGGTCATTCCCGATCTGATCACGTGGTGGTGCGAGCGCGACGGTGTGCACCCCGACAAGTCCCGCAATCGCAAAGGCAGCACGTGGGTGTTGTCGTTGTCAGCCGGCAGGCTTGTGACAGCCGACCACATCGGCGGTGCGCTGGCCGCCAACGTGCGGGCCTAACACACGGATACCCTTCGTCACATTGCCACCGTGCAAAGGGTATCCGTGTGTCTTGACCTATTTGCGACCCCGCCGAGCGGTTGCCTTCTTGGCGGGAGCCTTGGTAGCCGGCCGCTTGGCCGCTGCCTTCTTTGCCGGCGCCTTGGTCGCCGCCTTACGCACCGATGCCTTGACCGCGGTCTTCTTCACCGCCTTGGTCACCTTCTTGGCGGGTGACTTCGTGGCCTTGACAGCTTTCTTGGCGGGCGCCTTGGTCGCCGCTTTCTTGGCGGGCGCCTTGGTCGCCGCCTTCCTGGCGGGCGCCTTGGTCGCCGCCTTCTTGGCGGCCTTTGTCGCCTTCTTGGCAGGTGCCTTCTTCGCTACCTTCTTGGCTGCACTGGCCCCCACACCACGCTTAACAGCGGGTCCTTCTGCCGGGAGACGCTGCGCGCCAGACACAACCGCTTTGAATTGCGCGCCCGGGCGGAACGCCGGCACCGACGTCGGCTTCACCTTTACTGTCTCGCCGGTACGCGGATTGCGGGCCACTCGAGCCGCGCGGCGACGCTGTTCGAACACACCGAACCCGGTAATGGTGACGCTGTCGCCTTTGTGTACCGCACGCACAATCGTGTCAACGACATTCTCGACGGCGGCGGTCGCCTGCCGACGGTCCGAGCCCAATTTCTGTGTGAGCACGTCAATGAGCTCTGCTTTGTTCATCCCAACCCTCCGAAACCAGTGGTCCTCGTTTGGAACCGACTAGTGGACACGGTAAACCCTTACCCGGCTGATTTCCAAGAGCCACGCGCAATTTCACTGAGCCAACGACCGGTTTTTCGCAATCCGGTTGCCGCCCTTGACCGGTGGCGCGGCCCCAAAATGGCTCAGGTTCTGCCGGCGGGTCACGCTGAAATTTCGCCCGGTTCTACGCCTCAGGGGGCGGGTAGAGTGCGCGGTTTCCAGTACGCGCACGCACCCTCAAAGGCCTCGATCTCGTCGAGTTTCCGCAGCGTAAGGGCTATATCGTCGAGACCTTCAAGCAGCCGCCACGCCGAGTGGTCGTCAATCTTGAACGGCAGCACCACTGTTGCTGCGGTGATAATTCGATCTTGAAGATTGGCAGTGATTTCCAGGCCCGGACTCTGCTCAATGAGCTTCCACAGGAGTTCCACATCGTCTTGGGCAACCTCGGCCGCCAGCAGCCCGGCCTTGCCCGCGTTGCCGCGGAAAATGTCACCAAATCGGGATGAGATAACCACCCGGAATCCGTAGTCCATGAGCGCCCAGACCGCATGCTCTCGCGAGGATCCGGTGCCGAAATCGGGCCCGGCAACCAGGACCGAACCCCGGTCAAAGGGACTGAGGTTTAGCACGAATGCAGGATCCGACCGCCAACCCGCGAACAAGCCGTCCTCGAAACCGGTTCGGGTGACCCGCTTCAGAAAGACCGCGGGAATGATCTGATCGGTGTCGACATTGGACCGCCGCAACGGCACGCCAATACCAGAGTGGGTGTGAAAGGCTTCCATGCTGATCCCCTAGCTGTTCTCAGTTCAATTCAAATCGGCCGGGCTGGACAGTGTGCCGCGAACCGCGGTGGCGGCCGCCACTGCTGGGGACACCAAATGTGTGCGGCCGCCCGCGCCCTGCCGCCCTTCGAAGTTGCGGTTGGACGTCGCGGCGCAGCGCTCCCCGGACGCCAGCTGATCGGGATTCATGCCCAGACACATCGAGCATCCCGCCTGCCGCCATTGCGCGCCCGCGTCGGTGAAGATCTCACCGAGCCCTTCGGCCTCGGCCTGCGCGCGTACCCGCATTGAGCCCGGAACGATCAGCATCCGCACGCCGTCGGCCACCTTGCGGCCACGCAGCACTTCGGCGACCACCCGCAGATCTTCAATGCGACCGTTGGTACACGACCCGACGAACACGGCGTCGACCGCGATGTCGCGCATCGCGGTTCCGGGTCGAAGGTCCATGTACGCCAATGCTTTCTCGGCGGCCTGCCGCTCGGCGTCGTCGGTCATCAGTTGCGGATCTGGCACCGCGGCCGCCAGCGGTACCCCTTGGCCTGGGTTGGTGCCCCAGGTGACAAACGGGCTCAACGACGCGGCGTCGAGATACACCTCGGTGTCGAAAACGGCGCCGACGTCGGTGCGAAGCCGTTGCCAGTAGACGAGTGCGGTGTCCCACTGGGCACCGGTGGGTGCGTGCGGACGACCACGCAAGAACGCGTAGGTGGTTTCGTCCGGAGCCACCATGCCCGCACGAGCGCCGGCTTCGATGCTCATGTTGCAGATCGTCATCCGGCCTTCCATGGACAGCGATTCGATGGCGCTGCCCCGGTATTCGATGACATGCCCCTGGCCGCCGCCGGTGCCGATCTTGGCGATCAACGCCAGGATGATGTCCTTGGCCGACACACCGTCGGGCAGCCGCCCATCGACGTTGACCGCCATGGTCTTGAACGGCCGCAGCGGCAGCGTCTGGGTGGCCAGCACGTGCTCGACCTCCGACGTACCGATGCCCATCGCCAACGCGCCGAATGCGCCGTGGGTTGAGGTGTGGCTATCGCCACAGACGATCGTCATTCCCGGCTGGGTGAGACCCAATTGCGGTCCGACGACGTGCACGATGCCCTGCTCGATATCGCCCATTGAATGCAGCCGGATTCCGAATTCGGCGCAGTTTCGGCGCAACGTCTCCACCTGGGTGCGTGACACCGGGTCGGCGATCGGCTGGTCGATGTCGACGGTGGGCACGTTGTGATCCTCGGTGGCGAGGGTGAGCTCGGGCCGCCGCACCCGGCGCCCGGCCAGGCGCAGGCCGTCGAACGCCTGCGGGCTGGTGACCTCATGCACCAGATGCAGATCGATGTAGATCAAGTCGGGCGCACAGCCCCCGCCTGATACCACAATGTGGTCGTCCCAAATCTTCTCGGCCAGTGTGCGTGGCTCGCCGGTCTGCAAGGCCATCTCGAAGTGCCTCTATTCATTCGTTCGCGACTCGCTGGTCATCTCAAAATACGAGACGCTATGATCTCTTTGTGAGACAGCATAGCGGTATCGGTGTCCTCGACAAAGCCGTTGGCGTGCTGCACGCGGTCGCGGAATCTCCCTGCGGACTGGCCGAACTCTGCGATCGAACCGACCTGCCCAGGGCCACCGCATACCGGCTGGCGGCCGCGCTGGAGGTGCATCGCCTGCTGGGGCGCGGCCAGGATGGCCACTGGCGGCTCGGTCCGGCCATCACCGAACTCGCGACCCATGTCGACGATCCACTGCTGGTGGCGTGCGCGGCGGTACTGCCTCAGCTGCGCGACGCCACCGGCGAAAGCGTGCAGGTATATCGCCGCGAGGGAACGTCGCGGGTCTGCGTGGCCGCATTGGAACCAGCTGCGGGCCTTCGCGATACGGTCCCGGTCGGGGCACGGTTGCCGATGACCGCGGGCTCGGGCGCCAAAGTGTTGCTGGCCCACACCGACGCCGCCACCCAAGCGGCCGTATTGCCAAAGGCGGTGTTCAGCGCCCGAGCGCTGGCCGAGGTGTGCCGGCGCGGCTGGGCGCAAAGCGTGGCCGAACGCGAGCCTGGCGTGGCGAGCGTGTCGGCGCCGGTGCGCGACGGCCGGGGCGTCGTGATCGCTGCCATCTCGGTGTCCGGCCCGATCGACCGGATGGGCCGCCGCCCGGGGGTCCGATGGGCCGCCGACCTGCTGTCCGCGGCGGACGCGCTCACCCGACGGCTCTAGCCGCGTTGTGCTACATCGGTTCGACCGCGATCACATAGTCATTGCCGTGCCACAGACCGTCTTGCCGCTCGTTGAGCTGCAATGCCCGAGCGCGCAGTTCTTCCACATAGGCACGCATTGCCATGCCAAGCCCGTTGGAGGAGAATCGCTCGATTCGGGCCAAGCACATGTTGAGTTGGCCGTTCACGTAGCGAGCTCGGTAGCGGATGGGGAAGCGGCGCGCTTCAAGAATGCGAAAGCCCGCAAGGCCCAGTCGCCCCAGCATCCAGTCCAGCGGGAACTCTCGGTACGGTCGTTCGCCGGCAAGCAACAGGCAGGCGTCGCGCACGCGACCGATTTCCCAGATGATTTTGCCACTTTCGGTTTCCGGCTCGAATTGCACGTAGGGCTCCAAGCCGACTAGGTAAAGACGACCATGATCGGCGAGATGCGGGCGCAACCGCTCGAACACGCGGTCCTGCCAGTACGGGGCGAAGCCTTCGATGGCCCCGACCAGGTAGTCGACCAAGATGGTGTCGAACGTCTCGCCGGCAAGAAGGCTGTCGTCTACCCAGTTGCCGACGAGCAGGCGGTCCTGCGGGCGCATGGCGCTACCCAACGCGGCGCGGGTCTTGTCCGCCAGGCTGCGGGCGGCCGTGACCGCCGTCCAGCGCTCGGTCGGCAAAGTCTGTATCCACTGAAGCGATTTCACACCGGTACCGGCATCCAAGACAGTGCCCCAGGGTCTTTCGCCGTGCACGCCTTCGATGTAGCGGAACAAGGATGAGATCCCGGCCCTCAGTATGTACGAGCGACCGTGGCGGGCGTGTAGGTCTTCGATGTGGCGGATCAGGGCTGCGATCTTGGGCATTTCGGCCCAGGTCACACACATCGCAGACGTCCATGCGGCCGGTTCGGCCGAGCGCGGTATCGCGGCGCCGGCTTCAGACCCTGCCAACCGAGCGATCGTCGTGGGTGCTTCCTCGGAGTAACCACTGTGATGTCTTCCTCACGGCTGAAGCTGGCGGACTACCGATGAACCGACCCACCGAAACTCTATAGCAAACGATATTCATTTTCAAACTAGGCACCGCGAGCGTCACTGGGGTGGCGACGACGCGCTACCGGCGGAGCCTTGCTGACACACTGACGCCATGGGAACCAAACAGCGCGCCGACATCGTCATGTCCGAGGCTGAAATCGCCGACTTCGTCAACTCGAGCCGTACCGGAACGCTGGCCACCATCGGACCCGACGGCCAGCCGCACTTGACGGCGATGTGGTATGCCGTGATCGACGGCGAAATCTGGCTGGAGACCAAGGCCAAGTCGCAGAAGGCCGTCAACCTCCGACGGGATCCGCGGGTGAGCTTCCTGCTTGAAGACGGCGACACCTACGACACGCTGCGCGGCGTGTCGTTCGAGGGCGTTGCCGAGATCGTCGAGGAGCCCGAGGCGCTGCACCGCGTCGGGGTCAGCGTGTGGGAACGCTACACCGGCCCCTACACCGACGAGTGCAAACCGATGGTCGACCAGATGATGAACAAGCGGGTCGGTGTGCGCATCGTGGCCCGTCGGACCCGCTCGTGGGATCACCGCAAGCTGGGGCTGCCACACATGTCGGTGGGTGGCTCGACCGCCCCGTAGCTGCCCGGCGAGCAGACGCAAAATCGCCCATTTCGAGACGAAATTGGGCGATTTTGCGTCTGCTCGGCAGTTGTAGCCCCGATGGGATTCGAACCCACGCTACCGCCGTGAGAGGGCGGCGTCCTAGGCCGCTAGACGACGGGGCCGGAACCGATCCGAGCTGCCAGCATAGCTCACGCCTTGTGCTGGGGTACCAGGACTCGAACCTAGAATGGCTGAACCAGAATCAGCTGTGTTGCCAATTACACCATACCCCATGGGCTGCCTAAAACCGCTGCCGCCAGCTGTTATGGGCCGACGTGCAGACTACCAAAGATTCGCCACACAAGGCTCACGCGTGCCCGACCAGCTGGCGCGCCGCGCGCAGCCGCTGCATGCTGCGGTCACGACCGAGCAGCTCCAGCGATTCAAACAACGGCGGGCTGACGGTCGTGCCGGTGGCGGCCACCCGGATGGGGCTGAACGCCTTGCGGGGTTTGAGCGCCAAACCTTCGATCAAGGCGTCCTTAAGGGCCGCCTCGATCAGGGGTGCCGTCCAGTCCGTCACACTTGTCAGCGCGGCCAGGGCCGCGTCGAGCACCGCGGCCCCGTCTGGGCCTAGCTCCTTGGCCGCGGCCTTGGGATCGATCACATACTGATCGTCGTTGAAGAACTTCAACAGCTCCCACGCGTCACCGAGCACCACGATGCGGGTCTGCACCAACTCGGCGGCGGCGGCGAATGCCGCCTCATCCAACGCGATGTGATGGCCGTGGGTATCCAGATGGTCGCGCAGCCTGACCGTGAAGTCGCCCACGTCGAGCATCCGGATGTGCTCGGCGTTCAGCGCGTCGGCCTTCTTCTGGTCGAACCGGGCCGGGCTGGAGTTGACGTCGGCAACGTCGAACGCGGCCACCATCTCGTCGAGACCGAACAGGTCGTGGTCGTCGGCTATGGACCAGCCGAGCAACGCGAGGTAGTTCAGCAGGCCTTCGGGGATGAACCCGCGGTCGCGGTGGGCAAACAGGTTCGACTGCGGATCGCGCTTCGAGAGCTTCTTGGTGCCCTCCCCCAAGACCGTTGGGAGGTGCGCGAATTTCGGAATCCGCTCAGCTACCCCGATCCTGATCAACGCCTGATGTAGCGCCAGCTGGCGCGGCGTCGACGGCAGCAGGTCCTCGCCACGCAACACATGGGTGATCTTCATCAGCGCGTCGTCGCACGGGTTGACCAAGGTGTATAACGGATCACCGCTGGCTCGGGTCAACGCGAAGTCGGGTACGGAGCCAGCCGCGAACGTCACGGGCCCGCGCACCAGGTCATTCCAAGCGAGGTCGTCATCGGGCATCCGCAGCCGCACCACCGGCTGGCGGCCCTCCGCCAGGTACGCCGCACGCTGCGCGTCGGTCAAGTGACGATCGAAATTGTCGTAACCCAGCTTGGGATTGCGCCCGGCCGCGACATGACGGGCCTCCACTTCCTCGGGTGTGGAGAAAGCGTGGTAGGCCTCGCCCGCGGCGAGCAGTCGGGCGAGCACGTCACGGTAGATTTCGGCGCGCTGCGACTGCCGGTACGGCCCGTACGGCCCACCCACCTCGGGCCCCTCATCCCAATCCAGGCCAAGCCAGCGCAGCGCGTCCAGCAGCGCCAGATAGCTTTCCTCGCTGTCGCGTTGGGCGTCGGTGTCCTCGATGCGGAACACGAAGGTGCCACCGGTGTGCCGGGCGTAGGCCCAGTTGAACAGCGCGGTGCGGACCAGACCGACGTGCGGAGTTCCGGTGGGTGAAGGGCAGAATCGGACCCGGACTGTTTCCGTGGCGGTCACGGCTTTCCTTTGCGGACTACGGGATTGGTGAGGGTGCCGATTCCCTCGATGGTGATCGAGACGGTGTCGCCGTCCTCGATGGGACCGACTCCCGCGGGTGTGCCGGTGAGGATGAGATCACCTGGCAGCAAGGTCATTATCGCCGAGATCCATTCCACGATGGCGCCGATGTCATGGATCATCAGCGAGGTGCGGGCGTGCTGTTTGACGTCGCCGTTGACGACGGTGCGCAGCTCGAGATCGGCCGGGTCAAAGGGAGCGAGGTCGGTGACGATCCACGGCCCGACCGGGCAGAAGGTGTCGTGCCCCTTGGCTCGCGTCCACTGACCGTCGGATTGCTGCTGATCGCGGGCCGACACGTCATTGCCGATGGTGTAGCCGAGGATATTGTCGACGGCCTGGGCGGCCGGGACATCCTTGCACGCCCGGCCGATCACGATCGCCAGCTCACCCTCGAAGTGCACCGGTGATGCGTTGGCGGGCAATCGAATTGGCGTATTCGGACCGATGATCGCGGTGTTGGGCTTGAGGAATATCACCGGGTCTGCCGGCGGCCGGCCACCCATTTCGGCGATGTGATCGGCATAGTTCTTCCCGACACAGACCACCTTGCTCGCCAGTATCGGAGCCAGCAGGCGAACGTCGGCCAGCGGCCAGGAGCGTCCGGTGAAGGTCGGCGTACCGAACGGGTGCTCGGCGATCTCGCGGGCCGTCATCTCACTCGGCTCGCCCAGCTCGCCGTCGATGCTGGCAAAAGCGACACCGTCCGGGCTGGCGATTCGACCGATACGCATTTGGATGAGCTTAGCCGGGCCCTGCCGGGCGACGATTCGGGCCGGCACGGCCCGATGAGGAGCCCGGCAATCAG
>OBKH01000134.1_pt1 | contig 14485 bp, 17 predicted proteins | sample 1496241 | NCBI WGS metagenome assembly OBKH01 (sample SAMN03273953, study PRJEB22546) | soil metagenome | isolation source: rice field elevated CO2 plus elevated temperature | place: India: CRRI Experimental farm Cuttack,Odisha-753006 | collected 2013-12-17 | reverse complement strand
TGCAGGACGGTCATTACTCGCTGCTCGTGAAGATCCACACCACCGTCCAGCCGCAACGCGCTAGCAGCCTTGGCCCATTCAAACCGACCGTCACCGACTAATATGAGGAACCTGCCATTCAGGTTTCTCATTCTCAGCACTGCTACTTCCAACCACGCTGCTCCGAACTCAATCCGGAGCAGTTCTATGCGCCTCTTCCTCTGCGAGAAACCTTCCCAGGGTCGGGATATCGCCAAGGTACTCGGAGCCACCCGGCGCGGTGATGGTTGCCTGATCGGCACCGACTCAACCGTCACATGGTGTATCGGCCATCTGCTGGAGACAGCCCCACCCGAAGCTTATGGCATTCAGTACAAGAGTTGGTCGTTGGATCATCTACCGATCATTCCCACGCAGTGGCAGGTCGAGGTCAAACCCGAGACTGCGGCACAGTTCAACGTCATCAAGCGGCTGCTCGGTGAAGCCACCGCCGTCGTCATCGCCACCGATGCCGATCGCGAAGGTGAGATGATTGCCCGCGAACTGCTGGAGCTCTGCAAGTATCGAGGTCCCGTCCAGCGCCTCTGGTTGTCCGCACTCAACGAGGTGTCGATTCGTAAAGCATTGTCTTCGCTGAAATCTGGTCGAGAGACCTTTCCGCTCTATCACTCAGCCCTGGCCCGTAGCCGTGCCGACTGGCTGATGGGTATGAACCTCAGTCGATTGTTTACCCTACTCGGTCGGCGGGCGGGTTACGACGGTGTGCTGTCAGTTGGACGCGTCCAGACACCGACCCTACGCTTGGTGGTCGATCGGGATCGTGCGATTGCCAGCTTCGTGTCGGTGCCCTACTGGGAAGTGGATGTGCACCTGTCCTCAATGGGGCAACCATTCATCGCGTCGTGGTTACCACCCAGCTCAGGACGAGATGAGGCCGGTCATTGCCTGCAACAGGCGCTCGCCAGTCAGACAACCCAAGCGATCTCTAGCGGCAAGCCCGCCATAGTACTCTCGCTGCAGACGGAGCATTTCCGTGAAGCGCCACCCCTGCCCTTCGACCTGAGCACCCTGCAAGAAGTCTGCTCGCGCAAATTAGGGCTGGGGGTTCAGGAAACCCTGAATATCGCCCAAGCCCTGTATGAAACCCACAAAGCCACCACCTACCCACGCAGCGATTGCCGCTATTTGCCAGCGAGTATGTTCGACGAGGTACCCACGGTATTCGATGCCCTGCTCAAAACCGATCCCGCGCTACAACCCGTATTTGAAAAACTCGATCGATCATTACGTTCCCGCGCCTGGAACGATGCCAAGGTCACCGCGCACCACGGCATTATCCCCACCACCGAACCGGCAAACCTTGCACGGATGTCCGAACAAGAACGCAATGTCTACGAACTGATCCGTAGCTACTACCTGGCACAATTTCTTCCGCCGCATGAAATTGATCGGACCCAGGTCGAACTGGAATGCGGCGCAGAGCGATTGATCGCGGTTGGGAAACAGATCCTGGTCCAGGGTTGGAAAGGCTTGCTCTACGACAACACCGAGGAGGATGAGCCCAGTCAAAAGTCCCAAGTATTACCCGTCTTGCAACACGGTACGCAGTGCGCAGTGCGCAGTGGACGACGTCGAACTCAAGTCCATGCGCACTGCCGCTCCCAAACCACTGACCGAGGGCGATCTGATCAAGGCGATGAAAAACGTGGCCAAACTGGTCAACGACCCACGCCTGAAACAAAAACTTCGGGACACTACCGGTATCGGCACCGAAGCCACGCGAGCCGGCATCATCAAGGGCTTGATTGATCGTGGTTATTTGTCAAAGAAAAAGCGTGCGTTAATGGCTACGGCGGCGGCCCATACTCTGATTGAAGCGGTACCCGGAGCAATCGCCGATCCGGGCATGACCGCGATTTGGGAACAGGCCCTGGACGAAATCGAAGCGGGACGTCTGACCCTGGAGGTGTTTGTCGCCAAGCAGGCAAACTGGATTGCACAATTGGTCGAACACTGCGGAGCGCTCACCTTGGCAGTACCGGTCGAAGCCGGTCCGCTTTGCCCCACTTGCAACGCCCCAATGTTCAGGCGTAAGGGTAAATCAGGGCCGTTCTGGTCATGCTCCCACTATCCGGATTGCAAGGGCACTATGCCGATCAGTAAAGATACGCGTCGCTCATGATGTTCCATGGGACGATCATCATGAGAACGGTGCGTTCTCTGCCTTGACGTCGTCCCACGCTCTCTGCTGTAGTGTTTTAGGTTCACCGCCAACGGCGACCCAAGACCGATTCGCTCCGGGTAGCTCGGTCGGACTCCTTGAGTTCGGAGCCTTCTCTTCTGCGGAATTCATTCCCGTTTTGTGCTTGACCTGATCGTGGTGGCGGATGACCGCTGTTGCCTCTACCAGACAACAGCGGTCATCCGCTTCAGCGATCGTATTCAGTCCCGGAGCCCACCGGGGAAACACTGGGCACCCTTTGTGCGCGGATGCGTGCCAGTAGCTTCCGACCCAGGCCACGACAAGGGTCGGTTGGCGAATCATGGCGCAGTTAAACAAAGTTTTGCGAGGAGCTTGTCTACTGCGTAAGACCGCCAAAGGTGGCTTTCTGTTCCTCGCCTGGCAGCCCGCCAGGCCCACTCTTCACTTTCTTCAGTCCAGCGACTGCCACTGTATTCCGGCCATAAAAAATCGGGTTGCAGCGTCTTGACGCTCCCCTATGACAGGCTTATACAAAGGGCGTGGTTCGCTGTCGTTGACAGCCCAGCCCAGGTAGCCAGAACCTTCGAGGCTACGCCACGTTCGTGGTGGTTTACCCAAGTGCGATCAGCGTTCGGAAGCTCGCGCGGTTACCGCTTCAGCGGTGATGAATGCCTACTACCCCATGCCTGCGGATCACCACCTCAGACGTTTTTCTGCTGCACCGCTATTTCCCCCAGATGCATCGTTCTGATCGTCATCGGCTTGCCGGTGGCGAGTCATTCATCGCTCGACTTCACCTTATCCACCCTGACGGGGGCTCACTTCCCCGTCAGGGCCTGTGCGTCGCCGTTTTCCCTTGAAACAGGAGAACTACCATGGCCCACGCCAACCAATCCCAAGAAGCAACCACTTACTTCAATCTGCACACCACCGGTATCGGTTACCTCAACCGTGTTCGTGAAGTTCAAGTTCGCCGCGGTCAACCCTTCATGGCCTGCGACATCGCCGCCCTGCACGGTGCCACCGATTCGGTTGAGTACACCCGCTTCGATTGCAAAGTCGCGGGGGGCGAAGCTGAACGCTTGATTCGTCTCTATATGGACGCCGTCAACGCCGAGAAAAAGGTCTTGCTGTCGTTCCGTATCGGCGACCTGTGGATCGATCCGTTTCTCTACGAGAAAGGCGATAAACAAGGTCAACCCGGTGCCAGTCTGAAAGGTCGTTTGCTGTTCATCGACTGGATCAAGGTCAACGGCACGTTCGAATACAAAGCGCCCGCCAGGCAGGAAGCAACAGCACCTGCTGAGCAAGCGCCCACCAGTGAGCCATCCCCATCATCGGCTGATGCCGAAGCGGAGGGGACCGACGAACCAACAGAGGCTCAGGTCGAACCTGAATCTCCACCCACTCCCCGCACGGCCCGCCGTGACGCTACCCGTACCGTTCAGTCCGCCTGAACAGTCCACGATGTTCCACATCAAGGCGCTCCCTCGAGCGCCTTTTCTTCAATCCGCACAGGAGAACCGACATGGAATCCTTCTGGCTTTGCGACGACTGCCTGTCCGCTGCGGCTTACGAGGACTACAGCGCGTTATCGCTCTACTACACGACAGAGGAAACCGAGAAACGCATTGCCGATATCCATCGGGGCCTGGTTCGATTAATGCCCATCAGTGCCGACTTCGATCCCGAAGCCGGCTGGGGAATCAAAGCTTTTTCCCCGTTGCCCTGCGACGGCTGTGGTTCAACCCTGCACGGCCAGCGCCATCGATTCACTCGGCTGTAAACAGCGCGCCATCGGCTAACACCCGCCACTCTATATCCACCTGGGGACACCACTCCCCTCGGGCGTGTACCCCTGATTGTTCCCTTCGGAGGTACCACCATGAGCACCCAACTCACACTGATTGAAACCTCGAATGTCGAGGCTGATCGTATCGTCCAAGAAAACCAGATGATCAACGAAGCGTTGCATATTCTGGATCGTCGGCTGTTCACCCGCGGTCCTACCCTGACCTCTCCTGACGCCGTGGCCTCGTACCTAAAACTGCACCTTGTGCAACAGGAACATGAAGTTTTCGGTGTGATGTTTCTCGATGCCCAGCACCGGGTGCTGGCGTTCGAAGTTCTCTTTCACGGCAGCATTGACGGCGCCAGCGTTTACCCTCGACAGGTCATTAAGAGATCCATGGCTCATAACGCGAGCGCTGTCATTTTGGTCCACAACCATCCTTCAGGTTGTACGGAACCCAGCCAGGCGGATCGCCTCTTGACCGCACGGTTGAAGGAGGCCTTGGCCGTGATCGAGGTGCGCGTTTTGGACCACTTCATCGTCGGTGAAGGCCGTCCGCTCTCCCTGGCCGAACATGGCTGGCTGTAATCCTCACAGGCGTCTTCGGGCGCCTTGTTCATTTTCACTCTGGAGAACTCCTCATGAGTCCCGCACACCGAGCCTCAATCTTGCTGACGGCCTCAAACCCATTTGCTCGCGGCTACAACAACCTGAATATCGCACGGCTGCTACTGATCACCTATGAAAACGACTGCCCTCCCTGCTTTCGCCCCGTACACGACACACAGGCACATCTGCCGGACGAAGAGTTGCAACTGTTCCCCTGCCTGTTCAATGACGACTTCGCCTTGATCAGCGATGGCCAATCCATTCCGAAGGACTTGGAGGAACGCTGCCCGTCTAACGGGTTGGTACGCCAAGTGATCTACGCCGTGATGGGCGAAATCTTCAACGAGCGGCATCACGTCGGCGATTTGTACTCCCTGGAAGAAGCTCAAGTCATGGTCCATCGCTTGAGGTTCGAAACGGGACACTACAGTCGAGCCTGGGAGATCAGTACCGCGCACCTTCCCAACGAAGCGATGCTGTGCCTGGACGCGTGGGTCAGTCACTCCGCCCCGTGGCAAACCGGCCTCTTGTTCGAGCTGTTCAACTTGCCGGATTGCTGTGGCATCGGTTGCAAACTGATCGGCACGCCTTGGACTGACGATAACCTGCTGAAGATCGAGGACCGCCCTTACTCATCGCTGAGGCAAGAGCAACTAGACGCCAGCACACCTGAAGCTTTGGTCGACGTACTGTATCTGGCGGCATTGGCGGATGTGCGATTGTTGATTTTCGACCCCGACGCTGCCGTTTTGGATGGGCTCGCCATTTTTGACGAATAGCAACGTGTTCAGCGTTAACACGAACCGCCTTGAATCAACTTTCTCACTGAATCGCTCCTTCACCTCATGTCAGGTTCTGCACTGAATCTGACATGAGGCTTTTTCCATGGAGCGTTTTTTCACGCCTGTCTGCTTGCTGGGTTTGTTGAGCGCCTGCACCGCACCAATCCCCAGCCCATTGCCGACCACTCCAGCGATCGACAGTGGCTCCAATCGGGCCCAGCTCTCGTCGGCCACAACTGTAGGAAGCCATCCGGCAGAGCTTCGTTATGGCCGCTATACGCTGGTCAGCACCGAACCCACCCCGGAGCAACGCGATCTGCTCACGCAAATCATCGACGTGAGCATCCCGTCCAGCTTGAGCCCTTCGGTTCAGGAGGCGTTGCACTACGTGCTGCTGCGCTCGGGTTATTCGCTCTGTCCAGTTTCCCCGTCGGTGGAGGTGCTGTTTACCCGGCCCCTGCCAGCGGCCCATTACCAGCTCGGTCCAATCCCGTTGCGCCGCGCGCTACAAGTGTTGGCTGGCCCCGCTTGGCAACTCACGACCGATAAGGTCAGCCGTTCGGTTTGCTTCGAACAGCAGAAAACTAATGCCAGCGTCACGCCGATCACACCCGTCTTGCCCCATCAATCGGAGGCGCGCCCATGAAAGCCTCGACGTTTCAAACCGTCATCATTGGATTGCTTTGCCTAGTGGTCGCCGGCCTGAGCGGTGGTTTGTACAACCAGTATCAACGCGTGACTGAGCTACAGAGCACGACCACTCAGCAACTAAAAACGTTGGACACCCTGCAACGTGACGCAAGCGCCCTCAAGGACACACAGGAAAAACTGCAGTACGCACTGAAAGACCTGAAACAGATGGTCGATACCGGGGAGCAGCAGGCCAATACCCTCGATCCGATGCTGGATCAATGGGCGCAAGAAATACAGGAACTGCGCGATGGTCTGGCAGCCCGCGCCTCCGCGGCAGACATGACCGCGCTACGTGGACGCGTTGAGCACGTCGAGCAGCAGCTCCTGAATCTAAAGACTCAGCCATCCCCCCCACCACCGACGTCTTCCACGACCAAGCCGAAACAGACGGCTCGCCCCAAGCCAATCCCGCTTTCGCCACCGTTCTCAGTGCTGAGTGTCGAGTCCCGTGGTGGTGAGCGTTTTCTGGCGGTCGCACCTCATGACAGTCGCTCGCTCAAGGATGTCCGGCTGCTGCACAGGGGCGAGCAGCTCGGGGCCTGGCAGCTGAAAGTACTGGAACCGAACGCTGCCATCTTCGCGGTGGCCGCTCAGCCAGACCAGACCGTGCACCTCCCTTGAGCAGCGATCATGAACAGAGCGCCACTCCTCCCCGTCATCTGTCTGGTCTCGCTACTGATCACGAGTGCTGCGATGGGTAACCCCGTCACAACACAATCAGGGATCCAGGACACGCAGTCCGCTCCCCTGCGGCGCTCTGACTCTGAACAGGCTGCGAGCTGGGGGCTGACGGAGCAGGAGTGGACGCGCTTCGAACAGATCCAAGCCGGCCCGCGCGGTTTCTGGAGCCCGGCCCTCGATCCGTTGACCACACTCGGAGTCGAAGCCCAGACCGACCAAGAGCGCCAGCGCTATGCCGAACTACAAGTAGCGCTGGAAGCCAAACGCGCCGAACGCGAGTTGGCCTACCAAAACGCTTACACCGCGGCCTGGGCCAAGCTGTTCCCCGGGCTGCTGCCGATCCAGGGCATGGCATCCCCGGCCCCTACCAGCTCAGCGGCCGCGCCCCACCAAGCCTTGTTTGTCGAGGACCACTGCCCGGCCTGCACCGCCGAAGCGCAGCGTCTGCAAAGCAGTGACACGGCGTTCGATATCTACCTGGTGGGCAGCCAAGGCGAGGATGAACGCGTCCGTCGCTGGGCTCGGCAAGCAGGCATTGATCGGGCAAAAGTCCAACGCCGGCAGATCACCCTGAACCATGACCGTGGTCGCTGGTTCAGCCTGGGTGCCTTGGGGTCATTACCTGCCACATTTCAACAGGTGAATGGACAATGGCAACGCCTCGACTGAGTGGTCTTGCGCTGGTGCTGACGGTGCTCACCGCCCAAGCTGACGAACTTCCGCCTCCGGCCTACCAACTGGCGGCGCATGACGCCAATATCCCTTCTACGGTGCTGTTCGCCATTGCCCTGCAAGAGAGTGGTACTCGCGTCCGTGGTCGACTGCGACCCTGGCCGTGGACCCTGAACATCGCCGGAATCCCCTACCGCTTCGCCAGTCGCCAAGCCGCCTGTCACGCCTTGCTTCAGGCGCTCGCCCGACATGACGCGAAGCGGGTCGACGCCGGACTCGGGCAAACCAACCTGGGTTACCACGGGCAACGTTTTTCCAGCCCCTGCGAAGCCCTGGATCCCTACCGAAATCTCGCCGTGACCGCCGCGCTGTTACAGGAGCATCACGCCGCCACCGGCGATTGGGTCTCAGCAGCCGGACGCTATCACCCCCCGGCAGGCGGCGCGCCGGCTGCGCGTTACCGCGTAGGTTTTTCCCGGCAACTCGCACGACTGTTGGTCTCCTTCAAACAGGGCACACCCCCATGAAACGAATATCCCTTACTGGCTATGTCATCCTGCTCTTAGCACCTTTCGCCCAGCCGGAACTGACCGTTGCGGAGGATCAGCCTAGCGACTTCACCCGACCCCACTTTCAAGTTTCCCGGCCGCCCATAAACAACAGGATCCAGCCTGATCGGGCCATACATGCAGACCTAACCACCTATGCCGATGAAGCGTGGATACCGCCCGTCCGCAGCTCTCTCTTGAGCCCAGGCCAGATCACGTCTCGAGCCCTGAACATGCCGGGCTTACAACCATTTTTCCTGGTCGGTGAGGATAGCCAGTCGCTGGCTTGGTTGCATCAACGCGCGGCTGAATTGCAGAAAATGGGCGCGGCGGGCCTCGCCGTTGAAGTAGCCAATACTGAAGCCCTGGCCCGGATTCGAGCAGCCGCTCCGGGCATCACCATCCTCCCGGTCAATGGCAACGACATCGCCACCCGCCTGCAGATCGAGCACTACCCCGTCTTGATCACTGCCACCTCACTGGAACAGTGAGTCAAGGTCATGGCCGTGCATGTGATGGAGTCCAAGCTCCGGCCAGCGGTGGAGCTGTACACCGTAGCGATCTGCATCGCCGCTGCGGTGTTGTGCGTGTACTCGCCCTGGGCTGTGGCTCTATCACCCGAGATCGGTCTGGTTACAGCGCTGGCCTATAGCCTGTTCGGCCTGATCCGCCTGCGACAAGCCTGGGAGGTGCTGTGCTATCGGCGCAATATCCGCCGGCTGCCCCGCTACGAACTGACCAGCCAAGAGATTCCGGTCAGCCGCAAACGTCTGTTCATGGGTCGCGGCTTTCGCTGGACCCGCCTGCACACCCAGCGCTTGGTCGAGGCCCAGGATCCGGCGGTCGCCCACTATGTCGAGCAACCGACCCGCTACCGTCTGGCCCGTGGACTCGAACGTCGCCTGGAACATGCACCGTTTCCGCTCTCGACGCTGGCTCGTGTCACGGCCTGGGATAACGCCCTCAATCCGTTACGCCCTTTACCTCCAGTCGGTGGCTCGCCACTGTTGCATGGGGTCGAGCCCGACGAAACGGAAGTCAGTTTGCCGCTGGGCGAACGCGTTGGTCACACCCTGGTGCTGGGTACTACCCGTGTCGGCAAGACGCGGCTCGCCGAGGTGTACATCACCCAGGACATTCATCGCATCGAACACGAGGTGGTCATCGTCTTTGATCCGAAGGGCGATGCCGACTTGCTCAAACGCATGTACGTCGAAGCCAAACGCGCCGGTCGGGAGAAAGAGTTCTATGTTTTCCATCTGGGCTGGCCGGCGATCTCCGCCCGCTATAACGCTGTAGGACGTTTCGGCCGTATCTCGGAAGTGGCCTCGCGCATCGCCGGGCAGCTCAGTGGCGAAGGTAACTCGGCGGCCTTCCGTGAGTTCGCCTGGCGCTTCGTCAACATCATCGCCCGCGCACTGATCGAGCTGGGCCGACGTCCGGACTACCTGCAGATCCAGCGACATGTGGTCAACATCGACGCCCTGTTCATCGAATACGCCCAGCGGTTTTTCGCCAAGACCGACCCGAAGGCGTGGGAAGTGATCGTCCAGCTCGAAGGCAAGCTCACCGAGAAGAACATTCCCCGGCATATGATCGGGCGCGAAAAGCGGGTGGTGGCCATCGAGCAGTACCTGGCGGTGAAACGGGTATTTGATCCGGTGTTGGATGGATTACGTTCGGCAGTTCGTTACGACCGCACCTACTTCGACAAAATCGTGGCGTCGCTACTGCCGCTGCTGGGGAAACTCACCACCGGCAAGACCGCCCAGTTACTGGCCCCCAACTACACCGACCTGGATGACCCACGACCGATCTTTGACTGGATGCAGATCATCCGGAAACGCGGCATCGTCTACGTCGGCCTCGATGCGCTGACTGACGCGGAAGTGGCCGCCGCTGTGGGCAACTCCATGTTCGCCGACCTGGTCTCGGTCGCCGGGCACATCTACAAGCATGGCATCAACCATGGCTTGCCTACCGCAGGCAGCAGCGCCGACAAGCTACCGATCAACCTGCACGCCGATGAGTTCAACGAGTTGATGGGCCATGACTTCATTCCGCTGATCAACAAGGGCGGCGGTGCGGGTATCCAAGTGACGGCGTATACCCAAACCCTCAGCGATATCGAAGCGCGTATCGGCAGCCGAGCCAAAGCCGGCCAGGTCATCGGCAACTTCAACACTCTGCAGATGCTGCGGGTGCGCGAAACCGCCACCGCTGAGCTGCTCACCCAACAGTTGCCCAAGATCAACGTGCTGACCAAGACTCTGGTCTCGGGGGCCACCGACACCTCCGATCCGGAGGCCAATACGGATTTCACCTCCTCCTCCCAAGACCGGGTCAGCAGCACCAGCGTGCCACTGATCGAATCGGCGCACATCGTCAGCTTACCCAAGGGGCAAATGTTCTCCTTCCAAGTGGGCGGGCAGCTCTGGAAAGTCCGCATGCCACTGCCCAAACCATCGCCGGACGATGCCATGCCCAAGGATCTGCAAGAGCTCACTCAGCGGATGCGCGTCAGCTACAACGAACAGGCGGGGCACTGGTGGAATGCAAGTGGCGGCGGTCCGACGCTGGACTTCGATCCAGATCGGGTTACGCCTCCACGCGAGTCTTCAGCGGTGGATGCAAGTGTTCCTGCTCAGGAGGCCCCATGACGCCGTCGGCCCTACAGTGCATCTCGTGGAGTCAAGGAGGATGACTTCAGCTCAGCGCCCTCCACCGCAACCCATCCAGCGCCCAGGGCTGATCGTCTCGGCGATTAGCCTGGTCCTGCGCATTATCGGTTTGTTGATCGCCTCGTTGCTGTTCTCGATTCTAATCGAGTGGGCCGGTCTGCTGCTGTTCTGGGGCGATCAAGGCTGGCGACACAGTCAGGCGATGATGAGCAGCGAACTGGGCTGGCTCAGTGAGCACTTCACATCCTCACTCATTATCCAACAGCCTGGACAGACGATTGTCCAGTGGCTGGATTTCCTCAAGCAGTGGTTACTGGTAAAGACCGGTTTTACGGATTTTGCCCAGCAGGCGCGAATCTCGAGCCAGGGCAAAGACTTTTGGAGCGGGATCAATCAGCTCTACGTGAACATCGAGGACTTTGTGCTGGCAGCGGTGTACGTCAGCTTCACGTTCGTGGTGCGCCTGACCATTCTGGCCTTGGCGATTCCCCTGTTTCTGCTGGCCATGTTCACCGGCTTTATCGACGGCCTGATGCGCCGCGACCTGCGAAAATTTGGAGCAGGGCGCGAAAGCAGCTTTGTCTATCACCGGGCTAAACGAGCGGTCATGCCACTGCTGATCGTGCCCTGGATCCTTTACTTGTCGCTGCCCTTCTCGCTCAACCCCATGGCCGTATTTCTGCCTTGCGCCGTGATGCTCGGGGTGGCCATGGCCATCACAGCGGCGACGTTCAAAAAATATCTCTGAGTGCGACACGAATGTTTATCTGCGGAAGTGTTCATGGGGCCAGCTCATGAGAGGCTCAAGCTCCCGGTCGTAAGGAGCCGCCAGTCCCGCGTTAGTGGACAACCCTCACAGGTGTTTGGCTTCTAGAGGAGAGTGATCATGGCATTGGTTGGTAGACGAGATGGACGCAATTTTGGCTATGGCCGACAACTGAGTTATGCCGGACCGCAAGCATTGCGCGATTTTTTTGGCGGCGGGCATTACGCCACGGTCAAGGCGCACAGTGATCGCTGGCAGGCGTTTGTCCGCTGGTGTCGTTCGGAGGATGGGCCTGGATTTAATGATGCGCGACATATAGATTCGCAGACCTTGCTGGACTACGCAGGGCATCTGCGCCAACAAGTCGAACAAGGCGCTATCGGCATCGCCACCGCGCAAAACCGGTTGTCTAGCGTGAACCGGACTATGGCGGCGCTTCGCGACGATCGTTCTGTGGTGGTGCCGAGTCCGGGTAAGGCGTTGGGAATGCGGCGCACCAGTGTTCGTCGCTCGGTGCCGCAAGGCCAAGACCATGAGCACGTGAAGCGGATCGTCGACGTGCTCTGCGAACACCAAATGCCGCGCGCGGTGGCCATCGTTCAGTTGGCCCGAGCCACCGGCATGCGCTTGCGCGAGGCCATTTTGGCCGACCTACCGCGCCTAAAACATGAGACCGAACACTATGGCAAAATCAACATCCGAGATGGCATCCAAGGTGGCCACTCACGTGCATCGGCGCTTCGTTGGATTACGGTAAATGATCCTATTCGTGACGCGCTGAAATTTGCCGAACAGGCTTCGCCCAACGGTAGCCGCAATCTGCTTGCACCGAACGAAAGCTATGTCGATTTACAACGGCAAATCGTCCGCCCCGCACGAGAGATCCTCCATTCGCACAACCTCAAAGGCTTCCACGAACTTCGGGTCGCCTATGCGTGCGAACGCTATGAGCAGATCACTCATCATCTCGCGCCCATCAACGGTGGCCGTTGTTACCAACTCGACCGACGCCTGGATCAGGATGCCCGAATGCAAATTAGCTACGAGTTGGGGCTCGGCCGTGTCGAACTGTTATCGACTTACATTGGTAGTCGAACATGAGCAAGCCATTCGATATGGAGCTGTTCCTACTAGTCGCGACTTAGTCCGGCATGATCGGACCAGTAGGTACGTGTGAACTGTGCTGGTGGATCTTTGGGAATGGCATGGTCGTTTCCCAGAAAAAGCGATTCATCAGACCTCAGGTTTCTTACGGAATAATTCGCCCTTTGACTTGATTCTGCTCCCAGCTCCATATGGGACAGCATCATGCCGACTTCCGTCTTTCGCTGCTTGCTACTCTCGCTGGCTATCGTTCACGGCAGCAGCTATGCCGCCTCGGCTCATGAGCAGGATCTACTCAGTCTTATCCAGCGGCAACTCGACACCATCGAACGCCTTGCAACGCGAGCTGAGGTAGCCAGTACGGCTGAACCCGGCGATCGCTATCGCTTCGACTATCCCCGCCTGTCTCAGGACATCCAACGTATTCGCCAAGGCATACGGGGCTATCTGTCCCCTTCACGCGCTCAACCCCGCGATCCCGCTGAGCTGGTCGGTGATTACCGTCTCGACACACTGCCTGTGGAGTCGTCGCCATGAGCATGACCGACGCCCAGAGCTCAGCGTTCCAAAACGCCTCCGGCTTCTCGGCACAGAGCAGTTCGACGCTCTGGCTATCCCTGGTTCTGGTCCTGGCGTTGCTTTGGTGTGCGTGGGTGATGTGGACGGCTTACCGGGGTTGGGCGGCCGGCAGTGTGCGCTTTGGAGCCTTCGGCGGCAGTGCCGCGCGCGTCTTGCTTACCTTGCTGGTTTTGATGTTCTTCACCCTGTCCTAACCCAGGAGATCGCCGCCATGCTCAAGTGCTTTGCCCCTCTGAAAAACAACCTGCGTGATCGTGCCAGCCAACGCTTGATCGGTCTGCTGTTGGTGCTTGGTCCAAGCCTGGCTTTTGCCGAACTTCCCACCATGGAGGCCCCTTCGCGCGGCGAAGGATCTGGCTTGATCGAGACGATCAAAAACTACGCCTACGACGGAGGCATCCTGCTCGGCCTGCTGATCGCCCTGCTCGCATTTCTCGGAGTGGCCTGGCATTCGCTGACGGTGTATGCCGACGTGCAGAACCAGCGCAAGACCTGGAAGGACTTGGGTGCCGTCGTCGGTATAGGAGCCCTGTTGGTGGTGATCATCATCTGGTTCCTGACCAAGGCCGCTGCGATTCTGTGAGGACGCCATGAACGACACTATCGAACGCCTTGCCGACGGCACATTGGTCTTTCTGCCGGAACGGCTCAATCGCGATCCCGCCGTATTGCGCGGTTTGACCAATGATGAGATGTGGATGGCGCTCGGCACCGGCGCCGTCATTGGCCTGCTGCTGGGCGTTCCGCTGGCGATCGCCACCGCCTCCATTGCCGTGGCGCCAACCGGCATGATCGCAGGCATGGCGCTAGTGTTATTTGCTGGCGGCACGCTATTGCGTCGGGCCAAACGCGCCCGTCCCGAGACCTGGTTGTACCGCAAGCTCGAATGGGTACTCGCCAGCCGTTGGCGCCTGGGTCGCGGCAGTTTGATCCTTCACCCCGGTGCCTGGACGGTTCGCCGTTCGCGTCGACTACGCCCTGCCCTCTCCCGGTGGCAGCCATGAGCCGATTTCGGAACAAGGTGGATGCCCAGCAGGCCCACATCTTCAGCCTGCGCCTGGCGGTAATGGTCCTCGCCCTGGTCTGTGCCGGACTCTGGTATGGCTGGCGTTCGGCACCGACTGATCTGACCGTGCATGTCCCCCCAGACCTACGCTCGGGCAGCACACGCAAGTGGTGGGATATCCCCTCAGAGAATGTCTATGCCTTTGCCCTGTACATCTTTGGCCAACTCAACCGCTGGCCTTCGGATGGCGAGCAGGATTATCGCCGCGCCATCTTTGGTTTGCAGTCCTACCTGACACCCGCCTGCAAGGCCTTCCTCGATGGCGACTACGAGTACCGCAAGGCCGCCGGTGAACTCCGCCGGCGGGTGCGGGGCGTCTACGAAATACTG
>OBKH01000133.1_pt1 | contig 14557 bp, 13 predicted proteins | sample 1496241 | NCBI WGS metagenome assembly OBKH01 (sample SAMN03273953, study PRJEB22546) | soil metagenome | isolation source: rice field elevated CO2 plus elevated temperature | place: India: CRRI Experimental farm Cuttack,Odisha-753006 | collected 2013-12-17 | reverse complement strand
TTCAAGCCTTGCAGCAGGCGCTGGCAGACCCAACGCTCACGCTCCCATTTGCGGGCATTGGACAGGAACGCGTTGGCTTGCTCGGCCGCGATGGTCAGCAAGCGTAAGTAATCTGAGTCATCCATAGGCCCAAGCTTAGCGTTCAATTGCGACAAGCAGAAAGCGTTAAGCGGTAAACAGCGTCACTGGGCACCGGGAAGCGCCGGTGTAAACTGCTGGCCACTACCCATGCGATTGAGCGAGGAATTGAATGTGAAGTATTGGTCAGTGTTACTGCTCGGGCTTTTACCACTGTGGGCCCATGCGCTGGAAGTGGGTGAGCGACTGGCGCCATGGACGCTGCTTGATCAGTTCGATCAGGCCTTTACCCTCGACAATCGCACTCAGACGCTGCTGGTGGCGCGCAGCATGGAAGGCGCCAAGTTGGTCAATGCTGCGTTGCAGGGCCAGCCCAAAGGCTATCTGGAGGCCCGTCATGCAGTATTTCTCGCGGATATCGAGCGCATGCCACGGCTGATCGCCAAAATGTTCGCCGTGCCGGCCATGCGCGATTATTCCTACCGGGTCATGCTGGACCGCGATGGCCGCGTTGCACCGAAGTATCCCGGTGCTGTGGATAGCGTGCTGTGGTTACAGCTCAAGGATGGCCAGTTGGTGGCGCAACACGAGTACGCCACGGCTGCACAGTTGCGTGAGGCGCTGGAGACGTCTCGCCCATGATTGGCGCCGAGCTGCTGTCATCTCAGAGTCTGACAGTCGGCTGGCTGATTTATGTGCCGGTGTTGCTCTGGGCGATCTGGCGTGCGCCATGGGTTGAGCTGTTCACTGACAGCCGTCGCCAGCATCTGCTGTTCGGTACGGTGTTCGCGTTGTTCATGTTGTGGTTGGTGCGGCGGGATTTCGATACCGGCGTGTCCTATCACTTCATTGGCATGACAGCGGTAACGCTGTTGCTGGATTGGCCGCTGGCGATCATCGGCGGACTGGTGGCGCAGTTGGGGCTGGTGTCGCTCGGGCGACAGGATTTGATGGCGGTCGGGGTCAACGGCGCGTTGTTGATTCTGTTGCCGGTGCTGGTGACCGAATGCTGCGCGATCCTGGTGGAGCGCGCGCAGCCACGAAATCCCTTTGTGTATATCTTCGTTTCCGGATTTTTTGCGGCGGCACTGTCGGCGTTGCTGTGTCTGCTGCTGGCGCTGTGGCTGCTGTGGTTCGACGAGCGTTTTGAGATGCCGTACTGGCTGGAGGATTTTGTCGGTTACCTGTGGTTGCTGATTTTTCCCGAGGCCTTTATCAACGGCATGGTGGTCAGTGCTCTGGTGGTGTTCTGCCCGGAATGGCTGGAGACCTTCAACCGCACGCGCTACCTTTCGGCGCCCTGGAAGGACGACGATCCGAAGTCTTGATTCACATCAAACCCTGAAAGCGCTGGCGATCTCATGCTCGGCAAAACCTTCAGGAGTTTCGTCATGAGTGTTTATGAGTGGGCAAGGCAGGAATTGCGCCAGAGTCTGGATTCGGCGCAAGCGGAAGGATTTGATCCTGGGTTGAGCCTGCGCGCCTTGCTCAGTGCCGTGGTGCAGCAGAGCAAGGCCGTCCGCAGTGCGGAAGATCTGGCCGACGAGTTGCATTTCCTGGCGGAAAACCTCGACGACGGTCAGGACTACGGCTTCATGCGGCCCTGACGACGGGCATCAGTGACGCGGATCGAAGTCGCCGCTGAACAACTCGTCCTCGGCATCGGGGGGCACGGGAATCTTGTGTTCTTCCGACGCCCAGGCCCCCAGGTCGATCAGTTTGCAACGGTCCGAACAGAACGGGCGGAATTTGCTTTCGGGACTCCATTCGACAGGGGCTCCGCAAGTCGGGCATTCGACGGTTGGGGTTTGGCTCATGACTGGCCTCCACGCAAAGTAAGGTAAAAGTGATGCAGGCGTTCAACCTCGCTGTGCAGCCAGGCGAGGTCGCGGTCGTTGACCACCACGTCGTTGGCGTGTTTCAGGCGATCCTGGCGGCTCGATTGGGCCTTGAGGATCGCCTGGACCTGCTGCTCGCTCGTCTGGTCACGCCGCAGTGTGCGTTCGATCTGTAGTTGTTCAGGGACATCGATCACCAGCACCCGTTGGGTCATGGCGTACTGCCCGGACTCGATCAGCAGCGGCGAAACCAGAATCGCATAAGGCGATTTTGCCAGCGCCAGATGTCGAGCGATTTCCTCGGCGATCAGCGGATGCAGCAACGCTTCGAGCCAGCGACGTTCTTCCGGCACCTCGAAGATCCGTTTGCGCAGCGCGGCGCGGTCCAGTTGCCCGTCGGCGAGTAACACATCCGTGCCGAAGTGTTCGGCGATCTTCGCCAGCGCCGGCCGCCCCGGTTCGACCACCCAACGGGCGGCATGATCGGCATCGACCACATGCACGCCGAGGTCGATGAAATGTTGGGCCGCCGCGCTTTTTCCGCTGCCGATGCCGCCGGTTAGGCCGAGAATCCAGGGTTTTTCCACAGGGGTATTCATTTCAAACCGACAAACTGCCAATAGAAGTCGGTTATTTGAACACCCCAGAGCAAGGCAATCCAGCCAGCAATGGCCAGATAGGGCCCGAAGGGGATGGGGGTCGAGGTTTTTGCCTTGCGCAGGCGCAGGATAATCAAGCCAATCACGGCACCCGCCAGGGAGGAGAGGAGGATGGTCAGCGGTAATATTTGCCAGCCACCCCAGGCGCCAAACATCGCCAGCAATTTGAAATCGCCATGGCCCATGCCTTCCTTGCCGGTGATCAGTTTGAACAACCAAAACACCGACCACAGCGCCATATAGCCGGTGATCGCGCCCCACAATGCATCCTGCAACGGCGAGAACAGGCCGAGGCTGTTGACGATCAGCCCCAGCCACATCAGCGGCAGCACCAGCACGTCCGGCAACAATTGATGTTCAACGTCGATCAGGCTCATGGCCAGCAGGCCCCACGTCAGTAGCAGGGTCATGCCGGCTGGCCAGCCGAAACCGAAGTGCCAGGCAATGAACGCCGACAACAGGCCGCAGGCGAGTTCGGTCAATGGGTATCGTTTGCTGATCGGTGTCGTGCAAGACGAGCAGCGTCCGCGCAGCAGCAGGAAACTGAGCAGCGGAATATTTTCCCAGGCCCGAATCCGGTGACCGCAGTGCGGGCACTGGGAATGGGGCAGCAGCAGGTTGTAGGTCGGCAGCGGTGTTTCGCCGGGCAGCCCGAGAATGTCATGGGCCTGCAGGCGCCACTCGCGCTCGAGCATTTTCGGCAGGCGCCAGATCAGCACGTTAAGAAAGCTGCCGACCAGCAGGCCGATCACCCCGGTGATGACGACAAAGGCTAGCGGGTAGTGGGTGAGAATTTCGTTCAAGGGCATATCAGATCGCTGAGCCGAGTTGGAAGATGGGCAGGTACATCGCGACGACCAGGCCACCGACGATAACGCCCAGCACCACCATGATGAACGGTTCCATCAGGCTGGTCAGATTATCGACCATGTTATCGACTTCGTCTTCGTAGAAACCCGCGACCTTCTCGAGCATACCGTCCAGCGCACCAGACTCCTCGCCAATGGCGGTCATCTGGATGGCCATGTTCGGAAAGATGCCCGAAGTGCGCATGGCGAAACTCAGCTGCATGCCCGTCGAAACGTCCTGCTTGATCCGCTGCACTGCGCGCTTGAACACAATGTTGCCGGTCGCGCCCGCCACTGACTCCAGAGCTTCCACCAGCGGCACACCGGCGGCGAACGTGGTCGCCAGCGTACGGGCGAAACGGGCCACGGCGGATTTGTACATCAAGGTGCCCACCAGCGGCAGTTTCAACAACCCGGCGTCCATTCGGTCGCGAAAAGCCTGGGACGTCCTGAAGGCATGGCGCATGGCGAACGCCCCTGCGATCAGTACCCCGAGCACCATCCACCACGCGTCCTGCATGAACCGCGACAAGCCAATGACCATCACAGTGAAGGCGGGCAACTCGGCTCCGAATCCCTGGAATACCGACTGGAATTGCGGCACCACTTTGACCAGAAGAATCCCGGTGACGATCATCGCGACGAACACCACCATCAGCGGGTAGGTCATGGCTTTCCTGATCTTGGCCTTGAGGCTTTCGCTCTTTTCCTTATAAGTCGCCACCCGTTCCAGCAGCGTATCCAGCGCCCCGGCCTGTTCGCCGGCGTCCACCAGATTGCAGTACAGCTCATCGAAATACCGGGGCTTTTTGCGCAGGGCCGCAGCAAAGCTGTTGCCCGCCGCGACGTCCTGTTTCACCTCGTCCACCAGCGCGCGCATGGCCGGGTTATCGAAGCCTTCGCCGATGATGTCGAACGACTGCAGTAGCGGCACCCCGGCTTTCATCATGGTTGCCATTTGCCGGGTGAACAGGGCAATGTCCCGGGCCTTGATGTGGTTGCCCAGGTTGAGCAGCGAGGGGGTTTTCCTGCGAACCTTGCCGGGGGTGATGCCTTGCTTGCGTAACTGCGCCTTGATCAGTGCCGGGTTATGTCCGCTCAGCTCGCCGGTTATTCGGGTGCCTTTGCGATCAGTGCCTTCCCAGGCATACACACTGATTTTTGCTGCTTTGACCGCCATGTTCTGTCCTTGGTGACCCTTCGATTTGCAGTGAGTTGCCTTCTGGCATGATCCGCCGTGGTCATTCACCACTTCCTGAATCCCCGCTCACCCCTTGTCGCTGTCGTTGCAGTGTTCGCACCCGACTGGCTCATAGATCGTGAATGTGCCGATGCGTTCCTCGGGAATACCTTTCTTGAGCTGGGCCTCGCGGGGAATATTCGCCGACCGGGGCCGATTGCCTGGCCAGATCGTAAAAGGCGATTTCATGCATTGAAGTACCCGCCGCACGACTTACAGCCTAGTCAAAGGGAGGAACCACAACACCCGGGATGAGGTGACAAAAACTGTCAGATAGTGCGGATCCTGGGGGTGGGAAAGGGTGTTGTGGCGGTCGTGCACCCCGCCAACAGGGCGCGCGGGGCCTGGCATGGGCTGTGCTGCGACAGCTTCAGATCATGAGATTTCGACTCATGCACGGAGGCTGTCAATGCACAAACAAAGAGGCTTTACCCTGATCGAGCTACTGATAGTGGTCGCAATCATCGGGATTCTGGCGACGTTCGCCATTCCTGCGTACTCCAAATACCAGGCGCGGGCCAAGGTGACGGCGGGGCTGGCTGAGATTTCGGCCTTGAAGGTGCCGTTCGAAGACGTCATCAATCAAGGCGACGATCCGGATCTGGCTAAGGTAACCGGGACACCGGTCACCTCTAACTGCACAATGACAGCGACCGGTAGTGCTGCGGATGGCACGGGCACTATTGCCTGCACCCTTGTGAATGCACCGGGCCCCGTGCTGAATAAAACCATTACCTTGGCGCGAACGCTGACGGGGTGGACGTGCGCCACCACAGTCGATCAGGACTACGCGCCCAAAGGTTGCACGGGCGTTGCCCCGAAAGTCTGATCCATGAGCTGATTGCCAATACCCCGCCGTTCGCGGGGTATTTTTTGTCCGGCTTCACAGCAAATGAGGCTTGAAGAAAAACTGCGTTAATTCATGGCCTTAGGCCTGCGGCAAAACCCGCAACTTGCATGTAGAGATTTTCAAAGTCATGCATTTTGCATGATTCCGGAAAATGGCAATTTTCCTAAGTTATTGATTTATATAAATTTATTATCGGTTTCAAAGTTGGCACAGCGTTCGCACTCTCTCTGGTAACCCTGCTGAAAAGAAATCCAGCAGACTTTCCAGAAAAACAGGAGTTACTCGTATGAAGAAGTTCGCTATCGCTGCCGCCACTGTTACCGCGCTGACCCTGACCATGGCCAATGCTGCATTTGCACAGACTCAAGCCACCCCGGCACCCATGATGCTGGCGGCCGGTGAGATGACCAAAGCCGAGGAAGCTACTTCCGATACCTGGATTACGACCAAAGTCAAAAGTGACCTGCTCACCGAAAAAGGCATCCCTGGCACCGACATCAAAGTTGAAACCAATAAGGGTGTCGTGTCTCTGTCATCCACCGTTGCGGTGACTGACGCTCAGAAAGCCACTGCCGTGGCGATCACCAAAAAAATCAAAGGCGTCAAAGCGGTCTCCGCTGACGGCCTGAAAGCCGAATAAGGCACGACTTCTCGCCTGGACTGGGAGAAGGCGCGGCAGGCGGGCCGAGTTATACGCCTGTCGCCTCTGAGGAGTTCATGCGAACGGCCATACGGATGTGGCCATTACAGGCCCCGGCACTCGTGTCGGGGCCTGTTCTATTGTGGCGTCGCAAACGAACGGGAGATCGGTTCTTGCGTTGTCTTTGCTTCACTCGGCGTCCAGATGCAGTGGTGTAACGACCTTGCCGTCCTTTTCCGCTTCGCCCAGTTGGGCATCGATAAAGTACACGCGGTCATCGGCGAGTTGACCCTTGTCGACCAGATAATCCTTGATGCTGCTGGCGCGATCCTGCCCCAGCTGACGCAATAGCACGTCGCTGGTACTCCAGAATTTGATCACGTCGGCGCGCATCTTAGCCGTGCGTTCCTCCTTGCCCAGGTCCTTCCATTCGGCGGGTGGCTGGGTCTTCAGGCGAGTGCGGTAGATCCCTTCCAGCAGCGGGCCCTTCTCGTTGTCCGGCACCACCAGCATCGAAGCCTGGGCGGGCACTTTGTCGCCGCGGCGCTGGAGCATTTTGTAGTAGTTGTACTGGTATTCCCGTTCCAGGCGTTGTTCGGCGATCAATGGGCCGTCGCTGCTTTGCGCCGCCGTGCCTTCGATCTCCAGACGCAGGGCCGGACGCTCTTTGAGCGCGTTGGACAGTTTGACCAAAGCGGCTTCGGCGTCCTTGCTCAGGTCGCTTGAACCAGGTGCAAAAGACACACTGCCCAGGTCTTCCGAGCCACCGCCGCTGACCAGCCCGCCGATCAGTTTGAAGGGAGCCGCCGCCGCTTTCACGATCAGGTTGCGCAAGGTCTGCCAGACGATCGGCATGACGCTGAACTGCGGGTTATTGAGGTCGCCGGTGACCGGCAGTTCGATGGAAATCTTGCCATCGACGTCCTTGAGCAAGGCTATCGCCAGTTTCAGCGGCAGGCTCACGGCGTCGGGGCTGTCGACTTTTTCGCCCAGTTGCAGTTGTTCGACCACCACTTTGTTCTCGGCTTTTAGCTGGCCTTTGGTGATCAGGTAATGCAGGTCAAGATTGAGTCGGCCCTTGCGGATACGGTAACCGGCGAACTTGCCGGAGTAGGGTGTCAGCGTGGTCAGCTCCACACGTTTGAAGCTGGTGGCGATGTCGAGGCTGGCCATCGGGTCGAACGGATTGACCGCACCCTTGATGGTCACCGGCGCATAGCGGTCGACCTTGCCCTTGACGTCGACACTGGCGGGTTTGGCCTGGCGGCTGTCGATGGTGCCGATCTGCCCGTTGAGTTGTTGGATGGCGGTCGCGAAGTTCGGCGTCAGGCTGAAGTCGGCGAAGTTGGCCGAACCGTCATTGATGGCAATCCCACCGATATGAATACCCAGTGGCTTGTCCTTGCTGGCGGCAGGTTTGGCGGCAGCAGTCCTGGCGCCGGAATCGGCCGGTTGCGGGATCAGCAGATCATCGATGTTGGTGGTGCGGTCATCGTTGATCATGAATCGCACATAGGGCTGCATCAGGTTGATTCTGTCGATCGAGAGGCTATCACCGTGTTGATAGTTCAGGCCTTCGACCATGACCTGCTGCCATTTGAGAAAATCGCGGGTTTTCAGGGTGTCGAGCGTATGCAGCTGATCAACCTGGGCGCGCCCGGTAACGCTGAAGGCCAAGGGTTCGGTGCTTTTCAGGTTGACCGCCAGATCGCTGCCGAGCATGCCGCTGCGCAGTTCCAGGCGTATGAATGGCGTGATGTAGGACTGGGCGACCCGCAGGTCGATGTCCTTGGTCTGGACATTGAGCCTGGCGCTGATCGGGGCCAGATTGACCTCCCCGTCTGCCAAAAGCTTGCCTTGTTTGCCTACGCCCGTGTCGAGCTTGAGCGTAAAAGGCGAGCCATTGAGACTGTCGAACTTCTGAAGGTCGAGATTCAATGGTCCCAATTCCAGCGCGACGGCGGGTTGTGCCTTGCGGTCGGCCAGATGCACCTGATAGTCACGCAGTTGCACGTCGTTGAGCAGGACCTGCCACGGTTTGCTCGGTGGAGCAGGGGCGGGCTTGGGTGAATCGGCTGCCGCCGGCGTGCTGGCCGGTTCAGCCTTGGCCTTGGCGGCGGGTTTGGATGGCTGGCTGGCGAACAGCTTCTGCCAATCGAGTTGGCCATCAGCCTCCAGTGCCGCCCAGGTTTCCAGTTTACGGCTGCGGATCTTGCCGACCACCACCTGCTGTTTGGCCAGGTCCACGGTGGTATCGCTGATGTCCAGTCGCTCAAGCTTCACCAGTGGCCGTCCATCCGGCGCCTTGATGGAGAAGGGCGCAACGCTGACCGCGACATTGCTCAGCAGCAACTCGGTCTGCTTGGACAGGTTGAGTTTGTAGTCGGTGCTGATATTGACCACACCGCTTTCCAGGTCCAGGGGCACTGCGTCGCGCACGTAGGGCCAGAAGGATTTCATCTTGCCGTCAGTGATTTTCAGCTTACCTTCGGAGGCAATCGGGATCAGGCTGAAGTTACCCGTCCAGTCGACCTGTCCGCCGCCCGGGCCGATTGCGACCAATGTCATGTCGGCACTGTCTTCGGGCCGGGTGCTGAGGTGTTTAAGCTCGAAATCGAGCTTGTCGTAGATAAATTCGATGGGTTCGCTGGGGCGCTCATCCTTGAAGTGCACGACACCACCGGCCAGATTGATCCGGTCTATGCGCAGCGGGAACGGTTTTGCATCGGGATCGGCGGGTTTCGGTTCGCTCTGTGGCAGTTTGAACAACCCGAGCAGGTTGAGTTTGCCGTCCTTGCCGAAGAGGATCTCGGTCTTGGATTTTTCCAGTTCGATATCGGACAGATGCAGCGTCTTGGTCCAGAGGCTATCGAGTTGCAGGTTGGCGTACAGGCGTTCGAAGCCGATCTGCTCCTTGCCGGGCTCGCCGATACTCAAGCCCCAAAGTGTCACTTCAAGGCTGAACGGGTTGAGTTCGATCCGCTGGAGAGTGGCGGGCATCGTGGCGTAGTTGGCCAGTTGCTGGTTGGCAATACGCAGGGCGATGCCCGGTAAAATCAGAAACCCCAGCAGACTGTAGAGCGCCAGAGCAGTCAACAAGGCGCCAATGGCGCGAATCAATCCTTTGTACATGTGTGGCTTCATCTGTCTGAATCGGAGTGCCTTGGAGTATGGCACGCGATTCCGGTTCCGAAGCAAACAGCCTGCTCAGGATTTTTCAGATTTGTCTGACACGGATCAAAGCTGCAGGATCAGAGTTTTCAGTGGCGGTTGATGATCCATCGACGGGAAATCGGCCCCGGGCTTCATCACCGTCCACTCACGCACCGGCCGCCCGGCTTTCTCGGCGCAACGTAAAACCTGTTCACGCCAGTCGTCCATGCTGACTTTTGCCAGGTTGTTGCAGCAGATCAGCACGCCATTGTCGGCGGTGGTCAACAGGGCGGGCTTGAGCAGGCTCTGGTAGTCGCGCAGCAGGTCGACGGTGCCGAAAGCACTCTTGGCCCAGGCTGGTGGATCGAGCAGTACCAGATCATATTGGCGCTGTTCCAGGCGCTGATAGCTTGGCAGTTTCTGCCCGCGTCGCTGGCTGATCGGCAGGCCGGCCAATTGGCGGATGGCCGGGAAGTAATCGGACTGAATGAACGTCATGGTCGGCAATTGCGGGTTGAGCAGGCCATTTTCACGACCGACCGCCAGGTTGCCCTCGGCGAAGTCCAGGTTGCACACCTCGCTGGCGCCACCGGCCGCGGCACTGAGGCCGACCCCGCAGGTGTAGGCGAACAGGTTCAGCACACTTTTGTTTTTGCTGTGGTCCTTGACCCAGCCGCGCGTGTTGCGCAGGTCGAGGAACAGCAAAGGGTCTTGCCCGGCGTGGCGTCCGCGGACGCGGTAATTGAGCCCCCACTCGTGGCCGACCAGATCTTGCAGGGCCGCTTCGTCGGCGCGGTAGACGGTGTCTTCGCGATCGATACGCGAGTTGCCACGGGAGCGGTCGTTGTAGACCAGCAGCAAGTCGAGGCCCAGATGCCGGTTGACGATTTCATGCAGTTGCAGCAGTGCCTCGCGTTCCAGCGACTGGTGGAAGCTTTGCACCAACAGTTGCGGGCCGTAGCGGTCAATCGTCAGGCCCCCGGCGCCTTCCTGGCTGCCATGGAACAGGCGATAGCAGTCGGTGCCTTGCTGGTGCAGTTCGGCCAACAGGTCCTGGCGATATTCAAGGGCGGCGCGCAGCGCCTGATTCAAGGAAGACATGCTGGGCGCCTTGCAGGAGGGAATTTGGCGCGGGAGTTTAGCAGTTACTGAGATTGAAGCTTCAAGCTTCAAGCTTCAAGCTTCAAGCTTCAAGTTTGCGGCTTGCAGCTCTGAGCATCAGGTCAATAACCCCATGCGCCGTTTGGCACGCTGCACCGAGCCATTACGCACCGCCCAGCGCAGCATCGGTGCGCTGCGATTGACGCTGGCGCGGATCAGCTTGCGTTGCAACGGGCTCTGGCTGACGCCGAGCAGGTCACTGGCCCAGTCCGGTAGCAGATCGATCCCGGCCTGCATCATCATCCCCCCGAAAGGCTTGGCCAAACGGCTGGGAGAGGGGGCGTTCAACAGCAGCCGCAACACTTCACGACTGCGTTCGTCGCACAGCAGTTGCGGGCGAATGCGTTCAAGGTAGTCGGCAACTTCGCGTCGGGAACGGGGCACATCGCGGGCCCCAAGACGTTCGGCGACCAGGGCGATTTCTGCGTAGTAGCGATCCTGATCGGTCGGAGAAAGGTGCGGGTTGCGATAGCGCAGGTGCGCAGCGAGGAAGTTGCTGACCTCGGCCACATGCACCCAGGTCAGCAGGTCGGGGTCGCTGGCGGCATAGGGGCGACCATCGGGCGCCGTGCCGGTCACTTGCAGATGAATGGTGCGGACTTTCTCGATCAGCCAGTCGGCGTCCTGTCGCGAACCGAAGGTGGTGCCGGAAATGAACTGCCCCGTGCGGCGCAGGCGACCGAGCATGTCCTCGCGAAAATTCGAATGGTCCCAGACACCGGCCAGCGCCAGCGGATGCAGGGCTTGCAGCATCAGGGCGCTGATACCGCCGATGAGCATGCTGCTGAAGTCGCCGTGAACCTGCCAACTCACCGAGTCAGGCCCGAACAGGCCCGGATCGCCTTTGGGGTTTTCCAGATCAAGTTTGCCCAGGGACAAGCCGGTCAGGCTCATGATTTGGCTTTCGATACGGCTGCGGATGAATTCCATGGGGGCTCAGTAAGTTTCTGCAGGAGCGAGCTTGCTCCTACAAAGGTTCGTTATGGGTTCAGGCGTTTGTCGATCAAGCCCTGCACTACGCTTGGGTCGGCCAGTGTCGAGGTATCCCCTAGGCTGTCCAGTTCGTTGCAGGCGATCTTGCGCAGGATACGCCGCATGATCTTGCCCGAACGGGTTTTCGGCAAGGCTGGCGCCCACTGGATCAGGTCCGGTTTGGCGAAGCTGCCGATTTCCTTGCTGACATGGGCCAGTAATTCCTTTCTCAGTTCTTCGTCAGGCGTAATGCCGTCCATGGGGGTGACGAAGGCATAGATGCCTTGGCCCTTGACGTCATGGGGATAACCGACCACCGCGGCCTCGGCAATGCTGTCGTGCAGCACCAACGCGCTTTCCACCTCGGCGGTGCCGATACGATGCCCGGAAACGTTGATCACGTCGTCAATTCGCCCGGTAATCCAATAGTCGCCATCTTCGTCGCGGCGTGCGCCGTCACCGGTGAAGTAATAGCCGGGGTAGGGCTTGAAGTAGGTGTCGACCATTCGTTGCGGGTCGCGGTAGACGCTGCGGATCTGCGCTGGCCAACTTGATTTTATGGCCAGCACGCCGCTACCGGCGCCTTTGATTTCCTTGCCGTGCTCGTCGAGCAACACCGGTTGCACGCCGAACATCGGTTGTGTGGCGCAGCCGGGTTTGATCCGTTGCGCGCTGACCAAGGGGCTGAGCATGATGCCGCCGGTTTCGGTCTGCCACCAGGTGTCGACGATCGGACAGCGCTGTTCGCCGACAACATTGAAGTACCACTCCCACGCTTCCGGGTTGATCGGCTCACCGACGCTGCCCAGCAGTCTGAGGCTTGCCCGCGAAGTGTCCTGCAACGGCCCGGCGCCTTCACGCATCAGTGCGCGCAGGGCCGTTGGGGCGGTGTAGAAGATGTTGACCTTGTGTTTATCGATCACTTGCCAGAAGCGCGAAGTGCTCGGGTAGCTCGGCACGCCTTCGAATATCAGTGTGGTCGCGCCATTGGCCAGCGGGCCATAGACGATGTAGCTGTGCCCGGTCACCCAGCCGACATCGGCGGTGCACCAGAAGACTTCGCCATCGCGGTAGTCCAGCACGTATTTGAAGGTCATCGCTGCCTGCAGCAGATACCCACCGGTGGTGTGCAACACCCCCTTGGGTTTGCCGGTGCTGCCGGAGGTGTAGAGGATGAACAGTGGATCTTCGGCGTCCATCGGTTCGGGTGGGCAGTCGTCCGTGACATCGCGCAACGCCTGGTGGTACCAGATATCCCGGCCTTCGACCCAGTTCACCTGATTCTGTGTGCGCTCGACCACGATCACTGTGCTGACGCCAGGGCAACTTTGCAGCGCCTTGTCGACATTCTGTTTGAGTGGCACGAACTTGCCGCCGCGCACGCCTTCATCGGCGGTGATCACGGTGCGGCAGTCGGCGTCGAGAATCCGGTCGCGCAATGAATCGGGGGAGAAACCGCCGAACACGACGGAGTGCACCGCGCCGATGCGCGTGCAGGCGAGCATGGCGAACGCCGCTTCGGGAATCATTGGCATGTAGATGCACACCCGGTCGCCTTTTTTCACGCCACGGCTTTTGAGCACGTTGGCCAGGCGACAGACGTTGTGATGCAGTTTTCTGTAGGTGATCTGTGTGGATTCGGCGGGATCGTCGCCTTCCCAGATGATCGCGGTTTGATCGCCACGCTTTTCCAGGTGACGGTCGATGCAGTTGTAACTGACGTTCAACTGGCCGCCGGCAAACCAACTGGCCTCACCGGTTTTCAGGTCATAGCGCTGGACGCTCTGCCAGGGTGCGCTCCAGTCGAGAAAACGGTTGTCCTGTTCGGCCCAGAAGGTACTGGGGTGTTCAATGGATTCGCGGTACAGGCGATGGTAGTCGTCCTGACTCAACTGTGCAGCCCGGCGGACGGCATCGGCGGTGGGAAAGGTGCTGATATCGAACATGACGGTTCCTCATTCTTGTTTTTGCGACAAGAGGGGAGCTGCGCGACCCTCGTAGAAGCTGGCAAGCCAGCTCCTACAAGGTTAGTACCACACGCAGGATTAGCGTCAAATCAGCCGCGGTGACGACCACGGAAGTAGTTGATCAAGCCTTGTGTGGACGCGTCGTCAGCCGGCGCTTCTTCGCTGCCCACCAGACGGTTGTAGACGCCCTTGCCCAACTCCTTGCCCAGCTCCACGCCCCACTGGTCGAAGGCGTTGATGCCCCAGATCACGCTTTGTACAAAGACCTTGTGCTCGTACATCGCCACCAGTGCGCCGAGGCGGCGCGGGCTGATGCGCTCGACCACCAGGGTGTTGCTCGGACGGTTGCCCGGGATCACTTTGTGTGGCGCGAGTCGTTGCACTTCGGCTTCGCTCATGCCCTTGTCACGCAGCTCGGCTTGCGCCTCGGCGAGGGTTTTGCCGAGCATCAGCGCCTGGCTTTGCGACAGGCAGTTGGCGTACAGCCACTGGTGGTGGTCGGCCACCGGGTTGAAGCTGACGATCGGCACAATGAAGTCGGCCGGAATCAATTGGGTGCCCTGGTGCAGCAACTGGTGGTAAGCGTGCTGACCGTTGCAACCCACGCCGCCCCAGATCACCGGCCCGGTATCGGTCGAAACGGCGGTGCCGTCCTGACGCACGCTCTTGCCGTTGGATTCCATGTCCAGCTGTTGCAAGTGCTTGGTGATATTACGCAGGTAGTGGTCGTACGGCAGGATCGCGTGGCTCTGGGCACCCCAGAAATTGCCATACCACACGCCGAGCAAGGCCAGCAGCACGGGCATGTTCTGTTCGAACGGCGCGGTCAGGAAGTGCTGGTCCATGGTGTAGGCACCGGACAGCAGTTCCTTGAAGTTCGACATGCCGATGGCCAAGGCAATCGGCAGACCAATGGCCGACCACAGCGAGTAACGCCCGCCCACCCAGTCCCACATCGGGAAGATGTTCTCTTCGCGGATACCGAAGGCCACGGCGGCAGCGTTGTTGCTTGAAACCGCGATGAAGTGACGATGCAGCTCGGCTTCCGAACCACCCTGGGCCAGGTACCAGGCGCGGGCGGCCTGGGCATTTTTCAGGGTTTCGAGGGTGTTGAAGGATTTCGACGAGACGATGAACAGCGTGGTCTCGGC
>OBKH01000132.1_pt1 | contig 14559 bp, 14 predicted proteins | sample 1496241 | NCBI WGS metagenome assembly OBKH01 (sample SAMN03273953, study PRJEB22546) | soil metagenome | isolation source: rice field elevated CO2 plus elevated temperature | place: India: CRRI Experimental farm Cuttack,Odisha-753006 | collected 2013-12-17 | reverse complement strand
CTACGACACGCCCACCGGCCTTACCTGCCCGTACACCACACCCCTGGACGTAACTTGACACCAATCCACAGCACCGAGCAGTGACAGAAGGTGCCCCAAGGTGTGGTGAAACTCGCTGGACGGTCCCCAGGATGTTGGCAGCACATTCACCGGACATGACCGGAGCAAGACCGGACATCCTCCCATACCGTCGTCGCCGTGTACATCCGTAGCCCGTCCTGGCAGGTGCTGGGTTGACCAAAATCAGCCCAACACCTGCCACGACGATGAAGCGGGTTGCGCTGGCATGTCTTGTCGGCTCGGCGATCGAATTCTACGACTTCCTTATCTACGGCACCGCTGCGGCGCTGGTGTTTCCCACCGTGTTCTTCCCACACCTGGATCCCACGGTGGCCGCCGTGGCCTCGATGGGGACATTTGCTGTGGCGTTCCTATCCCGGCCGTTCGGCGCGGCCGTCTTTGGATACTTTGGAGACCGCCTCGGCCGCAAGAAGACCCTGGTCGCCACACTGTTGATCATGGGCCTGGCAACCGTGACTGTCGGGCTGGTTCCAACGACAGTGGCCATCGGCGCCGCGGCCCCACTGATCCTGACGACCATGCGGCTGCTGCAAGGGTTCGCGGTCGGCGGCGAGTGGGCCGGTTCGGCGCTGCTGAGCGCCGAGTACGCGCCCGCCAGCAAACGTGGCTGGTACGGGATGTTCACCGTTGTGGGTGGCGGCATCGCGCTGGTACTGACCAGCCTGACCTTTCTGGGCGTGAACTACACCATTGGCGAAAGCAGCCCCACATTCATGCAGTGGGGGTGGCGCATACCGTTTCTGGTCAGTGCGGCGCTGATCGCCGTCGCCCTATACGTGCGGTTCAACATCGACGAGACCCCGGTGTTCGCCCGGGAAAGGGCAGACGAAAAAACCCGTTTGGGCCCAGCCGAAACGCCGATTGCCCAAGTACTGCGGCGGCAGCGGCGAGAGATAGTCTTGGCCGCCGGCAGCGCCGTTTGCTGCTTCGGCTTCGTCTACCTGGCCAGCACTTACTTGGCCAGCTACGCTCAAACCCGACTGGGGTATTCGCGCGGCAGCATCCTGTTCGACAGTGTGCTGGGTGGACTGCTGTGCATCGTGTTCACCGCGCTTTCTTCCGCTCTTTGCGACCAACTCGGGCGCCGCCGCGTCCTATTGGCCGGGTGGGCGGTGGCTCTACCCTGGTCGCTGTTGGTCATGCCGCTGATCGACTCCGGCAGCCCCAGTTTGTTCGCGGTGGCTGTCGTCGGCATGTATGCCATCGGCGGATTCGGTTTCGGACCCACGGCATCGTTCATCCCAGAACTGTTTGCTACTAGCTACCGATACACGGGCAGCGCGCTCGCGGCGAATCTCGCTGGGGTTGCCGGCGGCGCGCTACCGCCGGTGATTGCCGGCGCGCTGGTGGCAACCTATGGCAGCTGGGCGATCGGTGTCATGCTGGCCATCCTCGCGTTGATCAGCCTGGTATGCACCTATCGGTTGCCCGAAACCGCCGGATCGGCCCTCGTCAGCCGCTAGTTGGCGTGCAGGTCCTCGTTGAGGGCAATGCCCTGACCGTCGCGGGCCAGCACTTCGACCGCCCCGCTGACGGAATTGCGGCGAAACAGCAGGTTGCTGCTCCCGGAGAGCTCACGCGCCTTGACCGAATTGCTGTCGGGCATGGTGACCCTCGTGCCGGCGGTCACGTACAGCCCGGCCTCCACCACGCAGTCGTCGCCCAGTGAGATGCCCAGACCGGAGTTGGCGCCGAGCAGACAACGCTTGCCGATCGAAATGACGTGTGTTCCACCGCCAGACAGCGTGCCCATGATCGACGCTCCGCCGCCGACATCGGAGCCGTCGCCCACCACCACACCCGCCGAGATGCGGCCTTCCACCATCGAGGCGCCCAGGGTGCCGGCGTTGTAGTTGACGAAGCCCTCATGCATCACGGTGGTGCCCGGCGCCAGGTGAGCGCCCAACCGCACGCGGTCGGCATCGGCGATACGTACGCCGGTGGGCACGACGTAGTCGACCATCCGGGGAAACTTGTCGACGCCATACACAGTCACCGGTCCGCGGCGGCGCAGCCGCGCCCGCACCGCCTCGAAACCGTCTATGGCGCAGGGTCCGTGATTGGTCCACACCACATTGGTCAGCACCCCAAACAAGCCGCCGGCGTTCAACCCATGGGGCGCCACCAGGCGGTGCGACAAGAGGTGAAGCCGCAGGTAAGCATCGTATGGGTCAGCGGCGACATCGTCGAGCGAGCCGATGACCGTACGGACCGCGATGGTCTCGGTGCGGCGGTCGTCATCGCGGCCGATCAGCGCGGCCAGCTCGACAGGAACGTCGGACACCGCCAGTCGTGACGTCGCGCTGGTGCCCGATTCGGTCAGTTCCGGCGCGGGAAACCAGGTGTCGAGGACCGATCCGTCAGCGGCGAGGGTAGCCAGGCCGATGCCTGCTGCTCCAGTCACGGTCGACACGCTACTTGTGCCGCCGAACAGACACAAAACCACCCTATTTCGACCAGAATCGGGTGCTTTTGCGTCTGCTCGGCCAACTAAGCTAGCGCCGTGCTGGATTTGCGCGGGGACCCGATCGAATTGACCGCGGCGCTGATTGACATCCCCAGCGAGTCGAGGAAGGAGGCACGCATCGCCGACGAGGTGGAAGCGGCGTTGCGCGCTCAGGCATCGGGGTTCGAGATCATCCGCAACGGCAACGCGGTGCTGGCGCGTACAAAGCTGAACCGGTCCTCGCGGGTGCTGTTGGCCGGACACCTGGACACCGTGCCAGTGGCCGGCAACCTGCCTAGCCGCCGCGAGAACGACCAGCTGCACGGCTGCGGCGCAGCCGACATGAAATCCGGCGACGCGGTCTTCCTTCATCTGGCCGCTACACTGGCCGAACCGACGCACGATCTAACACTGGTGTTCTACGACTGCGAGGAAATCGATTCGGCGGCAAACGGTTTAGGCCGCATCCAGCGCGAGCTGCCGGACTGGCTATCCGCGGATGTAGCCATCTTGGGTGAGCCCACCGCCGGCTGCATCGAGGCTGGTTGCCAGGGCACGTTGCGTGTCGTCCTCAGCGTGACCGGAACTCGCGCGCATTCAGCGCGTTCGTGGTTGGGTGACAACGCAATCCACAAGTTGGGTGCTGTGCTGGACCGGTTGGCCGTCTACCGGGCACGCAGCGTCGACATCGACGGTTGCACCTATCGGGAGGGCCTCTCGGCGGTGCGCGTAGCAGGCGGCGTCGCCGGCAACGTGATCCCTGACGCGGCCTCGGTCACGATCAACTACCGCTTTGCCCCCGACCGGTCGGTGGCCGCGGCATTGCAACATGTCCATGACGTGTTCGACGGGCTCGACGTGCAGATCGAGCAGACGGACGCCGCGGCCGGTGCGCTGCCTGGCCTGTCCGAGCCCGCGGCCAAGGCGCTGGTCGAGGCCGCCGGCGGGCAGGTCCGGGCCAAGTATGGCTGGACTGATGTGTCGCGCTTTGCCGCTTTGGGCATACCGGCGGTCAATTACGGCCCGGGTGATCCCAACCTGGCGCACTGCCGCGACGAACGGGTGCCCGTCGGCAACATCACCGCGGCCGTGGACTTGCTGCGCCGATACCTGGGTGGCTAGCGCTGCTGTGGCCCCAAGCGTGCTGCCGCCTTGGTCGCGTCGGCTGCCGCGGCTGCCATCCCGATCCCGGCCAGCTCCTCAGCCACCGCGGTCAGCTCGGCAGCATCTCCGTCGGCCAGGCCACGGGCGTGCTTGACGAGGATATTTCCTACGGTGCAGTCGATTTCGGCGGCGAGGCGAGTCACCGGGTCCACCGCACGGATGTCGCCCAACCGAACCGCGTTATGCCAGGCGCATAGGGCCACCGCCGCCTGCCCGGCCCGCTCAGCCGTCCGGGCGGCCTCCCGGGCCGCCGCGATGGCCCCTGTCATGTCCTGGGCCGCCGCCCTGGTCCAGGCCCTGGCCAGCCCGAGCTCGGGTGCGAACAACGCGGACTTCGTTCCGTGCCGAGCTTCAGCGCGCTGCAGTGTTTTTGCAGACTCGGCGATATGGCCTTGCTGCGCGATGGCCGTTGCCAACAACATCAGCGACAGCGGACCCCACGAGTAGCCGGTTCGTTCCAGTGTGGCGGCGGCCGGCTCCAGCATCGATGCCGCGGCGCCGAATTCGCCTTTGGTGATCAGTACGTACGCCAACAACACTTCACCGATGGACCGGCCAGGTTGCTGCAGCTAGGCGAAGTCGGTGAACCGCTTGGCCAGCTCCTGAGCCGGCGCGACGTCGCCTGCCAGCAGCAGCGACGTGATCTGAGCCAGGCCCACGGTGAACCGCAGCAGCCCCGGATGTTCGGCGGCCGACGCCCGTTCGGCCAGCCGGTCAACGTCGCCGAACCGGCCCATTCGTGCCGATGATAACGCGGCAGCGCTGGCGGCCCAGGCCACGGCCATGTCGTCGGCAGCCGGTCCGGACAGCACCTCGGTGGCCAGCGTGATGGCCCGCGGCAAGTTTCCGGAGTTCATCGCAAACGTGGCCGCCAGCGCATCCAGGGTGCTGCGGGCCGTGGGCTCGGTCACTCGGCTGCGGGTCGTCTGCAGAAACGCCGTGGCGCGCTCGGGCTCGTTGAGCATCCAGAACCGATTCGCCGCCCGGGGTATCGCCCAGGCCATCAGCTCGGTCTCGGTCAATTCGGCGGGATTCACCGCCGCCAGCACCGCGTCAGCTTCGCGACCGCGACCCTGCCAACCGAGTGCGTAAGCCAAGGGCAGGCGTGCCGCCAGGGCGTCCGACCTATCCAGCGCTGCCCGCGCCAACCGTTCGGCAAGCCGGACGTCGCCGAGCCGCAGGGCCTGCCCGGCTGCGGTCGCCGCATCCGTGACCGCGGCCGGGGTAGCACTGGCGGGGACGTCGATGGCCAGTGAGGACAGCCGTAACTGATCGCTGACATGGTCGGATGGGTGCTTGGCCAGCTGCGCGACCAGCGACACGCGCAATGCATGCGCGTGCTCGGCCGTCAATACGGCGCGTGCGCGGTCGGCGTACAGCGGATGGCCGACAAAAATCTCGCTGGTATCGCTGTCGGGACCCACCCGCACCGCGCCGGCGGCTTCGGCTTGGCCGAGCGTGTCCAACTGCTCGCCACCGACCAGGGCCACCAGGTCGGTGCGCGCCAACGGTTCGGCGATGGCGAGGTAGTCGACAACGGCGCGGGCCGGTTCCGGCAGGGCGCACAGGTACTCGTCGATCACGCCGGACAGCGGCCGACGATCCTCGTCTCGACAGCGCCACCGGCCGTCCACGTGTTCGAGACCACCGCCGTCGATGAGGTGGCGCAGATACAACGGGTTGCCAAGGCTGCGCCGAAAGAGCTCGTCGGCGTCGGCGACGTCCAGTGTCGCGTCCAGCGCCGACTCCACGAACGCCGCGGTTTGGGCCCTGTCGAGCGGCTCGATGGCGACCCGGGTGAGCAGGTCATCGGACCAGAGCGCAGCTATAGCGTCCGGTGGCTCGGCCTCCGAGGCGACGGTGACCACCAGCCGCGCCGCCCCGGCCCGCGCCAGCTGGTACACCAAGGTGGCCGACAGCGGATCCAGGTTGTGCGCGTCGTCGACCACCAGCAGCAGATCGCCAGCATCACCGGTCAGGGAACTACGCGCCGCCCGCAGCAGCGCCGCGGGCCGCCCAATGTCGGCTCCGGAGGCGGGCAGGCTGATCAAATGGCGGAAAGCGCCGAACGGGATGGCCCGCCCTGGAGCGGTTCCCACCACCCAGCGAGCCCGGCCGCTCCTGCCGTCCTCGGACATGACCTGCTCGGCAGCCAGTTGCGCCAGCAGCGTCTTGCCGACGCCGTGTGGCCCGACCAGCACCACCCCGCACCGATCCGGACTGTCGACGGCCGCCTCCACGTGTTTCCAGACGCGCATCGCCGGATTTTATGGCGGTTGCGCCCAACGACATTCGAGCGGGGGATAGGCCAAAAATGTACGCGGTTCACATCGGTGGTCTACGTTCTGGTGTATGTCGGCGAAAATCGACATTACCGGTGATTGGACTGTGGCCGTGTATTGCGCGGCCTCGCCAACGCACGCGGAGTTGCTAGAGCTGGCCGCCGAAGTCGGCGCGGCAATCGCCGGACGTGGCTGGACGCTGGTGTGGGGAGGTGGCCATGTTTCGGCGATGGGGGCTGTCGCCTCGGCGGCGCGAGCCTGCGGCGGCTGGACCGTCGGCGTGATTCCCAAGATGCTGGTGTACCGCGAACTGGCTGATCACGACGCCGACGAGCTAATCGTCACCGACACCATGTGGGAGCGCAAGCAGATTATGGAAGATCGCTCAGATGCGTTCATCGTGTTGCCGGGCGGTGTCGGCACCCTAGACGAGCTGTTTGACGCATGGACCGACGGGTATCTCGGTACCCATGACAAACCCATTGTGATGGTAGATCCCTGGGGGCATTTCGATGGACTGCGGGCATGGCTGAACGGATTGCTCGACACCGGTTACGTCTCACCCACGGCGATGGAACGGCTGGTGGTAGTCGATAACGTCAAGGACGCTCTGCGGGCCTGCGCACCTTCCTGAGGTTGGTCGACAACCAATTCGACATTTCGCAAACGAATCGAGGGCTTACGTGTCCGATTACTACGGCGGCGCACACACAACGGTCAGGCTGATCGACCTGGCAACTCGGATGCCGCGAGTGTTGGCGGACACGCCGGTGATTGTGCGTGGGGCAATGACCGGGCTGCTGGCCCGGCCGAATTCCAAGGCGTCGATCGGCACGGTGTTCCAGGACCGGGCCGCTCGCTACGGTGACCGAGTCTTCCTGAAATTCGGCGATCAGCAGCTGACCTACCGCGACGCTAACGCCACCGCCAACCGGTACGCCGCGGTGTTGGCCGCCCGCGGCGTCGGCCCCGGCGACGTCGTTGGCATCATGTTGCGTAACTCACCCAGCACAGTCTTGGCGATGCTGGCCACGGTCAAGTGCGGCGCTATCGCCGGCATGCTCAACTACCACCAGCGCGGCGAGGTGTTGGCGCACAGCCTGGGTCTGCTGGACGCGAAGGTACTGATCGCAGAGTCCGACTTGGTCAGCGCCGTCGCCGAATGCGGCGCCTCGCGCGGCCGGGTAGCGGGCGACGTGCTGACCGTCGAGGACGTGGAGCGATTCGCCACAACGGCGCCCGCCACCAACCCGGCGTCGGCGTCGGCGGTGCAAGCCAAAGACACCGCGTTCTACATCTTCACCTCGGGCACCACCGGATTTCCCAAGGCCAGTGTCATGACGCATCATCGGTGGCTGCGGGCGCTGGCCGTCTTCGGAGGGATGGGGCTGCGGCTGAAGGGTTCCGACACGCTCTACAGCTGCCTGCCGCTGTACCACAACAACGCGTTAACGGTCGCGGTGTCGTCGGTGATCAATTCTGGGGCGACCCTGGCGCTGGGTAAGTCGTTTTCGGCGTCGCGGTTCTGGGATGAGGTGATTGCCAACCGGGCGACGGCGTTCGTCTACATCGGCGAAATCTGCCGTTATCTGCTCAACCAGCCGGCCAAGCCGACCGACCGTGCCCACCAGGTGCGGGTGATCTGCGGTAACGGGCTGCGGCCGGAGATCTGGGATGAGTTCACCACCCGCTTCGGGGTCGCGCGGGTGTGCGAGTTCTACGCCGCCAGCGAAGGCAACTCGGCCTTTATCAACATCTTCAACGTGCCCAGGACCGCCGGGGTATCGCCGATGCCGCTTGCCTTTGTGGAATACGACCTGGACACCGGCGATCCGCTGCGGGATGCGAGCGGGCGAGTGCGTCGGGTACCCGACGGTGAACCCGGCCTGTTGCTTAGCCGGGTCAACCGGCTGCAGCCGTTCGACGGCTACACCGACCCGGTTGCCAGCGAAAAGAAGTTGGTGCGCAACGCTTTTCGAGATGGCGACTGTTGGTTCAACACCGGTGACGTGATGAGCCCGCAGGGCATGGGCCATGCCGCCTTCGTCGATCGGCTGGGCGACACCTTCCGCTGGAAGGGCGAGAATGTCGCCACCACTCAGGTCGAAGCGGCACTGGCCTCCGACCAGACCGTCGAGGAGTGCACGGTCTACGGCGTCCAGATTCCGCGCACCGGCGGGCGCGCCGGAATGGCCGCGATCACACTGCGCGCTGGCGCCGAATTCGACGGCCAGGCGCTGGCCCGAACGGTTTACGGTCACTTGCCCGGCTATGCACTTCCGCTCTTTGTTCGGGTAGTGGGGTCGCTGGCGCACACCACGACGTTCAAGAGTCGCAAGGTGGAGTTGCGCAACCAGGCCTATGGCGCCGACATCGAGGATCCGCTGTACGTACTGGCCGGCCCGGACGAAGGATATGTGCCGTACTACGCCGAATACCCTGAGGAGGTTTCGCTCGGAAGGCGACCGCAGGGCTAGCGGATTCCGGGCGCAGTCTCGATACCCGCACTGGACGCTCGACGGTAACCAGGCACTATGGATGCGTGCGTTCAACACCGCCGGCCTCAGCCGGTCGTTCAACACCGCCGGCGTTAGCCGGCCATTCAACACCGCCGGCGTTAGCCGGCCATTCAACGCTGTGCGGCCGTCCAGTCGCAGGTGATCGTGCGCTGATCATGGCGATCGTCAACCGCACCCCGGATTCGTTTTACGACAAGGGTGCGACTTTCAGCGACGCGGCTGCCAGAGACGCGGTCCACCGGGCCGTCGCCGACGGTGCCGACGTCATCGACGTCGGCGGTGTCAAAGCCGGCCCGGGTGAACGCGTCGACGTCGACACCGAGATCACGCGGCTGGTGCCGTTCATCGAATGGCTCCGCGGTGCTTACCCGGACCAGCTGATCAGTGTCGACACCTGGCGCGCGCAGGTGGCGAAGGCGGCCTGCGCGGCGGGGGCGGACCTGATCAACGACACCTGGGGTGGCGTCGACCCGGCCATGCCCGAGGTGGCCGCCGAGTTCGGCGCGGGCCTGGTGTGTGCGCACACCGGCGGCGCGCTGCCACGCACGCGACCCTTCCGGGTGAGCTACGGTACGACTACCCGCGGTGTGGTGGATGCTGTGATTAGCCAGGTCACAGCCGCCGCCGAGCGGGCCGTCGCGGCCGGGGTGGCCCGCGAGAAGGTGTTGATCGACCCGGCACACGACTTCGGCAAGAACACCTTCCATGGGCTGCTGCTATTGCGACACGTGGCCGATCTTGTTATGACCGGGTGGCCCGTGCTGATGGCTTTGAGCAACAAGGACGTTGTCGGGGAGACTCTGGGCGTGGATTTGACCGAACGGCTTGAGGGAACGCTGGCAGCCACCGCGTTGGCTGCGGCCGCCGGGGCGCGCATGTTTCGGGTGCATGAGGTCGCCGCCACCCGGCGGGTGCTGGAAATGGTGGCATCGATTCAGGGGGTCCGGCCGCCGACGCGCACGGTGAGAGGACTCGCATGACAGCATCGGAGCTGGTCGCCGGCGATCTCGCCGGTGGCAGGGCCCCTGGCGCGCTGCCCTTGGACACTACTTGGCACCGTCCCGGCTGGACGATCGGGGAGTTGGAAGCGGCAAAGGCCGGACGGACGATTTCGGTGGTGCTGCCGGCCCTCAACGAGGAAGCGACCATCGAATCGGTGATCGACAGCATCTCTCCGCTGGTCGATGGCCTGGTCGATGAATTGATCGTGCTGGACTCCGGTTCCACCGACGACACCGAGATCCGGGCCATCGCCTCCGGCGCCCGGGTTGTCAGCCGTGAACAGGCGTTGCCCGAGGTGCCGGTACGGCCCGGCAAAGGTGAGGCATTGTGGCGTTCACTGGCGGCCACCAGCGGCGACATCGTGGTGTTCATCGACTCAGACCTGATCAACCCGCACCCCTTGTTTGTGCCATGGCTGGTCGGTCCGCTGCTCACCGGCGAAGGCATTCAGCTGGTCAAGAGCTTTTACCGACGGCCGCTGCAGGTCAGCGACGTGACGAGTGGGGTGTGCGCCACCGGCGGCGGGAGGGTCACCGAGCTGGTGGCGCGGCCACTGTTAGCCGCGCTGCGGCCCGAGCTGGGTTGTGTACTGCAGCCGCTGAGCGGTGAGTATGCGGCCAGCCGGGAGCTGCTGACATCGCTGCCATTTGCCCCCGGCTACGGCGTGGAGATCGGCCTCTTGATAGACACGTTCGACCGGTTGGGCCTGGACGCAATCGCCCAGGTCAACTTGGGCGTTCGGGCGCACCGTAACCGGCCCCTAGACGAGCTCGGCGCGATGAGCCGCCAGGTCATCGCGACCCTGCTGTCGCGCTGTGGAATTCCCGATTCCGGTGTCGGGCTGACCCAGTTCTTGCCCGGCGGCCCGGACGATAGTGACTACACGCGGCACACCTGGCCGGTATCACTAGTCGACCGGCCGCCGATGAAGGTGATGCGGCCGCGCTGACCGACACCGCGTCGGCGCCTTAGGGCAAGATCGATGACGTGGCGTTGGTGTTGGTGTACCTGGTGGTGCTGGTCCTGGTGGCGATCGTGCTGTTCGCTGCGGCGAGCTTGCTATTCGGCCGTGGCGAGCAGTTGCCGCCCCTGCCGCGGGCGACGACGGCGACGACGCTGCCGGCGTTCGGGGTCACCCGCGCCGACGTCGACGCGGTCAAGTTCACGCAGGTGCTGCGCGGGTACAAGACCAGCGAGGTGGACTGGGTGCTGGAACGGCTCGGCCGTGAGCTCGAGGCGCTACGCTCTCAGCTCGGGGCGATCCACGCCTCGTCGGAAGACGCCGAGGCCGAGTCTGACGCGTCAAACCCTTCGCGCGGCGAGACCGTCGTGCACTACCGTTCTGACCCCGCGTGAGCGGCGACGGGCTGGTTCGCTGCCCCTGGGCGGAGGTTCGTCCAGGGCCCGATGCCCAGCTGTACCGCGACTATCACGACAACGAATGGGGGCGTCCGCTGTACGGCCGGGTGGCTTTGTTCGAGCGAATGAGCCTGGAGGCCTTCCAGAGTGGCCTGTCATGGTTGATAATCCTGCGCAAGCGGGAGAATTTCCGGCGCGCATTCTCTGGGTTCGACATCGACAAGATCGCTCGCTACACCGATACCGATGTGCGACGGCTACTCGCCGATGACGGAATCGTGCGCAACCGCGCCAAGATTGAGGCGACGATCGCCAACGCGCGCGCAGCTGCCGATCTGGGGTCGTCCGAAGACCTATCCGAGCTGCTGTGGTCGTTCGCGCCACCGCCTCGGCCCCGGCCCGTCGACGGTTCCGAAATTCCCTCGGTCAGCACGGAATCGAAGGCTATGTCGCGTGAGTTGAAGCGGCGCGGGTTCCGTTTCGTCGGGCCCACCACCGCCTATGCGTTGATGCAGGCGACCGGGATGGTCGACGACCATATCCAAGCATGCTGGGTGCCCACTGAGCGACCTTTTGACCAGCCGGGCTGCCCGATGGCGGCCCGGTGAAGTCATTGCGCCGGGGCTTGTGCACCTGATGAACCCGAATAGGGAACAATAGGGGGGTGATTTGGCAGTTCAATGTCGGGTATGGCTGGAAATCCAATGGCGGGGCATGCTCGGCGCCGACCAGGCTCGCGCAGGCGGGCCAGCCCGAATCTGGAGGGAGCACTCAATGGCGGCGATGAAGCCCCGGACCGGCGACGGTCCTTTGGAAGCAACTAAGGAGGGGCGCGGCATTGTGATGCGAGTACCACTTGAGGGTGGCGGTCGCCTGGTCGTCGAGCTGACACCCGACGAAGCCGCCGCACTGGGTGACGAACTCAAAGGCGTTACTAGCTAAGACCAGCCCAACGGCGAATGGTCGGCGTTACGCGCACACCTTCCGGTAGATGTCCAGTGTCTGCTCGGCGATGTATGCCCAGGAGAACTCTTGGATACAGCGCTGGCGTCCGGCATGCCCGTAGCGCTCCGCCGTTGCCGGGTCGGCGACCAAGGCATTGACCGCCTCAGCCAATCTGGCCTGGTAACCGGTCGCGTCGTCGGCGTCGTAATGCACCAGTGAGCCGGTGATCCCGTCGGCGACCACCTCGGGGATCCCGCCGACGTCGGAGGCCACCACGGCGGTTGCGCACGCCATCGCTTCCAGGTTTACGATACCCAGCGGCTCGTACACCGACGGGCACACGAAAACTGTTGCTGCCGAAAGTATTTCTCGTAGTTGTCCGATGGTAAGCCGGTCTTGGATCCAAAACACGCCAGTGCGATTGCGGGCCAGTTCGGCCACCGCGACGCGCACTTCGTCGGCTACTTCCGGCGTGTCCGCAGCACCCGCGCAGAGCACTAGCTGTACGTCCGATCTGAATCGGTGCGCGGCTGTTACCAGGTGGACGACTCCCTTTTGCCGGGTGATTCGCCCGACGAACACCGCCATGGGCCGGTTCGGATCGACCCCGAGCTCGGCCAGCACCGACCCGGTACGCGCGGGCCCGGCCGGATACCACGTCTCGGTGTCGATCCCGTTCCGGATGACGTGCACCAGGTTCGGATCCAGGCTGGGATAGACCCGCAACATGTCGTTGCGCATTGCAGAACTGACCGCAATGACCGCGTTGGCGGCCAGCACCGCGGTCTGCTCGACCCATGTCGATACCTGGTAGCCGCCGCCGAGTTGCTCCTTCTTCCATGGCCGCAACGGTTCGAGCGAATGTGCGGTCAAAACATGCGGGATGTCGTAGAGTATCGCGGCCAGATGCCCCGCCAGAGCGGTGTACCAGGTGTGTGAATGCACGACGGTGGCCGCGCTGGCGGCATTGGCCATCACCAGGTCCGCGGACAAGGTGGACAGCGCCGCGTTGGCGCTGCCTAGCCTCGGGTCGGGCCGATAGGCAAATGCGCCCGGGCGGGGTGCGCCCATGCAGTGCACGTCGACCGCGCACAGCCGGCGTAGGTAGGCAACCAGTTCGGTGACATGTACCCCGGCTCCACCGTAAACCTCCGGTGGGTATTCCCGAGTCAACATCGCCACCCGCATACCCCGCACCGTAGTGCGGTGACGGGGCGGCCCGCGTGGCGGGCCGAGGAGGAGGCGGAGGCGGCACAGCACCCGTCGAACGGGGCCAAACACCTTGACGGACAGCCCGTCAGAGCAGTAGCCAGGGGCGGATTCCCCTTGGCAGTGGTTTGCGGGGGCCGATAGGTTTGAGCCATGAGAGAAGTGCCGCACGTGCTGGGCATAGTCTTAGCCGGCGGTGAGGGCAAGCGGCTTTATCCGCTGACCGCGGACCGGGCCAAGCCCGCGGTTCCTTTCGGCGGCGCCTATCGATTGATCGATTTCGTACTCTCAAACCTCGTCAACGCCCGGTATCTGAGGATCTGTGTTCTCACCCAATACAAGTCGCATTCACTGGACCGCCATATCTCGCAGAACTGGCGGTTGTCTGGTCTGGCGGGTGAGTACATCACCCCGGTGCCGGCACAGCAGCGCCTCGGCCCGCGCTGGTATACCGGCTCCGCCGATGCGATCTATCAATCGCTGAACTTGATCTACGACGAAGATCCAGACTACATAGTGGTTTTCGGCGCCGACCACGTCTACCGTATGGATCCCGAACAGATGGTCCGGTTCCACATCGACAGCGGTGCCGGCGCGACGGTGGCCGGCATACGGGTTCCACGTGAAAATGCGACCGCGTTCGGTTGTATCGACGCCGATGACTCCGGCCGTATTCGCAGCTTCGTTGAGAAGCCGCTGGAGCCGCCCGGAACCCCCGACGACCCCGACACCACGTTCGTCTCAATGGGCAACTACATTTTCACGACCAAGGTGCTTATCGACGCGATTCGCGCCGACGCCGACGACGACCACTCGGACCACGACATGGGTGGTGACATCGTTCCGCGGTTGGTGGCCGACGGTATGGCGGCGGTCTATGACTTCTCCGATAACGAAGTGCCTGGTGCCACCGATCGCGACCGAGCATATTGGCGCGACGTCGGGACGCTTGACGCGTTTTACGACGCACATATGGACCTGGTGTCGGTGCACCCGGTGTTCAACCTGTACAACAAGCGGTGGCCGATCCGCGGGGAGTCGGAGAACCTGGCGCCGGCGAAGTTCGTCAATGGCGGCTCCGCACAGGAGTCGGTGGTTGGTGCCGGCAGCATCATCTCGGCGGCCTCGGTGCGTAATTCGGTGCTGTCGTCGAACGTCGTGGTCGACGACGGCGCGATCGTTGAGGGCAGTGTGATCATGCCCGGCACCCGCGTTGGGCGCGGGGCGGTGGTGCGCCACGCGATCCTGGACAAGAACGTCGTCGTCGGGCCCGGTGAGATGGTCGGCGTGGATCTGGAGAAGGACCGGGAACGCTTCGCGATCAGCGCCGGCGGCGTGGTCGCCGTGGGCAAGGGTGTTTGGATCTAGGTCCGGTTAGCGGCGCGAGCAGACACAGAATCGCCCATTTCGGCACGAAATTGGGCGATTCTGCGTCTGCTCGGCGCGGTGGGGCGCGCCGGCTAGGGCCCTGGCGGCCCGGGTTGGCCGAGACCGGAAGAGCACAAGTCTGTACTCCCGACACCGATGTAACTCGAATGCCGTCTTCTGCTTG
>OBKH01000131.1_pt1 | contig 14598 bp, 7 predicted proteins | sample 1496241 | NCBI WGS metagenome assembly OBKH01 (sample SAMN03273953, study PRJEB22546) | soil metagenome | isolation source: rice field elevated CO2 plus elevated temperature | place: India: CRRI Experimental farm Cuttack,Odisha-753006 | collected 2013-12-17 | reverse complement strand
CGAACAGGATCATGATGCCGGAGATGAAGTTGGCGAAGATCTCCTGCATGCCGAAACCGAGGCCGACCGAGAGGGCCGCCACCAGCCATTGCAACTTGTCCCAGCTCACGCCAAGGGTCGACAGTGTCGAGACGAAACCGACGCCAGCGATCACATAGGACAGCAGTGTGGTGGTGGCGTAGGCGCTGCCTTGGGCCAGGTTGAGCTTCGACAGCACGAACACTTCCAGCAGGCCCGGCAAGTTGCGCGCCAGGGCGAAGGTGATGCCGATGATGATCAGCGCGCCGAGCATGTCGCCGATGCTGATCGGCACCATGCTCATGTTGGCGCCGGTGCCGCTGGTGTATTCGTAGAGGGTGATGTTGTCCAGGTACGAAAACACGGTGATCAAGTCAGCCCAGACCCAATACAGCGCTGCCATGAAGCCGCCGAGCAGTGCCAGGCGGATCAGGCGCAGGGACTGTTCGTTGACCTTTTCGATGTCCATGGTCGGTTCTTCGATGACCGCTTCGCCGTCGCCGGCCTCTTTGGCCGCCTGACGCTTGGCCAGGGCGCGCTGGTAGGCCAGGCGCCGGGCGGCCACGCTGAGGCCGCGCACGAAGGTGGCCTCGATCACCAGCCAGAACATCAGCAGGTAGAGGGTATTGATCAAGCGGTCGCTGAGTTTGAGCGCGGTGTAGTAGTAGCCGAAGCACACGGCGACGAACAAGGCGACCGGCAGCGCCGTGAACAGAATCCCCAGCGCTTTGCGGAACAATGAAGCGGTTTCGTGGTTCGGGCTGCTGATCAGCAGGCGGCTGAGCAACAAGGTCATCAAGGCATAGCAGGTCAGCACCACCGGCATGCCGAGCACGTCATCGGCCAGCGCCGCCGGTTGCAGTTCGGCCACCGCCACCACCGTGACCAGTGCCATGACGACCATGCCCAGACGGCGGATCCAGCCGCGCAGGAATTCGACCTGGGGCTTTTCCCAGCGGAAATGCAGTTCTGCCACACCGCCCGGCGCGAGTATCCGATAGGCGGTGTAGAACACCAGCCAGGCCCCGGCCATTTGCAGCAATGCTGCGCCCATGCTGGCGTTCTGCCCTCGGGCGTCGATTTGCAGGGCCAGGCCGCACAAGGCCAGGCCCAGCGAGACCGGCATCGCCAGCAGGATGTTGATCAGGATCGCCTGGGGCGTGTGCCACTGGCTGTCGCGCTTGAAGTGGCCGATGTCCTGGTGAACCTTGTTCAGGCGCGCATACAGACTCTTGCGTCGCCACAGCAGGGCACCGATCAACAGCGCCAGGGGCAGGAACAGCAGCGGTCGCTGGGTCAGGCCATCGATCAGTTCGCTCAGGCTTGAGGCCCACGGCAGGCTATCGACCTGGCGTTGCAGGCGTTCCGGCACGCTGCGCATCCATTCGAGGTCCAGCGGTTTGTTGCTGGGAATCCAGAACATCTGCTCATCCAGCGTCGCCCGCAGGCTTTGCGCGGTGCTGAGCAGCTGCTTCTGATTCAGTTGCAGCGTGATCGATTCATTGAGCATCGCGCTCAGTTCACGGTTCAGGCGCTCCAGCAGGTCGACGCGGGTGGTGGCCAGTTCCATCAGGCTTTTGCGCAGTTGCGGGGTCACTTGCTCCGGCGGCTGGGTCGACAGCAGGTTGTCGACATAAGTGGCCGGGTTGCTGAGCAATTCCCGTTGCTGGCTGACTTCGAACTGGTACAGGCGAATGTCGGCGATCTGGTCGGCCAGATTGCGATCGACCCTCAGGCGCGGCAGCGACTGTTTCTGCTTGTAGAGAATCTTGGACAGCAGCAGGCTGCCCTTGAGCACGCTGATTTGCTCGTCCAGGGCGGAATCGCTCTGGGTCACGCTGTCCAGCTGTTGCTTGGTTTGCAGGTTCTGCTGGGTGACCTCGTTGAGGCGGTCAGTGCTCTTGAGCAGGTAGTCGGAGAGCTTCAGGTTGGCCGTGCTTTCGGTGGCCAGCAGGCTGCTGCCCCCGGCCTTCTGCGCTTCGATGGACTGCTGCGTCACCGTTTCCTGGGATTGGGCCAGACGCTTCTGGTTGATCAGGTTTTGCAGCTCCTGGATTTCATGATCGAGACGGTCGGATTTTTCCGAGAGCAAGTCATGCTGGCTGTTGCCCAAATCCTGCAGTTGGGTATTGCCGGCCAGTTCCTGGCGACGCAGCGGAATCAGCGCATTGAGTGCCGCCAGCTCGGCATTGAGCTGGTCGCGCTGCTCGGCGCTCAAGGTCTTGCCGCTGTCCTTGCCGGTCTTGAGGATGTTGTTGATCTGCTGGATACGCGTCTGGCTGGCGGAAATTTCCGCCTGGGCGCGCTCGGGGCGCGTCTGCGCGGTAATGATCAGGCTGTTGGCATCGCCCAGGGCTTTTTGCAAATCGCTTTGCTGGGTCGAGCGCTCGGTCAGCATTTGCTCGAGTTGCTGAATCGACTCTTTGGTGAAGCGTTGCGCCACCGGCACGACACTGGTGGCCTTCAGACGCGTCAATTCGCGCTGGTTTTCAATGGTCTGTTTGGGGGCGTTGGCCAACTGCTGCTTGAGATCGCTCAGTTTCTGCTCGTAATCACGCCGGTTGTTGAGCTGTGTCAGCGTGTTTTGCAGGACCGATTGCAGGGCCTTTTGATCGGCTTCCGGCAGTTTTCGGTCGGCGATCTTGTCCAGGCTCGCCTGCACGGCTTCGCGGGTGGGCGGTTCGGCGGCTTGTAACGTACCGACGGAGAGACTCAGGCCCAGAAGGACCATGACGAAAAAGGTGCGCAGGCTTGACATAGTGACCGATCAAAAAGCGAAACGAAGAATGGAGTTTAGAGGAAGAGTCCGGGCCCCGGGCGACTTCCTTCGGGGAATCTGACGCCCACTTTGGCGATCTTGTTCCCCTCCATCACCGCGACGGTCCAGATCGTGTTGTTCCACTCCACCTGGTCGCCGACGACTGGAGCACCGCCCACTTTCTGGGCAATGAAGTGGCCCAGGGACATGTCCGGGTCGATGCCTTCGACTTTTAACCCGTACAGGGCCGCAACCGCGGCCAACTGGGCATCTCCTTCGAGTACGAAGTCGCCGAAGAAGCGCAAATCGAGACCCCGCTGCGGTGCCTGGCTGAACAGTTTTCCGAGGGCCGGAAGGTTGTGTTCATGGCCGATGACGCAGAGCAAATCATCGACTTCGAGCACCGTACTACCCGACGGATGGAGCAGTTGCTGGCCGCGAAACAGGGCGGCGATGCGGGTGCCTTCGGGCATTTTCAGTTCGCGAAGGGGCGAGCCGATGCACCATTTCTCGGCACCGAGGCGATAAACGAACAATTCCCACTCGCTGGTGACGTGCACTTCCAGGGCGGAGCGGGAGATCGGCGCGGGCTCTGGCGGAACGGTCACTTTCAACAGCTTCGCCACCCACGGCAGGCTGGTGCCCTGCACCAGCAGCGAGACCAGCACGATGAAGAACGCCAGGTTGAAGTAGAGCTGGGCGTTGGGCAGGCCGGCCATCAGCGGGAACACCGCGAGAATGATCGGCACCGCGCCGCGCAAGCCGACCCAGGAGATGAACGCCTTTTCACGGCCATGGAACGCCTTGAACGGCAGCAGGCCGATCACCACCGACAGCGGTCGGGCAAATAGAATCATCCACAGCGCCAGGCCCAGTGCCGGCAGTGCAATCGGCAGCAGGTCATGGGGCGTGACCAGCAGCCCCAGCACCAGGAACATGCCGATCTGTGCCAGCCAGGCCATGCCGTCGAGCATGTGCAGGATGCCGTGGCGACTGCGCACCGGACGGTTGCCGATCACCAGGCCGCACAGGTACACCGCCAGGAAGCCGCTGCCATGCAAGGCGTTGGTCAGGGCAAACACCACCAGGCCCCCGGCGATGACCAGGATCGGATAGAGGCCGGTGGCCAGATTGATGCGGTTGACCAATTGCAGCATGAGCCAGCCGCCGCCCAGGCCAATCAGGCCACCGATACCGAACTCGCGCAGCAGGTGGGTCAGCAGGCTCCAGTGCAGGCCGGTCTGGCCGCTGGCGAGCATGTCGATCAAGGTCACGGTGAGGAACACCGCCATCGGGTCGTTGCTGCCGGATTCGATTTCCAGACTCGCGGTCACCCGCTCGTTCAGGCCTTTGCCGCCCAGTAGCGAAAACACCGCCGCGGCGTCGGTGGAGCCGACGATGGCGCCGATCAGCAAGCCTTGAATCAGATTGAGGTCAAACAGCCAGGCGGCGGCCATGCCGGTCAGCCCGGTGGTAATCAACACGCCGATGGTTGCCAGCGACAGCGCCGGCCACAACGCCACGCGAAAACTCGAGACCCGGGTGCGTAACCCGCCATCGAGCAGGATCACGGCCAGTGCAAGGTTGCCGACCAGATAGGCCGTCGGGTAGTTGTCGAAAATAATGCCACCGCCATCGACGCCGGCGGTCATGCCGACGGCGAGGATGATCACCAGAATCGGGATGCCGAGGCGCGAGGAAAGTGAGCTCACCAGAATGCTCGCACCTACCAGCAACGCGCCGATCAAGAACAGGCTGTTGATGGTCGTCGCATTCAAAGGCAGTACTCCGGAAAGCTGAAAGGCGGGCACAAACTGACCATGCAGTCTGCGTGCCAGCGATTCTAACCTGTTGAAATGTGATGCTGTCAAAAAGCTTTTGAAACGCAGAACCCTGTAGGAGCGAGCTTGCTCGCGATGGACGTCAACGATAACGCGTGCTGCCTGACTCAACGCGTCGTCATTGAAATCATCGCGAGCGGGCTCGCTCCTACAGAGAGCGGTTACAGACTAAAGCGCCCGACCATGCTGTTCAGGTCAACCGCCAAACGCGACAGTTCGCTACTGGCTGCACTGGTCTGGTTGGCACCGGTGGCCGATTGCACCGACAGGTCACGGATGTTCACCAGGTTGCGGTCCACTTCACGGGCCACCTGCGCCTGCTCTTCAGCGGCGCTGGCGATGACCAGGTTGCGCTGGTTGATTTCGACGATGGCGCTGTTGATGGTGTCCAGCGACATTCCGGCACCACGGGCGATGTTCAGGGTCGACTCGGCGCGCTCGGTGCTGTTTCGCATCGAATCCACCGCGTGCTCGGTGCCACTCTGGATGCTGCCGATCATGCGTTCGATTTCGCTGGTGGACTGTTGGGTGCGATGGGCCAGGGCCCGTACTTCGTCCGCCACTACGGCAAAGCCGCGACCGGCTTCACCTGCACGAGCAGCCTCGATCGCGGCGTTCAACGCCAGCAGGTTGGTCTGGTCGGCCAGCCCGCGAATCACATCCAGCACCTTGCCGATGTCGCGGGACTCATTGGCCAGATCGCCGATCAGGTTCGCGGTGCTTTGCACATCGGCGCTCATGCGTTCGATGGCGCTGACGGTTTCCTGCACCAGATCACGGCCATCCCCGGCAGACGCGGTGGCGCTCTGCGAGGCTTCGGAGGTGCTGACGGCATTGCGCGCGACTTCTTCCACGGCGCTGGTCATTTCGTTGACTGCGGTGGCGGCCTGTTCGATCTCGTTATTTTGCTGGGTCAGGCCGCGAGCGCTTTCGTCTGTGACGCTGTTGAGTTCCTCAGCGGCAGAGGCCAGTTGCGTGGCCGAGCCGGAAATGCGCAACAGGGTGTCGCGCAGCTTGTCCTGCATCTTCGCCATCGCCGCCAGCAGGCGGCCAGCCTCGTCCTCGCCATCGACCGTAATCGGGCGAGTCAGGTTGCCTTCGGCGATGCTCTCGGCGGCGCCCAGGGCATTGGCGATCGGTTTGGTGATGCTATTGGTCAGCAACCAGGCGAGGGCCAGGGTCAGTGCGGTGGCGGCTACCAGCAAGGCGATGACCAGATCGAACGCCGAATCATATTGATCGGCGGCCTGCTGGTTGGTGTCGCGGGTCTGCTGGGTATTGATCTCCAGCAGACGGTTCAACACGGCGTTCACAGCCTCGGAGTTGTTCAGCAAATCGGTGTTGAGCAGGTTGCGCAGTTCATCGACCTGATTGTTGCGCGACAGGGTCTTCATCCGGTCTTCGATCTGGCGGTATTGCCCCAGCAGTTGCACGTATTGATCGTAGGCCGCGCGTTCCTGCGGGCTGGCGATCAGTTTTTCATAGGTCGCTTGTGCGGCGTGGATCTGCTGGTTGCGCGTCTCCAGCAATTCCATGGTTTTTTGCTGGACGTCCGGTTCGCGATTGACCAGCAAGCGATACGACAGCACGCGCAGGCGCAAGGTGAGTTGGGTGAACTCATCGAGGCTCTGGATGCTCGGCACGCTGTTCAAGGTGATTTCTTCGGCGGCGCCACGGATCTTGCTCATCTGATTCAAGGCAAACACCCCCAGAATCATCATCAAGCCGCCGATCAGGGCGAAGCTGAGGAACGCCCGTGGAGCGATATTCATATTTCGAAGGGACATGGCGGTTACCGAAAAAGGCGCACCTGAGCGGTGCCGAGGCTGACGTATGGAGGGCTTATCGGTCATGCGTCTCAAGTCTTGAGCCCCTGCGCGGTTTTTGCCGTTAACCGGTCGTTATCGGTAGGAGCGACGAAGTGCAGGAACCAGATGGGCCAATCACAGTCTCTAGAGTTCGCCCGGAAGGTCACTTGTCAGGAAGATCAAGGCTTTGCGCCCGTATAACCCTGGCATCCACCGTGACTTTTCTTTATCGTACGCGCCCTTTGAAAACCCCGGAAAAATCAAAATGTTGGAAGCATCCCTTAGCCAATTGGAACAACTGGTCAGTGACCTGGTGCAACAGAACCAGGGCTTGCTCAGCACCAACCAGGCCCTGAGCGCAGAACTGGCCCAGGCCAAAGATGAAAACGAAAGCCTGCAACTGAGCCTGATGGAACAGGAAGAGAAGCAAGGCGCCACCGCAGCCCGCATCCAGGCTCTGGTTGAGCGCGTCAGCGCAGGCCCAGTCAGCGCATGAGTTACAACGCCGCAGGGGTAAGAGTCGTCTCGATTCTGGGGGAGGACTATTCGATCAAGGCGCCGGCCGGGGAAGAGCAAACCCTGCTGGACGCTGCAATGATGCTCAAGGCTGCCCTGGCCGACACCAAAAGGAAGTACCCGACGCTGATCGGTGACCGCCTGCTGGTGCTGGCCGCGATGAATCTGTGCTCGCAGCAGATCGAAATGCAGAAGCAACACAAGCTCGAACTCGACCGTTACCAAGAGCAAGTCAGCGCCACGGTTGAAGTGATCTCCAAGACGATCAATCAGGCCTGATCGGCTTTGCGCACAACCAAAGAATAAATTGTCGATTTTGTTGTATACAATCGGCACGGCTGTTGCAGTGTTTCAGCCTCTTATTCTTTGGGGGTGCTCCATGCAGTTCTGGCGACGCAGTATTCAATGGCAGTTGATCCTGAGCATGGGCACCGCCCTGCTGGTCAGCATTCTGATTGTGGTTGGCATTTATACCCTCGTGGTCAACCGCCTCGCCGAGCGCTATCTGGTCGAGCAGGCGCTGCCGTCGAGCATCGAAGCGATGCGCAACGACATCGAGCGCATCCTCGTTCAACCCCTGACCGCCGCCAAGGACATCGCCAGCAACAGCATGGTGCGCGACTGGCTGGCCGAGGGTGAGAACAGTGCCCAGACCGGCACATTTACCGCTTACCTTGAGGGCCTCCGCGCCGAACACAAGGCCTTTACCGCACTGATCGTCGGCACTGCATCCAACCACTACTTCACCGAAAAGGGCCTGGACCGCACCCTCAGCCGTACCAACCCCAAGGATGCCTGGTTCTATTCGTTCCTCGACAGCAACCAGCCGCGCACCCTCAATATCGACAACGACACGGCCACCGGAGAATTGGCGCTCTTCATCGACCTTAAAGTCGAGAAGGCCGGCAAAGTCGTGGGCGTTGCCGGCCTTGGCCTGAGCATGAAAGAGCTGTCGGAGCTGATCCACAATTTCAACTTCGGTGAGCGCGGCAAGGTCTATCTCGTGCGTTCCGACGGTTTGATCCAGGTTCATCCCGAGGCTCGGTTCAGCGGCAAACGCACCTTGGCCGAGCAGATCGGCGCGTCAGCCGCCCAAACGGTGATGGGTCAACCCTCTACCTCCAAAACGTCTGCCACCCACAGTGGTTTTGTGCGTGATGGCGAAGATTTCCTGGCATTGAGCCTGCCGCTGCGCGACCTGGGCTGGACCCTGGTGGCCGAAGTGCCGCAGTCGCAGATCTACGCCGAAGCCCGTCGCGCCCTGTGGATGAGCAGCGGCATTGGCCTGGCGGTGGCGCTGGTGTGCCTGTTGCTGGTGGTGTTGCTGGCCCGTGGGTTGGTCAGGCCGATTCGTCAGGTAACAGCGGCATTGGTGGCCATTGGTAGCGGTGGTGGAGATTTGACCCATCGGTTAGATTCCAGCCGCGCCGATGAGCTGGGTGATCTGGCTCGCGGCTTCAATCGCTTCCTCGACAGTCAGCGCAACATGATCGGTGAAGTGCTGACCACCAGCGAGCAATTGCGCACAGCGGTCGGCCAAGTGGCGCGGGTGGTGGATAACACCGCCGAGCGCTCCGGGCGTCAGCAGGAAATGACCGACATGGTCGCCACGGCGGTCCATGAAATGGGCCTGACCGTGCAGGAAATCGCGCAGAACGCCGGCAATGCAGCCGTCGCTTCGCAAAACGCTCGCGATGAGGCGTTGCAGGCTCGGGAAGTGGTGGGGGGGTCTATCCGGCACATCGAGAGCATGTCCGATGAAATCGGCGTTGCCGCCAGCGCCGTGGGCGAATTGGCCAATCAGGTGGCTTCCATCGATCAGGTATTGGCGGTGATTCGCGGCATCTCCGAGCAGACCAATTTGCTGGCGCTGAACGCCGCCATCGAGGCGGCGCGGGCCGGTGACATGGGGCGTGGATTCGCTGTGGTGGCCGATGAAGTGCGGACCCTGGCACGACGCACGCAGACGTCCACCGACGAGATTCAGCAGATGATCGGCAGCCTCAAGCAAGGCGCGGAGAACGCGGTGTCGTCGATGCATTCCGGGCAGGCCGCGACCGGCACCGGGGTTGAGTCGAGCCAGCGTACCGGGGCGTCGTTGACCGCGATTACCGGGCAGGTCGAGCGTATCAGCGACATGAACCACCAGGTGGCGACGGCGACGGAAGAGCAGTCGGCTGTGACCGAAGAGATCAACCGCAACGTGCAGGGCATCTCCGATCTGGCGCGGGCGACGGCGGGGGAGGTCCGGGCTTGTCGGGAGGACTGTCAGACGCTGCAGCGGCTGGCGGATGATCTGGCGCGGCAGATGGGTGGGTTCAAACTCAGTTGATGTGTTGACTGTGGTGACGCCTTCGCGGGCAAGCCCGCTCCTACAGGGTTTGTGTGTTGAACACAGGTTTTGTGAACAACAGGGATTCCTGGGGGGCTGGCTTGCCAGCGAATGGATGTTAGCTACAGCACAAGGCCGGGATCAGAACCACTCATCCTGCATGCCCAGGCACACATCATCCCGAGCCTCAAGAATCGCCAGTTCATGATGGCAAGCCGGCACTTCCCAGGTCAGGAAGTACCGCGCCGCTTGCAGCTTGCCTTTATAGAAGCTCACATCCGCCGCGTTGCCCTTGGCCAGTCCTTCCTCGGCGCGGATCGCCTGTTCCAGCCAGCGCCAGCCAATCACCGTATGCCCGAACACTTTCAGGTACAGCGCCGAGTTCGCCAGGCTGCTGTTGACCTTGCCCTGGGCCAGATCGGTCAGCAGGCCGATGGTCACGGCCTGCAGGCGCGCCACCAGTTGCTCCAGCGGCTCGCGCAGTGCGGTCAGCGATTCAAACACATGAGCACGTTTGCCGGTGTCGGCGATCAGGCGGATCAGTTGCTTGAGCCCTGCGCCACCGTTCTGTGCCAGTTTGCGCCCCAGCAAGTCCAGCGACTGAATGCCGTGGGTGCCTTCGTGGATCGGGTTCAGGCGGTTGTCGCGGTAGTACTGCTCCACCGGGTATTCGCGGGTATAGCCGTGGCCGCCGAGGATCTGGATCGCCAGTTCGTTGGCCTTCAGGCAAAACTCCGACGGCCAGGATTTGACGATGGGCGTCAGCAAATCCAGCAGTTCATGGGCCTGTTTACGCTCGGCTTCGGTCTCCAGGGTGGTGGTGTCGTCGAACAGCCGCGCCGCGTACAGCCCGAGGTCGAACGAGCCTTCGACGTAAGCCTTCTGGGTCAGCAGCATGCGTTTGACGTCAGCATGCTCAATGATCGCCACCGGCGCGGTGTTCGGGTCCTTGCTGTCCGGAACGCGACCTTGCGGACGCTCACGGGCGTACTCCAGGGAGTACAGGTAACCGGCGTAACCAAGCATCACCGCGCCCATGCCGACACCGATCCGTGCCTCGTTCATCATCTGGAACATGTAGCTCAGGCCATGGTGCGGCTTGCCCACCAGATAGCCGACACACTCGCCGTTATCGCCGAAGTTCAGCGCCGTGGACGTAGTGCCGCGCCAGCCCATCTTGTGGAACAGCCCGGCGAGCAAAACGTCGTTACGCTGACCGAGGCTGCCGTCATCGTTGACCAGAAACTTGGGCACGATAAACAGCGAAATGCCTTTCACCCCGGCCGGTGCGTCCGGCAGCTTGGCCAGCACCATGTGCACGATGTTTTCCGACAGCGGGTGATCGCCGCCGGAGATGAAGATCTTGTTGCCCTTGAGTCGATAAGTGCCGTCAGGCGCCGGTTCGGCGCGGGTCCGAATATCCGACAGCGATGAGCCGGCATGGGGTTCGGTCAGGGCCATGGTGCCGAAGAAGCGGCCGTCGATCATCGGTTGCAGGAAGCGGCGCTTTTGCTCCTCGGTACCGAAGCTTTCAATCAGGTTCGCCGCGCCCATGGTCAGGAACGGGTACGAGGTCGACGCCGCGTTGGCCGACTGGAAATGCGCGAAGCAGGCCTGGGACAGCAGTGTCGGAAGTTGCATGCCGCCCGCTTCGAAACTGCGCGCCGCATTGAGGAAGCCGGCTTCAAGAAAGGCATCCACCGCCGGTTTCACTTCCGGAATCAGAATCGCCTTCCCGTCCTCGTAGCGTGGCTCGTTCTCGTCACCCTTGCGGTTGTGCGGGGCGAAGAATTTTTCGGCGATATTGCGGGCGGTGCCAAGCGCGGCATCGAAGGTTTCGCGATTGTGCTCGGCGAAACGCTCACGCTGGGTCAGGCCCTCGGCATCGAGGACTTCATACAGCTCGAAAGCCAGATTGCGGGAACTGAGCAACGTCTCGGACATGGCGACCTACCTTTTATTGGGATGGGCCGAGTCTAGGCGTGGGAATAAAGGCTGAACAGGATGATTGATGAGGGTGATGGAGGGGCAAACACGTCGACGGTGTGGCGCTGACTTTATGGGTGGGACGTGTGTACTGAGTGAGGCATACGAAGTTTCTTACGCAATAAGAGGAATCGGGCGACATCAAAAAACGAGTTGGTGCGGTATCAAGCCCTGTCGTGATGGCACAAAAAACTGCCTATTCCAGCTGTGGTGACGAAATGGAAAGACTAATCCCCTGTAGTGAGATGAAAAAATACAGCCTTGCTCACATTGAAAGCCCCTTCTTTGCGTCGGCAACAGTGGAGAGCTCCCTTTTCCGTCCAATGGAAATATTGGGACTGACTGACCTGATCAAGGCGTGCGGTTCCTCTATCGTCGATTGTCTGTACGAGCCTGACAGAGCCAGAATTCTTGAAAAGGTTAAATGCGGCGATTGGCTTCTGGTTTCCGATGATCCATTCAGCCCGCTGAGCGAAGACTGCTTCGGAACATATTCGCATTTGACCGGGAAGGAGTTTTCATTGGCTGGTTTTTCGCTTCGGCGAACAGAGAGCAAGAGTGAGCAGGTGGCAGAAGGGTCTTTTTTGAAATTACCTGAAATGCTGAGGCCAACTCAAAATAAACCTAAATTTGAGTCAGGATCTGGAAAGTGGGTGACCAAAGATATTGACTATGACAGCGTAAATAACACCCTCGCTGTAATTATAAATAGGGCAGGAACATTGGGCGATGAAGGGCGTTTGATTTTTTCTGATGGAAAGGATTTTGCAAACACTACTCGAACTATAGTGCAGGAGTGGATACCGCTCGATGATGACGAGCGTTCTTTCGAAACTCACTCGGCGACACATGCCTACGGAGCCATACGGCATATAAAACAACGATTCCTGGAGGCCGATGATGAGTGGCAGGTGACAGGTAAGTCTTGGCATTGGGTTCCCGCCACAGTCGATACTGTTTATGAGCGGAAAACAGGCGAGAAATGATAATTGAAAATGGAAAAATCAAGACGATAGTAGTTTTTGTATGGGGTGGACTCGATGCTTTGTACCTCATTTGGTACATCATCGGTTCTCTACGAAATGGTAAAGTACCTTATCTGGCGGATGGGATCAGTACGCTGGCGTTATTATCGGATCATGGTCTATTTCAGATAGGTATGGTGCTTTTGAGTTGGGTACTGCAACTCTCAATAATTGTTAGCTGTTTCTTGTTTTTTGCGAGGAGAGATGAGGCTAAGTGGGTAAGTTATTTACAAATACCGCTCAGGCTGTTTTTTCTTGTTCCGTCCGTTTCGATTTTGCTAATGGGCGCTCAGTTTTTTCCTGATTACAACCCTATTTTAATGGTGGTTTTAATTTTGGTTTCCGAGATGGTAAAGGGTTGGAGTTTGTGGCGGTTTGGAGTCTGTCAGCGGCCCCGTTGATAGCCGGTTTTAAGTCACATATAAAACGGAAAAGGAGAGCAAGCTCTCCTTTTCCGTAATCGTGATTTCCGTTGCTTACACTGTTTAACCGATGGTCATCAGGCTGGCGTTACCACCCGCTGCGGCGGTGTTGACGCTCAATGCGCGCTCAATCACCAAACGCTCCAGCGCAATGTTGGTTTCACCTTGCGACAGGCCCTGCACGCCAACGATGGCGCCGGCACGCTTGGCCACTTGTTGGCAGACCGCACGCAACTGATCGGAATGGCCATGATGCAGAACCGCATCAAACACCACTTCATCCTTGTTCCAGTCGGAAACCAGCTTGATGCGCGCCTGAATGTCCTTCGGCAAGCGTGCGAACAAGGCCTTGGTCAGTTCAGCTTCCGGCCATACCGCCGAACCGCCTACCGCCAATACCGCTGCCAGTTGCGTCAGCAGATCGCCTTCGACTTCCGCCAGGCACAGCACGTGCTCGCGCGGCAGGATCGCATAGCTGTTGCGCTCGCCGGTCGGGCCGGCCAGCAGGCGGGTGATGCCGCTTTGCGATTGGGCGGCGAACTGCGCGCACAGGGCGCTCAGGTCGGCGAGCTTGTTGCTGTCGGCCCAGGCTTTCAGGGCGGTCAGCGGTTTGCTCATGGATTCGCGCAAGCGAACGTCCGGTGCTGCGATGGCGTCGCCACGGGCGAAGGATTGTTCGATCGCATCGGTAGGACGCGTCGACAGCAGGCGGTAAAGGTACAGCGGACCACCGGCTTTCGGACCGGTACCCGACAAGCCTTCGCCGCCGAACGGCTGGACGCCCACCACGGCACCGACGATGTTGCGGTTGACGTAGACGTTACCGGCGTTGACGTTATCGATCACCTTGGCGATGGTCTCGTCGATGCGGGTGTGCACGCCCAGGGTCAGGCCGTAGCCGGAGGCGTTGATCTGGCCGATCAGTTGATCGATGTCTTTGCGCTTGTAGCGAACCACGTGCAGCACCGGGCCGAAGATCTCCCGTTGCAGTTCGTCGAAGCTTTCCAGCTCGATCAGCGTCGGCATCACGAAGGTGCCGCGCTTGATTTCTTCGGCGTCGGCGATGGCCACCTGGTACACGCTGCGACCTTTGTCGCGCATGGCCTGGATGTGCTTCTCGATGCCGGCCTTGGCTTCAGCGTCGATCACCGGGCCGATGTCCACGGACAGGCGCTCGGGGTTGCCGAGGCGGCTTTCAGCCATGGCGCCCTTGAGCATTTCGATGACACGGTCGGCGGAATCTTCCTGCAGGCACAGTACCCGCAGGGCCGAGCAACGCTGGCCGGCGCTGTCGAAGGCCGACGAAACGACGTCGATCACCACTTGTTCGGTCAGTGCCGAAGAGTCCACGATCATCGCGTTCTGGCCACCGGTTTCGGCGATCAGCGGAATCGGGCGGCCCTGGTTGTCGAGGCGGCCGGCGATGTTGCGTTGCAACAGGCGAGCGACTTCGGTGGAACCGGTGAACATCACGCCTTTGACGCGATCGTCACCTACCAGGCCAGCGCCGACGGTTTCCCCACGGCCTGGCAGCAGTTGCAGCACGCCTTCCGGAATGCCGGCTTCGAGCAGCAGGCGCACGGCTTGAGCGGCGACCAGCGGGGTTTGTTCCGCAGGCTTGGCCAGTACCGGGTTGCCGGCCGCCAGCGCAGCGGCGACTTGACCGCTGAAGATCGCCAACGGGAAGTTCCACGGGCTGATGCACACGACAGGGCCCAGCGGACGGTGCGCGTCGTTGGTGAAATCGTTGCGCGCCTGCACTGCGTAGTAACGCAGGAAGTCCACGGCTTCACGCACTTCGGCGATGGCGTTGGCGAAGGTCTTGCCGGCTTCACGAGCCAGCAGGCCCATCAGCGGCTGAATCTCGCCTTCCATCAAGTCGGCGGCGCGTT
>OBKH01000130.1_pt1 | contig 14702 bp, 13 predicted proteins | sample 1496241 | NCBI WGS metagenome assembly OBKH01 (sample SAMN03273953, study PRJEB22546) | soil metagenome | isolation source: rice field elevated CO2 plus elevated temperature | place: India: CRRI Experimental farm Cuttack,Odisha-753006 | collected 2013-12-17 | reverse complement strand
GGCGTGGGGGGGGGTGCGGGGAACAGCAGGACCAGGTCCAGGTCCGGCGCGCCGAGTGCCAGCAGCAGGGGGGTATCACCGGACAGGCGCGCCACCAACCGCGTATCGTCCTGCCCGATATCCAACACCACAGGCGACACAACCGCCTGTGGGAGCTGGCTTGCCAGCGATGGGTCCCAGTCAGGCAACATTGACGTATCTGATACACCGCTTTCGCGGGCAAGCCCGCTCCCACATTGATCCCATTTCAACACGAGGTGGCGGGCGGTTTTGATATCGACCGGCACAAACTGCACCTTGTCCCCGGCCTTGAGCTGCCCCAACTGCCAGAGATCCGCCTCGATCACCGTCACCGGGCAGACAAACCCGCCCAGGCTCGGGCCGTCCGGACCGAGGATCACCGGCATGTCGCCAGTGAAATCCACGGCGCCGATGGCATACGGATTGTCATGGATGTTGGAGGGATGCAGACCGGCTTCACCGCCGTCGGCACGCACCCACTCGGGTTTGGGCCCGATCAGGCGCACGCCGGTTCGGCTGGAGTTGAAATGCACTTCCCACTGGGTGGCGAAGAAGGTGCTGATGTAGTTTTCGGTGAAGTATTCCGGGGCACCATGGGGGCCGTAGATCACCCGGATCTGCCGCACGGCAGGCAGCTCGCAGATTTGAGTTTCAGGCAGTTGCGCACCGACGCGGCGGTCATTCAACGCTGGCACATGCAACACATCACCCGCCCGCAAGGCACGACCGCCATGACCACCAAACTGGCCGAGGGTGAAGGTGCTTTTGCTGCCCAGGTAATCCGGAACCTGCAAGCCGCCACGCAGGCACAGGTAGCTGCGCGCGCCGGCTCCGGCGATGGTGCCCAGGCTCAAGGTGGCTCCGGCCGAAATCAGCAACGCGGTGTTCATCGGCACCGATTCACCGTTCAGCGTCAGGGGAATCACTGCCCCGGTCACTGCCACCACCGCGTCGCAATTGAAGCGCAACAATGGCCCGCTCATGGTGATTTCCAGCGCTGCCGCACCCTCATCGTTACCGAGCAGACGGTTGCCCAGGCGCAGCGCGCGACTGTCCATCGGCCCCGACGGCGGCACGCCCACCGCCCAATAGCCGAGGCGCCCCGGATAGTCCTGAACGCTGGTCTGGGTGCCGGCACTCAGCACTTCGAAGGTGTTGGCCTGATACACCAAGCCTTCCAGGCAGCGGGTCCACGGCTGGCCGCTGGCGAAGGGCGCATCGAGCAGAATCTGCCGTAGGTAATCGCGGTTGGTTTCCACACCGTAGAGCAGGCTGTCGCCCAAGGCCTGATGCAGATCGGCGCGGGCCTGTTCGCGTGTCGGTGCCCAGCTGATGACCTTGGCGATCATCGGGTCGAAGTACGGCGGGATCTCGCAACCGGCCTCCACCCAGGTGTCGATGCGCAGTTGTACACCGTTGGCGGCGGGAAAATTCACAGCCGTCAGCAAGCCTGGACTGGGTTGAAAATCCCGGCCCGGATCTTCCGCATACAAGCGCGCCTGAATCGCATGACCTTCCGGCCTTAATCCCTGACGCAAGGCGTGCAGTGGCGGCAAGTCGCCGGCCGCCAGTTGCACCATCCAGCGCACCAGATCCACACCCCACACTTGTTCGGTAACACCGTGCTCCACCTGCAGGCGGGTGTTCACTTCCAGGAAATAGAAGCGCTGGGCATCACTGTCGAACACAAACTCGACGGTGCCGGCGCTGCGGTAATTCACCGCTTTGGCCAGTTTGATCGCCGCTGCGCAGAGCTCATCGGCCATGCCGTCGGGCAGGTTCGGCGCCGGGGTTTCTTCGAGGACTTTCTGGTTGCGCCGTTGCACCGAGCAATCGCGCACACCGAGGGCGATGACCTCGCCATGGCCATCGCCGAACACCTGCACTTCCAGGTGCCGGGCGCGCTGAATGTACTTCTCGATGAACACGCCAGCGTCGCTGAAGTTGTTCTGGCCAAGGCGCTTCACGGCCTCGAAGGATTCGCTCAACTCGGCCGCGCTGCGGCACACGCGCATGCCGATACCGCCACCGCCGGCGGTGCTTTTGAGCATGACCGGGTAGCCGACCTGCTCGGCGGCGATCAGTGCCGCATCGAGGCTGTCGAGCAACTCGGTGCCTTCGAGCATCGGCACGCCGTGCTGCTTGGCCAGAGCGCGGGCGGTGTGTTTGAGGCCGAACACGCGCAGCTGCTCTGGCGTCGGGCCGATAAACGCAATGCCGGCGCTTTCGCAGGCTTCGGCGAACGCGGCGTTTTCCGACAGAAAACCGTAGCCGGGATGAATCGCCGTGGCGCCAGTGGCCTTGGCGATGGCGAGGATTTTGTCGACCGCCAGATAAGTGCCGGCCGCAGCGCCGTCACCGAGGCTGTGGGCTTCATCGGCGTGCAGGATGTGCAGGCTGGCGGCATCGGCTTCGGAGTAAACGGCAACGCCCTGGACTTGCAGGTCGCGCAAGGTACGCAGGATGCGGCAGGCAATGGCGCCACGGTTGGCAATCAGGACTTTTTCGAACATGGCATAACCCCTGAAGGGGATGCGGGCCGTCCCGCAGTTTTTCGATGAGCGCCGGGGTCGTCCCCGACGGAAAAATCTTTTTTCTTCAACGCTGACCCCTATAGGAGCGAGCCTGCTCGCGATGGACGTGAACGATGACGCGTAGCTCCAGATGCCCAGCGGTGGCCTCTGGTTTTTCGCGAGCAGGCTCGCTCCTACAGTGGCTGGAGGTGTTCTTTAGGTTTGGCGCACTGCCCCGAACGGGCCTGGCACAGGGCAAACAACCAGCGGCGCAAAGGGCTGAGTTTCAGTTCCATACCAGCAGCTCCGCAGGTGTCGGGTTGTAGGCGTTGCACGGGTTGTTCAGTTGCGGGCAGTTGGAGATCAGCACGATCACGTCCATCTCGGCGCGCAGGTCGACGTATTTGCCGGGCGCGGAAATTCCGTCTTCGAAGGTCAGGCCGCCGTCAGCGGTGACCGGCACGTTCATGAAGAAGTTGATGTTCGGCCCGATGTCGCCCTTGCCCAGGCGCCCGTCATGCACGCAGGCGCGCAGGTAATTGTCGCGGCAGCTGTGCATGTAGCGTTTTTCCAGGGCGTAACGCACGGTGTTGCTCTCTTGGGCGCAGGCGCCGCCGAGGGTGTCGTGACGGCCGCAGGTGTCGGCGACGAGGGTCAGCATCGGCTTGCCGAGGTTGGAATACAGCACGCTGCCGGTGCTCAGGTAGACGCTGTTCTGCCGACGCAGGGTGCGTTGCACGTCGTAGCGTTCTTTCGGGTTGGCGACGCTGTAGAACAGGGTGTCGACGGCCTGGTTGCCTTCCAGGTCAAGGATGCGCAGGGTCTGGCCAGCCTTGACCTCCATCAGCCAGGGTTCGCCGGCGGGGATGGTGGCGCGGTAGATCGCGGTTTCTGGCTGCCGGTTGGTGGTAGCGGCGGTGGCGATAGCGAGTGACATGGCAGCGATCCTCAGGCGAACAGACGGTCGGTGTTGATGAAGCCGCGCTCGTTTTCCGGGCGCGAGGTGCGGCAGTGTTCGGCGACGCTGGCGTCGGCGTTCATCCAGCTGAGCTTCAGCGGTTTGGGCGCATAGTCCGGCGACGGGTCCATCGGGTGTTGCAGGGCGGTGAGCACCACCAGGGTGTCCATCGGCGCGTACAGCTCGATGTAATCGCCAGCCTTGGAGTTGCCTTCGACGAAGTGGAAACGCCCGGCATCGTCGACGTTCACCCGGCTGAACAGGTTGAGGGTCATCAGCAAGTCCGACAGGCCCAGCCCCCACTTGCCCAGTTCCACCAACAGGTTGTCGGTGCCATTGCGGAAGAAGCCGTTGCGCAGTTCCTGATAGCGGCCGGCGCCATATTTTTGCGCGACTTCTTCAGCGCACAGTACGCCGCCGAGACTGTCGCTCCAGCCGCAGGTGTCGGCGGTGATGGCGGCCAGTACGCGGCCCATGTCCGAGTACAGGCAATGGCCGGCGGTGAGCTTGGCGGTGTGCTGGCATTTGAGGCTGTCGGGCAGGTTCAGGCGTTCGGTTTTTTCATTGGCGTTGAGCAGTGTCAGGCTGACGTTGGCACCGCCGCGCAGGTCGGTCAGGCGCAGCAGTTGGCCGCGTTTCAATACGAAGGAGCGATGGCCGCCGCCGGGGAGCATTTCTTCGGCGAAGGGCGGGAACAGTTGAGTCGAATCAGTCATTTTCAAAATTCCTCTAAGCGAGACGAAGCGTGCCTGCCAGTGGCATCGGCAGGGCGTCGACGGCGGCACGTTGGGCGCGGCGGTCGCTGTTCAAAGGGATGTCGTAGGTGATGCGCGCGCCATAGGCGCCGGGGGCGTGCGGGTCGACGCGGACCTTGTCGAACACCAGCAGGCGCGTGCCGAGGCTGAAGCCTTCGGACAGGTCATGGGTGACCATGAATACTGTCAGTCGGGTTTCGCGCCACAGCTCCAGCAACAAGGCGTGCATGTCTTTGCGGATGCCCGGATCGAGGGCGCCGAAGGGCTCATCGAGCAGCAACACACGCGGCTTCATGACCAACGCCTGAGCGATGGCCAAGCGTTGCTGCATGCCACCGGAAAGCTGCGCCGGGTACTTGTCCAGCGAGTGCCCGAGGCCGACTTTGTGCAGCAGCACCGAAGCCTGTTCGCGGGCCTCTTTTTTGGCGCTGCCGAACAAACGCCCAAACAGCGGCGAGCGCGGCAGTTCGAGGCCGAGGGCGACGTTGTCCAGTACGCTCAGGTGCGGGAACACCGAATAGCGCTGGAACACCACGCCTCGGCTGGCGTCCGGTTCACCGGCCAGCGGCTGGCCGTCGAGCAGGATCTCGCCGCGACTGGCGCGCTCCTGGCCCAGCAACAGGCGCAGGAAGGTTGATTTGCCGCAACCGGACGCGCCGACCAGGGTGCAGAACTCACCCTCATTGATGTTCAGGTTCAGGCCTTCGAGCACCACCTGGTCGGCGTATTGCTGCCAGACGTTTTTCACCGTGATGAAGCTCATTTGGCCGCCCCCTCATACCAGGGAAACGCGCGACGGGTCAGGTATTTGAGCCCCCAATCCATCAGCCAGGCGAGCAGGGTGATCCACACCACATAGGGCAGAATCACGTCCATGGCCAGGTAGCGGCGCACCAGGAAGATCCGGTAGCCGAGGCCGTCGGTGGAGGCGATGGCTTCGGCGGCAATCAGGAACAGCCATGCCGAACCGAGCATCAGGCGCAGCGAGATCAACAGGCGCGGTAGCAATTGCGGCAGCACCACTCGCAGCATCAGGGTCCAGGTCGAGGCGCCGAGGGTCTGGGCCTTGATCAGCAACTCCACGGGAATGTCCCGGGCGCGTTGTTCCAGGTCTCGGGCCAGGGCAGGGGTGATGCCGATCACGATCAGCATCACCTTGGACAATTCTCCCAGGCCGAAGACGATGAACAGGATCGGCAGGATCGCCAGCGGCGGCACCATCGATAGCACCGTCAGCAGTGGCGACAGCGGTGCGCCGAACAGCGGCAGGGTCCCAGCAGCCATGCCCAGGCACAGTCCGGCCAGCGCGCTGATGCCCAGGCCGATGCCCAGGCGACGCAGGCTGGAGGCGGTGTCCTGCCACAGTACGAACTCGCCGGTGCGGCTGTCGGCGACGAAGGCCAGGCGTTTGACCGCATCGGTCATCTGCACGGCGCTGGGCAGCAACTTGTCGTTGGGGTTGTCCGTCAGCCGCTCGGCCGAGCCCATGAAATAGGCGAACAGCACCAGGGCGAACGGCAGGATCACCAACAACAGGCGACTCGGGCGATCCGGGTGGCGATTGATCAGGCGCATGGCCAAGTCCTCTTCTTACAGCTTGGCGTCGGCGGCCATCTGCACGTAACTCGGATCGAAGCGCAGCTTGAGGTTGCCCTTGTCGCCGCTGGTCACGCCGTTGGCGAAGGCCATGCCGACCGCGCTGGTGTCCTTGGCGCCTTCACCCAGCAAGCCATGCTGGAAGGAGAACTCGGCGACCCTGCGCATGGTTTCCGGCAATTGCTTGCTGGTGCTGAACGCCAGGGCCTCTTGAGGCGTGGCGAACAACTTGGTGGTGTCCAGCTGAGCCTGGAAACCGGCCAGGTCAGTGCCCGAGGCTTTGGCCATGTGTTCCAGCGCGCTTTTGCTCGCGGCGTTTTTCGCGTTCATCAGTTCGACGACTTCGAACCAGGCGCCGGTCAGGGCTTTGCCCAGGGCCGGGTTGTCTTTGAGGGTCTGGGAGTTGACCACCATCATGTCCATGATTTCGCCGGGGATCTGGCTGGAGTTGAACACTTCGGTCACCGCAGGCTTGGCCTTGATGTCCGAGAGCATCGGGTTCCAGGTGGTCACGGCGTTGACCTGAGCGGTGTTGAAGGCCGCCGAGATATCGGCGTCGGAGGTGTTGACCACTTTCAGGTCTTTCTCGGTGAGGTCCACCGAATCCAGGGCACGGGCCAGCAGGTAATGGGACACCGACAATTCGACGAGGTTGACGTCCATGCCCTTGAGGTCGGCGACTTTCTTGCCCTCGCCCTTGAGCACGATGCCGTCATTGCCGTTGGAGAAGTCGCTGACGATCAGCGCGGTGCTGTCGACGCCACCGGCGGCGGGGATGGTCAGCGCATCCATGTTGGTCATGGTGCAACCATCGAACTGGCCGGCGGTGTACTGGTTGATCGACTCGACATAGTCATTGAGCTGCACCACATCGATCTTGATGCCGTACTTCTTCGCCCATTTGTCGACGATGCCTTGGCTGCCAGCGTATTCCCAGGGCATCCAGCCGGCGTAGATGGTCCAGCAGACGCTGAAGTGGTCTTTCTGCGCGGCTTGGGAAGAGAGGCTCACGAGGGCGGCGAAGGCAGCGGCGAGCAAGGCGGGTAAACGAAGCTGGGACATGGTGGTTCTCCAGTTGGTCAAGGACGGACAGGAAGGCAGCGGCACCGCGAACGGTGGCTTGTCTCCCGGGCTTTTGTCCCGCCGTGTAACCTCAACTGGAGGTCGCCAACTCTCGGACCAGTCACTCGCGATTGCGAGCCGGAACCCTAGTCAGCCATTGCAAATTGTGGTGCCGCGAACCTGTAGTGACTCCTGCACGCTGTTGTTAAAGCGAGAGCCGTGCCAAGTCGCTTGAAGCGCTCTGGAATGCGGCTCAGGCCTCAGGTGCGTAGGCCGGCAGGGGGAAGGGCTGCCTTGTGATGGTGCATGCGCGCACCGCAATGGGACGTGCCGGCCACTGATCCGAAGGCCGGCAGGGCACTGCACTCGGACGCGGATTGCGAGTCAAAACAGGTGTCAGTCGGTTTGTCCCGACGGCGGGTCTTTCAGGAGGCCGCCATGTTTCGTCGTATGTTGCTGGTCGTTGTGCTCGGTCTGGGGCTTTGCAGCTGTTATTACTACGCCGGCCCCTACGATGTGTATCCCGCGCCTTATTACTATCCTGGCTACGCGCCTTATTCCTACTATTACGGCCCCGGTTACTACTACGGTGGCCCACGTTTCTATGGGGGCTATCGCTATTACTATTGGGGCGGGCATGGGGCGCGTTATTACCGCGGTGGATACCACGGTGGTCACCATTAATCAGCGGTTGAATGGATGAAAAAACTTTCACCGACGAGATGTTTCAAGTTGTTACTGAATCGCACCAGATCCGGAATTTGATGTCAGATGTTTCGACAGTCACCGAATCATCGACTGTCGCCTGCCAGCGTCGCTGGTGTGGCTCACCCGCGGTCCAGGAGGCCGCCATGCTCTATCAAAAAAAGCTGCGCCGAATTCTACTGATTGCTGTGTTGGGATTGTCCGTGGGTGGATGCGTGGCTTATCCCGATGGAGGAGACGGTTATTACAGTTCCGAGGTCTACACCTCGCCAGCGCCGGCCTATTACGCCGGCGGCAGTTCCTACTATTCCAATGGCGGCGGTTACTATTCGCCCCCGGCACGGTATTACGCGCCGCCTGCGCGGTACTATCAGCCAACCCCGCGCTATTACTCGCAACCGCGGATCTATCAACCGGCTCCGCGTTACTACCAGCCGTCACGGGCCGACTACCGGGCGTATCAGAATCGCGGCTGGGACGGCCGTAACCGCGGCGATTGGGACAATGACCACCGTGGAGGCGGCCGCAACCACAATCACGATGACCGAGGCGACCATAACGGTCGGGGCAATCACGACGGCCGGGGTGACCACCGTTAATCCGACCTGAACGAAATTCCCTGTAGGAGCGAGCCTGCTCGCGATGGAGGATCAGTCACCACAGCGGTAACTGACCCAGCATCGCGAGCAGGCTCGCTCCTACAGTTTTATTTAATACTCCGATAGATCCGCCAGTGGATGGCGCCCCTCCCAAACTTTATGGAAATGCGCCTCCACCACGGCGTCCGGCACGTTGTTGATATCGGGCCAGTGCCAGTGAGGCTTTTGATCCTTGTCGATCAACCGTGCACGCACGCCTTCGCTGAACTCCGGATGACGACAGCAGTTGAGGCTCAGGGTGTATTCCATCTGGAAGACCTGAGCCAGCGACATATGCCGCGCGCGGATGATCTGTTCCCACACCAGCCGCGCGGTCAGCGGCGAACCTTCGCTCAGGGTTCGCGCAGCGCGGCTGAGCATCAGGTCCGGGTGATCGCGCAGCGCGCTGATGGCCTTCCAGGCGCAACCCACATCACTGACATCCAGCAATTCATCGATGCGCTCGCGTCGCGGCAACCATTGGGCTTCGGGCAGGTGCGCGACGGCCTCCTGCTGCAAGGCCTTGAACAGACTGTTGAGCTGCCTCGGCGTCTGTTCCTGCCAGTTCAATTGCAACAAGCCTTCGATCAGTGCCTCTTGCTGTTCATCGAGCAGGAAACGGTCGGCCAGGTCCAGATCGATCGCATCACGCGCGTTCATGTGGGCGCCGGTCAGGCCAAGGAACAAGCCGAGCTTGCCGGGCAGGCGTGACAGGAACCAACTGGCTCCGACATCCGGGTACAGGCCAATACTGATCTCCGGCATCGCCAGGCGACTGCTTGGCGTGACAATGCGAATGCTCGCCCCTTGCAGCAGGCCCATGCCGCCGCCAAGCACATAGCCATGGCCCCAGCAGATCAAAGGTTTGGGGTAGGTGTGCAGGCTGAAGTCCAGGCGATACTCCGCGGCAAAGAACTGCGCGGCCAAGGGTGGCACTTCGCCGGGATGGGCGCGACAGGCCTCGACCAGGCTGCGCACTTCGCCGCCGGCGCAAAAAGCCTTGGCGCCGTTACCGCGCAACAAGACGCAGACGATTTGCGGCTCGTTGGCCCAGGCGTCCAGTTGAACGCGCAAGGCCTTGATCATCGGCAAGGACAGGGCGTTCAGCGACTTTTCGGCATCCAGGCTGGCGATACCGATACGGGCGCCGTCGGTGCCGGTGAGTTCTTCGAAGTGCAGATTCATCGTGACCTCGATCGGGAATTTGAGGGTTAAGTATGATCGTTGTGTGGGAAAGTGCCGGATCTGCGTCAGATCAATTGACAAGCGTGGTGGGCCTTCTTAGGGTTCGCCCCATTGTTTTTACCGGATATGACCATGACTGCCGACGACCGTATCAAACTCGAACCGAGCTGGAAGGAGGCGCTGCGTGCCGAATTCGACCAGCCCTACATGGCGCAGTTGCGAAAATTCCTGCAAGAGGAGCGGGCGGCCGGCAAGGAAATCTATCCACCGGGCCCGATGATTTTCAACGCGCTCAACTCGACGCCGCTGGACAAGGTCAAGGTCGTCATCCTCGGCCAGGACCCGTACCACGGTCCGGGCCAGGCGCACGGTTTGTGCTTTTCGGTGCAACCGGGTGTCCCGGCGCCGCCATCGCTGGTGAACATCTATAAAGAGTTGAAGCGTGACCTGAACATCGACATCCCCAACCACGGCTATCTGCAGAGCTGGGCCGATCAGGGCGTGTTGATGCTCAACACCACCATGACGGTCGAGCGCGCCAATGCCAATGCGCACAAGGACAAGGGCTGGCAGTTTTTCACCGATCGGATCATAGAAGTCGTCAGCCAGCAGCAACCGCACCTGGTGTTCATGCTGTGGGGCGCCCATGCCCAGAGCAAGCAGAAGCTGATCGATGCGACCAAGCATTTGGTCCTGACGTCGGTACACCCGTCACCGTTGTCGGCTTATCGTGGCTTCCTCGGGTGCGGGCACTTCAGTCGGACCAACAAATTCCTGGAGCAGAATGGCGAGACGCCGATCGAGTGGCGTTTGCCGCCGGTTTAGAACGGCTGAGGGCTTTTGTGGCGAGTTTTCACTCGGGATTCCGGTTCCAATACTTGAACAACGGCTCCGCCAGAAACAGCACAAACAGCAGTCGCATCACCTGCATCGCGGTCACCAGCGGCACCGACAGTTGCAGGGTTTCCGCCGTCAGGCTCATCTCGGCAATCCCGCCGGGCATCATGCCCAGGGTCAGTGAACGCAGATCCAGACGGGTCAGCGCGCTCAAGCCCAATGCCGCCGCCGTGGCGATCAGCATGGTCAGCACCGTGCCGATGAGGGTGCGGCCCATGAACGATGGCGCGCGTCGGAAAAACTCCCGATTGAAGTGACAACCCAGGCCGCTGCCGATCAGCCACTGACCGATCTGACTGCCACCCTGAGGCAAGCCGATGTGCAAATCCCAACCAATGCTCACTGCCGCGCTCACCAGCAACGGGCCGAACAGCCAAGGGTTGGGTTGACGCAAACGCTCCCAGATCCACGCCGCCAACGCGCCGGCCGGGAACAGCAGGGCCAGCCAGCGCCAGTCCACGGCGGTGGCATGGGAGACTGGTGCACCGTCGCCCAATAAATACTTGAATGCGGCCGGCACACAAAGCACGACCACCAGTACCCGCAGACTTTGCCCGGCGGCAACGCGGCTGAGCACCGCGCCATTGCGTGTGCCGAGGTTGACCATCTCCCCGGAGCCGCCGGGCATGCTGGAAAAGAATGCGGTGGCGCGATCCTCACCGGTGCGCCGCATCAACCAGACCCCGACCACCGCGGACAGGCTGGTGACCAATGCGCCAAAGAAGATCAGCCCGAAATGACTGAGCACCTGCTCCATCACCACCGGGGTGAAGTGCAGGCCGATGCCGATACCGACGACCCACTGGCCGCACTTGCGGCCACCAGGGATTTCCGCCAATTGCCAAGGGGTCAGGCAGCGCACCAGGATGATCGCCAGCAACGAGCCGACCATCCATGGCAGCGGCCAGCCGACCTGGCTGGCGAGGTAACCGCCGAGCAGGCCGACCAGCGGTGTACCCCACCAGTGTTTGAGGGGTAATCGGTCAGACATCGGCGATAGCGCGTTGCGCGGCCGAACGTTTACGCCAGATACGGATGATCGGCATCAACAGCATGATCGCCGTCAGGACCCAGCACCCGAAGGTGATTGGGCTCGACCAGAGGATTTCCAGCGCTCCGTTGGAAATCGACAGGGCACGACGCAGGTTCTGCTCCATCAAGCCACCGAGGATGAAGCCCAGCAGCAGGGGCGACAACGGGAAATCCAGCTTGCGCAGGATGTAGCCGAAGATGCCAATGCCGATCATCAGGAACAGGTCGAAGGTGGTCGCGTGCACCGCGTAGACGCCGATCCCGGTAATGATGGCGATCACCGGCACCAGTGCCCAGTTCGGCACGGCGAGGATGCGCGTGAAAATACGGATCATCGGGATGTTGAGGATGACCAGCATGATGTTGGCGATGAACAACGAGGCAATCAGGCCCCAGACGATGTCGGGTTGCTGTTGGAACAACAGCGGCCCAGGCGTGATGTTGTACAGCGAGAGTGCGCCGATCATCACCGCCGTGGTGCCCGAGCCGGGCACACCGAGGGTCAACATCGGCACCAGTGCGCCACAGGCTGCGCCGCCAATGGCGGTTTCCGGTGCGGCCAGGCCGCGCATATCGCCTTGGCCGAACGTACCCTTGGCGCCCGCGATGCGTTTCTCGGTCATGTAGGCTACGGCACTGGCCAGGGTCGCACCGGCACCTGGCAACACGCCCATGATGAAGCCGAGTACGCCGCAACGAATGTTCACCACGAACACCGATGCCGCTTCCTTGAAGTTGAACATCATCCGTCCGGTGGCTTTCACCGCTTCCTGACCGTGATGGGTCTTTTCCAGCAGCAGGAGGATTTCGCTGATGGAGAACAGGCCCAGCACCAGCACCACGAATTGAATGCCGTCGGTCAGGTGGATGTTATCGCCGGTGAAACGGTAAACGCCGCTATTGGCGTCGATGCCGACGGTCGACAGGAACAGGCCGATCAGTGCTGCTATGAAGGTCTTGAGCGGACGATCACCGGCCATGCCACCGAGACAGACAATCGCGAACACCATCAGTACGAAATATTCCGCCGGTCCGAAGGCAATCGCCCATTTCGCCAGCAGCGGGGCGAACAGCACCATGCCGCAAGTAGCGATGAAGGCACCGATGAACGAACTCCACGCCGACAACGACAAGGCCACGCCGGCCAGGCCTTTTCGGGCCATCGGATAGCCGTCGAGGGTGGTCATCACGGTGGAGGCTTCACCAGGGATGTTCAGCAGGATCGAGCTGATCCGGCCGCCGTATTCGCAGCCCAGGTACACCGCCGCCAACAGGATCAGTGCCGACTCCGGTGGCAGGCCGAGGGCGAATGCGATCGGGATCAGCAGTGCCACGCCGTTGATCGGCCCCAGGCCTGGCAACAGGCCCACGACCGTGCCGATCAGGGTGCCGCAGAGGGCGGTCACCAGGTTGTACGGGCTCAGCGCAACGCCGAAACCCTGACCCAAATAGCCAAGAGTATCCATATCAGTTCTCCAGAACGTCGAGCACGCCAAGGGGCAGCGGCACGTCCATCAACTTGTCGAACAGCAGGTAGAGGCCGACGGCCATCAGGCTGATGATCACGACACTGGGCAGCCAGCGGCCGCCATACAGGCGCGCCATCGGCACGCCGGTGAGGATGCTGGCGACGATGAAACCGAGGGGTTCGAAGGTGCCGGCGAAGACCAGTAACAGCACCACGCAGAGGCCGATTTTGTTCAGGGTTGCGCGATCCAGTGGCGGCTCGTCAGCGCTGTGCTTGATCGGTGCCGGGCGAAAAACCATGTACAGCAGCGCCGCACTCATCAGACCGAGCATCAACAGCGGAAAGGCCCGAGGCCCCACCGGTTCGTAGGAAAAAGCCGCTTGATACGGCCAGGCCATCAGCGCCAGGCCAACACAGGCCAGCAACAGCACCGATGCAAAAATGCGTTGTAAGAGCATGGGGAACTCCTGGGCCGCGGCCCCGCAAACCGGAGCCGCAGCCGCTAGCTAGACAGAGGCGATCACTGAATCAGGCCGAACTCTTTGGCCAGCACCTTGTAATCCGCCACTTGCTTCTTCACATAGGTGTCGAGCTCCGGGCCGGTCATGGCGAACGGAAACAGTTCCCGCTGATCGCGCAACTTGGCGAAGTCTTCGGAAGCCAGCAGCTTGTCAAAGGCCGCTTTCCACCAGGCGTAATCTTCATCGCTGACTTTCGGCCCGAGGTAGAAACCGCGAACCACCGGCCAGACGATGTCGTAGCCTTGTTCCCTGGCGGTCGGGATGTCTTTCATTTCCGGCTCGTCGAGACGCTTGTCGGCGAACACCGCCAGCAAGCGCATATCGCCGCTCTGGATGTGCGGCATGGAGTCGGAAATGTCGGTGCTGCCGACCTGGATGTGGCCGCCGAGCAGGGCGGTCGCGATTTCACCGCCACCTTCGAGGGCGACGTAACGCAGGTCGCGCGGGTTGATCCCGGCGGCCTTGGCGATCAATGCGGTTTGCATCCAGTCCTGGCTGCCGACCGTGCCGCCGGAACCGATCACCACTTTGCTCGGATCTTTCTTCAACGCCTGCACCAGATCGTCCAGGGTCTTGTAGGGCGAATCGCTTTTCACCGCGATGGCGCCATAGCTGGTACCCACGGCGGCGAGCCAGCGCACGTTGGTTTCATCGAAACGCCCGAACTTGCCTTGCGCCAGGTTCAACAGCGAACCGCTGGACCAGGCCACCAGGGTGCCGGCATCGGCCGGACGCTGGGCGACGACCGCGTTGTACGCCACCGCGCCGACGCCGCCGGGCATGTAGGTCACGCGCATCGGTTTGGTCAGCAATTTTTCGTTGACCAGCGCGCTTTGCGCCAGTTTGCAGGTCAGGTCGAAACCACCCCCTGGCGAGGCCGGGGCGATGCATTCGGGGCGTTTGGGCTCGGCGAGCGCCTGGCCGGTGAACAGCAGGACGCTGGCGGCGAGGGCGATTTTACGCATTGACAGGTTCATTCAAGTCTCCTTGGGAGTTGTTGTTATGGACGTACTGAATTACCAAAGGGCAACGCTATAGCTCACCAGCAGACGCACTTCATCGGCATCGCGAGCGGAGTAGTTGGAACGGTAGGTGGCATTGCGCAGGCGGACGGCAACATCCTTGAGTGCGCCGCTTTGTACAACATATTTAATCTCGCTGTTGCGTTCCCATTCCTTGCCTTCGTCACCGTTCTTGAGCTTGATGTTGTCACCGCTCACGTAACGGCTCATGAAGCTGAGGCCAGGGATGCCGAGGGTGACAAAGTCAAAGTCATAACGCGCCTGCCAGGAGCGCTCTTCGGCGCCGGCAAAGTCGTTGATCTGCACGAAGTTGACCAGGTACGGGTCGC
>OBKH01000129.1_pt1 | contig 14814 bp, 17 predicted proteins | sample 1496241 | NCBI WGS metagenome assembly OBKH01 (sample SAMN03273953, study PRJEB22546) | soil metagenome | isolation source: rice field elevated CO2 plus elevated temperature | place: India: CRRI Experimental farm Cuttack,Odisha-753006 | collected 2013-12-17 | reverse complement strand
CCAACATTGCGCTGGTCAACATGCCCCGCATTTCCAGCGGCGGCTTCGTCAACAATGGCGAAGAGTTTTCCCTGGCCCAGCGGCAAATCGACGCCATGCACATCCGCAGTTCCGGCCCTGCACAACGGGTGTCCGAATTGTCCGGCGGCAACCAGCAGAAAGTCGTGATTGGCCGTTGGCTGGAGCGCGATTGCTCGGTGCTGCTGTTCGACGAGCCAACCCGTGGCATCGATGTCGGCGCCAAGTTCGACATCTACGCCTTGCTCGGCGAACTGACTCGGCAGGGCAAGGCGCTGGTGGTAGTGTCCAGCGATCTGCGCGAGCTGATGCTGATCTGCGACCGCATCGGCGTGCTGTCGGCAGGGCGCCTGATTGACACGTTCGAGCGCGACAGCTGGACCCAGGATGACTTGCTTGCGGCCGCTTTTGCCGGCTACCAAAAACGTGATGCGCTGCTCAACGAAGCAGCGCCTAGGGATCTTCAATGAAAACCGCATCTTCCGCCGGCAAACGCAGTGGCAATTTTTACGGTCTCGGCACTTACCTGGGCCTGGCCGGTGCCTTGCTGGCGATGGTGGTCCTGTTCTCGCTCCTGAGCAGCCACTTTCTTTCTTACGATACCTTCAGCACGCTGGCCAACCAGATTCCGGACTTGATGGTCCTCGCGGTCGGCATGACGTTCGTGCTGATTATCGGTGGCATCGACCTGTCGGTCGGTTCGGTGCTGGCGCTGGCCGCGTCGACAGTCAGCGTGGCGACACTGGGCTGGGGCTGGAGTGTCCTGCCCGCCGCGCTGCTCGGCATGGCGGCCGCCGCATTGGCCGGGACCATCACCGGTTCCATTACCGTGGCGTGGCGGATTCCGTCGTTCATCGTGTCACTCGGCGTGCTGGAGATGGCGCGTGGCGTGGCGTATCAGATGACCGGCTCGCGCACCGCCTACATTGGTGACGCCTTTGCCTGGCTGTCCAACCCGATCGCCTTCGGCATTTCACCGTCCTTCATCATTGCCTTGCTGATTATCTTCATTGCCCAGGCCGTGTTGACCCGCACGGTGTTCGGGCGCTACCTGATTGGCATCGGCACCAATGAAGAGGCGGTTCGCCTGGCGGGGATCAATCCCAAGCCCTACAAGATCCTGGTGTTCAGCCTGATGGGGCTGTTGGCCGGTATCGCGGCGTTGTTCCAGATTTCGCGCCTGGAAGCGGCGGACCCGAATGCGGGTTCCGGTCTTGAGCTGCAGGTGATCGCCGCCGTGGTCATCGGCGGTACCAGCCTGATGGGCGGCCGCGGTTCGGTGATCAGCACGTTCTTTGGTGTGTTGATCATTTCCGTGCTGGCGGCCGGCCTGGCGCAGATCGGCGCGACCGAACCGACCAAGCGCATCATCACCGGCGCGGTGATCGTGGTGGCGGTGGTGCTCGATACCTACCGCAGTCAGCGCGCCAGTCGGCGGGCCTGAGTCATGGCAACGATCAAGGATGTAGCGGCACTTGCGGGCATTTCCTACACCACGGTTTCCCATGTGGTGAACAAAACCCGGCCAGTCAGCGAGGAAGTACGGGTCAAAGTCGAGGCTGCCATCAAGACCCTCGACTACGTTCCCAGCGCCGTGGCCCGTTCCCTCAAGGCCAAAACCACCGCGACCATCGGCTTGCTGGTGCCCAACAGCCTCAACCCGTACTTTGCGGAGCTGGCGCGGGGCATCGAGGATTACTGTGAGCGCAATGGCTACTGCGTGATTCTCTGCAACTCCGACGACAATCCGGACAAGCAGCGCAACTACCTGCGCGTACTGCTGGAAAAACGCATCGACGGGCTGATCGTCGCGTCGGCCGGCGGCGACAGCAGCCTGGCCCAAGGCCTGGCGGGCGTGCGTACACCGATGGTGATCGTCGACCGAGGCCTGGAAGGTGTCGATGTGGACCTGGTGCGCATCGACCACGAATACGGCGCGTATCTGGCGACTCGACACCTGCTGGAGTTGGGGCATAGGGATATCGCCACCATCAGCGGGCCGACCACCACCAGTGTGGCGCAAATGCGGCTGGCCGGATTTTGCCGTGCACTGACGGACGCAGGTATCGAGGTGCCACGCGAACGCATGCTGGAAAGTGACTTCACCAGTACCGGCGGTTACAACGCTGCCGCGATCCTGCTGGAGCGCAATCCGCCCAGTGCAATCTTCGCCGCCAACGACATGATCGGCATCGGTGTGCTGCGAGCCGCCGCGGAGCGCAACATTCGCGTACCGACACAGTTGTCGGTGATCGGCTTCGACGATATCCAGATGAGTCGCTATGTCTATCCGGCATTGACCACCGTCGGCCAGTCGATCCTGCAGTTGGGCGAGATGGCGGCCGAAGTGCTGCTACGACGGATCGCCAAGCCGCAACTGAGCACTGAGCAACGGATTGTGACACCCAGCATCGTGATGCGTGAATCGACCGCGCCATTAGCAGGCGTGTTTGCCGAATATCGCTGAAACAGAACGAATGAGTAGTGATGTATGCCAGCAAAAGTAGTGGTAATAGGCAGTCTGAACATGGATTTGGTCACCCGCGCGCCTCGGCTGCCGCGGGGCGGGGAAACGCTGATTGGTGAATCCTTTACCACGGTTTCCGGCGGCAAGGGCGCGAATCAGGCCGTAGCCGCCGCGCGACTCGGGGCGCAGGTGTCGATGGTTGGCTGCGTGGGCAGCGATGCCTACGGTAAGGAGCTGCGCGAAGCGCTGTTGGCCGAACGGATCGATTGTCAGGCAGTCAGTACCGTGGACGGTTCCAGTGGCGTGGCGTTGATCGTGGTCGATGACAACAGCCAGAACGCGATCGTGATCGTCGCCGGTGCCAACGGTTTGCTGACGCCAGCCGTGATCGGCTGCTTCGACTCGGTGCTGCAATCGGCCGACGTCATCATCTGCCAGTTGGAAGTGCCGGATGCGACGGTCGGCCATGCGCTCAAGCGTGGTCGAGAGCTGGGCAAGATCGTGATCCTCAACCCCGCGCCGGCCAGTCGTCCGCTTCCGGCGCACTGGTACGCGAACATCGACTATCTGATTCCTAACGAGAGCGAGGCGTCGGCACTGAGTGGCGTGTTGGTGGACTCTCGGCAATCGGCGCAATCAGCCGCTAACCGATTGATCGAGATGGGGGCCGGAAAAGTGATTGTCACGCTTGGGGCCGATGGCGCCCTGTTCAACGATGGCACGCGTTCCGAGCATTTTCCGGCGCCAGCGGTGAAGGCGGTTGACACCACCGCGGCCGGCGATACCTTCGTCGGCGGATTCGCCGCCGCGCTGGCGTCTGGCCAAAGTGAGGCTGAAGCGATTCGTTTCGGGCAGGTCGCTGCGGCGCTGTCGGTCACCCGTGCTGGTGCGCAACCCTCCATTCCCACCTTGTCCGATGTACAGGCTTTTAATACACCATGAAAAAGACACCCTTGCTCAACGTCGCGCTGTCGCGGCTGATTGCTTCGCTGGGCCACGGCGACAAAGTGGTGATCGGCGATGCGGGGTTGCCGGTGCCTCCGGGGGTCGAGCTGATTGACCTGGCCTTGACCCACGGCATTCCGGACTTCATCAGCACTTTGAACGTTGTACTCAGCGAAATGCAGGTCGAAAGCCATGTGTTGGCGCAAGAGATTCTGGAGAAAAAGCCGTCGGCGCTGGTCGCGCTGGACAAGCTGAACGCCGAGGGCGCGCTTGGCCGGCGTGAGCTGCTGAGTCATGAACAATTCAAAGTCCTCAGCCGGCAAGCCCGGGCGATCGTTCGTACCGGTGAATGCCAGCCTTACTGCAATATCGTCCTGGTCGCCGGAGTGACGTTCTGAATCGCTTGGTTTCTCTGTTTCTGTCCTGCACAAGGCATGGGTCATGTGTCGCTATACTCGGAAACTGTAACTCTTGCGTCGGAGTCTGTTGCTTTTGTCCCTGATTAACCCAAGCAGCGTTCAGGCTGTGGAAAAGATCGACTTGATCATCGATACCGACCCCGGTGCTGACGACGTGATCGCATTGTTGTTTGCGCTGGCATCGCCGGACGAACTCAATATCCATGCGTTGACCACGGTCGCTGGCAACGTTCGGCTGGACAAGACGTCACGCAACGCACGATTGGCCCGGGAGTGGGCGGGGCGCGAGGACGTGCCGGTCTACGCCGGGGCACCGACACCGCTGCAGCGAACGCCTATCCATGCCGAAGATATTCATGGCAAGGAGGGTCTGTCGGGTGTCCTCGTTTACGAACCGAAGAAAGGTTTGGCCAAGGGCGGTGCGGTCGACTTCCTGATCGACACCCTGAAGGCAGCCAGGCCCCACAGCATCACCATCGCCATGCTGGGGCCGCAGACCAACCTGGCGCTCGCGCTGATCCAGGAGCCCGAAATCGTCCAGGGCATCAAGGACGTCGTGATCATGGGCGGTGCGCATTTCAATGGCGGCAACATCACACCTGTCGCGGAATTCAACCTGTTCGCCGATCCACACGCTGCCGAGGTTGTACTCAAAAGTGGCGCAAGGCTGACTTACCTGCCGCTGGATGTGACCCACAAGATTCTCACCAGTGATGCGCGACTGCAGCAGATCGCGGCGCTGGACAACAATGCCAGCAAACTGGTCGGCGATATTCTGAGTGAGTACATCAAGGGCGACATGGAGTACTTCGGTATCCCGGGTGGCCCCGTGCATGACGCTACGGTCATTGCTTACCTGCTCAAGCCGGAGCTGTTCAGCGGTCGCCATGTCAACGTAGTGGTCGACAGTCGCGAGGGGCCGACCTTCGGTCAAACCATTGTCGACTGGCATAACGGCCTCGGGGCGCCGAAGAATGCGTTCTGGGTGGACAGCGGCGACGCCCAGGGATTCTTCGATCTGCTGACCGAACGCTTGGCCCGCCTGAAGTAACCCTTACGAGCGTTCGGAATGTCCGCCGCCCTGATGGGGCGGGTATTTCTCGAAAATCTGTTGGATAAAGGATTGGGCAGCTTCGGTGCCCAGTTCCTTGACCAGTAAATCGATACCGATGATTGCGAGCTCTTCCGGGCTGCCGGGGCTATAAGAGCTGTGGCCCTCTGACCACTTGGCGTTAATGGCGGCGTCGATGCTTACGGTGGTCATTGTGGTGCTCGTGCGGTCGGGAGGGTCTGAGTGCCGAGTTAACCATTTTGCAAGACTTTTGGCACTCCAACTTAGGCATCAATGGAGGGCTATGCGACACTTGGTCTTTAACGACTTTTCAAGGACTGCGCTGTGCAGATCGATTTGAACACGCCTGATGGCTTGACCCTTGAGGCGGTGCGTCAGCTGCTGGCTGCCGCCAGCGATGATGAGCACACCCAGTTGCGGGTGACCAAGGGCGGTATCGCCTATATTTCATCGGGTGTCGTGGGCGGCACCGATATCGACGGGTTGCTGTTTCGCCTGGAGACTTGGGCCAAGGGTTCTGGTTATGTCGGACGGGTCGCGGCCAGTGACGAGGTCTGGGTCATGCAAATCTTCAATGCGCTGAAGCAGAACTGGCCGAAGCCGGCATTCGATTACATCGACGTCTACTGACCCGTTCATATTCAGTCACGATTAAGGCATGAAGGGCAGGGCAATGCTCAGGCAAACTTGCCGTTTGTCTGCGGCGGCGGCCTTGTTGCCAGAACGCTCGATGAACCAAGCGCCGGATTGGCGGTCGCACAAATTCAGCTTAACTATTGAAAAAGGAGGCTTCATGCCTTGGAAGCTCGCGTCATTGGGTGCTCTGTTGGCCGTTGCCACGCTGGCCGGTTGCAGCACTGCCGCTACCGATTCGGCAACTGACCCTGTCACGACGACTGACACAGGTCACAGCCGTTGCGAAGCGAAAGCGGCCGAATTCACCCTGGGCAAAACGGCTTCGGCTGAACTGCTGGAGCAGGCGCGCAAGCGTGCAGGCGCACAGAATGCGCGGTTCCTGTCGCCAAATGACATGGTGACCCTGGAGTATCGCTCCGATCGTCTCAACCTGAGCACCGACGCCAATAAAGTCGTGACTCGCGTGAACTGCGGCTGATCGCCAACTTTTGCGTTATCCATAAAAAACCCCGTCACATGGACGGGGTTTTTTAGTGCGCCTGGAAATTACTCTGGGCGAACTTGAGCAGCTTGCATACCCTTTTGGCCTTTCTCAGCCACGAAGGAAACGGTTTGGCCTTCTTTCAGGCTTTTGAAACCGTCGCTTTCGATAGCTTTGAAGTGTACGAACAGGTCGTCACCGCCACCTTGAGGAGTGATGAAGCCGAAGCCTTTTTCATCGTTGAACCATTTAACGGTGCCGGTTTGGCGATTAGACATGGTGTATCTCCAAGAAACATATATTTTCAGTAGTACTGTGCTGCTCAGGCCAACTGGGCACACCGGGGTATCATAGTCGAAATGTTCGCTTTGGGAGCCCCCCACGGGTGCTGTTTGCCCTGCAGTCGCACATTCTTTGTTGGCTGATATCGCTGAAAGCCCTGATTTAAAAGGCTTTCAGCCGAAAGTAAAGGTGATAAAAAAAGCTGTAAAACCTGCATAAAATGTCCGAAAAAGCGATTTTCAGGGGCTGTTTGCTGGCTGAAAATGCCTTTTTGAAGCTTGAACGGGCTTATTTTTGCGTCGGATTGGTGGCCTTGCACTTGGCAATCTGGGTAAGGGCTTGCTGTTGCAGTTCATTGCTGGCCTTGTTGTCCATCAGGGCCTGTAGATCTTTGGCGGGGTACGATTTGATTGCATCGGCACCGCAAGCACAGTGGGCCTTGGCCGCAGCGTCGCCGATCCTTTGTGCGGCCGCAGGGACGCACTGAGCCATGTATTTATCGCGCGCGCCTTTGGGCCATTCAGCGTGGGCGGCCAGCGGCAACAGCAGGACGATGGGTGCGACTACAGCGAATAAACGATTCAGACGCATGCCGAGGATGCTCCTTTGTGGGTCGATGACTTAATGTTCGAGGGGTAAAGCGGGGATCAAGTTCAGCACTCTGGCATAAAAACGTAAGATTTACCCTGTTGGTAAAGCTCTGCACCGCGACGACCATTCATCTGTGCTAGCATGCCTGGCTCGGGCATTTGCAGGCTCCGGTCGACCTTCAGTCCCGGTCGCGGCAGGCGCACGAATAACCCTGATTTGAATCCCAGTCACTCTGGTTCGGTTTTCCGGTTGGCCGCAAGGCTCCTGCCGCTGTAAGGCAGGCGTTCGTCAGTGAACGGCCTGGATCGGATCTTGTACTGGCTCATCCCAACCCACGTGACCTTTGGTAGGGGTCACCACTAGGAGAGGAGGCGCCATGCCAACTATTACTCTTCCCGACGGCAGTCAACGTTCATTCGATCACCCGGTATCCATCGCCGAGGTCGCAGCATCCATTGGTGCGGGCCTGGCCAAGGCCACGGTGGCCGGTAAGGTCAATGGCAAGCTGGCCGATGCCAGCGACATCATCGACAGCGACGCAACGCTACAAATCATTACGCCAAAGGATGAAGAGGGGCTGGAGATCATTCGCCACTCTTGCGCCCACTTGGTCGGCCACGCGGTCAAGCAGCTGTATCCAACCGCCAAAATGGTGATTGGCCCGGTCATTGACGAAGGCTTCTATTACGACATCGCCTTCGAGCGTCCTTTCACTCCGGACGACCTGGCCGCCATCGAACAGCGCATGCAGCAGCTGATCGAAAAAGATTACGATGTCATCAAGAAAGTCACTCCGCGCGCCGAAGTGATCGAAGTGTTCAAGGCTCGCGGTGAAGACTACAAGCTGCGTCTGGTCGAGGACATGCCGAACGAACAGGCAATGGGCCTGTACTATCACGAAGAATACGTCGACATGTGCCGCGGTCCGCACGTGCCGAACACCCGTTTCCTGAAATCATTCAAGCTGACCAAGTTGTCCGGCGCCTACTGGCGTGGCGATGCCAAGAACGAGCAGTTGCAGCGCGTTTACGGCACCGCATGGGCTGACAAAAAACAGCTGGCGGCGTACATCCAGCGTATTGAAGAAGCTGAAAAGCGCGATCACCGCAAGATCGGCAAGCGTCTGGGCCTGTTCCACACCCAGGAAGAAGCGCCAGGCATGGTGTTCTGGCACCCGAACGGCTGGACGCTGTACCAGGTGCTCGAGCAGTACATGCGCAAGGTTCAACGCGACAATGGTTACCTGGAGATCAAGACTCCCCAGGTCGTTGACCGCAGCCTGTGGGAAAAGTCCGGGCACTGGGCCAACTACGCCGAAAACATGTTCACCACGCAGTCGGAAAACCGCGACTACGCCATCAAGCCAATGAACTGCCCTTGCCATGTGCAGGTGTTCAACCAGGGCCTGAAGAGCTACCGCGAGTTGCCAATGCGTCTGGCCGAGTTCGGTGCCTGCCACCGTAACGAGCCATCGGGTGCCCTTCACGGCATTATGCGCGTTCGTGCGTTCACTCAGGACGACGCCCACATCTTCTGCACCGAAGAGCAGATGCAGGCCGAATCCGCAGCGTTCATCAAACTGACCATGGACGTTTACGCCGACTTCGGCTTTAAAGATGTCGAGATGAAACTGTCCACTCGTCCGGAAAAGCGCGTCGGTTCCGACGAGTTGTGGGATCGCGCCGAAGCTGCATTGGCTGCAGCCCTTGATAGCGCAGGCTTGCCGTACGATCTGCAGCCCGGTGAAGGTGCGTTCTACGGTCCGAAGATCGAATTCTCTCTGAAAGATTGCCTGGGTCGTGTCTGGCAGTGTGGTACCCTGCAGCTCGATTTTAACCTGCCAGTCCGACTGGGTGCCGAATTCGTCTCCGAAGACAACAGCCGCAAGCATCCGGTGATGTTGCATCGGGCGATCCTGGGTTCCTTCGAGCGTTTCGTCGGAATTTTGATCGAGCACTACGAGGGTGCATTCCCTGCGTGGCTGGCGCCGACTCAGGCAGTGATCATGAATATCACTGATAAACAGGCAGATTTTGCCGCCGAGGTCGAAAAAACTCTCAACGAAAGCGGGTTTCGTGCCAAGTCTGACTTGAGAAATGAAAAGATCGGCTTTAAAATCCGCGAGCATACCTTGCTCAAGGTTCCCTATCTCTTGGTTATCGGAGATCGGGAAGTCGAGATGCAGACTGTCGCTGTGCGTACTCGCGAAGGTGCTGACCTGGGCTCGATGCCCGTCGCCCAGTTTGCTGAGTTCCTCGCGCAAGCGGTTTCCCGGCGTGGTCGCCAAGATTCGGAGTAATTATTATTAAGCGTGAAATGAGACAAGATAAACGAGCTGCACCGAAAGCCCCGATCAACGAGAATATCTCGGCACGCGAGGTTCGGTTAATTGGGGCTGAAGGCGAGCAGCTTGGGATTGTGTCAATTGAAGACGCGCTTCTTAAGGCTGAAGAGGCCAAACTGGATCTGGTGGAAATTTCCGCCGATGCAGTACCCCCTGTTTGCAAACTGATGGACTACGGCAAGTCGATCTTCGAAAAGAAGAAGCAGGTTGCTGCGGCCAAGAAAAACCAGAAGCAGATTCAGGTTAAAGAAATCAAGTTTCGTCCAGGGACGGAGGAAGGGGATTACCAGGTAAAACTGCGCAACCTGGTACGTTTCCTGAGTGACGGGGACAGGGCCAAGGTATCCTTGCGATTCCGCGGCCGTGAGATGGCCCACCAGGAGCTGGGGATGGAACTCCTCAAGCGAGTTGAAGGTGACTTGCTCGAGTACGGTTCGGTCGAACAGCATCCTAAGATGGAAGGACGCCAGCTGATCATGGTCATCGCCCCGAAAAAGAAGAAGTAATCAACAGGGCACGGCAGGCCTTCTGATTATGTTTATCAACTGAATGCGGAGTATCCGAACATGCCAAAAATGAAGACCAAAAGTGGTGCTGCTAAGCGGTTTCTGAAAACTGCTAACGGTATCAAGCACAAGCACGCTTTCAAGAGCCACATCCTGACCAAAATGTCGACCAAGCGTAAGCGTCAACTGCGCGGTAGCAGCTTGCTGCATCCGTCTGACGTGGCAAAAGTCGAGCGCATGCTGCGCCTTCGTTAATTTTAGTCAAGAATAGAGGAAGTAACTCATGGCTCGTGTAAAGCGTGGCGTCATTGCCCGTAAACGTCACAAAAAAATTCTGAAACTTGCTAAAGGCTACTACGGCGCTCGCTCGCGCGTATTCCGTGTTGCCAAGCAAGCGGTAATCAAGGCAGGCCAATACGCCTACCGTGACCGTCGTCAGAAAAAACGTCAGTTCCGCGCTCTGTGGATCGCTCGTATCAACGCTGGTGCACGTGTTAACGGTCTGTCCTACAGCCGTTTCATCGCTGGCCTGAAAAAAGCGTCCATCGAGATCGACCGTAAGGTTCTGGCTGATCTGGCAGTGAACGAAAAAGCGGCGTTTGCTGCGATTGTCGAGAAAGCTAAAGCCACCTTGGCTTAAGTACCCCCGACAGTCACCCGGTCTCACCTCTGTGGGGCCAGGTGTTAAACGTCATAAATAGGGGAAGAGCCTTCAAGCTCTTCCCCTATTTTGTATCTGGAGTCTGTACATGGAAAACCTGGATGCGCTCGTCTCGCAAGCTCTAGAGGCTGTGCAAAGCGCTGAAGATATCAATGCCCTGGAGCAAATCCGGGTTCACTACCTTGGCAAAAAGGGTGAATTGACTCAGGTGATGAAGACCCTGGGGAATTTGCCGGCAGAAGAGCGTCCGCAAGTCGGTGCGCTGATCAACGTTGCCAAGGAGCGTGTCACAGACGTTCTCAATGCGCGCAAGGCATTGTTTGAAGAGGCCGATCTGGCCACCAAACTCGCAGCCGAGTCCATTGACGTGACCTTGCCTGGCCGTGGTCAGACCTCTGGTGGTCTGCATCCGGTTACTCGCACTCTGGAACGCATCGAGCAGTTCTTTACCCATATTGGCTACGGTATTGCCGAAGGCCCTGAGGTCGAAGACGACTACCACAACTTTGAAGCGCTCAACATCCCAGGCCATCACCCGGCCCGGTCGATGCATGACACCTTCTATTTCAATGCCAACATGTTGCTGCGCACCCATACCTCGCCGGTACAGGTCCGCACCATGGAATCCAAGCAGCCGCCGATCCGCATCGTCTGCCCTGGTCGTGTGTATCGAAGCGACTCGGATATCACCCATTCGCCGATGTTCCACCAGGTCGAAGGCCTGCTGGTCGATCGCGACATCAATTTCGCCGACCTCAAAGGCACCATCGAAGAGTTCCTGCGCGTGTTCTTCGAAAAAGAACTGGCCGTGCGATTCCGCCCTTCTTACTTCCCGTTCACCGAGCCATCCGCCGAAGTCGACATGGAATGCGTGATGTGCAGCGGTAAAGGCTGCCGTGTCTGCAAGCAGACAGGCTGGCTGGAAGTGATGGGCTGCGGCATGGTTCATCCGAACGTGCTGCGCATGTCCGGGATCGACCCGGAAGAGTTCTCGGGCTTTGCCTTCGGCATGGGCGTTGAGCGTCTGGCCATGCTGCGTTACGGCGTGAACGACTTGCGTCTGTTCTTCGACAACGACTTGCGGTTCCTCGCGCAATTTCGCTAGTCGTAACGAATTCTTAGGAGAGCAGGATGAAATTCAGTGAACAATGGCTGCGTGGCTGGGTAAGCCCGCAGGTAAGTCGTGACGAGCTGGTTGCTCGTCTGTCGATGGCCGGTCTTGAGGTCGATAGCGTCACGCCGGCCGCCGGTGTATTCAGCGGCGTCATCGTGGGCGAGGTGCTGAGCACCGAACAGCACCCGGACGCCGACAAACTGCGTGTTTGCCAGGTCAGTAATGGTTCGGAGACGTTTCAGGTCGTTTGTGGTGCGCCAAACGTACGCCCGGGCCTGAAGATTCCGTTCGCCACCATCGGTGCCGAGCTGCCGGGCGATTTCAAAATCAAGAAAGCCAAGCTGCGTGGCGTTGAATCCAACGGCATGCTGTGCTCCCAGGCCGAACTGCAAGTCGGAGAAGGCAACGACGGCTTGATGGAATTGCCTGTCGATGCGCCTGTAGGCCAGGACATTCGTGAGTATCTGAACCTGGACGACAGCAGCATCGAGGTCGACCTGACCCCGAACCGCGGCGACTGCCTGTCCCTGGCGGGCCTTGCTCGCGAAGTCGGCGCGCTGTACGCCGCCCAGGTCACTCGCCCCGTAGTGGCTGCGGTCCCAGCGGCGCATGATGAAGTGCGCTCGGTTGAAGTGCTGGCACCTGCCGCCTGCCCGCGTTACCTGGGGCGTGTCATCCGTAACGTCGACCTGTCCCGGCCTACGCCGCTGTGGATGGTTGAGCGCCTGCGTCGCTCCGAGGTGCGCAGCATCGACGCTGCTGTCGATATCACCAACTACGTCATGTTGGAGTTGGGTCAGCCGTTGCACGCCTTCGACCTCGCCGAAATCAACGGCGGCATCCGCGTGCGGATGGCCGAAGAGGGTGAAAAGCTGGTTCTTCTCGATGGACAGGAAGTCAGCCTGCGTAGCGATACGCTGGTGATTGCCGACCATACCCGTGCGCTGGCAATTGCCGGTGTCATGGGTGGTGAGCACAGTGGTGTCAACACTGCGACCACTCGCGACATATTCCTGGAAAGCGCGTTCTTCGATCAGATCGCTGTCGCTGGCAAGGCCCGTTCCTATGGCCTGCACACCGACGCGTCGCACCGCTATGAGCGTGGTGTGGACTGGCAACTGGCCCGTGAAGCCATGGAGCGCGCCACTGGCCTGCTGCTGGAAATCACCGGTGGCGAAGCGGGTCCGATCATCGAAACCGTCAGCGAGCAGCACCTGCCGTCGATCGCGCCGGTGACCCTGCGTAGCCAACGCATTGCCCAGATGTTGGGGATGGAAATGGATTCGGCCGAAGTCGAGCGTCTGCTCAGTGCTTTAGGCCTGGGAATTACCGCCGACGGAGCAGGGCAGTGGCGCGTAGAAGTGCCAAGCCATCGTTTCGACATCAGCCTGGAAGTCGACCTGATCGAAGAGCTGGCTCGTTTGTACGGCTATAACCGCCTGCCGGTTCGTTACCCGCAAGCGCGTCTGGCGCCGCAAGCCAAGGCTGAAGCCCGTAGCGATCTGCCCGAACTGCGCCGACTGCTGGTAGCTCGTGGTTATCAGGAAGCGATCACCTACAGTTTCATCGATCCGAAACAGTTCGAGTTGTTTAATCCGGGTGTTGAACCGCTGCTGCTGGCCAATCCGATTTCGAACGACATGGCTGCGATGCGTTCGTCCTTGTGGCCTGGCCTGATCAAGGCGCTGCAGCACAACCTGAACCGTCAGCAAGACCGTGTACGTCTTTTTGAAAGCGGCCTGCGCTTTGTCGGTCAACTTGAAGGCTTGAAGCAAGAGCCAATGCTCGCGGGTGTGGTTTGCGGTAGCCGTCTGCCTGAAGGCTGGGCGCAAGGTCGCGACACCGTGGACTTCTTCGACGTCAAGGCTGACGTGGAAGCGGTGTTGGGCTTTGCCGGTGCGCTGGACGCGTTCACGTTCGTGCCGGGCAAGCACTCAGCATTGCACCCGGGTCAAACTGCGCGTATCGAGCGTGAGGGGCGTCTGGTCGGTTTTGTCGGCGCGATCCACCCTGAATTATCGAAAACGCTTGGGCTGGACCGTCCCGTGTTCGTTTTCGAACTGGTTCTGGCAGAGGTCGCCTCGGGCAAAATGCCTAAATTCCAGGAGTTATCGCGTTTTCCTGAAGTGCGTCGTGACTTGGCATTGATTGCGGACAAAGACGTTGCAGCTGCGGCTGTGCTGGACGTAATCCGTGAAAATGCAGGCGAATGGCTGACAGACCTCAGGCTATTTGACGTGTATCAGGGTAAAGGCATTGATCCTGATAGAAAAAGCCTCGCAGTTGGCTTGACCTGGCAGCATCCATCGCGCACTCTTAATGACGATGAGGTGAATTCTGCGACGCAAAACATCCTCACCTCGCTCGAACAAAGGTTGAACGCCACGTTAAGGAAGTGACGTATGGGGGCTTTGACGAAAGCTGAGATGGCGGAACGTCTGTATGAAGAGCTGGGCCTGAACAAGCGGGAAGCCAAGGAATTGGTCGAACTGTTTTTCGAGGAAATCAGGCACGCTCTTGAAGACAACGAACAAGTCAAGTTGTCCGGTTTCGGCAATTTTGATCTTCGGGACAAACGCCAGCGGCCTGGCCGCAATCCGAAAACGGGAGAAGAAATCCCGATCACGGCTCGCCGTGTGGTCACCTTTCGTCCAGGGCAGAAGTTGAAGGCCCGAGTTGAGGCTTATGCTGGAACCAAGTCATAACGACGAGCTACCCGTCATCCCAGGCAAACGCTACTTCACCATCGGTGAAGTCAGCGAGCTATGTGCGGTAAAACCGCACGTGCTGCGCTATTGGGAGCAGGAGTTTCCTCAACTCAACCCCGTCAAACGCCGCGGAAACCGCCGGTATTATCAGCGTCAGGACGTGCTGATGATCCGGCAGATCCGAGCGCTTCTTTACGATCAAGGATTCACCATCGGCGGCGCACGCCTGCGTTTGTCCGGTGATGAAGCCAAAGACGACACCACGCAATACAAACAAATGATTCGCCAGATGATCGCTGAGCTGGAAGATGTTCTGGTGGTCCTCAAGAAGTAAATTCCTGCTTTTAAATACTTCCAGTTTTCAAAAGCTTGCGATATATTCTTGAGCGTTCCTCGAGATGAGGAACAGGTCTCACGCCTAGTCGGGGCGTAGCGCAGTCCGGTAGCGCACTAGCATGGGGTGCTAGGGGTCGAGTGTTCGAATCACTCCGTCCCGACCATATTATTCAATGACTTAGGCCAATGTTCACAGCATTGGCCTTTTTCATGTGCGTGACATTTGCGTGACTT
>OBKH01000128.1_pt1 | contig 14844 bp, 12 predicted proteins | sample 1496241 | NCBI WGS metagenome assembly OBKH01 (sample SAMN03273953, study PRJEB22546) | soil metagenome | isolation source: rice field elevated CO2 plus elevated temperature | place: India: CRRI Experimental farm Cuttack,Odisha-753006 | collected 2013-12-17 | reverse complement strand
TGGAGTTCTTCCGACAGGACCCGCGTGAACATACCCACAGGATCGATTACCAGGGACGTAGTTGGTACGTGCCCAGTTATCGGTTTGGCGAATACAAGATCTGGGGGCTGACGGCGATCATGATCGTCGAGTTGATCAACCTGCTCTATGACGCCAAAATCAGCCTGCACCAACCGCCGAAAAGCTTTATCAATACCTGATGCCATCATTCGAATGGCCTGAACACGTCGCTGCCTGAGCCTTGAGGACAACACAATGAAATACCGCCTGGGCGACGCCCGTGTCGAGACCCACCCACAGAGCTGGGTCGCGCCCAATGCCGTGCTGGTGGGCAAGGTCAAACTGGAAGAGGGCGCCAACGTCTGGTTCAACGCTGTGCTGCGGGGCGACAACGAGCTGATCCTGATCGGCAAGAACAGCAACGTCCAGGACGGTACCGTGATGCACACCGACATGGGCTACCCGTTGACCATCGGCACCGGCGTGACCATTGGCCACAATGCCATGCTGCACGGCTGCACCGTCGGCGATTACAGCCTGATCGGTATCAACGCGGTCATTCTCAACGGTGCGAAAATCGGCAAGAACTGCATCATCGGCGCCAACTCGCTGATTGGCGAAGGCAAGGAAATTCCGGACGGTTCGCTGGTGATGGGCTCGCCCGGCAAAGTGGTGCGCGAACTGACCGAACCGCAGAAGAAGATGCTTGAAGCCAGCGCCGCTCACTACGTGCATAACGCCCAGCGTTACGCCCGCGATCTGGTTGAGCAGGAAGAATGACGACCACCGAACGCCATGTGCCATCGCCCTGCGTGAATATTTGTGCGCTGGACGACGATGACATCTGCACGGGCTGCCAGCGCTCGGTCGAAGAGATTACCCGCTGGAGCCGCATGACCAACGACGAACGCCGCACGGTGCTGGGCTTGTGTCATGAGCGGGCCAAGGCCAGCGGATTGGTGTGGATGATCGGTACAAAACCCGGGAAATGAGGCGGCCTCCCTTGCAGGAGCAGGCTCGCTCCTACAGTATCCTGCGCACAAAATTGACAGGTAGTCCCACGCACCATGCTCTTCCTCATCGCCTACATCAGCAGCGTCGTGCTGATCAACTACGCCTTTTCTACCGCGCCGCACCTGGACATCATCTGGTCGGCCTGGGGTGGTCTGGTGTTCGTATTGCGCGACATGGTGCAAACCCGCTTCGGTCATGGTGCCATCGCAGCCATGCTGGCGGCGCTGGTGCTGTCCTATATCACCTCCGATCCGTCCATTGCCCTGGCCAGCGCCACGGCGTTCGCGGTTTCCGAGTTCATTGACTGGCTGGTGTTCAGCGTCACCAAGCGTCCGCTGCATGATCGCCTGTGGATAAGTTCGGCCCTGAGCATTCCCCTCGATACCTTCATTTTCTTCGGCATGATCGGTGCGCTGACCCCGGGTGTGATCCTCACCGCCCTGGGCTCGAAGTTCGCCGGTGTCACCGCCGTGTGGCTGATCATGGCCTGGCGCTTGCGCAAACAGGCCGTCGTCAGCTGAAGCCAAACCCTGCGGTTCATGTAAAATGCCGCGCTTTCTCCCCATGGATCGCGCGTATTGCGCCGTATCCTTGATGATCCGCTCCTTTGAGGACCTTCAGATGACCCGTATCGGAACTCCATTGTCGCCGACTGCAACCCGCGTATTGATGTGTGGTTGTGGCGAACTGGGCAAGGAAGTGGTGATCGAGCTGCAACGCCTGGGCGTTGAAGTGATTGCCGTGGATCGTTATGCCAACGCACCGGCCATGCAGGTTGCCCATCGCAGCCACGTGATCAACATGCTCGATGGCGCCGCCCTGCGTGCGGTGATCGAAGCCGAGAAGCCACACTTCATCGTGCCGGAAATCGAAGCCATCGCCACCGCGACCCTGGTTGAGCTGGAGTCCGAAGGCTTCACCGTGATTCCGACCGCGCGCGCCGCGCAGTTGACCATGAACCGTGAAGGCATCCGTCGCCTGGCAGCCGAAGAACTGGACCTGCCGACCTCGCCTTACCACTTCGCCGACACCTTCGAGGACTACAGCAAAGCGGTCGAAGACCTCGGTTTTCCGTGCGTTGTGAAACCGGTCATGAGCTCGTCGGGCAAGGGCCAGAGCCTGCTGCGCAGCGTCGATGACGTGAAGAAAGCCTGGGATTACGCCCAGGAAGGCGGCCGCGCCGGTAAAGGCCGCGTGATCATCGAAGGCTTTATCGATTTCGACTACGAAATCACCCTGCTGACCGTGCGTCATGTTGGCGGCACCACGTTCTGTGCGCCGGTCGGCCATCGTCAGGAGAAGGGCGACTATCAGGAATCCTGGCAGCCACAAGCCATGAGTCCGATTGCGCTGGCAGAATCGGAGCGCGTGGCCAAAGCCGTGACCGAAGCCCTGGGTGGCCGTGGACTGTTTGGTGTGGAGCTGTTCATCAAGGGCGATCAGGTGTGGTTCAGCGAAGTGTCGCCACGCCCGCACGACACTGGTCTGGTCACGCTGATTTCCCAGGACCTGTCGCAGTTCGCCCTGCACGCCCGGGCGATTCTGGGTCTGCCGATTCCATTGATCCGTCAGTTCGGGCCTTCGGCTTCGGCGGTGATCCTGGTGGAAGGGCAGTCGACCCAGACCGCTTTCGCCAACCTGGGCGCTGCGTTGAGCGAGCCGGATACCGCGCTGCGTCTGTTCGGCAAGCCTGAAGTCAACGGCCAGCGCCGCATGGGTGTGGCACTGGCTCGCGATGAGTCGATCGAAGCCGCTCGCGCCAAGGCGACCCGTGCGTCGCAGGCGGTGGTTGTGGAACTGTAAAAACCTCGCTGGCGGGCCTATACCTTCTATGGGCATCGCGCCAATGCTTTACCTGTAGGAGCGAGCCTGCTCGCGATGGTCGTTAACGATAACGCGGGGAATCAGGTTCCCCGCGGCGTTCTTGAGTCCATCGCGAGCCGGCTCGCTCCTACAGGTCATTCATCAATGCTCCAGGCCTGTACCCCATGAATTCCCAAAGCATCATCGTCCCGAAAATCTCCACCCTGCCGGTACACGAGCCCCGGGCCCGGGCGATTGTGCGTTGGCTGGTGCGCAAGAACATCATCAAGGAAGAACTGACCACCTGCGGTCGCACCGGCAACCGTATGGCCCACGCCATCGCCGAGGGCGCCCGCGACGTGGTCTTGCACCCCGAAGCCCTGCCGTTTGGCGAGCAGATCAACGGTCTGGAGATCGTGACCAAGCGCTGCATTTACACACCGGCCAAGGGTTTTCTTGGCGAGGCGGGTTGTGCCGAGTGTCGCAAGGAGGTGGGTGAGGCCTTGTTCGAAAGTCTGGAAGATTGGATGCCGGGGCGTACCGATAACTTCACTTGCCCCGAATGCGGGCATGAAGACGATATCAACGGTTTTCTGTTCCTGCAGGAATGCGGTTTTTCCAACCTAGGCTTCATCTTCAACAACTGGGCCGAGGCCGGGTTCAAGCAGAGCTTTCTGGACGAGTTTGCCGATTGGCTCGACCAGCCTGTCAGTTGGGTCAAAGTCGAACTTTGAATAAATAACGGTAGGAGCAAGCCGGCTCGCTCCTACATAGATTTACGGTGTTAAAAGTCCCGTTGATCACTGCTTCGATAATAGACAGAGTTTTACATTGAACCCGAGGGGGTGTCTGACTATAATGGCGCGCTTCCATTTTCCCGCTCGGGAGCCCCCGCGATGCTGCGTATCAGCCAAGAAGCTCTGACATTCGACGACATTCTCCTAGTGCCTGGTTATTCCGAGGTGCTTCCTAACGAAGTCAGTCTCAAGACCCGCCTTACCCGTGGCATCGAGCTGAATATCCCACTGGTTTCCGCTGCCATGGACACCGTCACTGAAGCCCGTCTGGCAATTGCCATGGCTCAGGAAGGTGGTATCGGCATCATCCACAAGAACATGACCATCGAGCAGCAAGCTGCCGAAGTCCGCAAGGTCAAGCGTTACGAGGCCGGCGTGGTCAAGGACCCGATCACCATCGAGGCTGACGCCACGGTGCGTGAACTGTTCGAATTGACCCGCATGCACAACATCTCCGGTGTTCCAGTGCTGCACGATGGCGACCTGGTCGGCATCGTCACCTCCCGTGACGTGCGTTTCGAAAACCGTCTGGACGCCCGCGTCCGTGAAGTGATGACGCCTAAAGAGCGTCTGGTCACGGTCAAGGAAGGCGCCAACAAGAACGACGTCCGCGAACTGCTGCACAAGCACCGCATCGAGCGCGTGCTGATCGTCGACGACAAGTTCGCCCTCAAAGGCATGATGACCGTCAACGACATCGAAAAAGCCAAGGCTTACCCGTTGGCCAGCAAGGACGATCAAGGTCGTCTGCGCGTTGGCGCCGCCGTCGGCACCGGTAAAGACACTGGTGATCGCGTCGCGGCCCTGGTCAGCGCCGGTGTTGACGTGGTGGTGGTCGACACTGCCCACGGTCACTCCAAAGGTGTGATCGACCGCGTTCGCTGGGTCAAGCAGAACTTCCCTGAAGTGCAGGTCATCGGCGGCAACATCGCCACCGGCGCTGCCGCCAAGGCCCTGGCCGAAGCCGGCGCTGACGCGGTCAAGGTCGGTATCGGTCCTGGCTCGATCTGCACCACCCGTATCGTCGCCGGTGTCGGCGTCCCGCAAATCAGTGCCATCGCCAACGTCGCCGCTGCCCTTGAAGGCACTGGCGTTCCGTTGATCGCCGACGGCGGCATCCGTTTCTCCGGTGACCTGTCCAAGGCCATCGTTGCCGGTGCCTCCTGCGTGATGATGGGTTCGATGTTCGCCGGTACCGAAGAAGCGCCGGGCGAGATCGAACTGTTCCAGGGTCGTTCGTACAAGGCTTACCGCGGCATGGGTTCGCTGGGCGCCATGTCCCAGGCTCAAGGTTCCTCCGACCGTTATTTCCAGGACTCCTCGGCAGGCGCCGAGAAGCTGGTTCCGGAAGGCATCGAAGGTCGAGTTCCGTACAAGGGCACCCTGAGCGCCATCATCCATCAACTGATGGGCGGCCTGCGTTCTTCCATGGGCTACACCGGTAGCGCCAACATCGAAGAAATGCGCACCAAGCCTGAGTTCGTGCGGATCACCGGCGCTGGCATGGCCGAATCCCACGTTCACGACGTGCAGATCACCAAAGAAGCGCCAAACTACCGCGTAGGTTGAGCCTTCTAGCAAAAAGTTAACGACCGGGGCTGTTTTATTCAGCCCCGAGTTGTTTCTGAATCACGACTGTTTCTGAATGACTTAGACGAGACTGAATCATGGCCCTCGATATTCACGCTCACCGCATCCTGATCCTCGACTTCGGTTCCCAATACACCCAGCTGATCGCCCGTCGCGTTCGCGAAATCGGTGTGTACTGCGAACTGCATCCGTTCGACATGGACGAGGAAGCGATTCGCGAATTCGCTCCGAAAGGCGTCATCCTCGCCGGCGGCCCCGAGTCCGTGCACGAAGCCAACAGCCCTCGCTGCCCGCAAGCGGTCTTTGACCTGGGCGTACCGGTCTTCGGTATCTGCTACGGCATGCAGACCATGGCCGAGCAACTGGGCGGCAAGGTAGAAGGTTCCGAGCTGCGTGAGTTCGGTTATGCCCGCGTAGACGTGGTCGGCAAGAGCCGCCTGCTCGACGGCATCGAAGACCACATCGACGCCGACGGCCTGTTCGGCCTCGACGTGTGGATGAGCCACGGTGACAAAGTTACCCGCATGCCGGAAGACTTCCACATCCTGGCCAGCACCCCAAGCTGCCCGATTGCCGGCATGTTCAGCGACGAGCGTCGTTACTACGGCGTGCAGTTCCACCCGGAAGTGACCCACACCAAGCAAGGCGGCCGCATTCTGTCGCGCTTCATCCTCGACATCTGCGAGTGTGAAGCCCTGTGGACCCCGTCGAAAATCGCTGAAGACGCCATCGCCCAGGTACGTGCCCAGGTCGGCACCGACAACGTGCTGCTTGGCCTGTCCGGCGGCGTGGATTCGTCGGTGGTTGCCGCGCTGCTGCACAAGGCCATTGGCGACCAGCTGACCTGCGTGTTCGTCGACAACGGCCTGCTGCGCCTGCACGAAGGCGAGCAAGTGATGGCCATGTTCGCCGAGAACATGGGCGTCAAGGTGATCCGCGCCAACGCTGAAGACCAGTTCCTTAACAACCTGGCCGGCGAGTCCGACCCGGAGAAGAAGCGCAAGATCATCGGCCGCACCTTCATCGACGTGTTCGATGCCGAATCCTGCAAGCTGGACAACATCAAGTACCTGGCCCAGGGCACCATCTACCCGGACGTGATCGAGTCGGCTGGCGCCAAGAGCGGCAAGGCCCACGTGATCAAGTCGCACCACAACGTGGGCGGCCTGCCGGAAGAAATGAACCTCAAGCTGGTTGAACCCCTGCGCGAGCTGTTCAAGGACGAAGTCCGTCGACTGGGCCTGGAACTCGGCCTGCCGTACGACATGGTCTACCGCCACCCATTCCCGGGCCCGGGCCTGGGCGTGCGTATCCTCGGTGAAGTGAAGAAGGAATACGCCGACCTGCTGCGTCGCGCCGACCACATCTTCATCGAAGAACTGCGCAAGGCCGACTGGTACCACAAGGTCAGCCAGGCCTTCGTGGTGTTCCAGCCAGTGAAATCGGTTGGCGTGGTCGGCGATGGCCGTCGTTACGCCTGGGTCGTGGCCCTGCGTGCCGTGGAAACCATCGACTTCATGACTGCGCGTTGGGCACACCTGCCTTACGAACTGCTGGAAACCGTCAGCGGTCGCATCATCAATGAAATCGAAGGCATCTCCCGCGTCACCTACGACGTGTCGAGCAAGCCGCCAGCGACCATTGAGTGGGAATGATCGTAATTGAGCCTGTGAACACAGGCTCAAAACGATAGCGACAAAAGAAGCCCCCGATCGTGAGATCGGGGGCTTCTTGCGTTTCAGGGGTTGAGCCCACAGTGAATCAGCCAATGAGTTACACCGGCAAGCGCCCCTGGAGGTTCATGCCCATACGGCTAAGACCCCAGGACAGCTCGTCGATGCTGGCGTAAGGCACTTGATGCACTTCGGTCCAGGCGGGGCGATGGATCAGGTAGCTGCCATCAGCCGTGCGCTCGACCGCTGTTCGGACCACTTGGCCGTCTCTGCTGCGATGGAACAGCGCCCAGCTACCGTTCGATTTCTGAAACGTAAACATGCCTTGCCTGAATAACATCCGGCTCAATTCCTCCGGCGTCCTTTCGAGCAACGGCAGTGGCATCTGCAAGCTCAAGTCAGCGTGCAGGGTGTCGTAATTTCCGCCGGTGGACTCGGGCTGGTCTGCAAAACCGCGGCCCACCTCGATGCCTCGATCGGTTTCAATCAGCAGGCTTTCTTCCGGCAGCACCTCTTCGATGCGCAAACCAATACCGCCCTGCATCTCACTGATGCCGGACATTCCGCGGAAGGTGTTGACGTTTTCCTGATCCGTCAGCACTACCCATTTTCCTGCTCCGTTGATCGTTTTGTCGGCCTCCATGATGGTGTGGGTAAGGTAGGTCTTGATGGCTTGCTCATGCATGTCGGGGAGTGATGAGCCGGGGTAACGGTAACTGGCCAGGCAGTCGGTTGCCTGAATCCGAATGTTATTTTGTTGAGCCGCCTTGACCACTTCAAGCGGGGTGAATCTCCCGGTGGGATCGCTTTTCAGTTTTTGCAAATACACCCTGAGATCATCGGGCATTGACCCGCTCTCGAAAAATTGATCGAGCTCCACCTGGTTGAAATCGTTGAGCAGGCGATGGAAATAGATCGTCTTGACGTCCTGTTGGGCCAGGGCCGGCATGTTCTCAATGAGAAACCGCATGCTGCCAATACGGTCCTGGCTTTCACCGATGACCAGGCCCGGTGCCGCTTTAAATACCTTTGGAATCAATTCTTCGGCAGTGGTTGCTGGCGTCACGCCAGGAAGCGGAGGACGAGGAGGTAATGACGCGGTGAATTCACTGCGGGAAAAGAATTGACGGGCGTCTTGCGACAGCTTGGCGCGCGGGGCCGCGATGTATTGCTCGTAAGTGGTTTCTCCGCGAAAGCTTCCGTCTGGCTGACGGACCATTTTGATATGGGTTTCTCTCTCGCCCATCGCCACTTGTCTGATACGAAATCGGTTGGCTGCATCGTATTGCGTGGCAGGGCGGCGCGGGATGGCCTGTGATGGTTCTTGAACAGGGGGCGAAGCCGGAGCAGGCGCGGAGGCCGAAGCGCGAGACCCTCCCGGATGCCGGTTGCCACCCCCCTTGAGCCCGGCTCTGGGCGTCAGCTCCCATTGACCCTCGGCATTGAGGCGCACTGGGAGGGAACCTGAAAATGCGTTGGGATTTTCAGGATCGATGATGGCCCAGGTGCCGCCTCCGTTGGGATCGGCTTCGTAACGCACGTAATAGGCCGTGTCATCGAGCAAGATCGCGCTGGAGGGGTTGGAGTCGAGTGGGTAGATGCCCTGGAATTTTCCGGCATCACTCACGGGTGTCCGCCCCTCAAGCAGTTCATTGGCTTGCCAGTGATCCGGTATCTCGATGGGGTGAGTGGTTTCTGACAAGGACGAATCGAGTTCAGTTGCCAGTCCGGCGGGCCAGCCCATGGGCTTCATGCCCTTTGCAACCAACGCTTGCTTGAGTTCTTCGAGGTTGTCCACGGTCATGGACTCGTAGGCTGGGCGAAGCGGGGTATCCAGATTCAGCCGACCACCCGGCGTGGATCTGATGACGCTGTCCGCCATCCCGTTGTTGGCATTGCGATATACCACAAGGACGCTGCTGCGGTAGCGCTGAAAGGTGAACATCCCCGGTTCAGGCAACAGCGCTCGCAGTTGTTGCGGGGACCTGTATGCCCATGGAGTTTCCACCTGCACGAGCACGTCACCTTTGATCAGCGCATGGACGCTGTCGAAGTCCATGCCATCCGATACGTAAAAAACCGGGGAATCCGGATAGTCCGCATGCTCCACAGCCAACCCCGGATCGGTGTTGATGGGTTGCGCGTGCCCCGGCGCTACCTCACCGATACGAATGCTCAGGGCGTCGGTCTGTTCGCTGATTCCGCGATAGCCTCTGAATGTCGCCATGTTTTCCTGATTGACCAAGGCAATCCATTTGGCCGGCTCTTTTAATGCTTCATTGAACCGGATGACCTCGCTGGCAAAAAAACTCCTGGCCATCTGGTAGCCGGATTCCCAGTCAATCGCTTCTTTGTTGATGTTGTAGGTCGTCGACATGTCGAGGGCCTGCACCCGGATCTTTTGAGCGTTGGCGGCTTTGACCAGCGCCAGCAGATTGAATTTGCCTGTGGGGTCGTTGCCGGCCTTGATGTCGAGTTTGTTCAGGTAGTTTTCCAGCTCGGCAGGCATTTCACCGGTGCGCGCAAAAGTGTCCAGTTCGAGTTGATTGACGTTGGCCAGCAGCTCCTGCAGGTACAGAGTCTTCACACCCTGTTGAGCGAGCGTTGGCATGTTTTCGATGAGGAACTGTTTGCTGCCGATGCTGCCCCGGCTCTCGCCGACGACCAGGCCCGGTTTTTTCGCGTAGGCCGTTTCAAACAGTTCGCCGGGCGTGGCAAACGCTTGTGCAGAGAGTGCCGGTTGGCTCTGCGTCGGTGGGTGAAGCTCGTACCAGGCCTTGGCGTCGCTGATCAGGTTGCGACGAGGTTCTTCCTGGGCCATCTCGAATTCGCTGAGCGTGACGACCTCTTCGCCGGCATCGGACATGAGTACGCTGTGGACGTCGATGTCTGCCACTGACCAGATCCGTCTGAACGGGCTGCGGACGTCGGGTCCGCCAAGCGCCCATGCCCTCATTTCAGGGTCGTCAAGCCCCGGTACGTGAACGCCTGGTCGTTGTGACCATTCCTCGACCGCGGGGGAGGAGACGGCCGGTGCTTGCATCCCGCCTCTGAGGCCCAGTTTTGGAACGACTTCCCATTCTCCCGAATCATTCACAAACCGTACTGGAATCGAATCCCCGAAGGCATCGGGATTGGCCGGGTCGATGATCGCCCAGTATCCACGCCCGTTGAGGCTGTTCTCATAGCGCACGTAATAGGCATTGCCGTTGAGTTTGATGGCGGACGAAGGATTCGAGGCGAGCCGATACGTACCCTCGAATTTGCCTGGCTCACGCACCAGGGCGTTGTCACTGAGCACTTCATCAATCCTGAAGGCGTCCGGCACCGCTGGCGCTGGCCTGCCCTCAGTCGAGCCCGTGACAGCCTCTGATGCTCCTTCAATGGGTTTGACCTTCGATCCGGCGGTCTCGGCAGGGGTGGTTGATTCAACCATATCGGCCATTTCCCTGGCTTCGGCGGCTTCAATGTCCGGGCCGATGTCCTCCAGCGATCCCGGGCCTTTGAGCATCAGGAGGTTGAACAGCAAATCGATACCGCTGAACACGGCGCCAAGAACGCCGGCCTTGCGATCCCCGGCGGTTTTGCCATTGACTGCCTGATCGATGTTCAAGCCCAGGCTGGCAATACTGGCGCCGACCACCGGCAGGGCAATCGGCCAACCGACCACCGCCATGGGGCCAAATACTTTTAAACCGGCACTGAGGTAACCGATCCACAGTTTCTTGCGCAGGTCGCCATTGGACGTCAGCGAGAGTTCGGCTTCGGCGAACATTGCGTTTTGGGTCGAGTTGCTCAACCAGCTGAATGCGTCGCCGATGATGACCTGGTTTTTTTGATTGATCAGGTGATGGTCGTACTTGCCCCAGGTACTGACCAGCCGGTTCATGATATCGGTGATGTTCTTGTCGATGGCATGACGATCAGCCAGGGAAAAGTGGGTCATGAAGCCCTGGCGAGCGCCTTCTTCGTTCATCTGCTGCAACATCCAGTAGTGCATGTCCGTCGCGGTTTCCAGCACTTTGAAAGCGACGGTTTCACCGGGCATGTACACGATCTGGCGACCCTTGGGCGCGACAAAACGCAGGATATTAGTGGCCACGTATCCGTCGACGTCCAGAGCCCGAACACTGTCGGCGCAAGGGTGTTGAGCCTGCAGCATTTGCAGGTCGACGGGCCAGTTGATCGGACCCATCACGGCGTTTGTGACGAACTGGAAGTCATCGTCGCTCAACTGCCGTTTGTCCCTGGCTTTTACGGCCTGTATCAGAAAATTGCATTTGGCCAGGGTTCGGAAGTCGGTGCCGGACTGCTTCCAGAACGCAGTCAACTTGTCGGTATAGAGCGTGCTGAAATCGATGTCCCAGAACGCCTTCAGCACCTCGTCGCCGTGCAGGCGTACTTCGTTGGTTTCGTTGAACCTCGCGGCTTTCGGGCCAGCGGTATAAAAGCCTGAATAGACGTCCAGCAGGTCAGCGTTGTCCTGGTCGCCGACGCGAAAGCGCTGGATCACCAACTGCGTTAGGGTCAGGGTGGATGTCAGTGTGGCGGGGACGTGCTCCCAGCCGGTGAAAGCTTTGGAGCTGCTTTCGGCTGTGTCGAAACGGTGGAAGTACACCTGATCGGGATCGAGGTCGGTAATGCCGGATTTTTTCAGTAAGTCGCTGGCGACTTCGTGCGCCGTGTCTTGCAGGCTCGGGCACGTCTGGATGACGGTGGTGGCGATCGCCTTGAGCGCGGCTTTGTCGGCGGCATTGGGCAGCGGCTGTGTTTCGTTCGGGTTCATGCGCTCTCTTTCCATGAGATAACGGGATGTCGAGGATGGCCGGTCTTTTCGAGGCAAGTGCACTACATAGTTATGCCCACAGCCGGTGTGCGGCCACACGTCACCCTTACTGTTTCGCAATTGCAGGTGTATCGTATTCGCCTTTTGCGGGCCCAGGGCCCGAAGCTGATACGTGAGGTAGTTGAGTCCATGTCCTTTACCCGTCGACAAATACTCGGTGGTCTGGCCGGTCTTGTAGTGGTTGGCGTGGGAGCCGGCGGCGCGTCGCGTTACTGGCTGGGCAAAATGGCCGACGCCGAGGCGGGCCATGACTACGAGCTGATCGCCGCGCCGCTGGACGTCGAGCTGGTGCCTGGACACAAAACCGAAGCCTGGGCCTTCGGCCCGTCGGCACCGGGCACCGAGTTGCGCGCGCGCCAGGGTGAATGGCTGCGGGTGCGTTTCATCAACCACCTGCCGGTTGCCACCACCATTCACTGGCACGGCATCCGCCTGCCGCTGGAAATGGACGGCGTGCCGTACGTCTCGCAACTGCCGGTGCTGCCGGGCGAGTATTTCGACTACAAATTCCGCGTGCCTGATGCCGGCAGCTACTGGTATCACCCCCATGTGAGCAGCAGCGAGGAACTCGGTCGTGGACTGGTTGGCCCGCTGATCATCGAAGAGCGCGAGCCGACCGGTTTCAAGTACGAAAAAACCTTGAGCCTCAAGAGCTGGCACGTCGATGACGAAGGCGCTTTCGTCGCGTTCAGCGTGCCTCGCGAGGCGGCCCGTGGCGGTACGGCGGGGCGTCTTTCGACCATCAACGGGGTCTCTCAACCGGTCATCGAATTGCCCGCCGGACAGATCACCCGCGTGCGCTTGCTCAACCTCGATAACACCCTGACTTATCGCCTGAACATCCCGGGTGTCGAAGCGCAGATCTACGCGCTCGATGGCAACCCGGTCGAGCCGCGTCCGCTCGGCAAGGAATACTGGCTCGGTCCCGGCATGCGCATTTGCCTGGCGATCAAGGCGCCGCCGGCCGGTGAAGAGTTGTCCCTGCGCAACGGCCCGGTGCGTTTAGGTACATTGCGCTCCGTGGCCAATACCGATGCGCCGACCGACTGGCCACCGGCGCTGCCCCCAAACCCGGTGGCCGAACCGGACCTGGCCAATGCCGAGAAACTCAACTTCAATTTCGAGTGGGTGGGCTCGGTGTCCGTCAACGTCGATAATGGCAAGCCGCCGAGCCTGTGGCAGATCAACGGCAAAGCCTGGGACATCACTGACAAGACCTGCGCCGACCGGCCCATTGCCAGGCTCGAGAAGGGCAAGAGTTACCTCTTCGAATTGAAAAACATGACTCAATACCAGCACCCGATTCACCTGCACGGCATGAGCTTCAAAGTCATCGCCTCGAACCGGCACAAGGTCATTCCGTACTTCACCGATACTTACCTGTTGGGCAAGAGCGGGCGCGGGCAAGTGGCGCTGGTGGCGGATAACTCGGGAGTGTGGATGTTCCACTGCCATGTGATCGACCACATGGAAACCGGCCTGATGGCCGCCATCGAGGTGGCGTGATGCGTCAGATTCGTCCCGCCGCCATCATCGACCGTAGCCGTGATCGCGACTTCATGCGTGAAGCCCTGGCCCTGGCTGCCCAGGGCGCCGCTCTCGGCGAAGTGCCAGTGGGCGCGGTGCTGGTGCAGGACGGCGAAATCATCGGTCGCGGCTTCAACTGCCCGATCAGCGGCAATGACCCGAGCGCCCATGCCGAGATGGTCGCGATCCGCGCCGCCGCCCAGGCCGTGAGCAACTATCGCCTGCCGGGCAGCACGCTGTACGTGACTCTGGAGCCGTGCAGCATGTGCGCCGGGCTGATCGTGCACTCACGGATTGCGCGGGTGGTGTATGGCGCGCTGGAGCCCAAAGCGGGGATCGTGCAGAGCCAGGGGCAGTTCTTCACCCAGGGCTTCTTGAATCACCGGGTGTTGTATGAAGGCGGGGTGTTGGCCGAGGAGTGCGGGGCGGTGTTGAGCGAGTTCTTCAAGGCCCGGCGCGCCAAACCCGCTGAATAAAGGACAACATCAAACCCTGTGGGAGCTGGCTTGCCAGCGATGGCGTCGGCACATCAAGCATTGATGTCGACTGATCTACCGCTATCGCTGGCAAGCCAGCTCCCACAGGTTTTTGCGGCGTTTTTGAGATCGGCTTATTTCTTCGCAACAATCACCGCCCGCATCGGCGCCGGCAGCCCTTCAATGGTCTTGCTGTGGTCCTCGGGATCCAGGAAGTCACTTAGCGACTGGTACTTCATCCACTCGGTGCCGCGCTGTTCCTCGACCGTGGTCACGCTCACATCCACGCACTTCACGTCGCTGAAACCGGCACGGCGCAGCCACAATTCCAGCGCCGGCACCGACGGCAGGAACCACACGTTGCGCATCTGCGCATAACGGTCTTCCGGCACCAGCACCTGATGTTTGTCGCCTTCGACCACCAGGGTTTCCAGCACCAGTTCGCCGCCCTTGACCAGGCAATCCTTCAGCGCCAGCAAATGCTCGATCGGCGAGCGGCGGTGGTAGAACACGCCCATGGAAAACACCGTGTCGAAGCCTTCCAGGTTCGGCGGCAAGTCTTCGAACGGGAACGGCAGATGCCAGGCATTTGGTTCAGACAGGTAACGCTGCACGGCCTGGAACTGGCAGAAAAACAGCCAGTTCGGATCGACACCGATCACGCTGTCCGCGCCGGCACCGAGCATGCGCCACATGTAATAGCCATTGCCGCAGCCGACATCGAGGATGCGTTTGCCCTTGAGGTCCAGGTGCGGAGCCACCCGCGACCATTTCCAGTCCGAGCGCCATTCGGTGTCGACGTGCACGCCAAACAGGTCGAACGGCCCTTTGCGCCATGGCGACAGCCCCATCAACGCCGTACGCATCTGCGCGCGAGTTTCATCGTCGCAATCGGTGTCGAGTTTCAAGCCGTTGAGCAAATCGACTTCGCTCGGCTGGATCTTCGGCAGGGCGTCGAGCGCGCTTTGCCAGCGCTCCAGGTCGCCGTGGCCCTTTTCCATTTTCTTGTCGAGTTGCGCCTGCAGGGTGTTGGCCCAATCGGCCAGTGGTGTACCGGCCAGGCGGCGGGCGAGGGGGGACAGATCAATCATGGCAAGGCAATCAACGAGGCAAAGTTA
>OBKH01000127.1_pt1 | contig 14899 bp, 15 predicted proteins | sample 1496241 | NCBI WGS metagenome assembly OBKH01 (sample SAMN03273953, study PRJEB22546) | soil metagenome | isolation source: rice field elevated CO2 plus elevated temperature | place: India: CRRI Experimental farm Cuttack,Odisha-753006 | collected 2013-12-17 | reverse complement strand
GGCAACGCCCCGAACGGCCAGCGCCCGTGGGGGGGCACCACTCCATAGCCAGGCCAGCCCGGCCATGAGCAGCGTCAGCGGAATGAAGAGCAAGGCGTAACGGTCGGCCAGACGCACGAAAGGCGCGCGCGATCGCCGTGCTGCCTCGGCCAGCCGCACGACACCGGCGTAAGTACTCTGCGCCGCCGTCTGCGTCGCCAACAGCTGGAGCGGCGCGCCGGCATTGGCGACACCACTGCGCAACACCTCGCCTTCCCGGCGGGTGACCGGCAACGACTCACCGCTGAGCGCCGACTCGTCCAGCGTTGCCGTGGGGCTGAGCAGACGGCCGTCGACGGGGACCACCTCCCCCAGGCGTACAAGCAGCGTCTGACCCGGCTGGATCTGCTCGACCGGTATCTGGCGCAAGTCGTTCGGTTCCTGCAGCCAGGCAAAGCGCGGCGCCCGGTCGACCAGTGCACGCAGCTCGCGGTCGGCGCGTTGCGCGGTGAAAAATTCGAGGGTACGCCCGGAAGCCAGCATCAAGGCAATGACCGCCGCCACCAGCATCTGCTCAAACACCAGGGCCGCGCCGATTGACAACAGCGCAATCAAGTCCACGCCGGCCTCGCGCCGGGCCAGGCGCCTGACAATCTCCACCAGCAGCACCACGGCCATGACCAGGCTCCCGGAGAGCCAGCACATCGCCGCCCAGTCAGGCTTCTGAGCAACCTGCGCAATGCCGCCCGCCAGCAGTGTCAGGGCAGTCAGCAGCAATAGCGCAGGGTCCAGCCACTTGTTGGACATCGTTGTAGGTTCCTCAAAAGGGATGCGTCATCGTGCCGAGTCACTGCGCCCCGTTGATTCTAGTGACTTCGCAGCGATCGCTTTTTTTAATTCAAGGGGACCGACGCGCTTTTTTTGCCTGGGGGGTGTTATCGAGTGACTGACAACGCATCGTGGTTGCCGCTGGTCGTAGCCAGATTTCTGGAGATTTCTATTTGTCGCCGGACTGCGCTGGGCGGCGTGAACATAGCGAATACTCAATGAATCCGACAAACAACTTGTGTTGAAGAGTATTGAGGAAGAGGGATTGTTGTCGTTTGTGACAGGTAGCAAACGGCCGTTTCGGATGATTCAATTTTTCAACAGAATCGGCCAAAAGCTGCCGGTCGGATCGCGTTGAACGTCAACCAGGCTTCCCAGCCCCATCGCCCACTGGCGGTACTGTTGCGCGCGCAGGCCCGTGTACCGCACTCTCCCTCTTTCAAACATATTGCGATGGATAGCACTGGGGGAACGGGGATGTTCGGCACACTGTTCAAACGCATCGACAAAGGCAAGATCGCTTCGCCACTTTCTCATATGACCTCAGCGGTCTGCGCGAGCGAGACATCAACGTTGCCCGTTACGGCCAATGATCCGGTCACACGGCCTGCCTTTAATGAGTTGGCTCAGCATGTACTTCAAGACTCGCGGACAGCCAAATGATCGCAGACGGACTTTCGCTGCTCATCGACTATGGCACCTACCTGCTTCCTGGTCTTGGCCTCTTCGCCCTCTGGTTCTGTCTGACGCCGAAGACACAGCTTGGTTTGCGCATCGTTATCCTGCTGCTTGGCTTCGTCCTGATGCGCGACCTGATGACCCCGCTGCGCTTATGGTCCCTGAGTGGCGACGTGCAGATCAGCTTCATTTCGAATCCGTTTGTCTTGGCCACACGGGGCGTGCTGTCGCTGGCTGTCGTCGCCGCGCTGGCAAGGATCGCTCCAGAACTATGGAAACTCATCGCCTGGAGCCAGGGCAATCGGGTTGTCGGGCTCACTCTGGGCATCGCGGCAGGGTTGGCGATCGGCGTTCCGCTGCGCCTTTATCAAGGAATCGATACTGCCGGGATCGCGGGTTATTGGCCTTGGCTGCCAAGCATGGTCGTGCTGGCTTTCGGTGGTAATGCGCTCGAAGAGGTGCTGTTTCGCGGCATCCTGCAAGGTCACCTCGAACACCATACCTCTGCACTGCGAGCAGCCCTGATCAGCGCTGTCGCCTTCGCGGCCTGCCATTCGTTCCTGGCGCTAACCGTCACCCGGATTGGCTGGCCGATTTTATTGTTCACGCTGGTTGAGGGCCTGACCTGTTCTTTCATCCGCATGCGCTACGGGGTAGACGCCGCCACAGCCGCACACGGGACCGCAATATTACTCATTGCCACGCCCATGTGATTGATGACAGGCGGGTAGCGCTGTTCTCCCGCAGAAGACTGGCGGTTCAGGGTCGCTAATAGCCCTTCGCAACAGTCACGAATCGGCCAGAAGCGGACGCCACAGCAGCTTTCGCCCTTTTCTGCTTTTCATTTTTCTCCGAAGCAAACACTCCGGAAGCGACATAGGTCTCGTTGTTATACATGGGCGATGTTCAACAGCCCTGAATGACCACAGGACTCTCATCAGCCCTTTGCAGTCATTACACCCCCATCCGCTTTGATAACGGCACATCTAACAAGATTGTTGTTACACGCACGTCAGCGTAGTACTGTTTCGATCAACGCAGATATCGGCCATCTTCGAACGACGAGAAGCGTGGCGGCTGGTGTTTTTAATGGATTATTTACCGAAAAGCGAGACGCATTATGTACTACCACGTAATCGTAGAAACCAGTGAAAAGAACAAGAAAGGCGATTATGAGCGCTGCTATGAATTAAATTGTGTAGATCTCGATGAAATAGTCGAATTGATTGCTAGGCCGTACTCCGAAAACAAGAGAATTTATATTAATGGTAGATATGTTGAGCATAATCAGATTCGCCTACTAAAGATAAAACCTCAGATCAAACCTTAGGCGAACTGTCCGAAATTGCACAAAGATCAGTCGGGCCCGGTGTGTTTTTTGTCTATACCCAGATTACTGTTGTTAATAGTGAAAAATACGTCAAAGACATTACAAAAGACGTGCTCAAATCAGTAGGTGAAATTCTAAAATCTAATACTCAAGCGTCACAACCGAAGCAAACTGAAAAGAAAAGCGTTTTCATCGTTCACGGAAGAGATAGCCTGGCAAAAACCGAGGCTGCGCGTTTTGTCGAAAAACTTGGATTTAAAGCTGTAATTCTCCATGAGCAGGTAAGCGCAGGTAAAACAATTATTGAAAAAATCGAAGAGCACACCAACGTAGGGTTTGCCCTAATCTTATATACACCTTGTGACAAAGGCGGCATTGCTGGTGTAGAAGATCAGAAATTTCGTGCGCGACAGAATGTTATTTTCGAACACGGATATATGATCTCAAAGCTCGGCCGCGAAAATGTTTGCGCCTTGATCAAGGGCGACGTTGAAGTTCCAAACGACATCAGTGGCGTTGTTTACGTTTCGCTTGACGATCATGGTGCGTGGCATTACGCCGTTGCAAAGGAACTGCGGAATTCGGGTTACGCTGTTGATATGAACGACATTTAGTCAATTTTATTTGATTGATCACCCTCCCGAGAACTGACTATGCTTCCCTACGCGCTTCGACACCCGGATTTGCTGTCTCTTCACTGTTCAGAGACGATACTTTCCAGTCGTGTAACGCCGTTTTCGGAGTGATTGTCCTAGATCTAGGTTTGCCGGTGAACGGCCGCTTCGGAATAGCTGCGGCCTTTATCGAGCCTCAGCTACCGCCTATAAGCTTTGGCTGGTAAATAGCCCTATTGGCTGTTTCACTGCTAGATCGCCCCCCTCACACATGACCTTCCAATGGAGATATTAATACATGTCTGACATTACCTCGATAGTCACAGAACTGTCCTCACTAGTTGGGAGCACAAAGGACTTTGCGAACTCTGCTTTTACTACTTCGTTGGTGGGGGCTTTAGCAGGGGCTTTTGCCGGTGCAGTAGCGGCGCAACGCGTCGCGGAGAAGGGGAAGTTTAGAGAGGAACGTATAAAAGAGTTTCACCATACAAACTCTGCGCTAGCACTCTCCATGGCCGCAACTAACGTCGCAATGGCGCTTAAAAAGCAGCATGTCAAGAACTTGAAGGATTCTTATGATGAGGATCAACAACGTTTCTTGGAATTCAAAACGAAAATTCGAAAAGGCGAAATTGATGCAAAAACACCTTTTGAATTATCACCTAACTTATTGTTTTTAAAAAAATATCTCCGCCTGTGGGCTCTCTTCAGGAAATAATCTTAAGCCGCCTGCTTGTTGTGGGAAGAGCTATTCCAGCTGTAACCGCACTCGCCGATGCGGTTACGAATCTGAATGGGGCTCTGACCAAGCGAAACGAGCTTCTTGAAAGATTCCAGAATAAGCAGTTTCCCGAGGGGGCCAGCTTTGAGCATATGTATCTTGGGTTGAGGTATGGAAGTGGACACACAAATCAAGAGTACATGGGATACATACAGGCAATCTCTTCCTATACGGATGACGTAATTTTTTTCTGTATCAAGTTGTGCGAGGACTTGGAAGTCCACGGCAAAACTCTTAATAAGCGCTATAAGTCTAAATTGCGAGGAGCTCCCCCACGTTTAACGACATTGAACTTTGAGCAATCCTACAAAGAAGGATGGATACCGAAGGACGAAGAATATGAGAAATGGCTTTCCGGATTTCACAATCGTCCCCCAGCGCAAAAAAAAGGATGGCTTTCCCTGAATCCGAGAAAATGGTTCACCTAAAACCAATGTTGCTTATTTATCTAGCAATATTCAGCGCGCATCGTTCTAGTTCGTAACAATCGAGTTCTGACTCAGAGTTGCCCACAGTAACGCCAGTCATCCGAAGAACATGATGCGAACGCGTCTACGAGACTCCTAGGAGTTTCTTCGCGATCTCATCAGTTTGCTCAACTGATATTTCTTTGACTGGTCCGAACTCAGTCCCTCCACCCTTAAGAGTACCAGCGACATGAAAATGGACGTGGCTGATTGCTTGTCCGGCAGGAACGCCATTGTTCTGCCACACTGCGATTCCGGGTTTAGAGTAGGCTAGGTTTATCAACCTGGCCGCATTCCGCACCTCAACAGCGATAGCGGCAGCTTCAGAATCTGTAAGTTCGAGTATGGATGGCACATGCCTCAGCGGTAAGACGAGTAGGTGCGGGTGTCCTCTCTGCTCACGCGTCACGAAAGTGGCCGTATCCGCCGTCCGAGATAGAATCGTGTACGGGCGTTCCCCCCTAAGATAGGCGCAGAACGGACATCCATCATTTTCGGGAAGATCAATACTTGAGTCGTTGTTCATGACGATCGCAGTGATGATAAAAAGGATTGAAGTTCTAGTCGATCAAGCCTTTTGTAATCTTCAGGTCTGACGACAATTCGAAGCTCATCGCAAATTTTTGAACTGCGAGATGCGAACATAAAAGAAAGAATGGTTAAGCGGATCGCATCCTGTGCGGGGACAATGCTGGAAAGTCGGGCTTGCCCACCGCCGATGACGGGCACTGAGACAGCTCCCCCGTTAGCATGTTTAGAAACTTCATCCCACAGCAAAAGAAGGCTTTTCCATACCTTATCGGGCGTTGAGCGAGCCGTGTTGTTGGTGTCCATTTCGCAGTAGGCAAGAAAAAAAATCAACCTCGCTGATTGTTTGACAGTTGCAATTGTACCCACTCCATACTGCAGCTGCTTTCCACTTTTTTTTATGCTTCCTACCGTCGGTTTGCCTATCAAGGCGCTCGCTAGCGTCGCGTCAAGCTCTTTCAGGTCGCCGCCGTACAGTCTCTGTAATGCTTGGCCCTGTAAGCTTTCTTGGGAAATGATCACTGGCGTTTCAGTGTCGAAAGTGTCATTCGTACCGATAACAATGTGCTTCGTCTCGTCGAGTATATTGCCCTTGACGATGGTTATCTTGGTATTGGGCACACTGTAGTCTTGAGCTATTGGCCTAGGCCATGACCAGATAAGTCCTGCTATTACAGAAATAGCAACAGTCAGGATCAAAAAAGGACTGCCTTGGAAAACTGTGAACGTTGGGATGGTCACGTTAAGCGTTTGTAGGACGGTCGACAGTCCTCCGAAAACTGCAAACGATATTATTAGGAAATGGCGCCAGAAACGCCAAGTCCTCAAATCCTGGAGTATTGCCACTTACAACCCCAACTCTTTGTACACTTCGGGCTTGTATTGATATGGTCCTTTCTTGTCGCTAGTTGCGAAGGAACTAGCATAATTATTAAGTGCATACATTATAATTTTCGGTTGATATGAAACCGAGAGGGTGTAATACTTTTTGGTCAGCAGTGGAACGGGAATATAGTTCTCGTCAATATTTCTATCTTGATCCAGATTGACCACTACTACTGGAAGGTTGAACTCAATAATAACTTCAATTTCGTAAGCCAAGAAGGACGCACCGTCGCTCCCCTTGCGTTTTCCATCCTTGCTCCCCAGCAGCACCACCTGTTTTGCATTTTTCATCCGCTCACGCAGATTCCGCTTTATCGTCTCTGGCTTACTGGTGTCTCGAGCGATGAAAAGGTCATGCGCGTCAAAAAAATCGAACTCTATGTGTTCGCTAGCTTTCCATGCCTCCATCATACGGTATTTACCGATATCTTCACTGGCAAAAGCCACATATGTCTTGTTTCGATAGCTCATAAACTCTCCATGTACGCTGCAGCTACTAGGGAGACAATTTAATATCACAGTCTGACAAATACTTCAGCTCTTGTTGATCCTGAATTCGCCCGGACGAAGTCGAATGTCTGCTTTTGGCCGGTTGCTGACCATCACGACCGGCTGAAAACGGCCAGGATCAGACATCCGCCCCAGCATTCCGCCCAGAGAATGCTCCCTGAAGCCCCCCCTTGGCGCAGTGACAACTCACATGCCAGTCGTTATTCGCTGGGCCTGCGTTCAGTCGCTAGCGTCGCCTCTGAATTGGCTTCGCGACTGCTGTTATACGCTGCAAAATACCGACCTAACTGGCGTCCAAATCGGATACAGGGCTTTTCAATTACGAACCAGGAAATACTGGCCAACGCAAGAGAAACGGCGATCGTAACAGCCTGATTTGCATGAATGCTGAAATTCGGGAATTCGGCGGCTATAACCTTTTGTATTGGCCATCCGAAGACATACACACCATACGAAAAGTCGCCTGGAAGCCGCAATGCCTTGATTGGACCGGTGGTCATCAGCCAAAGCGCAGTCATCAAAAATGCCGGATAAAACACAAACTGGAACGCCGATCCATGCCGAAATATCCAAGCGAAGAGGATTAAGCCGGAAACCACACGGATATTGATACTTGCCTGGTCCTTATAAAGCGCAAGGAGAGCACCAAAAGCAAAAAAGGCCGGGAGGCGCCCACCAATGTCTATGTTCATCAGACCAATCAGTTGAATGTCTTGCGGGAAAAACATTGAAGTCACAAGAATTGCGATGAGAACCACCGTCGCGAAGAGCCTATGACGGAATACCCCACAGAGTCCTGCAGCCAGCAACATGGCGTACATAATAAGCTCATACCGGATCGTCCAAATAGATCCATTGGTCAGCGGGAAGTTGCTGTTTTCAAACACACCAGGCAATGAGTATTGGATATAGGGGTGCCGGAATATTTCTGAAAAAACGGTACTGTCAGCAAAATAACTATTCAACGGCAGTGTGGTGAGCATCGGTCCAAGCAATAAGACGCAAGCGGCCGCACTAACCAGGATGGCTGGGAACACCCGAAAAAACCGTGCCAGTATAAAATCAAGCGGTGAACTATTGTTTATCCAGCTATTCGTTACAAGAATACCGCTTAAGAAAAAGAAGAACTCAACGGCCAGCGATCCCGAATAGTCAAACCCAAGCAAACCCCCGATAGGCTCTGTCGTCGCGGCCCCAGGAACGAGAGCGTAAGCATGCCCCCAGATGACCGCACATGCAGCGACGAGGCGCAGCAAATCCGCATTGTTATTGTCCCTGAGCAGAGCGTAATTCAGTTTCATTGAAAGGCTCTCGGAATGTGTGCGCGGTGGCAGGACCCGATAACCATCCTGGCAAACTTGCCAGTTGTGGTAGATGTGTCCGATAAGGACTGAGTGTAGACGGCGCCTCAACGCGACTGCTGAACATGAAAAAAAAGACATGTTACATATTCGCAATCCTGGCCCAAGACCAACCCAACTCTGACACACACGTTGCCTCTATTCCTGACCGATACATCTATCCCAAACCAGAACAAAAGAATGCCAAAGATCTGGCGCGATTTAGTTGACTACTTTCGGTCTATTACTGCCCTTCGAGACGGACAACAACCGGCCAATAATAATCTCCCGGTTGCATACATTAATTTAAGTGCCGATTGGCGAGTGCTATCGAACCCTCGGTCCGCAATAACTTTCAATCACTCAGAAAATGCCTGCCGGGTTGCTGGTCGACTTGCTGATGTTGAGCAAGTGAAACCACGAACTGTTACCCGGGCCGGGGCCGCCCCCCCCCCCTGCGACCATCCGGATGGCGCGCGCAAGTCTTACGCTTCGCCGATGGGGCCCCACGCGGCGATCTGCGGCGAATACCCGGCCGACTTGATCGAGTCGGGTACGCCCATTGAGTCACGGCAATTTCCGACTCGCGGTCGGCCGTAACTCACGCTTGATTGTCATACCGTTGGTTCAAGCGATTCATTTTGCAATAAGCTTTGTCCACTTGCGGTTCGAGCCGCATCACACCACCAAGGCAGAACACCTGATTGAACATCGATACCCGAATCAAATTCCGTCATCTGGTGTGTTTTCTCGAAGTGGCGCGCCAGGGCAGCCTGGCACGTGCTGCCGACAAGCTGGCGATCAGTCAGCCGGCGCTTTCCAAAACCCTCAAGGAACTGGAAACCCTGCTGGAGGCCACCCTGTTTGAGCGGGGCAAAAAGGGCTCGACGCTGACCGAGGCCGGTGCGGCCTTTCTGCGCTACGCCGGGCCGAGCGTGCAATCGCTGCGCGAGGGGGTCAACAGTCTGCGTTCCGGTGTGCATGAACCGATTACCGTGCAGCTCGGCGTGCTGTCCACCGTTGAAAGCTTGCTGGTTCCTGAAGTGGTCTGCCGTCTGCATGACCGGCACCCTGCCTTGGTGGTCAGCGTCATGACCGGGCCTAGCGCCTATTTGCTCTCGCAATTGCGGGTCGGCGAACTCGATCTGGTGGTGGGTCGAATGACCGATAGCCCGTTGATTTCCGGACTGACGTTCGAGCATCTCTACAGCGAGTCAATGACCCTGGTGGTGCGGGCCGGTCACCCGGCGCTCACCGCTCCACAGGGGCATAAAAATCTCGAAGACTACCCGCTGGTCTTGCCCTCGGCGGGGACGACGATCCGCAAATTCGCCGACAGCCTGTTTGTGCAGCACGGGATAACGCCGTCGCGCCAGCGCCTGGAAACCCTGTCGGTCGCCCTGAGTCGGCGCTACGTGCAATGCAGTCAGGCGATCTGGGTGGCGCCCCATGACGCGGTCAGGCAGGACTTGAGGCAAGGTGAGTTGGTGGAGCTGGATCTGGGGATGCGCGAACCGGGCGGTTCGGTGGGGCTGTGCACCAATCCTGCGTTACCCGTGACGCCAGCGGCGCAGTGGTGCGTGGAAGCCCTGCGCGAGATCGGCCAGGAATATCGCGAAGGACAATATCCATAACCATTTGGATATGGATAGAGTCGTTTTTTTCAATTTTGCATCAGGTCGCGCAGGGGGAAACTGCGGTCACGAGTCACTGCCCACGCAGTGCCCGCCTCCGTCCAACCATAACAACAGGAAAAACGACATGTCTGATGCGCACGACAGCCGCTTCGTCATTCGTGACCGTAACTGGCATCCAAAAGCCCTGACCCCCGACTACAAGACGTCGATCCTGCGCTCCCCGCGCCAGGCGTTGGTGAGCATTCCCCAATCCCTGTCGGAAACCAGCGGCCCGGATTTTTCCCATTTGAAAATGGGACAGCACGATAACGATCTGCTGTTGAACTTCAATCACGGTGGCCTGCCCATTGGCGAACGCATCATCGTCGCCGGTCGCGTGTGTGATCAGCACGGCAAGCCGATTCCCCATACCCTGGTGGAAATGTGGCAAGCCAATGCCGGTGGCCGTTACCGGCACAAGAAGGACAGCTACCTGGCCCCGCTCGACCCGAATTTCGGCGGTGTCGGCCGTGCGCTGACCGACCGCGATGGCAACTACAGCTTCCGCACCGTCAAGCCTGGCCCCTACCCTTGGCGCAACGGCCCCAACGACTGGCGGCCAGCCCATATCCATGTCTCCATCAGCGGCCCGTCCATTGCGACGCGGTTGATTACCCAGCTGTATTTCGAAGGTGATCCGCTGATCCCCATGTGCCCGATCGTCAAATCGATCTCGAATCATGAAGCGGTGCAGAGCTTGATCGCCAGACTGGACATGAGCATGGCCAATCCGATGGATTGCCTGGCTTATCGTTTTGATATCGTCCTGCGCGGCCAGCGCAAGACCCACTTCGAAAACCGCTGAGGAGGCCTGCGTATGCCCGTTCAACTTCTGCCTGAAACCCCATCGCAAACAGCCGGCCCCTATGTGCACATCGGCCTGGCCCTGGAGGCTGCCGGCAATGCGCCGCGCGAACAGGAAATCTGGAACGACATGGCCAAGCCTGGCGCGCCAGGTGAGCACATTTTACTGCTGGGCCACGTTTATGACGGTAACGGCCACCTGATTCGTGACGCGTTCCTGGAGTTCTGGCAGGCCAATCACGATGGCGTCTATGACAGTGCTTACGACCTGGAAAAACCGTTCAACTGTTTTGGCCGTACCGCCACGACCGATGTCGGTGAATGGACGATCAACACCGTGAAACCCGGCGTGGTGAAAAACGCCGCGGGCGTTGCCATGGCCTCGCACATCAACGTGTCGCTGTTTGCCCGGGGTATCAACATCCACTTGCAGACCCGACTGTACTTCGACGACGAAGCCCAGGCGAATGCCGTGGACCCCGTACTGAATCTGATCGAACAACCCCAGCGGCGCGAATCTCTGATTGCCAGGCGCTGCACGGTTGACGGAAAGCTGGCCTACCGCTTCGACATTCACGTTCAAGGTGAAGCGGAAACCGTGTTCTTCGGCTTCTGACGACGCAGGCACCGCGTAGAAACGGCCTCCCCTCTGCGGGAGGCTATCTGTGCCCGTCAAGACCCGCCCCCCGACGCAGGGTAAAGCGACCGGCCCATGGCGACTTCTCGAAGCCAGCGATGTGAGCCATTCATTTCAGTATCGCGCGAAACAAAGTACCTGTACTTTCAGGCCCGTTGGCAACCGTGGCGCACGATTGCCAACGCTGTCGGCATTGGGTGCCTGATGGGTCTTTACAGGCAACCTGACGGTTGATCGTTGAACGCGTGTCCGCATGACGTCGTGATTGGCTGGCAATACTGAACAGTGCATCCAGCCCGACCCTGCTTATCTTTGCCGATCGCCGCTCTAGACTGGGTCACACCTTTCTCAGCTCAAGGAGCGTTGCGATGCCGAATCATTCAATCAACGGCAAAGTCGTACTGATCGCCGGAGGCGCGAAGAACCTCGGAGGGTTGATCGCCCGCGACCTGGCCGGGCATGGCGCCAAGGCAGTGGTCGTGCATTACAACAGCCCTTCCAGTGAGGCCGATGCGCACGCCACCGTAGCCGCCATTGAAGCCCTTGGGGCCAAGGCCGTGGCGTTGCAGGCCGACCTGACCACCGCCGGCGCCGTGGAAAAGCTGTTCAACGATGCAGTGCTGGCAGTGGGACGACCGGATATTGCGATCAACACGGTCGGCAAGGTGTTGAAGAAGCCGATGGCCGAGATCACCGAGGCGGAGTACGACGAGATGATGGCGGTCAACGCCAAGACCGCTTTCTTTTTTATCAAGGAAGCCGGCAAGCATCTTAATGACAACGGCAAGATCTGCACGATCGTCACCTCATTGCTCGGGGCATTCACGCCGTTCTATGCAGCGTATGCCGGCAGCAAAGCGCCCGTGGAACAGTTCACTCGGGCGGCGGCAAAAGAGCTGGGACCTCGTGGCATTTCGGTGACTGCAGTGGGGCCAGGCCCAATGGACACGCCCTTTTTCTACCCCGCCGAGGGCGAGGATGCCGTCAACTATCACAAGAGCGCTGCGGCGCTGTCGCCGTTCTCGCGCACTGGCCTGACCGATATTGAAGATGTGGTTCCGTTCATTCGGAATCTGGTCGGTGAGGGCTGGTGGGTGACGGGCCAGACGATTCTGATCAATGGCGGCTATACCACCAAGTGACGTGCGATAAAGCGGTTGCACCCCGTGATAGCGCGCTGATAGTTTCCTGAACCACCCGGCCATGGGGTCATTATGAGTGCCAACTCGTCTGCGGGTCACCCGCTGCTTCGCCATCGTGACGGTCACCACGCACGGGTGACGTTCGAGGAGCTGTTGTTCGATCTGGTGTATGTATTCGCCGTGACCCAACTCAGCCATGGCCTGCTCCACCACCTGACGCTGCTTGGGGTGGTGGAGACGCTGATCATGTGGTTTGCCGTATGGCTCGGCTGGCAGTACACCTGTTGGGTCACCAACTGGTTCAATCCGGAAATGCCCAGGGTGCGCGGGCTGATCTTCGCCATCATGTTTCCTGCGTTGCTGATGTCGGCCAGCATTCCCGAAGCGTTTGGCGATCGAGGGCTGGTGTTTGCGCTGGCCTATGTACTGATCCAGGTGGGGCGTACGGCCTATATCGTTCTGCATTTGCCCAGTGAACACCCGCTGGCACCGAACTTCCGGCGCATGCTCGGCTGGATGGTGATAGCGGCTGCGTTCTGGCTGACCGGCGCGTTTTTGGAGGGGCCATGGCGTATTGGCCTGTGGTTGGTCGCGGTGCTATGTGAGTACGTGTCGCCCATGTTCGGCTTTGCCCTGCCGGGACTGGGGCGCTCGCGCACCAGTGACTGGACCATCGAAGGTGCACACCTGGCCGAGCGTTGCCAGTTGTTTGTGATCGTCGCCCTGGGTGAAACGCTGCTGGCCAGCGGCGCCGTTCTCGCGGAGACCGCTCATTGGGGGATTCCCGTGCTGCTCGGTTTGCTGACCACTCTGCTGGGCACTCTGGCAATGTGGTGGCTGTACTTCGGCACTGCCAGCAAAGACGCTATCCACCGTGTCACCGTCTCCGGCGATCCTGGGCGCACCGGTGCCAACTTCCACTACATCCACGCGATTCTGGTGGCTGGCATCATTGCTACGGCAGTCGGCAATGATTTGGTGATGGCCCACCCCGACCAGCACTTGACCACGGCCTACGTGGTGACCCTGGTCCTGGGGCCGATGATCTTTCTGTTCGCCAGCCTGCTCTACAAACGCGAGGTGTATCAGGTGATCGCCAAGTCCCACCTCGCCGGCATGGTCCTGTTACTGGCCCTCGTGCCGTTGGCCTACGCCACGGATCTGCTGATGGTCGGCACGCTGACCACGCTGGTGTTATTGATCGTATGTTTTGTCGAATGGCGAGTGGTCCGCCGGTTTCGTGCGAAACAGGCAGGCGCTGTCATCGAGCATTGAAGACCTATGGATAGAATCGAGCAATACCGCATCTTTGTTCAGGTGGCAGAGCTGGGCAGTTTCATTCAGGCCGCGCGGTTGCTGAAGCTGCCGCGCGCGACCGTGTCATCGGCCATTCAACAACTGGAGGCCAGCACTGGCACCCGTCTGCTGCACCGTACGACGCGCAAGGTGTCGCTGACCACCGATGGCACCCAGTTGTTGCTGCGTGCGCGTCAGGTATTGCTGGATATCGATGACATCGACCAGTTGTTCCAGAGCCATCAAGAACAGGTCATGGGCCGTCTCGAGGTTGATGTCCCGAACCGCATTGCCAGACGCTTGCTCATTCCGGCGCTACCCGAATTTCTCAAGCACTATCCGCGACTGCAACTGGGTCTGGGCTCCACTGATCGCGCAATAGACCTGGTGCTGGAGGGGGTCGATTGCGTGATTCGGTTTGGGACACCACAGAACAGCAGCCTGGTGGTGAGGCCTTTGGGTCAGGTGTTGCTGATCAACTGCGCGAGCCCCGACTACCTGGCCGAATTTGGTGTCCCCGCACAGCCCGCCGACCTGCAAGACAAGCACCTCTGTATCGGCTATATGGCCGGTGGGACCACACAGCAAGCACCGTGGGAGTATTGCATCGACGGTGTCGAACACTCGCTGGATCTGCCCGGGCGCCTGGTGGTCAACAACGCAGAAAGCTACATCGCTGCGTGCTGCGCAGGGCTTGGCCTGATTCAGGTGCCGCTGTTCGATGTTCAGCACTTGCTGGAACGCGGCGACCTGGTGGAAGTCATGGCCGCCTACCGTCCCGCGCCCATGACCGTCTCGGTGCTTTACCCGAACCGGCGTCAGCGCTCTCGTCGGCTCGGCGCTTTCATCGATTGGTTTACCACGTTGATGGCGCCATACCTGAAGGCTTGAGCCACCCGGTTCCGTGGGGGTAGCGCTTGGCCTTCAAGGTCAAAAGGGGCGAGGCCGTGGCTATTTCAGCAACGGTTCCCTCGAACTTTTCCCTGTTTATCGGTCTATGTGGATAGGCACATCCACTCGGTAAGCACGCCCCCCCCCCTGCTGGCTTACCGCAGCCGGATGGCCACACGTCCAATGGCCAATCAGAGGTTGTCTTCGTTCATGAAATTCCTTGTCCCACGGAAGGTGCTCTTCGGTCTGTTCGCGTTCGCGGCAATGGGCTCGGCATCCGCCACACCGATGAAGACCTCAACCCCTGTTTTCGCCCCTGAAGCCACAGCCGTTAAACCACCTGTCCACGCCGCCGACAACCCTTGGCCGACCTTGGCCGGTATGGCCGGCAAGCAGTCAGGGCCGTTGCTTGCCCATGACGACCGAGACTGGCATGCACACCGCTGGCACGATCGGAGAGACGAATGGCGCCGAGGCGGGGGGGGCCGAGAAAATTGGCCACAAGACACAGCC
>OBKH01000126.1_pt1 | contig 15170 bp, 13 predicted proteins | sample 1496241 | NCBI WGS metagenome assembly OBKH01 (sample SAMN03273953, study PRJEB22546) | soil metagenome | isolation source: rice field elevated CO2 plus elevated temperature | place: India: CRRI Experimental farm Cuttack,Odisha-753006 | collected 2013-12-17 | reverse complement strand
AAAATCACGGTGGAAGCCGGTCGGGCCGAGAGCCAGCGGGCGGGAGAAGCAGGGCGCGCTGGTCACAGCGTCACCGCCATCGCCCGCGATACCTCGAAGATCGGCCAGCGTACCGGCGTGGTCAGCCAGAATGTCGATGCCCTCGACAGTGTTGCGTTGCAAGCCGCAGTGGCGGGTCATGACCTGGTGATCAGCGCCGCGCATTTCGCCACGCTGCCTGCCAGTGCCGTCATCGGACCGGTGAAAAAGGCCGGGGTCAATCGCCTGTTGGTGGTGGGCGGTGCCGGGTCTTTGTTGTTGCCGGATGGCACCCGGGTGATCGATAGCCAAGGCTTCCCGGCCGAGTACAAGGCAGAAGCCGGGGCGGGTGCCGAGTTCCTGGAAAACCTGCGTCAGGAACAGGGTCTGGACTGGACCTTTTTGTCGCCATCGGCAGAGTTTGTCGAAGGCGAACGCAAAGGTAAATTCCGCATCGGCAAGGATAATCTGCTGGTGAGCAGCGAAGGGCGCAGCTGGATCACGTTCGCTGACTTTGCCATCGCAATGCTGGATGAAGTGGAAGCGCCGAAGCACATTCGCCAGCGGTTTACCGTCGGTTATTGAACTGACTGTCTCTGTGGGAGCGAGCAAGCTCACTCCCACAGGGGTATCACGCCAGGACTCCTGGCTTTCAGCGACTCTGCGCCTGCTCCACCAACCACCCCGTCAGCTCGCGTAATTTCGCCGAAGGTCCGGGTTTTTCGGGGGAGACCAGGTAATACGCCAAGCCTGTCTTTACGATCAGATCGAAAGGCATGACCAGCCGCCCGGCGCTCAGGTCATCGCCAATCAGCGACCAGTCGCCGATTGCTACACCGGTTCCCTGTGACGCCATCGACATCGCCAGGTCCAGCGTTTCGAAATGCTGACCCTTGCTCACATTGCTCAAGCGAACATCCGCCGAGGCCAGCCAGGCCTTCCAGTCCCGTTCATCCCGGGTCGGGTGCAGCAGCATGTGCTGTTCCAGATCCTTCGGCGTGTGCAACGGCACCGGGCCTTCGAGCAATGGCTTGGAGCACACCGGTGTCAGTCGTTCTTCGAACAGGCGTTGCGACACCAGCGAAGCCTCCGGCGGCGCGCCATACATCACGGCCGCGTCGAATTGCTCGCGATGGAAATCCACGCCGTGCTTGACCGTGGTGGTCAGTTCGACCGGCACGTCCGGGCGTTCTTTCTGCCACTGCAACAGCCGTGGCAACAGCCAGCGCATGACGCAGGTCGGGGCCTTGAGTCGCAGGGTTTCGCGCTTCTCGCCGATCTGCTCCACCGCTTCATCGATCAGGCCGAAAATCTGCCGGACACGTGGCAGCCATTCCCGTCCCTCGGCGGTGAGGTCGAGGCCTCGGGCCTGGCGGATGAACAGTTCATAACCCAGGTGATCCTCCAGCCCGGCAATCTGCCGGCTCACTGCGCCCTGAGTGATGTGCAGTTGCTCGGCGGCCCGGGTGAAGTTGCAGCACTGCGCGGTAATCAAAAATGTGTACAGCGCCGGCAGGGGAGGCAGTCGTTTCATTCGGATCCAAGGTATGACGTGAGGACATGGCTAGTATGATTTTTTATCCATTGTTGCGGCTATGTGTCGCCCGTTCCAATGAGGCCATCCCTGGACCTGCGAATCCATCATAAACACTGCGCAGGCCCGGCGTCTCAATCGAATAAAAAGGGCAATGACATGGCGACGTGTGGCGAAGTTCTGGTCAAGTTACTCGAAGGTTACGGGGTGGAGCAGGTGTTCGGCATCCCCGGGGTTCATACCGTGGAGCTGTATCGCGGGCTGGCCCGTTCGAGCATCAACCACGTCACGCCGCGTCACGAACAGGGCGCCGGTTTCATGGCCGACGGCTATGCCCGCACCCGCGGCAAACCGGGCGTGTGCTTCATCATCACCGGCCCCGGCATGACCAACATCACCACCGCGATGGGCCAGGCCTATGCCGACTCGATCCCGATGCTGGTGATCTCCAGTGTGCAATCGCGCAACCAGTTGGGCGGCGGTCGCGGCAAGCTGCATGAGCTGCCGAACCAGAGCGCCTTGTGCGGCGGTGTCGCGGCGTTCTCCCACACCCTGATGTCGGCCTCGGAATTGCCAGGTGTTCTGGCCCGGGCGTTTGCGCTGTTCCAGGCCGGCCGTCCGCGCCCGGTGCACATTGAAATTCCGCTGGATGTTCTGGTGGAAGACGCCGACGACCTGCTGGCCAGCGTCCCGGTGAACATCGACCGCGCCGGGGCCTCGCCGACTGCGGTGTCGCGCATGACCGAACTGCTGGCGGGCGCCAAGCGTCCGCTGATTCTCGCCGGCGGCGGCGCCATCGACGCCGCCGCCGAGCTGACTGAACTGGCTGAGCTGCTGGACGCGCCCGTCGCCCTGACCATTAATGCCAAGGGCATGCTGGAATCCGGTCACCCGCTGCTGATCGGTTCGACCCAAAGCCTGGTCGCCACTCGCGCGCTGGTCGCCGAGGCCGACGTGGTGTTGGCGATCGGAACTGAATTGGCCGAGACCGACTACGACGTTACCTTCGCCGGTGGCTTCGACATTCCCGGCAAGCTGCTGCGTGTTGACATTGACCCGGACCAGACCGTGCGCAACTATCCGCCGCACATGGCCCTTGTGTCCGACTCGCGCAACGCCGCGCAAGCCCTGTTGAGCGCGCTGTCGCACAAGTCCCTGGCCGAGCGCCGCAACGATTGGGGCCAGGTGCGTGCCGCCCGCCTGCGCGAAGAACTGGCGGCCTCCTGGGATGCGCCGACCCTGGCCCAGACCCGTTTCCTCGAAACCGTTTTGCACGAATTGCCGAACGCGGTGTTCGTCGGCGATTCGACCCAACCGGTGTACACCGGCAACCTGACGTTCAACCCGCAGCGCCCGCGTCGCTGGTTCAACTCGTCCACCGGCTACGGCACCCTCGGTTACGCCTTGCCGGCGGCGATTGGCGCCTGGTTGGGCGGCAGTATCGAAGGTGGCGCACGTCCGCCGGTGGTGTGCCTGATCGGTGACGGTGGCCTGCAATTCACCCTGCCGGAACTGGCCAGCGCCGTTGAAGCGCGCACGCCGGTAATCGTGCTGCTGTGGAATAACCAGGGCTACGAAGAGATCAAGAAATACATGGTCAACCGCGCCATCGAGCCGGTCGGCGTGGACATCTACACCCCGGACTTCATCGCGGTGGCCAAGGCCCTGGGCTGTGCCGCCGAAGCAGTCAGCGGCGTCGAGCAACTGCGTGGCGCCTTGCGCGCAGCCTCGGACCGCCAAGGCCCGACCCTGATCGAAATCGATCAGACGGCCTGGACCAAGGCGGTGTCGAAATGAGCGCGGCCTTGACCTTACCCACCACGTTGGACGGCCTGTTCATCGACGGCCAATGGTCCGCCAGCAGCGAACACCTGCGGGTGATCAACCCGGCAACCGAAGCCCTGTTGACCACGGTGAAGGGCGGTGACGAGCGCGCTGTCGAACAAGCCGTCAGCGCCGCGACCAGGGCTTTCGCCGATTGGTCGAAAACCACCGGTGCCGAGCGCGGCGCGATCCTGCGCAAAATCGCCGCCGGCGTGCAGGCCGGTCGTGAGCACTTGATGCATTTGCAGTCCCTCAACAACGGCAAGCCACAATTCGAAGCGGCCATCGACGTCGATGACGTGATCGCCACGTTCGAGTATTACGCCGGTCTGGCCGAAGGCCTCGACGCAAAACAGGACAGCGCCGTTGAACTGCCGAGCGAAGATTTCCGCGCTCGTCTGCGCCGCGAACCTTGCGGCGTGGTCGGGCTGATCGTGCCGTGGAATTTCCCGATGGTCACCACGGCCTGGAAACTGGCGCCGGCCCTGGCTGCCGGTTGCTGCGTGGTGCTCAAGCCTTCGGAAGTGACGCCGTTGCCGGAGCTGGAACTGGCGGCAATCATTGCCGAAGCCGGCTTGCCCGACGGTGTGTTCAACCTGGTGTGCGGCACGGGGCTGGCGGTTGGCGCGCCGCTGTCGGCGGACCCGCGCATCGCCAAGGTGTCGTTCACCGGCAGTAACGCGGTAGGCGTACAGGTCATGCAACGCGCGGCAGAAACCGTCAAAGGCGTGAGCCTGGAACTGGGCGGCAAATCCTCGTTGCTGGTGCTGGCCGATGCCGATATCGACCTGGCCGTGGAAGTCGCCTGTGGCGGCGGTTTCTTCAACGCCGGGCAAATGTGCTCGGCCACCAGCCGCGTGCTGGTCGCCGACGAACTGGCCGATGAATTCCTGATTCGATTGAAGAGCCGTGCCGAAGCGATTCGCGTGGCAGACCCGTTCGATCCGAACGTGGAAATGGGCGCGCTGGTCAATCAAGCGCAATACCAGCGCGTGCTCGGCCACATCGACCGCGGTTTGAGTACCGGTGCCAAGCTGATTTGCGGCGGCAATCGCCCGGCGGATCTGCCGCGCGGATATTTTTTGCAGCCGACCATCTTCACCGAAGTGCCCCTCGACAGTGCGCTGTGGTGTGAAGAGATATTCGGCCCGGTGATTTGCGTGCGCAGCTTTGCCAGCGAAGCCGAAGCGATTGCCCTGGCCAATGACAGTCAGTTCGGTCTGGTCGCCAGCGTGGTGACGCGCAATGCCGAGACGGCGGATCGCGTCGCCAACGCTTTGCAAGCGGGGCTTGTGTGGATCAACGCGCCACAGGTGATCTTCCCGCAGACCGCCTGGGGTGGCTACAAACAGAGCAGCATCGGTCGTGAATTGGGCCCGTGGGGCTTGCAGGCTTTCCAGGAAATCAAGCACGTGATTCGAGCCGTCTGACCCCCTCCTTGTAGGAGCGAGCCTGCTCGCGATGGACGCAAGGACGACATGGGCTGTCTGACGCCCCGCGTTATCGTTGACGTCCATCGCGAGCAGGCTCGCTCTTACGGGGAGGCATGTGCTGGCGTCATGGCTTCAATGAGTTTTTATCGATAGTCAGCGGTTTTACACAACCTCAGGATGAACTCACTGGTTCAACCAACCCCCCGAAAATAGAGGGGAAAGCGCTGATCCAGTCGCGCGGATGCAACAGCTTCGACCTGCCTTATACCTAAAAAAACAAAGGGAGTCCGTAATGGGCGAGCATGATCTGAACAGACGTCAATTCATCAAGACTGTGGGCGTAGCCTCGGTTGCTGCGGCGGCCATGAGCCTGCCGTTCGTCAAGGCCAATGCCAGTGATACCCGTTTCCAGGGCAAGACCCTGCGTCTGTTGACCTGGTCCGACGACACAGGCCTGGCTGCACTGCGCAACATCGCCGCGACGTTCGAGGACAAATACGGCGTCAAGGTCATCGCTGACCGCACCGGCAGTACCTCGGAAATGGTCGCCAAACTCAAGGCCGGCGGTGATCGTCCGCAATACGACATCATCACCCTGGCAGGCGTCGGCGCCGAAGGTCTGGCCGCCGCCAACCTGCTGGAAAAACCCGACCTCAACCGCATTCCCAACATTGTCGATGTGCCGGAAAAGTATCGCACCGGCGCCAATGGCCACGGTATCGGTTACCTGCTCTGGTGCAATAGCCTGGTCTACAGCACTCGCACGCAGAAGGAAGCTCCGGACAGCTACGCCGCCCTGTGGGATGCCGAGCTGGCACCGAACATCTTCTTGCCGCCGCCGAACTGGACCGAGGCCATGGACCTGATCATCATCGCCGCCAAACTGGCCGGTGGTGACGAACACAACATCGAGCCGGGCTTCAAGAAACTCGCCGAGCTCAAGGATCGCGTGGTGACCCTGGGTGAAAACCCGAACCAGATCGCCGAACTGTTCCGCACCGGTTCGCTGGACATGGGTGGCCTGTATGCGCCGGCGTTTTTCCCGAAACAGATCCGCGATCCGAACTACGGCCTGAGTGCAACCTTCGGCATGAAAGAAGGTTTCTACACCGACTTGATGCAATCGGTAATGCCGAAAAACCGTCCGGGCGACACCGACCTGGCTTACGCCTTCATCAACCACTCTCTGGACCCGCTGGTACAGGGCAAGATGGCCGAAGACATCTACAACGGCCCGGTCAACGCCAAGGCGATCATCTCCGCCGAAGCGCGCAAGAGCCCGTACATCCTCACCCCAGAGCAGATTGCCGAGAAGGCGATCATGCACGACAACGCCTTCCTGGCCACCGTGCATGACCAATGGATTCGTCGTTACACGGAAATCTTTTCTTCCTGATCTGTAGGAGCAAGCTTGCTCCGGGCGGCGTTCCGACGATGGACGTTAACGATGACGAGGGCTGCCTGAAACTACGCGGCGCCTTCACGTCCTTCGCGAGCAAGCTCGCTCCTACAGGGGATCGGGGTTGATACCCCGCTTCCGTGTGCCACTGATCTTCCATTGACGAGACCTTTGCTATGGAACACCAACCTCTGACCCATCCGGTGAGTGCCGCTCCCGCGCGCACTGATCGGGGTGTTTCGCCGACGACGCGCGCCTGGCTGTTTCTTTCGCCGTCGATGCTGTTTCTGGGCGTACTGATTGCCGCCAGCCTGTTGGTCCTGCGCATGAGCGTGGGCACCAAGGGCGCGGAATGGAGCGGGTTCAGCCTGGCCAGCTACGCGCAATTGCTGGAACCCTACTACCTCAAATCCCTGCTGCTGACCCTGCGCCTGGCGCTGATCAGCGCAGTGATCGCGGTCGTGCTGGCGATCCCGGTGGCTTACACCATGTCGCGCCTGACCTCGCCGTTCGTGCGCCGGATTTTCCTCGCGGCGGTGCTGCTGCCCTTGCTGGTCAACCTGCTGCTGCAAAGCTACGGCTGGCTGGTCATTCTCGGCCCGGGCGGGATGCTCAACCAGACGTTGATGGGCCTGGGCCTGATCAAGCGTCCGATCATGCTGCTCTACAACCAGAACGGCGTGTTGATGGGCCTGGTGCAAACCGCCTTCCCGCTGGCCGTGCTGCCGATCGCCAGCGCCATGCGCGGCGTTGCGCGCAGTTACGAAGAGGCCGCCGCCACCCTGGGCGCCAGTCGTTTTCAAGTGTTCCGCCAAGTGGTGTTGCCGATGAGCCTGCCGGGGATCATCACCGGTGCCACCCTGGTGTTCGCCTATAACGCCAGCAGCTTCGTGGTGCCGCTGCTGCTCGGTGGCCGTCGCGTGCCGATGCTGGCGGTGATGGTGCATGACCAGATCGCGCCGCTGATGAACTGGCCCGCCGCGTCCGCTGCCGGTGTGGTGCTGATTGTCACCACGCTCGCCATCATGACGTTGTCCGAATACATCACTGGCCGTCGTCGGCGCAGACTGGAGGCTTCGCAATGAGTACCCTGATCAAAAAGCGCCAGTCGCTGTTGCCGGGAGAAACCGGCAAGTTCGCAGGCATACTGTCCGGCTTCATCCTGTTGCTGGCGGTGTTGCCGATCCTGACCATGATCGTCATGTCCTTCAGTGGCGCGTCGAACCTCGACTTCCCGCCGAGCAGCTACAGCCTGCAATGGTACAAGGCCGCCTGGCACACCTTCGTTTCGCCGGACGCCAGCGACGTGTTGAGCCTGGGCAAAGCCATGACCACCAGCCTCATGGTGTCGTGTCTGACCATGGTGTTCGCGACGCTGATCGCGGTGCCGGCGGCGTACGCACTGACCCGTTGCGAATTCCGCGGCAAAGCCGTGGCGCTGCAACTGATGTCGCTGCCGCTGGTGTTCCCGATGGTGGTGTTGGGCCTGGCGTTGCTGCTGGTGTTCGACAGCCTGCCGTTCCAGATGACCACCTCGCGCCTGGTGATTGCCCACGTGATCCTGGCGTTGCCGTTCGTGGTGAAGAACTGCACCGCCGCCATGCTCTCCATCGGCAGCGAAGTCGAAGAGGCTGCGCAAATGCTTGGCGCGTCACCGCTGCGGGCGATCGTCGATGTGGTGGTGCCGTTGATGAAGTCGGGGATTCTGGCGGGCATGCTGCTGGCGTTCATCGTCTCGTTCAACGAATTCACCGTGACCTATTTCCTCTACACCATCGACGTCATGACCGTGCCGATCTGGATGTACAGCCGCACCGTGTCTTCACTCGACCCAACCGTATTTTCGTTTGCCGTGCTGATCGTGCTGATCGACTTCGTCCTCATCTGGGCGCTGGAGAAGCTGGTTGGCGAAGGTGGCGTTTCGTTCTAGCTCCTGTCTGGAGGTGCCTGCGCTCGATCATGCTGCGTTAAAAGTCAGCTCAGAATGCTCATTGACTAAAGTCAACTCCGCTTCTTCGCAGACTTTTGCCTTGCCTGATCATCGCTCGGCGACCTCCAGCCAGAACCCCTGATTTCTTGAGGTGATTTATGTCTGGTCTGATTCTGGAAAACGTCGAGAAACACTACGGCTCGGCCTGCGCGGTAAAAGATGTAAACCTGCATTTGCCCGAGGGCAAGCTGGTGTGTTTCCTCGGCCCTTCGGGTTGTGGCAAAACCACGCTGCTGCGGATGATCGCCGGTCTTGAAACCCTGACCGGCGGTGAGATTCGCCTGGACGGTGAAGACATCGGTCAAACCCCGGCGCACTTGCGCAATTTCGGCATGGTTTTCCAGTCCCTGGCCCTGTTCCCGCACATGACGGTGGGCGAGAACATTGCTTACCCGCTGAAACTGCGCGGGGTCAGCAAGGCTGACCAGCAGGCGCGAGTGGTGGAGTTGCTGGAATTGATCCAGCTGCAACAGATGATTGATCGCCCGGTGGCCAAACTCTCCGGCGGGCAGCGTCAGCGGGTGGCGATTGCCCGGGCGATTGCCAGTCACCCGAAGATCCTTTTGCTCGACGAACCGCTGTCGGCGCTGGATGCCAAGCTGCGCGAGTCGATGCAGGTGGAGATCCGTCAGCTGCAACAACGCCTGAACATCACCACCATCATGGTGACTCACGACCAGCGTGAGGCCATGACCATGGCGGATATTGTCGTCGTGCTGGGTGAGCACCGGGTGCAGCAGGTCGGTACGCCGATCGAAATCTACCGGCACCCGGCCAACGAATTCGTCGCGGACTTTATCGGTTCGGGCAATATCTTCCCGGCCACGGCGCTGGGCAATGGCAAGATCAGTCTGCCGGGCGGTGATGCGCTGCAAGTGCCGATCTGCAGCAGCATTGTGGTCGGTGAGAAAGTGAAGATGCTGATTCGCCCGGAAGACTTGCAACTGTCGGCGCCGCAGGCGACGGCGGGTAATCGGTTGTTGGGCAAGGTGACGTTCGTACGGGATATCGGCGCGACCATCGAAACCACGGTCGAATGTTCCGGGGTTACATTCACGGCGCTGAGCACGCCGTGTCAGGGCTTTGGCTTGAGCGTCGGGCACCCGGTGTCGGTGACCCTTCCTGCCGAGGCGTGCAGGGTATTGGGAGCCTGATCCGGATTGGATCTTGGCCTCTCTGGCCCCATCGCGAGCAAGCTGGCTCGCGATGGGGCCGGTACTGACTGCACAAATCCTGGCTAAACGCTCAACCGCAACCGCGCCAGATCCCGCAACGGCGGCGCGCCGAACAAACGGCTGTACTCGCGGCTGAACTGCGAAGGGCTTTCATACCCGACCCGATATCCCGCCGCTGAAGCTTCCAGCCCTTCGGCCAGCATCAAGCGTCGCGCTTCCTGCAATCGCAGTTGTTTCTGGTACTGCAGCGGGCTCATCGCCGTCATCGCCTTGAAACGATGATGCAGCGTCGACACGCTCAGGTTGACTTCCTTCGCCAGATCATCGATGCGCAGCTGCTGTTCATAGTTGCTGTTGAGCCATTTGATTGCCTGGCTGATGCGATGGCTCTGGCTGTTGGCGATGGCGATTTCGTACAACCGGTGGCCCTGTTTGCTGCGCAGCAACCGATAGAGAATTTCCCGGCGAATCAGTGGCGCGAGCATGGCAATGTCTTTCGGCGTGTCGAGCAACCGTGCCAGTCGCAGCACTGCATCGAGCATCGCGCTGTCGAGCCGTTCGACATACAGCCCGCGCCCGGTCGGCCGGGTGGGCACGCCAAGCGGACCCGCGTCGGCGATCAAGGCGGTGATTTCCGCCGGGTCGATGTCCAGCCGCAATGCCAGGATCGGTTCCTGCGACGTGACATTCACAACCCGGCCGCTCAGTGGCATCGAGACGGAGACGACCAGGTAATTGAGCGGGTCGTAATTGAAGAACTCATCGGCGAGCCGAACTTCCTTGCGCCCCTGGGCCATGATGCACAGTGCCTGTTGCGCCAGCACCGGGGCGAAGTCGTGGTTTTGGCTGTGGCGCGACATGAGCAGCGAATCGACAGCGGTGGCATAACTGCCATCTTCGGCGGTGTTGCGACGAATGATCGCCGCCAGTTCCGCGCGCTGTTTCTCCATTTCGGCGTCCAGCGGGGCTTGAAAGTGATCGAGCGACGACATGGGAGGCATCCTCGGCAAGGTTGGATTGAACGGGCAGAGCATAAGTTTGTGCAAGTCGCGGCGGTAGACACATCCTGCCGGATGCTTGCCTGATTCTGCATGGGCGTTGCTTTTTACCCCGACAAGACCGGACAGAGACGGCAAAACTTGCTTGAAACTCGCAGGGCAGAACCGTGACAGTGTTTTACACATTGTTACAGCCAATCCATGCACGCTCGCAGGATTGTGCAACGTCCCGGCAGAAATCGACTAACGAGCCATGCACGCCAACCCTTAACCTTTGATCCTGTCGCAGCCCGTCCCCCGGCTGCCACACGACTCCCTGGGAGGGTTGAACATGTCTAAGCAGATCCCCGTCAGTCATATGGCCTTTGTTCGAGCGCGCGCCGGACGTTCGCAGGAGCTGGGTGTGCGCTTGAGCGCATTGATTGAGCCGTCTCGCGCCGCGCCAGGCTGCCTGAGCTTTGCCTTGCAGCATTCGCAATGTGACCCCGAGTTGTGGCTGGTCTCCGGTTTCTGGACTAACCAACAGGCCATGACCGCGTACTTCAGCACCCCGGCCATGGAGATCTTCGCCGAGCTGGTGCAGGAACTGGTGGTCAATAGCCTGGATTTTCACACCTTCAGGGATGTGTCGGCGGCGCAGGCCCTCCGCCAGTCCGGGGCTGCGGTACACAAACTGGCTGGTTGAGGGTTTAATGGCACTATTCTCAACCAGACAGGATGCGCGACATGGCACGCAAAGCCTTTGAAACCTTCGAAGCAGTATCGGCGGTCGTTCCCCGTGAAGGCGGGTATTACGCCGCAATCGCCACTAAAGCCATCGGTGGCTCGGGGGCGCCTCGCTTCAATAAGCTGCTGGAAGAGCAGACGTTCAAGACCGCCAAAGAAGCGGACGAAGCGGCCGCTCTGCAGTTGACTCACCTCAAGGGTGTCAGCGAAGACGGCGCCCTGATCTGGTAACTACCTGACCGCCCCCGGGCGATACATCTTGAACAAGGCCTCAGGCCCCAACTGGAAGTAGTCCGCTGGTCCGCCGCCGCGCAGAATCGGCTCTGCCGCGGCGGTGTCGTACACACCGTCCTTCAACAGTCTCCTGGCGATATGCACGGCGACCACTTCGCCCAGAATCAGCCAGCTCGGCACCACATTCCCGTCTGCCCGCTGCAACTGAATGATCTGCGTGACCTTGCACTCGAAGGACACCGGGCTTTCGGCCACCCGTGGCACTGAAATGACGTTCGAGGCAACGGTGGTCAGCCCGGACAGCTCGAATTCATTCACCTCTGGGCCAACCATAGCGCAGCTCTGGTTCATCTGTTCGGCCAATGGCCGGGTCGCCAGGTTCCACGCGAACTCACCGGTCTGTTCGATGTTGTTCAGGCTGTCTTTGCGCCCGATGCTGGAAAAACCAATGATCGGCGGAATGTAATTGAAGGCCGTGAAAAAGCTGTAAGGCGCCAGATTCAAATGGCCATCGGCATCCTGGGAGGAAATCCAGCCAATAGGGCGTGGGCCGACGATTGCGTTGAACGGATCGTGGGGCAGGCCATGGCCGTTGGCAGGTTCGTAATAGTGGATATCGTCGGGCATCGGGTAAACCTGGGTTTTTCGAGAGAGGGTCATATTGCTGGCGACGATGACTAATTTCCAGTCAATCGCGAGAGTCGGGGTCTTCTATGGGGGACCCTGAGGGGTTGTCTTATTTAGTGTTCTCCAGAAATGACCAAGCCCGGCCGAGGCCGGGCTGTGGTGCCGCGATTGCGGATCAGCTGATGGAAGCGCCGCCAGTACGGTCGTAGCCGTCTTCAGCGACGGTGGCGCCGCCAGTACGGTCGTAGCCATCTTCGGCGACAGTGGCGCCGCCCGTGCGGTCGTAGCCGTCTTCGGCAACGGTGGCAGAACCGGTGCGGTCGTAGCCATCAGCGGCAACGGTGGCCGAGCCAGTGCGTTCATAGCCGTCTGCTGCAACGGCGGAGCTGGTACGGTCAAAGCCGTCGGCGGCGAAGGTGTTGGCGGTCAGTACGGTGAGGGCCAGGGCGAGGAACAGTTTGGTTTTCATCTTCATTTCTCCAGATTCGTTGGCGGTTGTGTCTTGGGCATGGGTCTCATGCTACGCCAATTAAACTGATTAAAAAGCGCAAATAAATGCTAATAACAATCGATTAAATAGATGTTAAGGCCCGCAGATATTTTTGCTTTCAAGGTCTGAGTGAGCGCATCTCAGTTAATCGATCAGGCAGGTTCAGGGTGGTGGTTAAGCATTAACTCGTGATTAATCCGGCTCTCACGGGGGTGAAGGTTTTTTCATGCCATGCCAAACAAAAAAAGGGGCAGACCCATGACGGTCTGCCCCTTTTGATGGTGACGCGGCTGGACTTAGTCCGTGACGATCCGCGAATGTTTGCGGGTGTCTTTCATGGTGATGTACACCAGCAGCGATACGGCAATACAGGCAGTGACATACCAGTAGTAGCCGGTCTCCATGCCAATGCTCTTGAACCACAGTGCGATGTATTCAGCGGTGCCACCGAAAATCGACACGGTCAGTGCGTAGGGCAGGCCAACACCCAGGGCGCGGATTTCGGTCGGGAACAGTTCGGCTTTGACTACCGCGTTGATCGAGGTGTAGCCGCTGACAATGATCAGCGCCGCCATGATCAGGAAGAACGCGCCCCACCAGGTCTGGATGGTGTGCAGGGTGGTGAGGATCGGCACGGTGAACAGGGTGCCCAGGATGCCGAAGGCGATCAGGATCGGCCGACGACCGATTTTATCCGACAGGCCGCCGATGATCGGTTGCAGGCACATGAACAAGAACAGCGTGGCGGCGGAAATGGTGGTGGAGTCGGAAATGCTCATGCCGACGGTGTTCACCAGGTATTTCTGCATGTAGGTGGTGTAGGTGTAGAACGCCAGCGTGCCGCCCATGGTCAGGCCGACCACGGTCATCAGTTCCTTTGGATGACGCAGCAAGGTGCGCATCGCGCTTTCCTTGGCCTTTTCCTTCTTGGTGAACGATTCGGTTTCTTCCATACCGCGACGCAGGTACAGCGCGACGATGGCGCAGAGTGCGCCGATCGCGAACGGAATGCGCCAGCCCCAGGCGTACAGCTCCTCGGTGGTCAGCAATTGTTGCAATACGATCAACACGGCCAACGCGATGAGCTGGCCGGAGATCAGGGTCACGTACTGGAAACTGGAGTAGAAACCGCGGCGTTCCTTGGTCGCCATCTCACTGAGGTAAGTGGCCGAGGTGCCGTACTCGCCACCGACCGACAGGCCCTGTAGCAAGCGGGCGAACACCAGCAGGATCGGCGCGCCGATGCCAATGATTTCATAGCCCGGGCTCAGGGCGATCAGCAGCGAGCCGAAGCACATCAGGTACACCGAGGCCATCAGGGCCTTTTTACGCCCGACCTTGTCGGCATACAGGCCCATCAGCCAGCCACCGATCGGACGCATCAGGAAGCCCACGGCGAAGATTGCGGCGGTGTTCAGCAGTTGTGCAGTGGTGTCGCCTTTCGGGAAAAAGGTCTTGGCGAAGTACAGGGAGAAAGCGGCGTAGACGTACCAGTCATACCACTCGACCATGTTGCCGATCGAGCCGCTGAAGATCGACTTGATACGGCTGGAGGTGGTGCGTTCTCTTGTCGGCACGGCGGCCGACCCACGGGGCAGGGTATTGGAGTTATCCATTGAAGGATCCTTCGTCTAATTATTGTTTGTGGAGCGCGCGTTAACGCAGCCTGCGGGGGCTATAGCAGGAGGTGTGCCAAGGTGGAGAGTGCCGTTTTAGAGGGGTTGGAGCGATCTTATGAGCGGAAATCCGCTCATGAAAGGTTGGGTGTGAGCGAAAAATTGCTCATGGGGAATGTTGCCTGGACCAGCCTCTTCGCGGGCAAGCCCGCGAAGAGGCCATTAAAGGCGCTGGAGCATTCAGTTTTCTTGCAGGAACATCTCTCGACTCAGGCCATGACGCTGCATCTTTTCGTTGAACGTACGGCGTGGCAGTTGCAGCTCTTCAAGCACGGCCTTGACGTCACCCTTGTGTCGGGTGAGCGCCGCGCGCAAGCACTGCGCCTCAAAGGCTTCCTGCTGGGCCGCCAGTGACTGCCCTGGGTCGATGCCAGCAGGAACAGGTTCGCCAAGCCCCAGCACCTGACGTTCGGCGACATTCGCCAGTTCACGCACATTGCCTGGCCAGTCGTGGCTCAGCAGGTGGCTCAACTGCGGGCCGCTCAGCGGCGCGAAGGTGCGCCCGAGGCGTTCGGCGGCATGGCGGGCGAACGATTCGTACAACAACGGAATGTCTTCGCGGCGATCGCGCAACGGCGGCAGACGCAGCTCGGCGACGTTCAAACGATAAGCCAGGTCCTCGCGAAAACGCCCGGCCCGTGCTTCGTCGAGTAAGTCCGGCTTGGTCGCGGCAATGATCCGTAGATCCACGCGGATACTCTGGTTCGAGCCCAGGCGTTCCAGTTTCTGTTCCTGTAACACGCGCAGCAGCTTCACCTGCTGCGCCAAGGGCATGCTTTCGATCTCATCGAGAAACAGCGTGCCGCCGTCGGCGTATTCGAGTTTGCCGATGCGTTTGCCCTGGGCGCCGGTAAACGCACCGCTCTCATGACCGAACAGCTCGGCTTCAAACAGTTGCTCGGGGATGGCTGCGCAGTTCAACGCCACAAAAGGTTTATCCGCCCGCGGGCCAAAGTCGTGCAGGCAGCGGGCAACCAGTTCCTTGCCGCTGCCGGTTTCGCCACGGATCAGCACATTGACCGGCAATGCAGCCAGCTCCAGCACCT